>Ga0190274_10002752_pt1 | contig 10408 bp, 6 predicted proteins | sample Popmic531T_FD_133002 | JGI IMG/M metagenome (GOLD analysis project Ga0190274, IMG submission 133002) | Populus adjacent soil microbial communities from riparian zone of Yellowstone River, Montana, USA - 531 T | ecosystem: Environmental > Terrestrial > Soil > Riparian zone | place: USA: Montana...
CGATCCTCAACGATGCATTCGGTTTCGTCGGCGCCCCTGGCGCTGGACCCAATGCGCTGGCGGCGCCTCAAGCAGCCTTGATCTCGGCGATCGCGCAAGGGGTTCTCGGCGGAAACCTCGACTGGAACCTGATCGGCCTCGGTGCCGTCATCGGTGTCGGCGTGGTGATCGTCGATGAGCTTCTGCGCAAGTCGAAACGCGGCTCGCTGCCGCCGCTTGCGGTGGGGATGGGCATTTACCTGCCGATGTCGCTCACCCTGCTGATCCCCGTCGGCGCAACGATAGGTTATGTTTATGACAAATGGGCCAAGCGCGCGGCCGATCCTGCCTTCGCGCAACGTCTCGGGGTGCTGATGGCGACCGGTCTGATCGTCGGCGAAAGCCTGTTCGGTGTCACCTTTGCCGGCATCGTCGCGGCATCGGGCAGTGATGCGCCACTCGCCGTGGTCGCCGGGCATTTCGAGACCTACGCGATGTGGATCGGGCCGCTCGTCTTTGCCGCCATCATCGCCTGGCTCTACGCCCGCACGAGGCGGGCCGCGGCCTAGGCTGGGTTTGAGGTGAATTCTCCTTCGAGCGAGAGTCGCCTGCGTGGGGCACCCGGGGCGTTTCCGAGCTCGTTTTCTGGGCACCTGACGGCACTGAGCCGCGACATCGATTCGCCTAGCATGATTCCATAAACCCTCTTCCCACCCAGCCGCCGATCACGGTCGCGATGAGGTCGCTGCCGGATGTCCCGACATTGATGGTCGCCAGAGATGTCTCACCGCTCTGCAAGGCTCCGGCTCGCGTCATGGTCATCTCCTCGGAGTGGGCGCAGCGAATGGGACTGGCTCGCGGTGAAGCGTCAGCGGCAAAAGGCTCCGGATCAAGTGCGTGTTGCCGTCGAGCTTGGGCTTGCACCGATTCACGTCACAACGCACAGATCGGCCTCATCTCCTCTCGACATTGCAGCTACACTGGAGCTCCCGCAACGCCGAACATTCTTCGCGAGGCGACATGGCGTCCACCCCTCGAGCGAGCGACGCATTCGTTGTCCAGGCGCTAATCGTTTCCGCGATCGCGCTCGTGTCTCTCTCACCCCACGCGCGTGCGGCTCACAACGCACCGCGCGCCACTGCCGGTCTAAATCATGTGCGAGGAGGCGGTATGGAACAGGCGAACAGGCCCGTTGGCAAGACCCCTGACGTATCTCGTCGCACCTTGCGGCTGACGTTCAAGAGCTCGGCCAAGGGGCTGGAGCTCATCTCGGTGGAGCACCTGCCGATGATTACGCCACCGCAGCCGGGCGAACAGCCTGAAGCCGGCAAGCACGGCGGGCAGTGGTTCGAATTGCGCAATGTTGATAACCGTGTCCTCGCGCATCGGCTCATCGATCAGTCGTTGTTCAATTCCGTGGAGGTTCATTCCCCCGACGGAAAGATCCGGCGTGAGTTCGGCCCGCCACGAGACACCACGTTCGAGGTGCTGTTACCCGACGCCGATGACGCGCGGTTCGCCGTGCTGATGGGGGAGGCGATCGCGCCGACTCCGACCGGCGCCAAGTCGGCCGACGCGACGCAGGCGCGTTCCGGTGAAATTGCCCGCTTCGATCTGTCGCAGGTGCGGAAATGAGCACCAGCGATGGATACGTCGTTGGCGTCACCAAGGTGGTCGACCATGGACCTGAAAACTCGCGATGGGACCTGGTCATCGTTGGCGACGGCTATCGCGCCAGCGAGCTGACCAACTATCACGCGCACGTTCAGAGTTTCATCAACGAGCTGCGAACCACGCCGCCGTTCAACGAGCTCTTTTGCGGAATCAACGTGCATCGCATCGATGTCGTCTCGACCGACAGCGGCGCCGATGACCCGGGATGCGGAGGCAACGCCCCGGTCACCGCCAGCACCTACTTCGATGCGACGTTCTGTTCGATATTCGCCGGCAGTCCGCTCGAGCGGCTCCTGACCGTCGACGACGGCCTGGCACTGTCGGTCGCGAACACCTACGTGCCGCTGAAGAACCAGGTCTTATGCATCGTCAATTCGCCGAAGTACGGCGGGTCCGGCGGCTCGGTTGCCACTTGTTCGGTCGACCCGCAGGCGAATGAAATCGCCATCCACGAGATCGGACACAGCGCCTTCCTCCTTGCCGATGAATACGGCGGCAATGGCTCGGGAACGCCCGCCGGCGAACCGGGTCAGCCCAACGTGACGCGCGACACCAACCGCACCACCAACAAGTGGCGAGCCTTGATCGCGCCCACGACCCCGATGCCGTCGGCGTGCGACGCCACCTGTGCGTCCTCCACCTGCACGCCGCCCGCGACGCCGCCCGCCGCCGGCGCCGTCGGCACCTACGAGGGCGCCATTTACTCGGATTGCAACACCTATCGCCCGCTTCCCTCGTGCTACATGCGCGACTACGCGCCGTTCTGCCCGGTCTGCGCCGGCGTCATCCGCGCGGTCCTGCAGCCGTTTCAACCGGCCGAGTCCATCACCCTGGTCACGCCCAGCGTCCAGTTCACCAACGTGCCCTCAGGCATGGGTGGCGTTGGCGTGACGACCCATCGCGCCATCCGATGGGATGTGGTGAGCTGTCGCAATCTCACATTCCAGATCAGCGCGGGTCCGACAGGCGGATTCGGAACCCCGTTCGGGACTTCGGCGGTGGTCTCCGCCGACCCGATTGTTCCAGCCGCGGCCGCGCGTATCTGGCTCTCGTATACGTCGACCAACCCCGGCGACGTCGCCAGTGGCAGCGTCACCGTCCAGTGCGTGGAGACAGGCGAATCCTGGGTCATCACCATCAACGCCAACACCGTCGCACGAGCCCGCACGGCGGTGTCTCTCGTGCTCGACCGATCCGGCAGCATGAATGACGATGCCGGCGACACGGTGACCAAGGTCGCCAAGCTGCGCGAGGCCGTGCACGTGTTCGTCGATGTGATGCTGCCCAATGACGGCATCGGACTGGTGCGCTTCAACGACACGGCGCAACGCATCATGGAAGTCGAAGACGCAGGCGTCGCTCCGGGCGGGGCGGGACGCGTGAATGCCCTCGCCCACATCGACGGCAACGAGCTTGATCCATCGGGCGCCACATCAATCGGCGATGGTGTCGTCAACGGCCGCGACATGCTGGACGATGCGCAGACCGCGGCAACGCCGGACTATGACGGCACCGCCCTCGTGGTGCTGACCGACGGCCAATGGAACACCCCGCCATCGCTGGCCGCCGTCTCCGGCAGCATCAACGCGTCCACCTATGCGGTCGGCTTCGGACTGCCATCGAACATCAGCGTGCCGGCGCTCACCACGCTCTGCCAGGGCCACAATGGCTACCTGCTGATCACGGGTGCCCTCACGCCCGAACAGTCGACGCGCCTGTCCAAGTACTTCCTGCAGATTCTCGCCGGCGTCAGCAACGCGCAGATCGCGGCCGATCCGCCGGGAGTGCTCGACTCGAACTCCGAGCACCGGATTCCCTTCTGGATTTGCGAGGCCGACTTCGGGATGGACCTGATTGTTCTCAGCCCGAATCCCGACGCGATCGACTTCCGCCTGGAAGCCCCCGATGGATCGCTGATCGATCCGTCCTCCGGTGCGGGCGGCGCCAACGTGCAATTCGTGCTGACCAACCGCGTCGCGTACTACCGCTGTGCCCTCCCGGTGCTGCCGGCCAATCAGCACGGCAGCCACACCGGGCGCTGGCATGCACTGTTGCGAATGGCGAAGAGAAACCCAGGTCCGTTCATCTATGACCGGCAGACCACGGGAACCACCCACGGACTCCTGCTTCCGTACGAATTCGTGGCGCACACTTATTCGACTCTGACGTTCACGGCCCACGTGTCGCAGAACAGCTTCGAGCCGGGCGCGGTCGCGGAAGTCTCCGCGTCGCTGCTCGAGTATGCCGCACCGCCAACGGGGCACGCGACGGTGTGGGCTGAGGTCCAGAAGCTCGGGGGCGTGGGAGTTGACGTGATCTCGTTGAGTTTAGGCGCGGCGGACCGTTACATCGTGAGCTATCCGATGCCGACGCCTGGACTCTACACATTCCGTATCCGTGCGCGCGGCGAAACCATGTACGGCATGCCCTTCGAGCGGGAACAAACGCTGACGGCCGTCGCCGTGCCTGGCGGCGATCACTGGTCGCCGAACGATCCGCCGCGGGATGTGCTCTGCGAGCTGCTCGACTGCATACGGCTCACCGGGGCGATCAGCGGCGACACGCTGCGCCGCCTCGACGCGATGGGGCTACACCTGGGAGAGGTGTTGAAGTGCCTCGACAGGCAGTGCCAAACGAGTCGCGAGGGGCAGACGAAAGGAAAGCGCTGAGAAGGAGCCAGGGGGAAGGGCGCTACTGCCCCTTGCTGCACACCTTCCTGCACTCGCGGATAGGGCACGCGACGTCGACGCAGCGCTCGTTGACGATGTTGCCGTCGCATTCCCGCACCCGCTTCGCATCGAGCCGGACGCAGCTCGGCGACGGCCCTCCTCCCTGCAACGAACACACGCCGTCGGCGGTGCAAGTCGTGGACGGCGCATCCAGCATCGCCCCGGCGACTCCGCCCATCTGGCTCTTCTCGTAGACCACGAGCAGGGCAGCCCGAAAACACCTGACGAGGTCCTCGAGCTCAGTCCGCCCCTTGCAGATCTGGTTGCCAAGGCCCTCGACACAGGCCTTGTACTCATCCGGATCTTCGACGGTGCAGACGGCCCCCTCCTTCAGCGGTGGGAACTTCACCGGAGGTTCGTCCGAACGAACGAACACAAAGTTGAGGTTGTCCGATCGAGTGCCCTTGACGACGCAGGTGGAAGGGTCGCGCACCGGCGCCATTCCGCTCATCACAATGAGCTTCCCGTCATCCTCGAGCTGTCCGGTGACCGCGTAGCCAATCCTGCCGCAGCGGGCGGAAAAGAGGTAGGCGGTGCCGGTGTACTTGATCCAGTTGTCTGAGACCGTTCCCTCGAAGAGCACCGTGCCCCGCTCGACACCCTGGCTCACAACGCCGGCTCGGGGCACCTCGTAAACGATGGTTCGGCGGTCGGATCGGGCGCGAAGGCGCATCTCCGATCCGCTGTGAGTCCAGATACTGTCCGCACCGGCAGTTGCCGTTGTGAGCAGGAGAACGGCCAGGACAGATGGCAAGGCTCGAGACATGATGCGGCTCCTTCTATCGAACACGGACACGCGAGGCTTCGCTCGCGCATCGGTCGGAGATCGACGCCGGGAGTCCGAACTGCGTGGTCTGGTCCGGAGTGAGGCAACGGGGCATGGCACGGCGCGCCCGGCGCAGCATGGCGCGGTAGTCATCCGAGAACTCCCAGTGGTGAACTTCGCCATCTTCCGCGATGGAGACCACGGACTTGTCGGGCAGCAGTCGGACGAACGCCGTGCCTGCGAGGTGTCCACGATACGTCGCCACGGGCGCCGAAGCGCCGACGCTCCAGAGCCTCACGGTCCGGTCGGGTGAGGCAGTCGCCAGCGACGTCCCGTCGTCCGCGATGGCCACGAACGGGATGCGGTTGTCGAAGCCACTGAACTGTTGAAGCATCTCGCCCGTTTCGGCGTTCCACAGTCGGGCCGTGCCGTCCTCGGATGCAGTGGCTACCCGGCTGGCTTTCGCGTCGAAGGCCGCCGAGAGAATCGCCCCTTGATGGCCGCTCAACGGCCGGCTGCCGCCGCCGGTCGCAAGCACAGCTGCCTGCCCATCCAACCTGCCGACGACGATGCGTTTCAGATCACGGGAGAAGTGTGCGACGAGGATGTCGTCGCCGCTCGCGACCGCGGTCTGGCGGCGGGCAATCACCTGGCCGCCGCGCGCGTCGAAATCGTACCGCGTGCCCATCGTGGTCAACACCGACATGCCGGTGCCGGTCTGGTCGAAGCCGCCGCCCGCGACTTCTGAACCGTCCGTCGCGGCCCGGAGGAGTGGATCGAGCCGGGGCACGGAGTACACACCGACTTCGCCCGTCTGGGAGCCCGCCAGCAGCCGGGCGCCAGCGTGATCGAAGACCACGAGCGTCACCGGCGCGGAACCCAGGCTGGCGGAGCCCATCGGCTCGAGGGACCCGCCGGCAAGCAATCGGACCGTCCCATCGATCCCACCCAACGCCGCCAGGGTTCCGTCGGGTGTGATGTCGATACTCCGGGACTCGAATCGTGCCCGCGCCTTCGTGGTCACAGGCGCGGGGATCCTCCAGATCCGCGCCGTCCGATCCCGCGACGCCGTGACCAGGAACTCGCCGCTGTGCGAGAACGCCGCGTCGAAGACTTCTCGCTCATGACCGGCGAGCGCCAGCACCCGGCGTCGTTCAGGAACATCCCATAGCAGCGCCAGCCCGTCCTGCGAAACCGTCGCCACGAACCTCCCCGCCGGATCGATCGCGATGTCCGTGATCGCTTTCGTGTGGCCGGTCAGTTCAAACGGCTTGTCGTCGGTGTTGCTCCAGAGCCTCGCCCGGCCATCGCTATCGCGAACGATGACGCAGCTTCCTGCCGGGCAGAGGGCCACCGAATCGACGGTGCTGCCGTCGCTCCTGTGCACAGCGGTCGGTCGCCCGTCGGCGTCATCAATCCGGATTTCGTTCCCTGCGGACACCGTGGCCATTCGCGAGCCGGTGCCATCGAGAACCGCGGCGCGCGCACGCACACTTCGGATGGCGGTCCACTGGTTCGACGCTCCCGATACGCGTCCCCATACCCTCACCGACCCATCGTTTGACCAGGTGACGATGCGCGTGCCAGCGGGACTCGACACCGCACCGATGACGGCTCCCTCGTGACCGCGCAGCACCATGGGATCATCCGGAGCATTCAGTCGCCAGACACGCGCCGTGCTGTCGACAGAGGTGGAGATCACGCTGTGAGCATCGAGAAACCCTACCGAGGTGATCTTGCCGGTGTGTTGCTTGAGCGCGTGGTTCAAGGTCCCCTGCTCGACGTTCCAAATGTGAACCGTGTTGTCCTCGGCGCTTGTCACGATCAGCGTGCTGTCCGGCGAAAACCGCGCGCTGGTCACCCGGCCCTGGTGCGGCCCAAACACCTGCACAGTCGAACCGGTGGCCGCGTTCCACACCCGCGCGGTCCCATCGTCTGACGACGTAACCACCAGTCGGCCGTCCGGGCTGAACTCCGCCGAGTTGACGTCCGCGGTGTGTCCTCGCAGTACCATCGCCTCGCGCAGCGAGAGCACGGCGTCGTTCAGACTTCCTCCTGCTTCCGCCACGTAGGGCCGGTCGAGCGCAAAACGCCAGGTCGGCAAGGCCGACATCGCCAGGAGCAGGCTCGTGCCGGCGTCGCCGCGATTGAGATTGTCGCGCGCGAGGGCGGCGAGATACGTCGACTGGTTGGTGAGCGCATCGTTGCGCTGCTGCCACGAAAAGAGGGCGAGGCAGAAACCGGCGATGGCCAGCGACAAGGCTCCGGTCACGAACTGCCGCTGCCGCCGGACGGTGGTGCGCCGGCTGTGCAGCAGTAGTTCGAGGATCTCGCTGCCGATGGGCGGCACGGCAGGCGGTTTTGTCCGCGACCACGTCTCCGCGTCGGCAAGCGCGCGGCCGTAGAGCAATAGCCCCTTGTCTCTGTCCTTGGCAATCCACTGGCGCGCTCGATCGGCGAGCCGCGTGCCGTCCTTGAGCCAGCCGCGATCCGTGTTGAGAGTGTCGACGAGCGGTGCGAGGTGCCGGTCGAGGTCGAAGACGCTGTCTGCGGGCAGGAGATGAATCCGGCCGAGCGCTTCCGGCAGGCTTTCCGGATCGACGTCGCGGACCCGCACCGGCACCAGCCGTTTGCTGAGCCGTCCCAACTCCCCAAGTTCCCAGTTGACCCACTTCGAGGCGACGGAATCCGGCGAAACGAGCCACACGACCGTATCCGACAGCCGGATGAAGTCGGCGAGCTCCTTCTGCCACTCCTCTCCGTACGGAAGGTCGCGGCGATCGATGAGGACCTCCATCCCCTGGTCTTCGAGCCGGGAGACGATTTGCTCGGCGAGCGCACTGTCCCGACGGGAGTAGGAAATGAAGAGTTTCAGGCCATGCGACGGCATCGCCTTCGCGGATGGCACAGCGGCATCCTGTCGTTCAGGCCGCTCCCGCGGAGAGACATCAGAGGATTTCGGATCCGCCGTGGAAACCATAAGCGGCGTTGCGAGTCAGTTAAGGAGCCTCTCAGGTCACTGCAGTCTGTCCGAGCGTGGTTGCGTCGATCTGCCCAGTGCTCACGTCCACTCTCGAACGCGCCAGCGCCACCATGTGCGCCTACGCTAGCAGATCCACCGCTTCGTCGCTCAACATCGTCGTGTGCAGAAACCCGTCGCGGCGGTCGCGGACCCCGCGCTGGAAGCGGTCGGGCATCTCGGACACCGTCTGGTCGGCAATCGCCTCGAGAACATCCATCTCCGTCATGCCCGCGCGGCGAACCAGCTTGTAGATACGGCCGAGTCCGCCGTCTCCGAACTGGTTGGCAACATCCAGCATGAATCCGGCGCCGCGCTCCGAGCGCACGTCGGGGGCCAGCGCCTGGATCTTCTGATACGAGGCCGTGAACGCGCGCAGCGCCGCATCGATTTGTGCGCGCTGAAACTCCGGCAGCATTGTTGCCTGACGGAAGCGCGAGACCCACGGTTCGGCAACCAGGTTGAAGCGCGGATCCGTCGTGACCCCGGTCGCCGGATCGACGCCGCCGTTGGTCCGCATGGTAAATGCGATCAGTGAATCGGCGAGGCTGGCATCGCCATCGCCGAACACCGCCACGAATCGATCGCGATGCAGCGTGGAGAACGCACGCAGGAGCTCGGCGAGCCGCTTCGGTTTCTGCGCCCACTGAATGAGGCCGTACGACAACCCGGCCTTGTCAGTGTTGAGGTTGAGCGCACCGAACTTGCCGACTCCCTCCATCTGGGCCACGATGCTCACCACTTTCTGCATGCCGCGATACTCGACGCCGAGCGCCAGAGTCATGTAGGTCTGCGTGATGCGCGGCTCCGTCGCGGGCGTCGTCACGAGCCGCCGCAGCGTGTCCGTATCGACGACGTCAATTGTCGGAAGACTCTGCTTGGATCGAAAGTTCAGGACGGCATTGGCCGTCTGGTTGCCAAATCGTCCGTAAGCGGGCGACAGCGGGCCGGGCATGGCGTACCCCTGACACGCGAGCAAATCTTGAACGGCGCCCACGGCGGCACGATTCGTCTCGGTGCGCGAGATCGCGGTGGCGGACTGGCCGCTGAAGAGCCCATCGATCGCCGGAATGCCGCAGGACAGCGGCGAAACCGCGGCGGGCGGGAGAGAAGGCGGCAGTGCCGGCGGCGGCACGGCAGACGACGTGACTGGCTGCGGAGCGTCCGTCGTCCCGGCCCAGACGAAGTGATTCTGAGGCGTCTGATACCAGATCGGATTCCCTTGGATACGTTCGCCGGTATCGGTGAACCCGGTCACTTCGACGTCCGTGCCTGCGTCGAGCGTCGCCGCGATGCGCACCCGCGTCGACGGGGCGGCGTCCCGCAGATTGGCACGCTGAATCAGTCGAATCACGGTCCGCGACTGCACGATCGCCGGGGGCACGCCGGCACGCGACACACGCGCCAGGAGCACGGCACGATCGCAGGCCGTGCCTGGACAGCCCTTCGACGCCCGAATCTCGTCGTGCAGGACGATATGATCGGCGTCGACAGCGATACTCCAACGGGCGGCCACATCGTTGACGAGCAGAGCCAACGCGTCGTACATCGCGCCGGTCCAGGACACCGTCGCGGAAGCACCCACGATCCCAATCGTGTAAAAGTTCGGGTTCTGCCCCGTCTTGAGACCCTTCCAGCTCGCGTTCACCACGATGCCGGCATGAAACGCGGTGTCGGCCTCTTCGACGTACTGATGAACGGCGCCGTCTTCCGACACCGCATAATGCGCTGACTCGGCGGAAGCAGGATCCGCGAAGCGCCGGTCGGCTTCAGCGATCGACGCGAGGCTGTGAATCACGATCGCTTCCGGACGAAAGGTCCGGCGTCCGGCAAGCACGTTCTCGGCGGCGCATCCGACCCACTGTTTCAACATGGCGGATCAACCCAGGATGCCGCGTTCGCCCACCAGGACCTGCGCGGGTGGAGGGGTCGCCGCCGCGTTGGGCGCGGCGGCCCCGGTGGCTGGCGCTTGCGTCGACTGTCTCACCTCACGCTGCGCGTCGTCTTTGCCAGCGATGACCGAGCGCAGGCGAACGATGTTCTTGAGCGCGTTATACCAGAAGGGCGCTCCGAGACTGAGGAGCAATGCGGACAGGATGACGCCAACCAGGTTGACCTTTTTTGGGCATTTCCCGCCGGCGTCGCAAGCATAGCCCCAGTTCTGAATCCAATCCCTGCCTGGCAACGTGACTGCCCCAATTTGCACCAAACTTTGCAGTTCATCTTTGCTCTGACCCGTCA
>Ga0190274_10002753_pt1 | contig 10405 bp, 12 predicted proteins | sample Popmic531T_FD_133002 | JGI IMG/M metagenome (GOLD analysis project Ga0190274, IMG submission 133002) | Populus adjacent soil microbial communities from riparian zone of Yellowstone River, Montana, USA - 531 T | ecosystem: Environmental > Terrestrial > Soil > Riparian zone | place: USA: Montana...
CTACCAGCGCGGCGTGCCGGTCGTGCAGATTCCGACCACGCTCGTCGCCCAGGTGGACTCCGCATACGGCGGCAAGACCGGGGTCGACCTGCCCGAGGGCAAGAACTACGCCGGCGCCTACCACCTGCCGGCCGCGGTGATCGCCGACACCGCGACGCTGGCGAGCCTGCCCCGGGAGGAGCTTGCGGCCGGCTTCGTCGAGCTGCTGAAGACGGGCCTGCTGGCCGGTGGCGATCTCTGGGAGCGGGCTCGCGCGCTGGAGGCGCTCGATCCCGAGGGCCTGGCCGACCTCGTCTTCGCCTGTGCTCGCTGCAAGTGCGAGATCGTCGCCGCCGACGAGCGCGATGCCGGGCTGCGCGCCGTGCTCAACCTCGGCCATACCGTCGGCCACGCGATCGAGGCAGCGAGCGGATACGAGCGCTACCGGCACGGTGAGGCAATTGGCCTCGGTCTGCTGGCGGCGCTGCGGCTCTCCGAGGCGCCCGGGCTGCGCGACGAGGTCGAGTCGATCCTGCGTCGTCACGACCTTCCGGTCACCCTCGACCCCGCGATCGACGCCGAGGAGGCGCTCGACGCCCTGCAGCGCGACAAGAAGCGCACCGCCGAGGGCGTCGGCTTCGTCTTGCTCTCCGAGCCCGGCGCACCCCGCGTGGGACAGCTGGTCGATCCGGCTAAGGTCAGGGCCGCGGTGGAGGAGCTCTACCCGTGACAAGCGCCCACAACCGGGTCGCCGTCCTGCACGGCGTCAACTTCGACATCCTCGATCGTCGCGACCCGGAGGTCTACGGCGGCCTCTCGCTGCGCGATCTGGAGACCAAGATCGAGCGCTGGGCGCATGAGGTTGGCCTCGAGACGATCTTCTTCCAGACCAACTCCGAGGGCGAGTTCGTCGAGTACCTGCACCGGCTGCCCGAGCTGGCCGACGCGTCCCTCGTCAACGCCGGCGCCTGGTCGCACTACAGCCGCGCGATCGCCGACGCGCTCGACGTCGCCAGCCTGCCCGCGGTCGAGGTCCACCTCTCCGACGTCGAGTCGCGCGAGGAGTGGCGCCGGCTCTCGGTCTTCGACGGCCTTGTCCTGGCGAAGATCTGCGGCAAGGGCCCGGACGGATACCGCGAGGCGCTCGGGCTGCTCGCCGGCGAGCTGGGCACGGGTCCCGCCTGATGCGGGATCGCGCCGATCGCCTTGCGGCTCTCGTCGCAGAGCGCGCGCTGGACAGCTTCCTGGTCACCGATCTGGTCAACGTCCGCTACCTGACCGGCTTCGGCGGCACCAACGGCGCCTGCGTCTGCGCTGGCGACGCCCGCGTCTTCCTCACCGACTTTCGCTACACCGAGCGGGCCGAGGCGGAGATCGAGGGCTGGGACGTGGTCACCGTCAAGGACGACTGGGTGGGCGGGATCGCCGAGCGGCTCGCCGGCAAGACGGGCTTTGAAGACCACCACATGTCGGTGCGGGCAAAGGGCAAGCTGGAGGAGAAGCTGCCCGAGGGCGTCGCGCTCGAGGGCGCCGGCGGCACGGTCGAGAAGCTGCGCCGGGTCAAGGACGAGGCCGAGCTGGCGGCGATCGCCGCTGCCGCCGAGCTGGCCGACGAGGCCTGGCACTGGTCGCTGGAGCGCGGCCTCGCGGGACGGACCGAGCTTGACGTCGCCCGCGCCGTCGAGGCGTGGATGCGCGAGCAGGGCGCCGAGCCCTCCTTTCCGACGATCGTCGCCGCGGGCCCGAACGGCGCCCTTCCGCACGCCGAGCCGGGCGAGCGCGAGATCGGCCGCGGCGAGCTGGTCGTCTTCGACATGGGGGCGAAGCTCGACGGCTACTGCTCCGACGGCACCTGCACCTTCGCCACCGGCGAGCCGGGCGAGCGCGCCCGCGAGGCCTATGAGACGGTGCGCGAGGCACAGGCAGCAGCGCTCGCGGCCGTCGCCGCGGGAGCGAGAGCCGAGGACGTCGACACTGTCGCCCGGGAGTTGATCGCCGCCGCGGGCCACGGCGAGCGTTTCGGTCACGGGCTCGGCCACGGCGTCGGCCTCGAGGTGCACGAGGAGCCACGCGTCTCGCAGCGCTCCGAGGACGTGCTCGAGGCCGGCGAGGTCGTGACGATCGAGCCGGGGGTCTACCTGCCTGGTGAGATGGGGGTGCGGATCGAGGACCTCGTCGTCGTCACCGACGACGCTCACCGCAACCTCAGCGGCCTGTCCAAGGATTTGACGCTCGTCGATTGACCCACCACCCGAACTGCATCAACTTCTAGCTCTGCCAGGCGTAGAACTTGATGCAGTTGGGTGGCTGGGATGCAGGCCTAAGCGTTTGGGCACGGGAAGTCGATGTGCCGCTCGTGGCGTCGATTGCGAACAAACTCCGTGGCTACTCCGACCGAGACGAGCACAGCTCGAGCTCGCCGGAGTCCCTGGCGGCCGCTCGCGCCGCGGCGCGCCGCGAGCGCCTGCTCGACATGGAGCGGCGCATCCGGCCCTACCGCGCGGCCTGCTTCGCGATCCTGGCGCTGGCCCTCGCCGCGGCTGGGCCAAAGGTCGGCTGGCTCTGGCTGGCCCCCTTGGCCGCCGGCTTCTGCGGCTTTGCCATCGCCGATCGCTTCATGCAGGCCAGTCCGCACCCCGGGCTCTGGGTTGCCGGCGCCTGGGGCGCCCTGCCCCTGCTGCTCGCTGGCGCGGTGATCGCCACCGGTGGCCCGACCAGCCCAGCGCTGATGTGGTTCGCCCTGCCGGCAGTAACTCTCGGCGCTCGCTTCGAGCCATGGGGAATGGCCGTCGGCACCGCCTACCTCCTCACCGTCTTCCTGGTCAGCACGGTTGCCGTCGACCCCGGCAGCGCAGCCGCTCACGGCCAGACGCTGGGCGCTGCCGTTGCGCTCATTCTCAGCACCGTGATCCTCTCCGGCGCCGTGGTCGAGTCCGATCGCACCCACCGGCGCCGCTCGACCCTCGACCCGCTGACCGGGCTCTTCAACCGCAACGCGCTCGAGCAGCGCCTGGCCGAGCTCGACGGCCAGCCCAGCAGCGAGGCCGACGGTCTCTCGCACGCGCTGCTGCTCTGCGACCTCGATCACTTCAAGCGCGTCAACGACAAGCTCGGTCATGCCGCCGGCGACGCCGTCCTGCAGGACGTCGCCTACACGATGCGCTCCGTGCTCCGCGCCGGCGACTCGATCTACAGGATCGGCGGCGAGGAGATCCTCGTCGTCCTCCCCGGGGCGACCGAGAAGGACGCGGTTGGGGTCGCCGAGCGCCTGCGTCAGGCGGTCGCCAAACGGCGCCCCGCCGGCGTCAGGGTGACGATCAGCATCGGCGCCGCCGTTTCCGGACCGCCGCGGGTCAACACCGACGACCTCGTCGCCAGGGCCGACGCCGCCCTCTACTCGGCCAAGGCAAACGGCCGCGACACCGTCTTTGTCGCGAACTGACGCGCCGAGTCAGCGGCTGAGATCGATGCTTTGGTCGAGGCGCTCCGCGAAGGCGGTGATCAGATTGACCGTGGCCTCGACGTCGGCGAGGTCGACCATCTCGACCGGCGAGTGCATGTAGCGCAGGGGGATCGAGACCAGGCCGGTGGGGATGCCGGAGCGGGCGAACTGGACCGCGTCGGCGTCGGTCCCGGTCGAGTTGCCGGTGGCGCCGACGGTGTGGTCGATCCCTGCCTGCTCGGCGGTCTCGACCAGCAGCTCGAAGAGCTTGGGGGAGAGGGTGGCGCCGCGGTAGACCACCGGGCCGGAGCCGAGCGCGTGGCTGCCGAGCTCCTTCTCGTCGATCCCCGGCGCGTCGGTGGCATGGGTCACGTCGACGACGATCGCCAGGTCGGGCTGGACGGCGAAGGCCGAGGTGCGGGCGCCGAAGAGGCCGATCTCCTCCTGCACGGCTGCGATCGCGGCAAAGCTGGACTTGAGCGAGCCGCGCTCGTGACAGCGCCGCAACGCCTCCAGCGCCACGTAGGCGCCGAGCCGGTTGTCCATCGAGCGCGAGGCCAGGCGGGTGCCGGAGAGCGCTAACGGCTCGGTCGCGATCACGACCGGATCGCCGACCCGAACCAACTCGGACGCCTCATCGCGGTCGGCCGCGCCGACGTCGATGTGCAGGCCCTTGAGCTCGACCACCTTCTTACGCGCGTCGGCGTCGAGCAGGTGGAGGGGCTTGCGACCGACCACGCCCAGCACCGGCCCGGCGGGGCCCTGCACCTCGACCCGCTGGCCGACCAGGATCTGCGGATCCCAGCCCCCGATCGGAGCGAACCAGAGGAAGCCCTTTTCGTCGATGTGGCGGACGACCAGGCCGATCTCGTCGATGTGGCCGACGACGGCGAGCAGCGGTGAGGCGTCGCCGATGCGGGCCACCGAGGAGCCGATCCCGTCGGTCGAAATGCTGGCGAAAGAGGCCGCCTCACGCCATACCGCGGCCGCCTGGGCCTCGTAGCCGGAGGGGCCCGGTGCGCGGAGGAGGTTGTCGAGTAGTCCAGGGGTTTTGTTCACAAGGCCGGCAGTATGTCGATTCGATCTATCGCCCGCAGTGCGGCGATTCGAATACCGTTGCGGTCATGGTGACGGGTCGGATCACAGCGCTGGTCACGGGAGCATCGAGCGGGATCGGAGAGGCGACCGCGCGGCGGCTCGCGCGCGAGCCCGGCGCCGAGATGATCCTCGTCGCCCGTCGCGAGGAACGCCTGCGGACACTGGCCGAGTCGCTGCCGTGCAAGGCGACCTACGTCGCGGTCGACCTCACCGACGCCGACGCGCCGGAGAGAGTGCGGGCCCACATCGGGGAGCAGAACGATCGCCTGACGCTGCTGGTCAACAACGCCGGCTCCTCTTGGCGCGGCGGCTTCGCCGAGGGTGGCTACGCCAACGTCCAGCGCCATATGGAGCTCAACTTCGACGCGGTCGTCCGCCTCACCGAGGCGCTGCTGCCCCTCCTGAGGGCGTCGGCGCCGAGCGCGATCGTCAACGTCGCCAGCACGGCGGGACGGGTGGCGCGAGCCCGCACCGGCTCCTACTCGGCAAGCAAGTTCGCTTTGATCGGCTGGACCGATGCGCTCTTCGCGGAGGAGCGCCCGCACGGCGTCCACGTCGGCATGGTCCTGCCCGGCTTCATCGCCACCGAGGGCTTCCCGGCGACGGAGCTGCGCGAGAAGGCGCTGACTCGGTGGATCGTCTCCAAGCCCGAGAGCGTCGCCGAGGCGATCGTCGAAGCGGGGCCCGGTGGCAAGGCCGAGCGCTACGTCCCGCGTCCCTACGCGCTTGCCGCAGTCGCGCGCATCCTCGCGCCGAGCCTGGTCCGCCGCGTCCTCTCCGGTGGCTCCGCCGCCACCCTGACGACCAGTACAGCTGCCGAAGGCGAGTAATCGCCTCAACGCCCGCCGCTCGGGCGGGAAGGGCCTCGCTCAGGTGAAGTTCGAGGCACTCAGGTGGCAGTAGTGAAATTCGAAGACGAAGCCGACGTTGTTGGCGGCGTTGCTGGCGCGTTCGACCCGGACCTGTTCGTGGGCGGCGAGGATCTTTTCTCCGGCCTTCAGCGCCTTGCCCAGTTTGAACAGCTTTTCCTTCACGATGCCGAGGGATTTGAACCATCTGAGCAGGCGGGTGTCGTCGGCGGCGGGTCGCGGCACCGTGGCGAGTTTCTGCGTTGCGGCGCCGAACGCGGCCGAGGCCTGGATGAATTGGGAACCGGCTTTCCTCACCTGGCTCGGGGACTTGCTCCGGGCCTTCGTCTTGACGTTCTTGAGGATCCGCTGGTTGGCTTCCGTGTTCGCCTGGCAGATCGGCTCGACCTGTTCGACGTATTCGGCCCGGGTAGGGTCGTCGTCCGCGCGGGCACTCCCCGCGAGCAGGAGCATCGCGGCAGCGGTGAAGACGGCGATTCGCAACGTTCCCCTCATCCCTGGCAATCGACAGGCTAAGGTTCCCGGCCGATGATTTCAACCAACCAGTTCAAGAACGGCTCGCACATCGAGATCGACGGGAAGATTTTCCGGATCATCGAGTTCCAGCACGTCAAGCCGGGCAAGGGCGGCGCTTTCGTGCGCACCAAGCTGCGCAAGATCGAGGACGGGACCGTTCAGGACAAGACGTTTCGCGCCGGAGAGAAGTTCCGTCCCGTGCGCACCGAGTCGCGCAAGATGCAGTACCTCTACGACTCCGGCGAGGCCGCCGTCTTCATGGACACCCGCGACTACGAGCAGATCGAGATCTCCCGCGACCTCGCCGGCGAGGCGATGCAGTGGCTGCTCCCCAACGCCGAGGTCGACGTGCTCTTCGTCGACGAGCGTCCCAGCGACGTGCAGGTTCCGGGCGCGATCGAGATGAAGGTCACCCAGACCCAGCCCGGCGTGAAGGGCGACACCGCCTCGGGCGGTGGCGACAAGCCGGCGACGCTGGAGTCCGGCGTGACGGTGCGGGTGCCGCTCTTCATCGAGGAGGGCGAGATGGTCCGGGTGGACACCCGCAGCGGCGAGTACGTCTCCCGCGCCTGAGGCTTCGCTGGGGTGAGGAAGCGCGCCGGGTGGAAAGCCGGGCGCAAATGTGGTACTTCTTGGTGGATTTCAGGGTACGTATGGAGACTTAGGGGGATGCCGGCAACGCGGCGCTGACCTCTTCTCAAAAGCTTCCATCGGCAGTAGCTCTTTCCAGTCCATCGAGCAGTAGACGGGAGATACCAGTCATGCGAAAGCACAGAATCGTTGGGGGGTTGCTTGCGGCGCTGATGCTGAGCGCCCTCTTCGCCGCCAGCGCAGGGGCAAGCCCGACCTGGAAGTTCAACGGCAAAGCGCTGGAAGGCGAAGAAACGATCCTCGGGGGGGCCGAAAAAAGCGGCCTCACCATGTGGGGGTTCACGACCACCTGCGACAACTTCCTCTACGAAGTTGACATCAAAAACGAAGCGGGGACGGGCAAAGGCAACATCACCAGCCTGCCCCTGTTTGGCTGCTACACCAACTCGACCTGCACGGTGGAAGCGATCGAAGCCGAATCGTTCCCCTGGCCCGCCAGCCTGAGCACGGTCAGCGGCAGCAACTACCTCACGGTCAAAGGGGTGGACGTGTGGGTCCTCTACGGCGGCTGGTTCTGCCCGCTGTGGGGCGTCTGGGCCCACATCACCGGATCGGCCGGCGGCCTGATCAACAACGAAACCGAAAGCGCCACGTTCAGTTCGTCGAGCTTCAAAGCGACCGGAACCAAACTGGAAGCGCTCGGCGAATCGGTTGAATGGAACGGGAAATTCCCGACTGAAGCATTCGAGTGGCACAGAGGCGAGTCGATAAGCGTCTCCTAGTCACGTCCGTGAAGTCCGCGAGCGCCAGGGTCCTCCTGGCGCTCGCGCTTGCGGCGCTTGCGCTCGGCGGCTGCGGGGGAGGGTCTTCGGACAGCTCGAGCGCGGGTAGCTCGAGCTCGGAGGCCACGAGCTCGGACACCGCGGGCACCACTGCTTCAAGCGCTGCCAACAGCGGCGGAGCCGGCACTGGCGCTCCCTCGGCAACCGACGTGACGGGTGGCGGCGGCTCGACGGTGCCGGGCGAACAGCCGTCTGCCGGCGGCAAGCACGGTCCACCCATTTCGCAACCCAAGGGCGCGCCGGAGCCGGGGATCACCCCCCAGCAGCGCAGGGAAGCGACGGTGGCCAGCATGGCCCTGCAGAGCCCGTCGAGCCAATCGTCCAGCGGCGGCCCGCAGGCGCTGCCCGCTCAGTACACCTGCGACGGCGAGGGCACTTCGCCGGCGCTTCGCTGGCAGGGTGTGCCGCAGGGAAGCGCCGAACTGGTCCTCTTCGCGATGAACACCCGGCCGGTGGGAGGGGAGCTCTTCTTCGACTGGGCCGTGGCCGGACTGAGTCCCGAGCTGGAAGAAATCGAAGCCGGAAAGCTGCCCAAGGGCGCTGTCGTCGGCCGCAACAGCTTCGGCAGGGCGGGTTACGAAATCTGCCCCGAAGGAAGCGGCGAAACGTACGTGTTCGTCCTCTTCGCGCTGCCGAAGAGCCTCTCGCCCAGCCAGGGCTTCGAACCGCTCGCCCTGCGCAAAGCGGTGGCCGAAGTCTCCGGCAACGCAGGCCTCCTGGCCCTCAGCTACGCGCGCGGCTGACCCAACGGGAATCGTCCAGCCGCCCGAAGCGAGAGAATGGCGCTATGCGTAGGTCCGACCAGCGCCGCGACGCCGTTTTCGCCTGCTACCAGCGTGACGTCACCGGCCGCCCGCTGGAGGAGCTGGTCGCCGAGTCGCGGCCGTTCACACGAGAGCTCGCGGCCGGAGTCGAGGCCCATCGCGAGGAGCTAGACGCCGCGATCGCCAGTCACTCCAAAGGTTGGGAGCTCGAGCGGATCGCCCCCCTGGAGCGCAACCTGATGCGGGTGGCGCTGTACGAGATCGAGCACAGCGACGACGTGCCGACCGAGGTGGCGATCGACGAGGCGGTCGAGATCGCCAAGGAGTACTGCGGCGCCGACGCGCCGGGCTTCGTCAACGGGGTCCTCGGCGCGATCGCCCGCGAGCGCGAGGGCGTGCGATGAACCGCCTGCGCGAGATCTCGGAGCGGCTGACCGCGATCGCCCGTGAGCTCGAGGGCGAGGAGGCCGGCGACGCCCGCGCCGCCGAGCTCGCCCAGGAGGCGGCCGAGCTTTCCGCCGAGGCGGTCGAGGAAGCGAACCGCCGCATCCGCGAGGGCGAGGCTTCCGCTCAGTGAGCGCCGCCGATCCCTTTTGAGCTACCCCGAAGACCTACGCGCCCTGGTTGACTCCGAGCTGGAGCGGTTGCGCTTCCCGGCGCCGCCTGCAACCGGCGGACTGGTCGAGGCGATGCGGTACTCGCTGCTGGCCGGCGGCAAGCGGGTGCGGCCGGTTCTTGTCCTGGCCACCGCCCGCGCGCTCGGCGCCGAGCCGGAGCGCTTCCTGCCGGTTGCCTGCGCGATCGAGCTGGTCCATACCTACTCGCTGATCCACGACGACCTGCCGGCGATGGACGACGACGAGCTGCGCCGCGGCCAGCCGACGTCACACGTCAAGTTCGGCGAGGACGTGGCGATCCTCTCCGGCGACGGTCTCTTCGCCGAGGCGGTGCGTCTCTTCTGCGAGCAGTCGGGCGAGCCGGCCCGGGTGCTGGCCGCGCTGCGCGAGCTGACCGCCGCGACGGGCGTCGACGGCATGGTCGGCGGGCAGTACGTCGACATGCAGGTGGAGGAGCGCGACGCCGAGGGCCTGCGGGTGCTGCACACGCTGAAGACCGGGCGGCTGATCGCCGCCAGCGTCGGCGTGGTCCTCACCCTGGAAGGACTGGCCGAACCTGAGACAATCCCCTTTCGCCGATTTGCCAGTGAGCTGGGCGTGCTCTTCCAGATCGTCGACGACATCCTCGACGTGACCGGAAGCGACGAGCGGCTCGGCAAGACCCATGGAAGCGACGAGCGGCATGGAAAACTCACCTACGTCAGCCTCTTCGGACTCGATCAGGCGCGCCAGCTCGCCGCCGAGTCGCACGCCAAGGCGACCGAGGCGCTGGCCGAGGCCGGCGGCGAGACCGGGGACCTGAGGCGGATCGCCGACTACATCTTCACCAGAGACGAATGACAGACAGCGGACACTCAGCGGGGCACGAGGACGGGACGGGGCGCCTTCTCGACGGGATCGACGGCCCGGCCGACCTGCACGGCCTCGACGATGCCCAGCTGCAGCAGGTGGCGCAGGAGATGCGGACCTACATCATCGACACGATCGGTGAGATCGGCGGCCACTTCGGCGCCAACCTCGGCACCTGCGAGCTGGCGGTGGCGCTGCACAGCCTGATGGACTCGCCGCGCGACAAGGTGCTTTGGGACGTCGGCCACCAGGCCTACCCGCACAAGATCCTCACCGGCCGTCGCGACGGGCTGCCGACGATCCGCAAGTACGAGGGACTGGCGCCGTTCTGCTCGATCTTCGAGTCCGAGCACGACATCATGGGCGCCGGGCACGCCTCGACCTCGATCGGCTACGCGGTCGGGCTGAAGGAGGCGATGCGCAAGGGGATCGGCGAGGACGGGAGAGTGGCCGCCGTCATCGGCGATGGTGCCCTCACCGGCGGCGTCGCCTATGAGGCGCTGCACGCCGCCGGCGGGCTGCAGACCCCGGTCGTGATCGTGCTCAACGACAACGGCATGTCGATCTCGCCCAACGTCGGCGCCCTCTCGCGCTACTTCAACCGGGTGCGGCTCAACCCGCGCCTCTTCCACGCCCGCGAGGGGGTCGAGGACCGGTTGACCAAGCTGCCCCTTGGCCTCGGCAAGCGGATCGAACGGCTCGGCCCCGAGGTCAAGTCGGCGATCAAGGCCTACTGGGCGCCGGGCCTCTTCTTCGAGGAGCTCGACCTCGCCTACATGGGCGTGATCGACGGCCACGACGTGCACGCGCTGCGCGAGGCGCTGCGCGAGGCCTTCGA
>Ga0190274_10002754_pt1 | contig 10405 bp, 8 predicted proteins | sample Popmic531T_FD_133002 | JGI IMG/M metagenome (GOLD analysis project Ga0190274, IMG submission 133002) | Populus adjacent soil microbial communities from riparian zone of Yellowstone River, Montana, USA - 531 T | ecosystem: Environmental > Terrestrial > Soil > Riparian zone | place: USA: Montana...
AGGCGCGGGATTGGATCGAGTGCCGGCGGCTGCTCGATCCGTAGGGAAACGACGAAGTTGACCGGCTGCGCCTCGCGCCCGACCGCCTCCGCGAGCGACGTGCCCGCCTGGCGCAGGGCGAGGTCGAGCGCGGCGCTCTCGTACGCCCAGCGGCGGTAGTCGAGGAAGGCGTCCATTCCCGGGCCGTTGGGGAAGAGCGCGAGTCGGTCGAAGAGCTTGGAGAAGCTGTCGAGCGTGTGGCTTCCCGGGAGCGGAAGGGTCGGCCCTTCGGCCTGCAGAGCCTCCTGGTCCTCACCGGAGTAGGTGACGTCCTCACCGACCCCTTCGTGGCCGCCGCCGTGCAGATGGATCACCGTCGTGCGGCGGACGAACTCGGGCGAGGCCTCGACTTTCAGGCCCTCCAGCTCGTAGGACTCGATCTCCAGCGGGAGGTTGCGGACGAGGTCGTAGGTCGCCATGCGCCGGGAACGGTACGCGTTCTGCCGATCTTGATGTACTAGTTAGGTGATGACGCAGACGAGCGGGAGCGGCTGGGCCGGCCTCATGGGCACCTACGGCGTGTCGGAGAATACGACGGCCCGTCTTGTACGCTCGCTCGCCGCGAGCGAGGTCGCCGGCCTCGCGTTCTGCCGGCTGCTGGAGCGCTGGCAGCGCGGTGAGCCCGATCCATGCACGCCCGAGCGTCGCCAGGCGGCGTTCAGGCGCGCCGCCGAACGCGCGGAGACCGCCCTGACCGGCCTCGAGCGGCCGCTCGGGCGCTTCCTCCTGGAGCTGGAGCCGGATGGCGCCGAGGGGCGTTCCTGGTACGGCGAGCCCGGAGCGGGGGAGGTCGTCGAGTGGGACGCGGTGCTGAAGCGCGCCGGCGTCGTGGCCGCGCCGCACCGGGTCGCGCACGCCTACCTCGAGCTCGCGGTCCTCGTCCGCGCTCTCCAGGGCCTCGCGGACTCCGCACGCATCGAGTCCGCGCCCGATCGCGACGCTCTCTGGGCCGGGCTCTTCGACCTGCGCGAGAACCTGCTCGACGGCTGCCTCGACGACCTGCGGGCGCTTGCCGCCTAGCGTCTGCGTCGTCGGCTCGATCAATCTCGACCTGGTCGCCTCCGTCGAGCACCTTCCCCTGTCGGGGGAGACGATTACGAGCACGAGCCTCGACTACGTCCCTGGAGGGAAGGGCGCGAACCAGGCGGTGGCCTCCGCGCGTCTCGGCGCCGACGTCCGGTTCGTAGGGGCGGTGGGAGACGACGACTTCGGACACCTCGCAGTGGCGGAGCTTCGCGAGGCGGAAGTCGATCTGTCCCGCACTCAAGTGGTTCGAAGCCCGACCGGGCTGGCGCTCATCTTCGTCGACGAGAAGGGGGAGACCCAGATCGTCGTCGTGCCCGGCGCCAACCATGCCCTCGATCCAGACCGCATCGAGATCGGAGAGCCGGATGCCCTCATCAGCCAGCTGGAGATCCGAGATGGCGCGATCGAGGCCGCCCTCGACGGGTTCGACGGCTTCTTCTGCCTGAACGCGGCCCCCGCCCGGGAGGCCTCGAGCCAGATTCTGGGCCGCGCCGACTTGATCGTCGCCAATTCGCTCGAGCTCGACGCGCTCGGCTCGTCCGCGATGGGAAGCCTCTTCGCCCTCACGCTGGGCGCCGAGGGTGCGCTGCTTCTGGATGACGGTGAAGAGATCGCGCGCGCCGCGCCGCCCGAAGTCGAGGCGGTCGACGGGACGGGTGCGGGCGACGCGTTCACGGCCTGCCTGGTCGTCTCCCTTCTCGAAGGGCGCGAGAGGGAAGAGGCCCTGCGCCGCGCCTGCGGCGCCGGCGCGATCGCGGCGTCTCGGCCGGGCGCGCAGCCCTCGCTGCCCACCGCGGCGGAGGTTGACGAGATACTGCAGGCGTGAGCGACCCGACGCCGATCCTCCTCGACTGCGACCCGGGGCACGACGACGCGATCGCGCTCCTGCTCGCGCTGGCGAGCCCGGAGCTCGACCTCCTGGGCGTCACGACGGTGGCCGGGAACCAGACGCTCGAGAAGACGACGGCGAACACCCTGCGCGTGCTCGAGCTCCTCGGCCGCGGGGACGTGGACGTCGCCGCCGGCGCCGACCGGCCGCTCGCGCGGGAGCTCTTCATCGCCGCCTACGTGCACGGGGAGTCCGGGCTCGACGGGCCGAGCCTGCCCGACCCGCAGCGCGAGCCGGTCGACCAGCACGCCGTCGACTTCCTCGCCGAGCGGATCCTCGGCTCGCCCCGGCCGGTCACGCTCGTGCCGGTCGGTCCCCTGACGAACATCGCGCTCCTCCTCGCGCGCGAGCCGGAGGTCGCGGAGAACGTGGAGGGAATCGTGATCATGGGCGGCGCGATCGCCGAGGGGAATGTCACCCCGGCCGCCGAGTTCAACATCTACGTCGACCCCGAGGCGGCGTGGCGGGTCTTCCACAGCGGCCTGCCGGTGACGATGATCGGCCTCGACGTCACCCACAAGGCGCTGATGATGCCGTCCCACGTCGAGCGGCTCCGCGCCTCGGGCACGGCCGGGACGTTCGTCGCCGAGCTGCACGACTTCTTCGTCGGATACCACAAGCGGACCTACGGGACCGAAGGCGCGCCGATCCACGACGCCGTCGCGGTCGCGCAGGTTCTCCGGCCGGGCATCGTCGAGACGCTCCACCGGCACGTGGACGTCGACTGCGAGTCCCAGCTCTGCCGCGGCCGCACGGTCGTCGACCTCTGGCACCGGACGGGCAACGAGCCGAACGCCGACGTCGGCGTCGGCATCGACGCGGACGGCTTTCTCGAGCTCCTCTGCGAGCGCGTCGAGTCGTTGGACCGCGACGCTCCCAAGTAACAAAGTGTTACTTGGCCGGTCCGGCGCCCTGAGAAGGAGGGACGACGCCGCCCGCGAACTGGCTGGACATGGCGCAGAAGAAGCGTCCGTCTCGGGTACGCCCGAAGTCGCCTGCGCGCATTCGCAAGAAGAAGCGCACGCGCCGACAGCGCGGACACCACCATCACGAGCTGCTCGGGCTCGGCCTCCTCTGTGCCGGGCTCTTCCTCGCGTTCGTCACCTGGCTGGAGGGGAACGGCGGCATCGTCGGCACGACGATCGCCGACTGGCTCGACGCCCTTCTCGGCACCGCCCGCATCGGCGTGCCAGTCGTGCTCGTCGCACTCGGCGCGCTCATGGTCGCCCGCGCGTCCCTCGTGGACGTCAAGCCCTTCCGGACCGGCCTCGTCCTCCTGATCGTCGGCACTTTGGTGCTCCTCGCCGAGGAGCGGGGCGGAGCCGTGGGCAGCGCCTTCGATTCCGTCTTCGGCCGTCTCATCGGCGGGACGGGGACATTCCTTCTCGGCTTCTTCCTCTGCTGGGCCGGCGCGCTCCTCCTCACTGGAGCCTCGCTCGGCGCGATGCTGCACCGCTCGGCGCACGTCGCGCGCGAGACTGCGGTCGCCGCGCGCCGCACGGTCGGCGCCGTCCGTTACGCGCCCGTCGAGGCGCCGCCCGTCTCCAACGGCCACTTTCCGCAGGAGCCTCCCGTCGACGGCGCGCAGGCCTATCCCGATGTGGTCGGCGACGCGCCGCCCGCAACACCCGTCCTGGTCGACCAGCTCGCCGAGCCTCTCGACGCCGAGCTCGACACCGTGCCGGCCGCCGAGCCGCCGACGCTCTTCGACCCGCCCACGAGCGAGCACGCCGACTACCGCCTTCCGGACCCGTCCGTCCTCCGGCGCTCGCGCCCGCACGAGGGGCAGCCGGGCAAGGCTGCCGAGCGCACGGCCGAGGCACTCCTCCAGGCGCTCGCCAACTTCGGCATCGACGCGACGCTCGTCGGCCAGGTCGTCGGCCCGCGGGTGACGCGCTACGAGCTGCAGCTCGCGCCTGGCACGAAGGTGGGGAAGGTCGCCGCGCTCAAGGACGACCTCGCCTACGCGCTCGCCACCACGGAGATCCGCATCCTCGCGCCGATCCCCGGGAAGCAGGCGGTCGGCGTCGAGGTGCCCAACCTCTCCCCGAACATCGTCACGCTCGGCGACATCTTCGACGACGTCCCGTCGAGCTCGAGCCCGCTCTCCGTCTGGCTCGGCAAGGACATCTCCGGCGCCTCGGTGAACGCCGACCTCGCCCGCATGCCGCACATCCTCATCGCAGGCACAACGGGCTCGGGGAAGTCCGGCTGCATCAACACGATGCTCTGCTCGATCCTTCTGCGCGCGACGCCGGACGAGGTCCGCATGATCCTCGTCGACCCGAAGCGCGTCGAGCTCGGGCTCTACGAGTCGATCCCGCACCTCCTCACGCCGGTCGTCTCGAGCCCCAAGCAGGCGTCGGCGGTCCTGACCAACGTCCTCACCGAAATGGAGCGCCGCTACGAGCGCATGAGCCTCGCCCGGGCGCGCAACCTCCCCGAGCTCAACCGAGCCCTGCGCAAGCGCGGGGAGGCGCAGCTGCCGTACCTCCTAGTCGTCATCGACGAGCTCGCCGACCTGATGATGGTCTCGCCGCAGGAGGTCGAGGACGCGGTCATCCGCCTCGCCCAGAAGTCGCGCGCCGTCGGCATCCATCTCGTCCTCGCCACGCAGCGACCATCCGTGGACGTCATCACCGGGATGATCAAGGCGAACGTCCCCTCGCGGATCGCCTTTGCGGTCTCGAGCCAGACCGACAGCCGCGTCATTCTCGACACCTCGGGCGCCGAGAGCCTGCTCGGTCAGGGCGACATGCTCTTCAAGCCACTCGGCACCTCGCGCCTCCAGCGCGTCCAGGGCGCCTACGTCAGCGAAGAGGAAATCGCCCTCGTCGTCGAGCAGTGCCGCAGCCAGCGGCCGCAGGAACTCGACAAGTCCCTGCTGGAGCCGCCCGAGCCGGTCGGCCACGGCGACGACGGGGACGAGGACTTCGACCCGGACGAGGATCCGCTCCTCGACCGCGCCATCGAGATCGTGGTGCAGACACAGACCGCCTCCGTCTCCCTGATCCAGCGCCGCCTGCGCGTCGGCTACACGCGCGCCGGCCGCCTGATCGACATGCTGGAGCGGCGCGGGATCATCTCGGGCTACGAGGGCTCCAAGCCTCGCAAGGTGCTCGTCGGAGAGGCCGAGCTCGACCGCGTGCTCGCGGACGTCACCTCCTAGCCCGGCAGTACCTCCCTAACGAACGCCATCCGCCGAACGTCCTAGAAATGGACTCGCCGGAGGGTTAGCATCCTCCGATTCCACTCGAAGGCATGGGCGAAGGAGGAGGTTCCGTGAAAGTAACGCGAAAGCTGCCGTGGCTCTTGGTGCTGCTGGTCACGCTTCTGCTCGCACTCGTCGCGGCCGGCTGCGGCGGCGATGACGACGACGGTGACGCAGGTGACGGCGACACGACCGCAGCAACCGATGAGGCCACGACCGAAGAAGCGGAGCCGATCCGCGTAGGCCTCGTGACAGACATCGGCGGCCTGAACGACCGTGGGTTCAACTCGCTGGCCAACGAAGGCCTCGAGCGCGCCGCGAGCGAGCTCGGCGCCGAGATCCGCGTCCTCGAGTCGAAGTCCGACGCGGACTACATCCCCAACCTGTCGACGCTGGCCGAGGAGGGCTTCGACCTGATCATCTCGGTCGGCTTCCTCATGGGCGAAGCCACCCATACGGCGGCGGAGGAGTTCCCTGAAACGAACTTCGCCATCATCGACAACGCGTACGGCGACCCCCCGGACTGTGAGGCGGAGGGTCAACTCTGCAACCTGCCCAACCTGCAGGGTCTGCTCTTCAAGGAGCAGGAGACCGGCTACCTCGCCGGGTACCTGGCAGGCCTCGTGACCGAGTCGAACACGATCTCGAGCGTCGGCGGCATCAAGATCCCGCCGGTCGACCGGTTCATCGCGGGCTATCAAGCGGGCGCCATGGCGTCGAATCCCGACATCACGACGCTGAACGCCTACTCCGAGGACTTCGTCGACCAGGCGAAGTGCAAGGAGGTCGCTCTCGATCAGATCGCCGAGGGCTCCGACGTCGTCTTCCAGGTGGCGGGCGGCTGCGGTCTCGGCGCGCTCGACGCGGCCCAGCAGGAGGGCGTCTGGGGCATCGGCGTCGACGCCGACCAGGCGTTCCTCGGCGAGCACGTGCTCACGAGCGCGCTCAAGCGGGTGGACGAGGCCGTGTTCCAGACGATCTCCGCAGTTGCCGACGGTTCGTTCACCGGCGGCAGCGTCACGCTCTTCGGCCTTGCCGAGGACGGTGTCGGGCTTGGTGAGTTCTCGCCGAACGCCCCGCAGGAGGCGATCGACGAGGCGCTCGCGCAGGTCGACGGGATCGTCAGCGGGGAGATCGAGGTCCCCGACGCTCTGGAGTAACCAGAAACCGACGAGGGGCGGGCCCGTGCCCGCCCCTCGTCGTCGTTCGGATGACTGAATCTCCTCTTCTCGAACTCAGGGGCATCACCAAGCGGTTCCCAGGGATCGTCGCCAACGATCACGTCGACTTCGAGCTGGCCAAGGGCGAGGTGCACGCGCTCCTGGGGGAGAACGGCGCGGGCAAGTCGACCCTCATGAACATCCTCTACGGGCTCTACCACCCGGACGAGGGCGAGGTCAGGCTGCGCGGGGAGCCGGTCCGCATCGATTCGCCGAACGCGGCGATCGAGCACGGGATCGGCATGGTGCACCAGCACTTCATGCTCATCCCCGTGATGACGGTGGCCGAGAACATCGTGCTCGCCGTCGAGCCGCGAAAGGGGCCGTTTCTGGACATTGACGCCGCCGAGAAGAGCGTGCGGGAGATCTCGCAGCGCTTCGGCCTCGCCGTCCGGCCCGACGCGCTGATCGAGTCGATCTCGGTGGGGATGCAGCAGCGCGTCGAGATCCTGAAGGCGCTCTACCGCGGCGCCGAGATCCTCATCCTCGACGAGCCCACGGCCGTCCTGACGCCCCAGGAGGCAGAGGAGCTCTTCGAGATCATCCGCTCGCTGCAGGCCGAGGGGAAGTCGATCATCTTCATCACCCACAAGCTCGGTGAGGTTCTCGCCATCGCCGACCGGATCACCGTCCTCCGCCGCGGCAAGACGATCGAGACTGTCCCCCGAGCAGGCGCGACCGAGGAGGGCCTGGCGAAGCTCATGGTGGGCCGTGAGGTGCTCCTGCGCGTCGACAAGACGCCGGCGACGCCGGGCGACCCGCTCCTCGAGATCGACGACCTGCGCGTTCTCGACGAGCGCGGGCTCGAGGCGGTGCGCGGTGTCTCGCTCGACGTCCGCGCCGGCGAGATCGTCGGCATCGCGGGTGTGGACGGCAACGGCCAGAGCGAGCTGGTCGAGGCCATCACCGGCCTCCGCAAGGCGGAGAGCGGCAGAGTCGCGGCGGGAGGCAAGGACCTGACCGACGAGAACGCGCGCGACTGCATGGACGCCGGCGTCGGCCACATTCCCGAGGACCGCCACAGGCGCGGCCTCGTCCTCGATTTCACGCTCGCCGAGAACATCGCCCTCAAGGACTACGCCGAGGAGCCGGACTCCAAGTGGGGCTGGCTCTTCCCGAAGCGCCTCATCGCGCGCGCGCGCAAGCTCCTGACGGAGTTCGACGTTCGCGGCGGAGGCCCCCTCACACCCGCGGCCTCTCTCTCCGGCGGCAACCAGCAGAAGCTTGTGGTCGCGCGAGAGGTCTCGCGCGACCCGCGCATCCTCGTTGCCGCGCAGCCCACCCGCGGGCTCGACGTGGGGGCGATCGAGTTCGTGCACCGGCGCCTCGTCGCGGAGCGCGACGAAGGGCGCGCGATCCTGCTCGTCTCCTTCGAGCTGGACGAGATCCTCTCGCTATCCGACCGGATCCTCGTCCTCTACGAAGGACGCATCGTCGGCGAGTACACGCCCGGCGTCTCCGAGGAGGAGCTTGGCATCGCCATGACCGGCGGGCGCAGGGGACAGGAGGCAGTCGCGTGACGGAACCGCCCGCAGCGCAGCCACTGCCGCCCGCGCCCCCCGAGCAGGAGCCGGAAGGCTCGGTCACCGGGCTGCAGTCGTTCTACGACCGCGCCGGGGGCATCCTCGTCCCGGTCGCCGCGGCATTCCTCGCCTTCCTGATCGGCGGCCTGGTCGTCGCCATCACCGAGAAGAGCGTCACGGCGCCGTTCGAGGCCTACAAGGCCATCTTCCAGGGCACCGGGCTCACGTGGTTCATCCCGGGGATCGGCGACACGGCCGAGGAGGCGCGCGACCTCCAGCAGACGCTCCTGATCATGACCCCGCTCGTCCTGACCGCCCTCGCGGTCGCCTTTGCGTTCCGCTGCGGGATGTTCAACATCGGCGGCCAGGGCCAGTACTGGGTCGGCCTCCTGACCGCGATCTACGTCGGCACGCACCTCGACGGCACGCCACCCTTGCTGCACATCCTCATCGCGATCTTCGCCGCCCTCCTCGCGGGCGCAGTGTGGGGAGGCATCGCCGGAATCCTCAAGGCGACGACGGGCGCGCACGAGGTGATCACGACGATCATGCTCAACTGGATCGCGATCTGGGTGGGGAAGTGGTTGTTAGAAGCGCCGGACGGCTTCCTCCAGGGAGCGGACCCGAGCCTGCCGCGCTCCGACGACGTCCTTGCCTCCGCACAGCTCCCTGAGATCTGGGGGCGGCTCCAGCCGCTGCACGCGGGCATCTTCATCGCGCTCTTCGCCCTGATCGTCTACCACCTGCTGCTCAACCGGACGACGCTCGGCTACGAGGTGCGCGCGGTCGGCTTCAACCCCGACGCGGCCGCGTACGGCGGGATCTCCGTCAAGCGCAGCTACTTCCTGGCGCTCGCCATCTCCGGCTGCTTCGCGGCGCTCGCCGGCGCGATCGACCTGCTCGGGTGGAAGTACCGGCTGACGAGCACGGAGTTCGACGTGAACTTCTACGGCTTCACCGGCATCGCCGTGGCGCTCCTGGGGCGCAACAAAGCGATCGGCATCCTCTTCTCTGCGCTCCTGTTCGCGTCCCTGATCGTGGGCACCTCGCCGCGCCAGCTCGATCCCGAGGTCTTCAACCCCGAGCTCGCGACGAACCTCGCGACCATGATCCAGGCCCTGATCATCGCCTTCGTCGGTGCCGAGTTCCTGATCGTCTACCTCTGGCGGGCGAGACGGAAGGTCGGCTTCGGAGCGCCGAAACGAATCGAGCCGACCGGAGCATGAGCACCCTCGAGCACACCGAGCCGACGTTGCAGGACCGCCTGAGGCGGCTGGGCGAGCCGCGCTCGCTCGCGATCACCGGGATCTGCCTCGGCGTCCTCGCGCTGTGGCTCTCGATCCCGCCCTTCACGCTCCGCAACCTCGTCGTCCCCGCGGCCGTGGCCGTTCTCGGCGCCGCGCTCGGCCTCTGGGCGCTCACGCGGGGCGAGAGGAAGCTCGGCTGGTGGGCGGTCGGCGTCGCGATCATCGCGATTGCCTGCGCGATCTGGTTCCAGAACGAGGCAGCGACTGAGCTCGAGTCGGTCTTCAGCATCGGCCTCGTGGCCGCGACGCTCCGCTTCGCCACGCCGCTTGCACTTGCTGCGATGGGCGGCATCTTCTGCGAGCGCTCCGGGGTCGTGAACATCGGGCTCGAAGGGATGATGCTCGCCGGCGCGTTCTTCGGGATCGTCGTCTGCGCAGAGACGGGGAGCTGGGTAATCGGCGTTCTCGGCGCCATGGCCGCCGGCGGTGTCCTGGCCCTCATCCACGCGTTCTTCTCCATCCACCTGATGGCCGACCAGATCATCAGCGGCTTCGCCATCAACTTCCTCGCGCTCGGGCTGACCGGCTACCTGTTCCGCTCCATGTACGGGACGTCCGGGACGCCGAACCTCGAGGAGCGCATCCCCAACGTGCACCTGGCGTTCATCGAGGACATCCCGTTCATCGGGGACATCTTCGGGAACCTCAACCTGATGATCTGGATCAGTTTCCTGGTCGTCATCGGGTCGTTCGTCGTCCTCTTCAAGACGCCGCTGGGCCTGCGTATCCGCTCCGTCGGCGAGCACCCGAAGGCGGCCGACACCGTCGGCATCTCCGTCTTCAAGATCCGCTACGCGGCCGTGATCCTCTCGGGCATCCTCGCCGGCCTCGGCGGCGCCTACATCTCGTTCGGCTTCGGGAACGCCTTCAACGAGAACATGACAGCCGGCCGCGGGTACATCGCCCTGGCGGCCGTGATCTTCGGCAACTGGCGCCCGTTCGGCGCGTACGGCGCCTGTCTCCTGTTCGGCTTCTCGAGCGCGCTCGCCATTCGCCTCCAGGGCTCTCCGCTCCTGCCCACCGACCTCGCCTCCGCGAACCTCCTCTCGACGCTGCCGTACGTGCTGACGCTCGTCGCCCTGGTCGGCGTCATCGGACGCTCGCGCGGGCCCGCCGCCGCTGGCCGTCCATACGTCAAGCAGTAGAGAGCCCGTGACGAACAGGAAGGCCATCTGGGCCGTCGTCACGGC
>Ga0190274_10002755_pt1 | contig 10403 bp, 12 predicted proteins | sample Popmic531T_FD_133002 | JGI IMG/M metagenome (GOLD analysis project Ga0190274, IMG submission 133002) | Populus adjacent soil microbial communities from riparian zone of Yellowstone River, Montana, USA - 531 T | ecosystem: Environmental > Terrestrial > Soil > Riparian zone | place: USA: Montana...
ATACTTGCACATTTTGACGGCGAAAGAATTCTTTTGGATGAGCCCGTCGAGCTGGAGCCAAACGCCAAGCTGATCATCAAGGTCCTGCCTAAGGGCGATGATGAACGCGAACAATGGCTCACCCTATCCAAAAACAGGTTTGCAGATGCATTCGCTAATGGCGAAGACGATTACCCACTTGATTTGATCAAACAAACAAATCCCGAATATGAAGCCAGGTGACGTAGTCCTCACGCCCGTTCCGCAATCCGACCGTGCAACCAAAAATCGGCCCGCTCTTATTCTTTGCGAGATGCCAGCATACCGTGACCTCTTAGTCTGCGGGATTAGTACTCAGCTGCATCAGGAAATAAAAGGCTTCGATGAGGTGATATTGATGACGGATTCGGATTTCGGGATGAGCGGTCTGAAATCAGATTCGCTGATCAGGCTTAGCTTCCTCGCAGTACTGCCCAGAAGAGACATTATCGGTTCCATCGGCTCAATTGAACCCGAACGCCAACGACGGTTACTGAAGGCGCTAAGCGACTATCTCATTAAGTAGAGCTTCAGGAACGGTGCCCCGAAGAAAGACATTCGTGTCGCAGAGGTAGGCCATCAACCTTTGGGAAAGTAAATATCGTCACGTGAGAAAGCGCGAGGAAGCGGTTCAACATCGTCTGCCAACGACTCCCAACCTGCTAAAAACTCCTCAAGGTTGAACGGCATCTTTGGCTGTTCGGGTATCACTCCCAGCAAGCTCTTCAAATAGTCGTCAACCGACATTCCTCGCTCGCTTGCTTGAGTGGCAAGCAACTCTGCTGTCTCTGGATTTATTTTGAGTGGCTCATGCATTTTGCTGCACATTTTAGGCGCTGCGCCTTGATCGCTGCAAGGTACGCCGGCAGGCAGGAGCTATCCCTTTCATGTGCGTAGAAAGGCGGTCTTGATCGCGGCATGGTGGCGGTTTCTTAACTTGTCGGCAGCAGCGTAAATCTCTTCCGCGTTGGTATGCTTTGCGATTTGGCAGTTGTAGGCCTGAACAGTAGCCTCACCAACTTCTCCCGCGATAAACCCCGGCGTGACCATCAAGATCGGCACTCGCCAGGTTTGTTTGAGCACATCCAATTCCGCTTCTCCCGCACAAAACTGGCTCCCGACTTGTGAAAGCAGAAAGCGGTTTACACACACGCGCACTTGTGCAACGGAAACTTGTGCATCACTGGCCAAAGCCAGGTTTCTGGATTGCCTATTCATGGCTTGAAGCAAATGCCGCCAGATAAGGATCGCCAATTGTTTCTCCCGTATAGGCCGGCAACACATCGATCATTCAATCAGAATTAGATAATTAATTGGAGAGGTATAGATGACATCATTCGGCCCGGTGTTGGGAACTCAGGCTGCGGCTGGTGGCAAGGTCTTCCTCCAGGGTTTCCGCGGTGTAATCCAAATAGACACCATGACTCTTGAGGAATCCATCAACTTCCATCGGGGTGTCAAATCCGAGGACCTCTTGTACTTGATAAGCTGAGAGCTGCCGAGACTTGTATCCTTCTGGGGCATACGCTTCGAGCACGTTGCGCGGCAGATCGCCACCATTGCTTTGAATCTGTGCCGCCAACTCATCCGGGATTTGAATTCTAACTTCCATATTCGAGCCACCAACTGGCCTCATCATTGCCGCTCGGTCACGGAGCGAGCAATGCGGCGGCTCTGCCGGAGCCTTTGGTTCCGATGCAAAAAATGGTGTATCGCCGTCTTATGGGATCTTGATTTGACCGCTCTCGATCCACTCTTTTCATCGTGTATACTTCGCCACAAGGAACAACCAGAATGTCTCAAGCATTGCCACTACCGCCTCCAGGGTTTGACGCTCTCTCGATCGACGAACAGATTGATTATGTCCAATCCTTGTGGGATCACATCGCCGCTCGTCCCGAAGATGTTCCAGTACCGGATTGGCATCGAGAGATCTTGGCTGAACGATTAGCTTCGCATCGTTCGGATGAGGGAAACGGAAGAGATTGGGATGACTTCGAAAAGGACCTCACGGCAGACTTGACCGGCCACAGAGAAGAATGAAGCGTCGCACCTTCGTCCGCCCGGAGGCGCAGACAGACATCAGAAAAGCGGCTCGGTGGTACGAACGCCGCGAGCCTGGTTTAGGTATCAGTTTCGTCGAGAGCGTTCGCAATACGCTTGAACAGGTTGCCGCTCAGCCTCTTCGCTTTCCAATCGTCAGTGAGGATGTACGCCGCGCCCTACTTCAGAAATTTCCTTATTCTGTCTATTTCATTAACGAGCCGGATGGCATCGTCGTTATCGCGGTGCTTCATCAACACCGTCGACCAGAGGCATGGCAAACTCGCAAGCGATCCCGATGACGCATCTTCATTGCCTGAGACCTTCACCAGTTCGGCCATCAACCTGCAGGGAAGTAAATGTCTTCACGTGAGAAAGCGCGCGGAAGCGGTTCAACATCGTCTGCCAGCGACTCCATGGCCGCCATGAACTCCTCAAACGTGGAAGGCATTCGAGACTGCTCCAGCGTCACTCCCAGCAAACTCTTCAGGTAGTCTTCAACCGAGAGACCTCGCTCACTCGCTCTAGTGGCAAGCAACTCGGCCGTTTCTGGATTAATTTTGAGTGGCTCCTGCATTTTGCTGCCCATTTTAGGCACCACGCCTTGATCGCCGCACGGTAGGATGATTAATCAGAATTAGGTAGGTTAGGCGGCGAGTTATCTGATACTACAATCATTCGGCCCGGTGTTGGGAGCTCACGCGGCGCCGGTAGCGGGTCAATTTGGAATTCAAGATTGGGGCATTAAATATCCGCTCTTATTGGGACCGCGCCCTCGCCCGCACTGGCGCCCAACACGAACTGTTCTCTATCAGAAGCCTTCTGTGCAACATGCGGGCGAGGGCGCCCGCGGTCCCATGAGAAGTACCATTCAGCTCAAACCGACCCACGACCCCACAAAGCTACGCTGCTGCATTGAGGCACCGGACATCTTGACATCCAATGGTTGAGGCAATCCATTTTCTCGCGTGGCCAGCTAGATCGAATTGAGGGTGGGCTCGCAAATCATCCAATGACATATCTCGTACTTGGCCGAGAATAAGCTTGTCGCGCTCATCCGTATACTGCGTCGCCAAGGTACCATTTGGGAGGACTAGCAGGAAAAAACCATTCTGTTCAATGCGATTCGAATAGCGTATTCGCATCCAGCGGAAGGCATAACGAATGTTTGAGATCTGTTCCAATATTGTTTGATCGTTAACCTGCCAGGCTGTTTCAAAATTCGCTTGCGCTCGTCCCGCCGGAAGAATCCTGGATATGTTCCACTCCTCAACACCGATCGACGCCAGATGTTCGCCAAGTTGGAATAAGCCTTCACAATTATGGGGGCCAACGCAGGTTAACGCTCGCACCCTATAATGCTGATCAACACACTCTCGAATGAACCGGCTCGTTTTTCCGAAAGATTGCTCGGATGAACGAAAACTACGAAGGAGCCTGCTGGCTTCATGGACGCTGGCGAATCCAGAGTCCAGACTTACATGTATCCTTGTTGGTACGGGTAACTGAATAGGTCCCGTTCGGTGGAGCAATCCATTAGTGCTCAGAACGACATTAAGACCAGCGTTTAGAGCATGAGTCGCAATTTCCGAAATATCACTTCTTAGTGTGGGTTCACCTCCGGAGAGATCCACTCTTAGCAAACCCCACGATTTCAGGTGGACAAAGATTTGACGCCAATCCTCGGCGGGGAGTTCTTCCGACGGTAATGACTCGTCGTTTCCGTAACAAAAGTTACACCTGAGATTACAGCGCCCGGTCACGAGACATCCAGCAGAGAGAGGCCTGTCAACGACCATCGGAACTGTTTCAGTGCACACCTCCGCCTCGAACTCATCGTGCTCAACGTCATACTTGACCTTGCCCCAAGGCTCCTGTCTTTCCGTATCCATAAGCTACCTTACGAGTTGAAGATCCTTGAGTTGTATCGCCATTGCTGTAGGTGAAACACCGAATCGAGCTGCCAATGGAATAAAACGCCTTCCATCGTAAGAGGACGTCTGGGAAATCAACAGGCCGCGATATTCTGGGCCTCGCTTGGCTAAATCAATCGCGTCTATGTTTTGACCAGCACTAGCGGAAAGGTAGCAGGCTAGCTCCTCATTTGGTTCTCGCCCATCGATGCTGTCCCCAAAATGTCGCTCGAAGTATTTCCTCACGGTTCGACTAGGCATTAGCAGGTATGCCGCAAAAAGGTTCGCCTCTTGTTCTTCGGGTGGAAGGAAAGCATTGTTTCGTTCGGCACCAGTTAGTGGTCTGTCCCGATGATATTTTACTTTCGGATGAAGCACCCAGTGTCCAACCTCGTGCGCTGCCGTAAATCGCCGCCACTCAGTCTTGAAGTTTTGAGGAACGACGATGCGGCGACTATCGCGATCCATGAACCCAAATGTTTCATCTGCAGAAACTTTGAGCGTTAGACTTGTTAATGATGGGAGTTCGATAGGCTCTTCATACTTGATCGCTAGAAGGCCCTTAATCAGAATTTCTACGGGTAAAGGAAAAAGATCTTCGGCTGACGGCGGATCATCCCAAAGCTGGTCACGCATCATCCATAGCTGTATCAACAACTGTCTTGACCGTTCGATGATGGCGGCTTTCCGAGAGGGTTTCATGACTTGGGAGATCACTTACATTTCGAATAGCCACAGTCCCGGCAAAAGTCACAGCCGCTGGCGTGTTCGAGTTGGCCGTGGCATTCGGGGCAGATGCCGATCATTGTCGACATGATTGCGCCAGTAACACCCGTGAGACCGGGCGTATTAATATCACCGCGTGAACCCTGCCCGGTGACGGAAGAGCTCGTTGAAGAGCCGGTGCCGGCAGAACCTGCAGAGGCAGCCGGACCGCTCAGCGGGGTGTAGGGACTGCCCGTTTGCTGTTTCGCAACCGCACGCGCCGAGTCCGGAAGGTTCTGCACACGGCGGTTGGTGATCATGATGCACTCGGCAACGGCTTGTTCAGGCGAAGTCAAGAGACGCTCGTTGAACCAGACCGCATGCGTGCCGGTGACTTTGTTAAGACTATAAGCAACTTCAGCAGCGTCGAACCCACCGCGCAGCATCTTGGAAGCCAGGAGACCCACACCACCTGAAATTGGCCCAGTCGCAAACACTTCCTGGATCATCTTGCCGTCGTGGTTGACGGTGACGTAAAGGTTCTGTCCGTCAAACGGAATCTGCCAAGTGGCGCCGCGCAGTTCGCGTGGACGCTCGATACGTATCGCGGCCAGCTTTGCCTCAGCATCGGCCTGCTCACGAATAGTCGCGCCCGCTTCGGCGCGCGCCAATCCTTCCGCCTCCGGATCCGACGGAACGTCCATCGTAGCGTCTATCGGAATAATGTGCGCTGCATCAGCATGACTAGCGGGCGGCTCATCGCAAACCTCAATCTGCGCCTCCGGATTGCACGCCACCTCGCCTTTGTCTTCAGCCTTCATCGACGTCAGCACCTGGTTGTCGCGTGAACCGTCGCGGTAGTAACTGACCGCCTTGCAACCAAGCTGGCGGCCCAGCCGGTAAAGATTATCGACTGACTCAACAGTATCGTTGACCGCGCCATTGCAGGTCTTCGACACGCTGTTGTCGACATTCCGCTGCGCCGCTGCCAGCACGTGCACATGTTGTTCGGCACTGATGTTCATCGCTGAAATGAAATACTGCGGCAACTCGATCTCATGTTCGCAAACATACTCAGACGCACTGTCGATCGATTCCTGCGTCGTTTGATCCACGTCGATTCCCAAAGCCTGCGCGGCCAGGGTATGGACATAGGTACGCGTTCCGAGCGTGTCCCGGCGGACATAGGCCCAGGAGAAATTCGGCTCGATGCCTGAAGACGTTTCCGCCACCAGCGATATCGTGCCGGTGGGCGCTATGGTCGTTACCTCATAGTTACGCGGGGTCAGCGGCACATCACGCGAGACTCCAATCTGGTTGTAAAGGAAGTCTTCGTAAGCTTCGCGGTTCGGCTCAAACTCAGGGAACGATCCCTTCTCGGCGCCAATCGCGATGCTGGCGTTCCAGGCTTCACGTCGAACAAAGCCCATCATCTCGTCCATCAGATCGATTGATGCCGGCGAGCCGTAGGTGACCTTCAAACTCAAACAGAGGTCGGCAAAGCCCATGATCCCAAGACCAACGGGACGCGTGCGAGTGACCACGTCGTTAATCTCCGGCAGCGGCCAGGCGCAGGTATCGATCACGTTGTCGAGGAAACGCGTACAAAGATGGGTAACTTCGCGCAGACGGTCCCAGTCTACCCGTTGCTCGGCGTCGTAAAACTTGTTCAGATCGATTGAGCCGAGGTTGCACGAATTTGAGAAATGAAGAAACTGCTCACCGCACGGATTACACGAATAGATCGGCCCCATCGATTTCATCATGTGGTTATGACGATTCACTTCATCGATGAAAGCTATTCCCGGCTCGGCATACTTGTGGGCACTGGCAACAATGCGATTCCAGATGTCCGGGGCATAAACCATGCCCGGACGTGGCGGCTCTTCGATGGCACAGTTTGCAAGATCGGCGGTAGCAAACGACAGCTTGTCCGGGAAGGTTACGGTTGAGCCGTCTGGTCTCCGGTAGACCACGTAGTCTGCATCGCGGACGGGATCGTAAACCGGATCGATCCACGACTCGCCGTCGAATTCGAGCTGGAACCACTCGTTCTCATCCACGGCTTTCAAAAATTTATCGGTAACGTTGACCGAGATATTGAAGTTGGTTAACGAGTGCTGATCGTTTTTCGCGTGAATGAACCGCAGCACGTCAGGATGAGTCACCCGCATCATGCCCATGTTGGCGCCGCGACGCACGCCACCCTGCTTCACCACATCAGTCACCTGATTGACGATGTTCATAAACGAGACGGGCCCGGAAGCAACTCCCGTCGCCGAGCTGACCATGGCGCCGGACGGACGGAGAAATTCGTAAGTCATCCCGGTGCCGCCACCGGTCTGATGAATCGTGGCCGCCGCTTTGGCGTGGTCCATGATGCCGTTTAGGGAATCGGGAACCTCCAGCACGAAGCAGGCAGCGAGCTGGCCATTGGTGCGGCCGGCATTTACCAGGCAAGGCGTATTGGGAACAAACTCACGCGCCAGCATCACCTCGCTCATCGAAGCGAAAAACTCGTCTCTTCTCTTAGGGTCTTTTTCAGCAGCCGAAACATGACCCACGACGCGGCGAACGATATCCGGCCATTCTTCAAGGGCGCGGCCTTTGGCATCCTTTAGCGAGTAGCGCTTGCTGATCACCCGCTTGGCATTCAGCCCGAGCGGTTGAGTCTTGCGCCGCACCGGCGTTGTGGTAGCCGGTGTTTCAGCGATCTTGTTTGAAGATACGTCGGCTGTGGGAGTGGTTTTGCCAATTGCTGCGCTCATCTTATCTGCCTTTCTCGTACCGGCCTACGAGTGAAAATCGGGAGTTTTAGAGACGGTTCGGCCACTCTACATTATAGTAGACGAGCCATCTCTTATCATGTGTAGCGGAAACTTCGGTTAGCTTTTTTAGAGCCGAAAAACCTATGTGGAGAGCAGCCCGGGGGGCCTGCCGCTGCTCCAAGTAAACCCGCATCGTCTCAAGCGGAGCGCAATATACTCCTTTGAAACCCCGATGTCAATATGTTGTGGTCATCTTTTTTTTCAATGCATTATAGTGTGTTAATTGAGACTCCACCTTAACTTCTAAACTACTGATATTCAGTCGCTTCAAAGAGTTTTTCCACAGGCTGGGAGCGCAGGCATCCCAGGTGTCCGGCACACTTCAGTTTGTCGTGATCTTGCGGAGGATGCCTCTTGGGCAACCAGCGACAAACTGAAGTGTGTCGGACATTGAAAGCAGTTACTTGGAGCTATTGGAAAGGAGGAGTTCAAACTTGCCCATGTCGCGATTGTGACTGTCGAGGGCGGCGAAAGTGTCTGAGGTTTCTTCGAGCATCTGTTTCGTCATGGCAATCGAGTCGCTGAGCTGTTCGAAGTCCAACGACGAAACGCGTTCGGGTGTCGGTAAGGTGACGACCTGATCGTTGACCAGTCCAAAGAAGTTTTCGATTGACTGCAGTTGGCCTTCTACCAGCTTTACGGAACGCTCAATATCCTGGAAGGCAGCCACCCGGCGTTTGAGGATCTCGACGTTAGACTGCTGGATCCTTCGTTCACGATCGTCCTTGGAATACTCAACCGAACGTTCGGCCTGCACCAGTTGGTTTTGCACAGCCTGGCGATTGATCGAGCGGAGGTGATGCTTGCGACGCCGGTAAACGTCCAGTAGATCGACAAAGTCTTCCCAGCGCTGATCCAGACTCTGAATGTTTGAGGGAATCTGCTTGGCGTTAGTAAACTTTTTGTAGTTTGAATAGATCTGGTTCTTCATCCAGCGCAGATACTCGACTGCCTCACGTTCGCGCGGATCAAACTGCTTAATGGCAGCCTCGCGCTGCGCATCGCGAAGCTTCAGCAGACGAGCCTTCTCCCGGCGGTCTACAAGGCGACGATATATTGAGCTGGCTGGCACGGTGACTAAGTAAACTGTTTCTGCGGCGAGGGCCGCTCCCAGAACGGTGACGTCTTGAAAGTAAGCAGCCCCAATTCCAAAAGTCGCCAGTCCCCAAAAATTTAAGGGTTCCTTGAACGCTTCTTTCAGGTACTTGAAATCAAACTTAGAGAACTCGGCCATAAACTAGCATCCCACGCGGGCTGCCCGCGAAGGACCCCGCCCCTTAAAAAACTGAAAATACCAAAAACCTAAAGCCAATCGTAGGAGTCGGTCTCAATTGGTGCGCCGCCCATTATTAACAACTTTTTCGTTCTGCTCGCTACCGCTGGTCTCGCCCTGAGCGGGCAAGGCCTGTGTCACGCCAGAGCCTGCAGGTAAAAGTCCCATCTCCTGTTTGTAAGCCAGCAGTTTGTCTGTCAGTTGCATATCCAAGGCTTCGCGCTCGATATCCTGCATCTGGTTGTCGACTGAGGCTGAGCCCAACTGCAACTTTGCCTCGGCGGCAGCAGCGCGACGGTCGATCTTGTCGCGCATCTCATTGAAGGTCGAAGCGTCATCCCCAATCTGGAACGACTCCATCGTCTGAGCCAGCTGCTCCTGCAATCTCGCCTGCTTCGACTGATTTATCAGCTGCATCGCCTCAGCCGTGCGCCGTTGCATCTGCAACACATAATTGTCGCGAGCCTTGAGCGCTTGCTTGGATGCAAGAGTAGCGTGCTCCAGCTGCTGCGAAGTCTTTTGCAGATCCATCTGGGCCTGCTGCAGTTGACCTATGTAAGCCGTGGCAATGTCATCGCGATTCAGCTTGACCGAAGCACGGATCTTCGAGTCGAGATCCACAACTTGCGCTTCCAGGCGTTCTTTACTTTTGGCCAGCAGTTTTTCAGTAGCCATCACCTGCGCAACGGAGTTGTTCAGCTCCGGCACACGGTCGCGCATGTCCCTGATGGTTTGCTGCAATATGAGTTCGGGGTTCTCGGTCGTCTCGATAATTCCACCAAAGAGTGCTCTTATCGAGCGACTAAGTCGGCTCATGAGTCCCATTTTAGCCTCAATCCTCCAGCGAATCGGATGTTAGATCGTGTCTGACCAGACGCCTTTCGTTACTTCTGTCCGCCCGCATGTGTTTGTACGATGAATAACTTCGAAGGGTTCAAAATACGACGGCCTAAGTGAAACGGAGTATAACAGCAGACTGCGCTGCCTTCCAGAACGGGACGGAGTCCCTGAAATTTCGAACCCAATCTTGAGGCAAACGGCTTTGCACAAAAGTCTCGGAAGAGGCTTAACGCCGAAGGTGTTGGCTAATTTCAGCCCAGGGTTTCCTACCTTGGGTCAATCAACCAGCATCAATTCTTTACTCTGAAGGAGTTCGATCCGGTTCCTTAACTCTTTCAGAGTGGAAAAGGTGTTAATTGACTTGTTTCCCAGGGTAGGAAACCCTGGGCTGGAATTAGCGAACTCCGTTGGAGTTGTATTCAATTCAAAATCTTGAGACCTACCTAATTGATCCGAGCTTCCCGAGAAATGCCTACGTGAAATCGGCAGGGTCAGCGCACTTCGTTGAATTGCCCGATATCGCGCCGATACTGCATACCTTCCCAGTGAATTGGCTCAATCGCCTGGTAACAGGTTTCCAGCGCTTGCTCCAGGGTTGGCCCGACAGCAGTAACTCCCAGCACGCGTCCACCCGCAGTCAGCATCGGGTCGCCGTCAGATTTAGAGGTACCAGCATGAAACACCTGCAAATCGTCGCGGCTGGCGGCCTGGGTGTCCAAACCGCTGATTGGAAATCCGGTTCTGTACGCGCCCGGGTAACCCGCACTTGCCAATACCACGCAC
>Ga0190274_10002757_pt1 | contig 10396 bp, 7 predicted proteins | sample Popmic531T_FD_133002 | JGI IMG/M metagenome (GOLD analysis project Ga0190274, IMG submission 133002) | Populus adjacent soil microbial communities from riparian zone of Yellowstone River, Montana, USA - 531 T | ecosystem: Environmental > Terrestrial > Soil > Riparian zone | place: USA: Montana...
CGGCCATCGCGGCCTGCGCCTCCTTGGTGAACGCCGCCGGGTCCGCCGTACGCCGGGCCTCCCACTCCTCGAACGGGACGCCGATCGGCAGGTAGAAGAGCGGGTCGTGGGCCGAGGTCTGGTCGGTCACGATGTCGATCGGCGCCTCCATCTCGAGCAGCGCGGGCAGCATCTCGGCAGCGTTGCCGAGCACGCCGATCGACAGCGCCCGGCGCTCGTCGCGCGCCTCGACGGCCATCGACACGGCCTCCGCCAGCGACGACGCCTGGACGTCGAGGTAGCGGTGGTCGATCCGGCGCTGGATGCGCGACTGGTCGCACTCGATGCAGATCACGACGCCGTCGTTCATGGTGACGGCGAGCGGCTGCGCGCCGCCCATCCCGCCGAGGCCGGCGGTCACGGTGATCGTGCCCGCGAGCGTCCCGGAGAAGCGCTTGTCGGCCACGGCCGCGAAGGTCTCGAAGGTGCCCTGGAGGATCCCCTGGGTGCCGATGTAGATCCACGACCCGGCGGTCATCTGGCCGTACATCGTCAGCCCGAGGTCCTCGAGCCGCCGGAACTCCTCCCAGTTGGCCCAGTCGCCGACCAGGTTGGAGTTGGCGATCAGCACCCGCGGCGCCCAGGGGTGGGTGCGCATCACGCCGACCGGCTTGCCGGACTGCACGAGCATCGTCTCGTCGTCCTCGAGCGTGGTCAGGGTGCGGACCAGGGCGTCGTACGACTCCCAGTTGCGCGCGGCCTTGCCGGTGCCGCCGTACACGACGAGGTCCTCGGGACGCTCGGCGTTCTCGGGGTCGAGGTTGTTCATCAGCATCCGCAGCGGCGCCTCGGTCTGCCACGACTTCGCGGTCAGCTCGGTGCCGTGGGCGGCGTGGATGGGGAGGCGAGGGTTGGGCTGTGCGGTCATCGCAGTTCTCCAATGACGGACTCGGCGGCGGACAGGACGGCGCCCGACGCGACCAGCGCGACGGCCGCCTCGATCTCGGGCGAGAGGTGGCGGTCGGGGCCGGGGCCCTCGATGCCGGAGGTGCGCAGCAGGTCGACGACGGCGCCGGTCGCAGCCGCCGGCTCGAGCGGGCGGCGCAGGTCGAGCGCGCGGGCAGCGGTGAGCACCTCGATCGCGACGACGCGGGTGAGCCCGTCGACCGAGCGGCGCAGCTTGCGCGCCGCCGACCAGCCCATCGACACGTGGTCCTCCTGCATGGCGCTCGACGGGATCGAGTCGACCGAGGCCGGTACGGCGAGCCGCTTGAGCTCGGAGACGATCGCGGCCTGCGTGTACTGGGCGATCATGTGGCCGCTGTCGACCCCCGGGTCGTCGGCGAGGAACGGCGGCAGCCCGTGGTTGCGGGCCTTGTCGAGGAAGCGATCGGTACGGCGCTCGCTGATCGACGCGACGTCGGCGGCGACGATCGCGAGGAAGTCGAGCACGTAGGCGACCGGTGCCCCGTGGAAGTTGCCGTTCGACTCGACCCGGTCGCCCACGACGACCGGGTTGTCGACGGCAGAGGCCAGCTCGCGTCCGGCCACCATGGCGGCGTGCTCGACGGTGTCGCGTGCGGCACCCTGGACCTGGGGCGAGCAGCGCAGCGAGTACGCGTCCTGGACCCGGTTGCAGTCGGGGCCGCGGTGCGAGGCGACGACGCCGGAGCCGGCGAGCAGCGCCACCAGGTTGGCGGCCGAGGCGGCCTGCCCGGGGTGCGGCCGGATCGCCTGCAGCTCGGGCGCGAAGACCCGGTCGGTCGCGAGCTGCCCCTCGACCGACATGGCCGCGGCGATGTCGGCCGTCCGGAGCAGCATCCGCAGGTCGGCGATCGCCAGCACCAGCATGCCGAGCATCCCGTCGGTGCCGTTGATCAGCGCGAGCCCCTCCTTGGCGGCCAGCTCGACCGGGGTCAGCCCGGCGGCGGCGAGCGCCGCGGCGGCCGGCATCAGCGTCCCCGACGCGTCGCGCACCTCGCCCTCACCCATCAGCGCGAGCGCGCAGTGCGAGAGCGGGGCGAGGTCGCCCGAGCAGCCGAGCGAGCCGTACTCCCGCACCACCGGCGTGATCCCGTGGGCCAGCAGCCCGGCCAGCAGCTCCGCCGTCTCGCGGCGTACGCCGGTGTGGCCGGTCGCCAGCGTCGACAGACGGAGCAGCATCAGGGCGCGCACCACCTCGCGCTCGACCTCCGGGCCGGAGCCGGCGGCGTGCGAGCGCACCAGCGAGCGCTGCAGCTGGGCGCGCATCTCGGTGGGGGTGTGGCGGGTGGCGAGGGCGCCGAAGCCGGTCGAGATCCCGTACGCCGGGGTGGGCGCCTGGGCGAGCTCGTCGACCACGGCCCGGGCGCGGTCGATCGCGACCAGGGCGTCGTCGCCGAGCCGCACGGGAGCGCCGTGCCGGGCCACCGCGAGCAGGTCGTCGAAGGAGACCGCGGCCACGCCGACCTCGACAGCCGGGGGAATGGTGGCGGGCAGGTCAGGGGTGCCGGTCGTCATGCCTCCATGGTCGTCGCCGCTCCGGGCCGAGACCAGGTCACCAGGGGCGGTCGACGTCTGGGATCCGAGACGTGACGTGGGTCACCCGTCACCTCCCGCCCTCTACAGGCGTTGAGGAGGCCGTTGGGGGGAAGACCACGCACGTCCTCGCTCGGGAGAACCCAACCCGGTGAGCCAGCTTCTCGGGAGGGAACCCGTATGCGACTCGTTATCCGTACCACCGTGGCCGCTGTCGCGGCCTTGGCCGTGGCATCCGCCACCGCCGCCGTCGTCAGCCCCGCGTCCGCCGACCGCGCCGCCAAGCCCAAGCAGCCGAACCCGGCAGCCACGCCGTACGCCATGCGCGGCTGGGGCTACGGGTCCATCGTCGTCGGCGGCAAGGTCCCCGCGGCCTCCGCACCCACCGGCTTCGAGGTCTTCGGCTGCACCAACCGGTCCGACGTCGTGCGCGAGAACCACGAGGTCGCGGCCACCCTGCCCCAGCTCGGCACCGTGAGCGCGATCAAGACCCGCGCGTGGACCGCCCGCGAGGGCGACACCGTGTCGGCGTACGCACAGAACAGCATCGGCCAGGTCGTGCTCAGCGACTCGCCGCTCGGCACCCTGCTCCTCGACGCCGTCACCACCACGGCGCGCGCCTACCACGACGCCAGCGGCTTCCACACCGAGACGAACACCGACCTCGCGAAGCTCCGCTTCGAGCCGCCGATCGGTCCCGCCCAGACCCTCGCGCTCCCGGCTCCGGGGCGACCGATCGACATCCCGGGCTTCGCGACGATCACCGTCGCCCACGCCAAGACCGCGTCGGGCGCCACCGGTGCGCGCGCCTTCGCCAACGGCCTCAAGATCGAGCTGCACGCCACCGGCTCGGTGGTCCGCGTCGCGCACGCCGTCGCCCAGATCGACAACGGCGTGCGGGCCGGCCTCTTCCACGGCTCGTCGTACGCCGTCGGCGGCAACGCCGCGGCCGGTGTCCTCGACCTCGGTCGCAACCCGCTGCTGAAGATGAAGTGCGCCGGCACCGGTGGGGTGACCCGGACCAAGTCCCTGGCCGGGCTCGACCTCGGCGGCCAGGTCGTGCTCGGCGCGGCCAAGAGCCAGGACCGGGCGCAGCAGAACGGCCGCCGCGCCTGGGGCTTCGAGACCAGCCGGGTGGCCTCGCTCAGCCTCGGCGGCGGCGCGTTGCGCATCGAGGGCGTCGTCGGCCGGGTCAACGTCTCCCGGAGCGGCGAGGGCCTGCGCACCCTGAAGAGCAACACCAACGTGACGTCCCTCGGCAAGATCTTCGTCAACGGCGAGGAGCAGGAGCTCCCCGACACCGGCGTCATCGAGATCCCGGGCGTGGCCAAGATCGAGCCGCACGTCGTGTCGCAGATCAAGAACGGGCTGGCCGTCACCGCGCTGCGGATCAGCCTGCTCGACGGGACCGGCGCGGTGATCAACCTCGGCAACGCGCAGCTGCAGATCCGCAGGCCGGCGCCGGCTCGCCGCTGAGCCCGCCGTACGTCGACCGGGTCGGCCATCTCACAGGCCACCCTGCAAGACGGAGCACGACGGTGGGACCGGCGCGGCGTTGACTTGGGGGCGTGACCCTCGAGCTGCCGACCGCGCCGGTCCGCACCGTCTCCACCTCGCGCCGCTGGGCGATGCTCGTCGCCAGCACGCTGGCCCAGGCGGCCGCGGCCGTGATGATCCACGGACCGGCGTTCCTGATCCCGACGCTGCACGACCGCGAGGGGATGAGCCTCGCGCAGGCCGGGCTGGTCGCGGCCGCACCCACCATCGGCGTGATGCTCACCCTGGTCGCCTGGGGCTGGGTCACCGACCGGCGCGGTGAGCGGTTCGTGATGCTCACCGGCCTGACCGCGACCACGGTGGCCGGCATCGCCAGCGCGCTGACCGGCGGGATGATCCTGCTGGTCGTCACGCTCTTCCTCGCCGGCGCGGCCGCGGCCAGCACCAACGCCGCGAGCGGCCGGGTCGTCGTCGGCTGGTTCCCGCCCGAGCGGCGCGGCCTGGCGATGGGCATCCGCCAGATGTCGCAGCCGGTCGGCGTCGGCGTCGCCGCCATCTCGATCGCGGTCGTCGCCGACGGGCACGGCGTCCACACCGCGCTCTGGGTCCCGACGATCGCGTGCGCCCTCGCCGCGGTGCTCGCCGCGGCGGTCGTCATCGACCCGCCGCGGCCGGAGCGCCGAGCGGGTACGACGGTCGCCAACCCCTACCGCGAGGACTCCTACCTGGCGCGGATCCACGGCGTCTCCGTGCTGCTCGTCGTGCCTCAGTTCCTGGTGTGGTCCTTCGCGCTGGTCTGGCTGGTCCAGGACCGCGACTGGTCCCCCGCTGCGGCCGGCACCGTCGTCGCCGTCGCCCAGGTCGTCGGCGCGCTGGGCCGGATCGGGGTCGGGCACCTGTCCGACGTCGTCGGCGGCCGGATGCGGCCGCTGCGCTGGGTCGCCCTGGCGGCCGCCGCGACCATGGCGCTGCTCGGCCTGACCGCCGCGCTCGACCTCGCGGTCGCGGTGCTCCTGGTCGTCGTGGCGACGCTGGTGACCGTGGCCGACAACGGCCTCGCCTTCACGGCCGTCGCCGAGCGGGCCGGGCCGTTCTGGTCGGGCCGTGCCCTCGGCGCCCAGAACACCGCTCAGTTCCTGGCCGGCTCCGCCGTACCTCCGCTCGCCGGCCTCGCGATCGCGCACCTCGGGTACGCCGCCGCGTTCGCCCTCGCCGCCCTCTTCCCGCTGGTCGCGGCGCCTCTCGTCCCGGTGCGCGAGGAGCGCGAGCTGTCCTGATCCGCTCGCTGGGGATGGTTCCCGTCCGGTCGGGTACGGGACCGGTATGACCACCATCATCGTCATCGTCATCATCGTGGTGCTGCTCGTCGCGGCCGCGGCCGTCGTGAGCACCCGACGCCGCCAGGGCGCGCGCCGGCATCGCGCGTCGGAGATCCGGACCGAGGCCGATGCCAAGCTCGGCGCGGTCGACGCCTCGCGCGACCAGGCCGCCGCGGCCGAGGCCCGGGCCGAGGTGGCCCGTGCCGAGGCGGAGCGGGTCGAGCAGGAGGCCGCGGAGGCGCGGCGTCAGCTCGAGATGGAGCAGGCGACCCGGGAGGACGCGCTCCGCGAGGCGGACGCGCTCGACCCCGACGTCGACCACCGCGCCGACGACTACCGTCCGCAGACGGACCCGGCGCCCGAGAGGCCTGCCGGGCCGTAGCCTTCGGGCATGAGCCAGGTGCCCGCAGCGACCCGCGCGATGCGGGTGCTGCGGTTCCTGGCCGGCCAGCCCGACCCGGTGCCGCTCGACCGGATCATGCGCGCCTGCGAGCTGCCGCGGAGCACGACGTACCACCTGCTCAACGCGATGATCGAGGAGGGCTTCGTCGTCCACCTCGCCGACGAGCACCGCTACGGCCTGGGCCTCGCGGCGTTCGAGCTCGGCAGCGGGTACGCCCGCCAGGAGCCGCTGCAGCGCCTCGCCAGGCGACCCCTCGCCGCGCTGGTCGACCACGTCGGCCACTCCGCGCACCTGGCCGTGCTGCACGGCCGTGAGGTGCTGTACGTCGTCGAGGAGCGTGCGCCCGGCCGGCCGCCTCTCGTCACCGACGTCGGCGTCCGGCTGCCGGCCCAGCTGACCGCCAGCGGCCGCGCGATCCTGGCCCAGCTGCCGGCCCCGCAGGTCCGCGCTCTCTACTCGCAGCCGTCGGACTTCGTCGACCGTCACGGTCTCGGCCCGAGCACCCTGAGCGCGCTGCGGCGACTGCTCACCGACACCCGGCAGCGCGGGTACGCCGTCGAGGACGGCGAGGTCACCCCCGGACTGGCGAGCGTCGCCGTCGCCGTCGCCGACCACAACCAGCACCCGGTGGCGGCGGTCGCCGTGACCTACCCCGACACCGTCGACGTCGCGGACCGGGGCGAGCTGGCCGCCGAGGTCACCGCCACCGCCACCAGCATCACCCGCCGGATCGGCGGGTGGGTCGGCTGAGCACCCCCACCCCACGGGCAGGCTTCGGCCTGCTCCAGATCTGCCTGGCCGGTGTCCTGTGGGGCACCGGCGGCCTCGGCGTCCAGGTGATCCGGGACGAGGTGCCGATGTCGGTGCTGACGATCAGCGCCTGGCGGATGGCGATCGCCGCGATCGTGCTCCTCGTCGTCCTGCTCGTGCTGCGCCAGCTGCCCGCGCTGGTCACCCTGGCCCGCACCCATCCCGGCCGGGTCGTCCTGGTCGGCTGCGGGACCGCGGCCTACCAGGCGCTCTACTTCGGCTCGGTCGTCGCCGTCGGGGTGTCGGTCTCGACGGTCGTCAGCCTGGGCCTGGCGACGGTGCTGCTCACGGTCGCGGAGTCGGTACGGCGACGCTCGACGCCAGCGGCAGGTCAGGTCGGGGTGCTGGTCCTGGCGCTCACCGGCCTGGTCCTCGTCAGCCTGGCCGCCGGCGCCCACGAACCGGGCCCGCACCCTGCCCTCGGCGTACTGCTGGCGGTCGGGTCCGGCGCGACCTACGCCGCGACCACGGTGGTCGGCCGCTCCCTCGCCCGGGCCACGACGCCGCTGACCCTGACGACCGCCACGACGAGCGTGGGGGCGGTCGCCCTGATGACCTGCGCCGCGTTCGGCGGTTCGCTGACCGCCGGCCTCGGCGACCCGACGGTGGGCCTGACCCTGCTCTACCTCGGCGTGTTCACGATGGCGCTCGCCTACGGGCTGTTCTACGCCGGGCTGCGCTCGGTGCCCGGCAGCGCCGCGGTCATCGCGACCCTGCTCGAGCCGGTGACGGCGGCCGTCGTCGCCGCGATCTGGCTCGACGAGCGGCTGGGCGTCGCGGGCATCGTCGGCACCGCCCTGATCCTGCTCGCGGTGGCCGGGCTGGGTCGTCGCGAGCCGGAGGCGGCCGTACCTCCCGGGTAGCACGATCGTTGGTCCGTCCGTGACCAACCCGCACCGGCACCACCGACTCGTCATCGCCCTCGCCTCCGGCACGGCCCTGATCGTGGGCGCCGTCGCGCTGGGCGGCGCCGCCGGCGTCCGGGCGGGCGGGCTCCAGGCGCGCTACGCCTTCGCGCAGGACGCCCTGGCCGCCCGGCAGGCCGACAAGAACGCCCTCTCCCGCGCCGGCGACCTCGGCGGGTCGACGAAGGACCCGACGACCGCGGCCGGCCGAGCCGCCAGCGCGTCGTACGTCGAGCGTGAGCGCCGGCTGCCCGACCCGAAGCTCACCCTCGCGCGGATCACGCAGCCGCGGGCCGCGCACCCGCAGGACCGCTACGCGATGGCGAACGGGTGCTACTCCCTCGCCGGCGCCCCGATCTTCTTCGAGCCGACCGACCTCGGCGACTACCTGCTCTACGACGCCGACCGGAGGTTCGTCACGGCCGGCGGCAACCGCGCGGCGGCGCCGGGTCGCACCACCGTGTGGACCGCTCGGAAGTCGGGCAGCCGGTTCACCTTCACCAACAACGGCTCTCCCCTGACCATCGGCGGCGCCGGCACCTTCGCGCTCGCCCGGACCACCGGGTGCGCCACCTACCCCGAGTCGCAGATCGACGTCTCCGGCCGCCCGCATGCCGGCGTCACGCCGTACCAGGAGGTGCGCGGGTACGTCGACGCGCACACCCACGGCATGGCCTTCGAGTTCCTCGGCGGCGCCGCCCACTGCGGCAAGCCGTGGGACGCGTACGGCGCGCCGTACGCGCTGGTCGACTGCCCCGACCACACCGCGACCGGCGGGTACGGCGGGGTCCTCGAGTCGGTGCTCTCCGGCCAGCCCCACCACGACCCGGTCGGCTGGCCGACGTTCAAGGACTGGCCGGCGCCGGAGTCGCTCACGCACGAGGGCACCTACTACCGCTGGCTCGAGCGGTCGTGGCGCGGCGGGCAGCGGATCTTCGTCAACCTGCTCGTCGAGAACGACCAGCTGTGCAAGGTCTACCCGCTCAAGAAGGGTGTCGAGTACGCGAAGTGCGACGACATGGAGTCCGTTCGTCGCCAGGCCAACGACATGCGGGAGATGCAGGACTACATCGACGCCCAGTCCGGCGGGCCCGGCAAGGGCTTCTACCGGATCGTCACCAACCCGTTCCAGGCCCGCAAGGTCATCAACGCCGGGAAGATGGCGGTGATCATGGGGATGGAGACCAGCGTCCCGTTCGGCTGCACGATGAAGCTCGACATCGCCCAGTGCGACATCGGCGACATCGACGAGCAGCTCGACAGCCTGCACCGGATGGGGCTCCGACAGGTGGAGCTCGTCAACAAGTTCGACAACGCCCTCTCCGGGGTGGCCGGCGACAACGGCGCCGTCGGGGTCGCGGTCAACGCGGCCAACTTCCTGGAGACCGGCTCGTTCTGGGACATGCGGCACTGCGAGCCGGCCGACGGCGAGTCGCACGACCGAGACCAGGTGGCGGCTCCTGAAATCTCCGCCCAGCAGCAGGACGCGCTCTTCGGCGCCATCGGGCAGCTCTTCTCGACGCTGCACACCGCGCTGCCGCTCTACGGTCGGGCCCACCACTGCAACGCCCGGGGTCTGACGACGCTCGGCGAGCACACGATCGCCGCGCTCGCGAAGCGGCACATGATCTTCGACCCGGACCACATGAGCGTGAAGGCGCGGGCGTCCGCGCTCGACCAGATCGACGACCTCGGCTACCACGGCGTCGTCTCGAGCCACTCCTGGTCGACCCCGGACTCCTACCCGCGGATCTACCAGGAGGGCGGCTTCATCACGCCGTACGCCGGCGACTCGACGGGCTTCGTCGAGAAGTGGCGCCGGCACCTCGGGTGGGCGGATCCCCGCTACTACTGGGGCATCGGGTACGGCGCCGACATGAACGGCCTCGGCGCCCAGGGCGACCCGCGCGGCACCGACGTCGCCAACCCGGTGACCTATCCCTTCAAGGGACTCGGCGGGGTCACCATCGGCAAGCAGCGCGCCGGCCAGCGCGTCTACGACATCAACGCCGACGGCGTCGCGCAGTACGGCCTCTACCCCGACTGGATCCAGGACCTCACCAAGGTCGCCGACAGTCAGCAGCGAGGCGACGGCGCGAAGATCGAGGATGACATGGCTCGCGGCGCCGAGGCCTACCTGCAGATGTGGGAGCGGGCCGACGGGGTCTCCCCCGACTCGTGCCGCAACCCGGGCCTGCGCAAGAGCGTCGCCAAGGTCTCGAAGCTGGTCCGCCGCGGCATGACGACCAAGGCCGTCCTGCAGGCGGTCGGTCAGCCCTACACGCGGCTCGGCTCGACGTACGGCTTCTGCGCCCGGACGGGCGCGGACCCGAGGGTGATGATGAAGGTGACGTTCTCGCCGTCCGGCAAGGTCGTGAAGGTCTCGCGAGGGTGAGTCCCGGCACGAAGTTACCTGCGGGTAGGATCCATCTCACGCCGGACCGGGACTGACGCCACCGAGCGCTGGGAATAGGCTCACCGGGCGCGCCGTACGGCGTGGTACCCGCCGCCCGACTGCCGCCGCTCGAGGGAGTCCCGCTCCATGCAGATCTTCGCCATCGTCGTCTCGCTGGCCGTCACGGTCGTCGCCGTCGTCGCGGTCACGCTCGCCGTACGCCGGATGCTCGGCGTGCTGCGCCAGGGCCAGCCGGCGCCCGGCCGCAGCGACGCTCCGGCCGCGCGCACGCTGACGATGCTGAAGGAGACGTTCCTTCACACCCGGATGCTGCAGTGGCACTGGATCGGCATCATGCACTGGTTCGTGTACCTCGGGTTCATCGTGCTCAGCGCGTCCGTGTTCACCGCCTACTTCCAGCTCTTCGACCCGGAGTTCGCGCTGCCGGTCATCGGCCACTTCTTCCTCTACGAGTGGCTCATCGAGGCGCTCGGCCTGCTCAGCACGGTCGGCATCGTCTTCCTGATCGTCTACCGCCAGCTCAACCACCCGCGCCGCCTCGGCCGCAAGA
>Ga0190274_10002758_pt1 | contig 10396 bp, 11 predicted proteins | sample Popmic531T_FD_133002 | JGI IMG/M metagenome (GOLD analysis project Ga0190274, IMG submission 133002) | Populus adjacent soil microbial communities from riparian zone of Yellowstone River, Montana, USA - 531 T | ecosystem: Environmental > Terrestrial > Soil > Riparian zone | place: USA: Montana...
AAGAACCACGGGTAGTCGGGCTTGTCACGGCCGCCTTCCTTGGCATGGTCGAAATAGTTGAGGCCGAGGCAGATGGTTTTGCCCGGCTCGGGGACCAGCGGCGCGTACTCGATGCCGGCCAACGCGACGCGCGGCGCGGCCGAGGCGAGGCACGCGCGGGCGGCGCCGATGACGTCGACGCCGGCTTCGAGCGCCGCGCGCAGATCGCTCGGCACGTCGGGACGCGCCGCATTCAGATCGACGACGGCGTCGCCATCGACGACGCCGAGGCGAGGCTTGCCTTGCCGCAAGAAGGTGGTGAATCGCATGGCAGTGTCCTCAGGGAGTCGGGATGAAGAAGACCGCGCGCTGGGCCGCCTTCAGGCGCGGGCTGGGGGGCGCGGAGATGCCCCACTGGTCGACCCGGCCCGGCGGCCAGGTCCAGTCCGACGGCGCGCCGACGCGGTAGCTCTCGTCGATCTGCTGCACGTCGGCGGTGTATTCGACGACCTCGCCGAACGGGCCGACGAAGTAGTTGAAGGCGTTGTTGCCCGGCCCGTGGCGCCCCGGGCCCCACTCGATCGCGAAGCCCGCGTCCTTCATCCGGCCGCCGCCGCGCATCACCGACTCGACGTCGGGCATCAGGAAGGCGATGTGGTTGAGTGCGTCGTTGTCGGCGTCGCCGAGGGCGACGCTGTGGTGATCGCGATTGCAATTGAGAAACGCCATGATCCGGGTTCGATCGGCGAGCTTGAAGCCGAGCGCCTGCTCGAAGAAGTGCTGGGTCGCATCGACCGCATGGCTGTTGAGGACGACGTGGGCGAGCCGGATCGGCCGGTCCTTGGCCTCGTGCGCGTCGCCATGGAGCGCGTCGCCGTGGACGACCTCGATCCGCCGGCCGTCGGCGTCGCTGATCAGGATGCCGGTGCCGCCAGCAGGATCGTCGAGCGCCTTCGCGCCATGCACGACCCGGCCACCGGCGGCGACGGTCGCGGCCGCGACGCGCGCCAGCGAATCGGCGTCGCGCGCCCGCAACGTGAGGTGGCGGATCGCCGCCGCCGGCGCCGCGCCGTGCAGGGCGAGCAGATGGTGATCGGCGCCGGTGCCGCGCAGGTAGAGCGCGTTGGCGCTGCGCGCGGCGACGTCGAGATGCCATGTATCGCGATAGAACGCTTCTGCCTTGGCCAGGTCGGGAACGTCGAGCGCGACGCTGCGCAAGGCGGAGATCGACGAAGAACTCATGACGTGACCTCCGCGCCGAGGCCGAGGAAGGCCTCGCCGTTCAAGTGGACGAGCTGCGCCGTCACGGCTTCGTCGAAGCCGGCGGCAGCGACGCGATCGACCGGCGCGCGCTCGTGGAAGTTGAAGGGATAGTCGGTTCCGAGCATCAGCCGGTCGGCGCCGAACGTCGCCACGAGCAGCTGCAGCATCGCACCATCGAAGACCAGCGTGTCGTAGTACATGCGCCGCGCTTGCTCGGCCGGCGCGACCTCGATCGCGTCGGCCAGCGCCGGAAACACGGTCCAGCCTTGCTGCAAGCGTGGCAGCAGCGCTGCCAGCGTCCCGCCGCCGTGGCTGAAGGCGATGCGCAGGCGCGGCCGACGCAGCATCAGGTTGCCGGTGATCGCCGATGCTGCCGCCAGGCCGACGTCGGTCGGATAGGCGAGCACCTGCTGAAGCGGTGCCGGGCCGACCAGGCGATCCATTCCGGTGGGCTTGAGCGCATGGACGAAGACCGCGGCGCCGAGCGACTCGCACGCCTCGAAGAACGGATCGAGCGACGGGTCCCCGATCGGCATGCCATTGACGTTGCTGCCGATCTCGACCCCGGCGAATCCCGGCAGCGCCATGATCCGGCGCAGCTCGCCGATCGCGAGGTCGAGGTCCTGCAGGGGCACGGCGCCGAGGCCGATCAGCACGCCGTCCGACTCGTCGACCATCGCCGCGATGCGCTCGTTGAGGTAGTGCAGCAATTGAAGTGCGTCGGCGGCGCCCATCCAGTACGAGAGCAGCTCGGGCATCGGCGAGATCGCCTGCCGGGCCAGGCCCATCGCCGGCAGGTCGGCGAGCCGCCGCGCCGTCGTCCACGCCTTGTCGCTGACGGTGCGGTAGAGCTTGCCGGCGATCATGACGCTGCGGTGGCATTGGTGCGCCGGCGCCATCGACGGCCAGTGTGCCGGCACCTTGCCGCCGAGGTAAGCGGGAAAGTCCTCCGGAACAACGTGCGAGTGAACGTCGAGACCGCAGCAGCGGCAGCCCGACGCTCGCCGACCGTCCTCAGCCATGCACCAGTCCGGCAGCGGCGATGCCGGCGATGCAGATCGCCTCGTCCTCGTCGCCGGTGCCGCCGCTCGCGCCCGCAGCGCCGAGAATCTCGCCGGCGGCGTTCTTGATCAACACGGCGCCGGTCTGGGCCACGAACTTGCCTTGGGCGACCGCCGCGAGCGAAGTGAGGAAGGTCGGGTTCTCCTTGGCGCGCAGCATCAGGGCCCGGCTCGAGGCGCTCATGCTGACTGCGGCCCACGCCTTGGCGCTCGCGATGTCGACGCGAAACATGGTCGCCCCGTCCTCCCGGCACGCCGCCTTCAGGCTGCCCGAGTCGTCGAGGATGACGACCGCCATCGGCTTGTAGCCGCTCGCGGCGGAATGCTCGAGGGCGGCGGCAATGATGCGCTGCGCCTGCGCGAGGGTCAGTCGATCCATGGCGTTGTCTCCTGGAAGGGGCGGTCGTCGCGGCTCGCGACTCCGGCCGTTGTTGCAGCGACTCTAGGAAAGTTCACGGCATCACAAAAGATGATTTTGTCGATACCTAGAATCCACGCCATGGATATCCGAGGCTTCGACCTCAACCTCCTGGTCGCCTTCGACGCGATGATCGAGCACCGCAGCGTGACGCGCGCCGCCGAGGCGCTCGGCTTGAGTCAGCCGGCGATGAGCGCCGCGGTAGCGCGCCTGCGCCAGCGCTTCGGCGATCCGTTGTTCGTCAGAACCGGCCCGGAGATGCGGGCGACGCCGCGCGCCGCCGAGCTGGCCGCGGCGGTTCGGCGCGTCGTTGAGACCGTGCGCTCGGAGATCCTGCAGCTCTCGGCCTTCGACCCGCCGGCGTCGACGCGGACCTTCACGATCCTGACGCCCGACATCGGCGAGATCAACTTTCTGCCGCGCGTGCTCTCGCGCATGGCGACCGACGCGCCGCACGCGAACCTGAGGACGCTGTCGATGCCGCGCCACGCGGCACGCGAGGCGCTGGAGTCAGGCGCTGCCGACCTCGCGATCGGCTACTTCCCGGACCTGCACAAGGCCGGCTTCTATCAGCAGCGGCTGTTTCGCAACGAGCTCGTCTGCATCGTCCGCAACGACCATCCGACCCTGAGGCGAACGTTGTCGCTGAAGGCATACCTGGCTGCGAGCCACGCGGTCGTCAGGCCCGAAGGCCGCGAGCACGTGTTCGAGCAGTTCCTGCAGGGTCGCGACCTGCAGCGACGCGTCGTCGTCGAGATCGCCCACTTCATGAGCCTGCTGCCGATCCTGACCTCGACCGACTTGGTCGCGACCGTGCCGCGCGACCTGGCCGACGTCTGCGCGCGTCACGCGCCGATCAGGATCCTGGCGTGTCCGATCAAGGCGCCGCCGATCGAGGTGCATCAGTTCTGGCACCAGCGCTTCCACAAGGAACCGGCCAACGTCTGGCTGCGCGGCATCATCCACGACTTGTTCCGCAGCTGACTCGCGCCCCTGGCGCCTGCGTCGACGGCGCCACCGTTCGCCTTCGTGCCGCGCATCACTGCGCAGGGAGATAGGGTGCGATGTTCTTCATCGCCCGCGCGACGTACTCCTCTTTCTCGCCGACCGGGGCGACGTAGTGGAGAGCGGCGCGCGCCGCGTCTTCGCCCTCGAGGCGGGCGATGATCCACGCCGCCAGGTACTGCGATGCGAAGCAGCCTCCGGCGGTGGCGACGTTGCCCGATGCGAAGAAGGGCTGGTTCAGCACCTCGACGCCCGCCTCCTGAACCCACGGCTTGGTCGTGAGGTCGGTACACGCCGGAACGGCGCCCAGCAGGCCCAGCCTGGCGAGAATCAGGGTGCCCGAGCATTGCGCGCCGATCAGCTGGCGACCGGGATCCAGACGCAGGACCGACATGAGGGCCGGGTCAGCGACGATCTCTCGCGTCCGGATGCCGCTGCCGACGATGACCGCATCCGCGCCAGCACCATCGGCCAAGCTCGACTGGGCACGGACGATCACGCCGTTCATCGACGTCACCGTGGACTCTGGGCAGCAGAGCGTCACGCGCCAGCCAGGCTTCTTGATGCGGTTCAGCACTCCCAGTGCGACCAGCGAGTCGAGCTCGTTGAAGCCCTGGAAGGTGAGGATGGCGATGTGCATGCCCGGGATTGTGTCGAACCCTGCGGCCGCGTCGGGCAACCTTCCGGGCTAGGCGTCGCCCGGCATCGGCGCGATGTCGAAGTGCAGCACGTCCTCGCGTACTCCGAGCTTGGTGTAGAGGGCAATCGCGGCGGCGTCGCCGTGATCCGCCTGGACGAAGATGACATAGGCGCCGCGTTCGACCGCAAGCTGGCGCAATTCGCCGATCAGAGCCGTCGCCACGCCCTGCCGGCGATGCCCTTCGGCGACGGCCAGGTCGTAGATGTAGATCTCGGACCGGGCCTGCTCGAATTTCGGCAGGACGTAGGCGGCCAGCCCACCGATGACCGCGACGCCATCGAAGGCGGCAATCGCCACGAAGCTGCCGCTGCCGAGCAGACCTGCCAGGTAGGTATCGTCGGGCTGGCGTGAGGTGTAGGTCGCGACCTCGCCGAATGCGCGGCCGAACATCGCCAGCATGGCTCGCAGCGACGCCGTGTCTTCGCTGCCCAAGACCCGGACGTCGCAGGACGTGTTCATCGCGACCTGGCCGAGGCTACGCCGTCTCTGGCCGGCGGCGCTCGAGCAGAACGACGCTCGCCATTCGCTGCAGGGTTTGCTGCGCGCCCGGGAACCACAACGCGCCGGGCGCGCCCCACAGCCAGGACAGCGCCGCCGGCCGGCCGAGCCGGATCGACTCGTCCCAGATCGACCTGAACTCGGCCTCGCGCCAGCCGAGCGAGTCGAAATACTTCCCGCCTTCTGCAGGCGCGAATCGCAGCGGCGCTCGCCCTTCTGCCAGATGCGGCCGCCAGCGCCGGCCGACGGTCTTCAGCAGCAGCGGCGCGATCAAGTCGGAGAGCCACCAGCGGACCAGCGGCTCGGCGCGCAGGTCGCCGGCCAGGCGGTCGACCTGACCTCGATCGAGATAGACGAGCAGCCCTTCGGTCAAGACCAAGACGGGAGCTTCGCTCGTTCGCGTGAGAACGAAAACGTCGGCGAGCGCCCCGCTCTCGGCGACGTCGGCCGCGACCTCGGCATGGTCGCAGGCTGCGGCGTGTCCCTTGAGGCTCGCCCGGCGATACGCGACCATGTCGGGCAGATCGACGTCGAGCCAGCGGAGATGCGCGGGAAGCCTGAGCCGGTAGGCCCGGGTGTCCAGGCCGCATCCCAGGTTCACGATCGTTCCCGCACCGCGAGCGACGCACTCGAGAACGAGTGCGTCGATGACCACGGTGCGGACGATCATCGCCCACGCCATCGACTGGCCGTGCGGCAGCGTGCGCACGATCGCGGCACCCCGGTCTCCGGCTAGCTGCCGCGCATAAGGATCGTGGAATAGCGCGTCGGCACGCTCGGATTCGAACGCGCGATACATCGCCGTCCATAGCGCGGTGTCGGAGACATTGCGGATCGGAGACTGCATCGTCGTGGCGGCCAAGCCGCAACGGCGGCCATGCCGACCGACATCATCCTCCCGCGAGCGTCGGCGCTGGGCGGGTCAGGTGGGTGCTTTCGCGCCTGCCCTTGCCTTTTGCAGCGCCGTGGCGAGCCGATCGGCCCAGTTCGTCAAGACCTTCTTGGCGTCCTCGCGATTCGACAGTCCGCTGCGCGAGATCATGAAGCTCGATGCGCCAGCGACCTCGGTATCGATGATCCGTGCCAGCAGCTGGCTCGTGACGGAGTCGAACAGCTCGAGCACCAGCGTACCCTGCCCGGCATCGAGCGAGAGGTTGTTGGTGCCGGAGTTCATCGTGTCGGGCGCGGCGATGTTGAGATTGACGATCGAGGGTCGAATGATCAGCACGCCCTTGCCGACTGCGGTCACATACTTCTCGCCCTTGGCGGTGAGCACGCTAACGAACACGTTCTGGAACTGCTGGGCGAGTTGTTTCTTGATGCGGATGACGTCGCTGTCGGTGACGCGAAACGACTGGGCGTTGTTCTGGTCAAGCTGCCAGTTCTTCTGGAACGCGACATAGCATTCGAGCAGCGCGAACTTGTCGTAGACGCTGAAATCAACGCCCGGGCGCAGGTACAGCGCGTCCAGGTTCTTGGCAGGAACCAGCTTCAGTCCTTCGGGCAACGTCGGCGCATATCCGGGGACTTGCGCGTGCGCCGGGACGGCGGCGATGCAGCCGAGGGCCGCGGCCAGCACGAGGCCGGGAAGCTGAACAAGCTTGAGGTTCATTGCGATCACCTGGTTCGGGTTGATGATGGGTTCGTGGCGCCCGGGCCGGCGGCCGGGCCATGAAGTTTGCGCCGTTCCGGCCGAGCCGTCTCGTTCCGGTTTTCGCCTGCGGCGACAAGCTTGACCCGCATCGACTTCGGCGCGCTCACTTCGCAGCATTGTGCGGCCCCCTGTTTGGGCCAACCATGGTGGCACGCCGGTGCACGTTCCAGAATCGGCACAAGGTGCAACGACCTTGCACCAAGGGGCAACAGGCATCACGGCGACGGCGGTGCTCAGGCAGGCCGTCCCCGTGGCACGCCTTGGGCACATCCGGTGCGCGCGCGCCAGCCGGGCACGAGAGGCTCGTCGCGTGCTACAAGCGCGCGCTGTACCCGCCGGACAAGGAGCAACCCATGCAGCTCGGAATGATCGGTCTCGGACGAATGGGCGCGAGCATGGTGCGGCGCCTGCTGAAGAAGGGCCACGACTGCGTCGTCTACGACGTCCAGCCCGCTTCGGTCGCGCTGCTGACCAAGGACAGCGCCGTCGGCGTCGCGTCGCTGCAGGAGATGGTCGCCCGGATGACGCCGCCGCGCGCCATCTGGATGATGGTTCCGGCAGCGATCGTCGATGCCGAGCTCGCCCGGCTGGTCGCGTGTCTCGAGCCCGGCGACATCGTCATCGACGGCGGCAACTCGCACTACCACGACGACATCCGGCGCGCCCGCGAGCTCGGCGCGGCCGGGCTCCACTATGTCGACGTCGGCACGAGCGGCGGCGTCGCCGGCCAGGAGCGCGGCTACTGCCTGATGATCGGCGGCGAACCCGAGGTCGTCGCCCGGCTGACGCCGATCTTCACGGCGCTGGCGCCGGGGGTTGAGGCTGCGCCGCGAACGCCCGGGCGCAGCGGCGCGGCGGCCAGTGCCGAGCAGGGTTTCTTGCACTGCGGCGCGCACGGCGCCGGCCACTTCGTCAAGATGGTCCACAACGGCATCGAGTACGGCGTCATGGCGGCTTATGCCGAGGGACTGAACGTGCTGCGCAATGCCGACGTCGGCAAGCGCGAGCGCCCCGCCGACGCCGAGACCTCGCCGCTCAAGCATCCGGAGCTGTATCAGTACGACATGAATCTGGCCGACATCACCGAGGTCTGGCGGCGCGGCAGCGTGATCGGCTCGTGGCTGCTCGACCTGACCGCGCGCGCGCTGCTCAAGGACCCGGAGGTCGCCGCGTATGGCGGCCGCGTCTCCGACTCGGGCGAGGGCCGCTGGATGGTCGCGGCGGCGATCGACGAAGGGGTGCCGACCCACGTCCTCAGTGCCGCCCTCTACGACCGTTTCGGGTCGCGCGGCCAGGCCGACTTCGCGCACCAGGTGCTGTCGGCGCTGCGCCATGAGTTCGGCGGCCACCTGGAAAAGCCTGTTGAGGGCCAGCGATAGACAACTGCAGGAAAGCTGCCATGAACACCGCCATCGAACGGCTGCGCGCCACCGGCCAAAGTCTCTGGCTCGACAACATCACGCGGGCGATGCTCGGCGACGGCACGCTCGCGCGCTACATCGCCGAGCTGTCGATCACCGGGCTGACGTCGAACCCGACGATCTTCGAGCAGGCGATCGCCGCCGGGGCCTTCTACGACGAGCAGATCGCCGATCTCGCACGCCGGGGCAAGGCGGGCGAAGAGCTGTTCTTCGCCCTCGCGCTGCAGGACCTGACGCGCGCCGCCGACTTGTTCCGGCCGATCCACGCTGCCACCGGTGGCAGCGACGGCTGGGTCTCGCTCGAGGTGTCGCCGCTCCTCGCCGACGATACCGGGGCGACGATCGAGGCGGCGCTTCGGCTCCACGCCGCCGCGGCGCGGACCAACCTCTACATCAAGATCCCGGGAACGCCAGCCGGGATCCCGGCGATCGAGGAGTCGATCTTCGCCGGCGTGCCGATCAACGTCACGCTGCTGTTCTCGCGCGAGCACTACCGCGCCGCTGCCGAGGCGTATCTGCGCGGCATCGAGCGACGCATCGCGGCCGGACGCGATCCGAAGGTCGAGTCGGTGGCTTCGCTGTTCGTCAGCCGCTGGGACGTCGCGGCGAACGACCAGCTCGTGCCCGAGAAGCGCAATCTCCTCGGCATCGCCGTTGCCCGTCGGACCTACCGGGCCTACCGCGAACTGCTCGCCGCGCCGCGCTGGCAACGGCTCGCCGCCGCAGGCGCGCAGCCGCAGCGGCTGCTCTGGGCGAGCACCGGCGTCAAGGATCCGGCCGCTCCCGACACGCTCTACCTCGAAGCACTCGCCGCGCCCGACACCATCAACACGGTGCCCGAGAAGACGCTCAAGGCATTCGCCGACCACGGCCAAGTCGCCGGCGTCCTGCCCCCGGACGGCGGCGAGGGCGAAGCAGTGCTCGCTGAGCTGCGCTCGCTGGGAATCGACGACGACGCGCTCGCCGAGCGCCTGCAGCGCGAAGGCGCAGCCGCGTTTGCCAAGTCGTGGCGGGCGCTGCTGGCCGGAATCGCTGCCAAGGTGGAGCTGCTCGCGCCGGCTCGATCATGAGCATGCAGCGGTCGATCGGCACGGCTGCGCGCGAGACCTGACAGCGCGGCACCTCAGGCGCGCCGCGCCGGCTAGCGGTGCCAGCCGGTGCCGGCGCCTAGCGGCTCGTAGCGGATGTAGGCCTCAATCGTCTGCAACCGGCCGTCGACGATCTTGAACGCCTCGGCGTAGCGCATGCTTTTCGGCTCGCGCGTGCGCGCAGGCAGTTCGATCGTCTTGCCGTCGACGACGGCGCTGGTCGCCTGACCCGGCATGTCGAACACGCCCCAGCCGAAGACGACGCTGCGCTCCTCGTCGATGACCGGAAAGCTGCGATCGCGCACGGTCGGGATGTACGTGAACATCTGCATTCCGCTCGGGCAACTGCGCGGCAGGTTGGCCTGCGGGTTGTCGGTCGTGCGCACGCCGTTCTCGATCCGCGTGCAGTCGGCGTGGAAGCTCACGCCCTCGGCACTGTGCTGCTCGATGCCGTCGAAATAGGCGTTCGCGAGAGCCTGCAAGCGTTGCCGCGGCAGGCGCTCGCCGACCGGCGTGACCGCGTCGAACACCTCGCGCGGCCCGAGCAGGGCCTGAGGCGCGAAGAAGGGATGCGCGTCCTTGCGGTTGACCATCGCCTCGCTCTCGACGATCCGTCGCTGCACGACCTTCAGCCGCACCGCGTAGAGAACCGGTCCAGCGTCGTCGTCATAGCTGGCGAACGACGAGGTCTGTCCCGAGACCGGATCGGCGAACACCTGGCGCCAGCGCATCGGTCGTGCACTTGCGAAGACGCTGGTCGACGGCGTCACGACGACGCCGTTCTCGGTCAGACGCGCGTTCGCGGCGAACGCGGCGCGGCCGGGCACGCGCGCGCCGAGGGCGTCGAAGTAGCCTTGCGTCACGCTGACGAGACAGGCGCGGTCGCAGGATGCATCGCCTGACGTGCTTGCGCACGCTGAGAGCAGCATGCCGACGATCGCGGCAAACACGCGGCAGTTCCGGAAGAGCGCGGTCGTAGTCGCAGTCGCAGTCGCAGTCGACGTCATCGATATCTCCATCGAGAAGAGAAGCGAGCGTACCAATAGCGGTAATTCAACATATCCGGTCGCTCCTTCGGTCTCGCCGGAGCGACCGCTCGTCGCGTTCGCGAACTCGACCCCGAAGTCGCGGGATTGTTCGACGACATCTGGCAACCGCACAGTCGCGACCGCGCTGCGGTGCCATCCTGCCGCTCCCTTCGAGAGCGATCGAATGCCTCACTTGTCGTTGAACCACCTGGTCGCGGCATGCGCCCTGACCGTCTCGCTGCAAGCGCAAGCCGACAGCGCTCTCTTCACGGGCTACGCCC
>Ga0190274_10002759_pt1 | contig 10396 bp, 8 predicted proteins | sample Popmic531T_FD_133002 | JGI IMG/M metagenome (GOLD analysis project Ga0190274, IMG submission 133002) | Populus adjacent soil microbial communities from riparian zone of Yellowstone River, Montana, USA - 531 T | ecosystem: Environmental > Terrestrial > Soil > Riparian zone | place: USA: Montana...
CACGGCGTACGACGAGGTGCCGCACTACCGCCAGGCGTTCGACGAGGCGGGCGTGCACCCGGACGACCTGGTGTCGTTGGCGGACCTCGCGCGGTTCCCGTTCACGACCAAAGCCGACCTACGGGCCAACTACCCGTTCGGCATGTTCGCGGTGCCCCGGGAGCAGGTGGCGCGCGTGCACGCCTCCAGCGGGACCACGGGCAGGCCGACGGTGGTCGGCTACACCCAGGACGACATCGACACCTGGGCGGAGCTGATGGCGCGCTCGATCCGGGCGGGCGGCGGTCGGCCCGGGGATCTCGTGCACATCGCCTACGGCTACGGGCTCTTCACCGGCGGCCTCGGCGCGCACTACGGCGCCGAGCGGCTCGGCTGCACGGTGGTGCCGGTCAGCGGCGGGATGACCGAGCGGCAGGTCCAGCTGATCGTCGACTTCGAGCCGCGGGTGATCATGGTGACCCCGTCGTACTTCCTCGCGATCCTCGACGAGATGGACCGCCAGGGCGTCGACCCGCGCAGCACCAGTCTCGAGGTGGGGATCTTCGGCGCCGAGCCGTGGACCGACGAGATGCGGCGTGCCGTCGAGCAGCGCTCGGGGATCCGGGCCGTCGACATCTACGGGCTCTCCGAGGTGATGGGACCGGGGGTTTCGCAGGAGTCCGGGGAGACGCAGGACGGGCTGCACGTGTGGGAGGACCATTTCCTGCCCGAGGTCGTCGACCCGGTCACCCTCCAGCCGGTGCCGGACGGCGAGCGCGGCGAGCTGGTCTTCACCTCGTTGACCAAGCAGGCGATGCCGGTGGTGCGCTACCGCACCCGCGACCTCACCCGGCTGCTGCCGGGCACGGCCTACCCCGCCTTCCGGCGGATGGAGAAGGTCACCGGCCGCACCGACGACATGATGATCGTGCGGGGCGTCAACGTCTTCCCGTCACAGGTCGAGGAGCAGATCCTCGCCGTCGACGGGCTGGCGCCGCACTACCTCTGCGTGCTGACCCGGCCGGGCAGCCTCGACGAGCTGACCGTGCGGGTCGAGGCCGTCGACGAGTCGTACGACGTGGGCCTCGGTGCCCGGCTCGAGGAGCGCATCAAGCAGCGGGTCGGCGTCACGGCCCGGGTCGAGGTGCTGGCGCCGTACGGGCTGGAGCGCTCGCTGGGCAAGGCCAAGCGGATCAGCGATCAGCGGCCGCGCTGATCGTGGCATCGTCGGGATAGTCCCTCACGTTTTGGCTGCCGACACGCCGTCCGGGCCAACCAAAAGGTGAGGGACTATCCAAGCGGATCAGCCTCAGCAGCCCGCAGGTAGCGGTCGGTGACGCGGTCCTGCACCACCCGGGTCACCGGTCCGCCGAGGCGCGCCAACCGGGTGGCCGGGCGGGAGAACGCGGTGATCGTGAAGGTGATCCGGCCGTCGCGGAGACGGGTCAGCACGAAGGACTCCTCGCCCGACTCCGGGTGCCCGGGCAGGGTGCCGTAGGCGAAGCCGACGCGGTCGCGCTCGGCCACGACGTACGCCACCCGGCAGGGGATCCTGATAGCCAGGGGGCCGACGCCGAAGCGCATGTCCACGACGGTGTCGTTGTCGGTGACGGGACCGCTCGCGGCGACCCACAGCCCGGCCCGCTCGTGCACCCGCCAGCGCAGCAGGTCCTCGACCGCGGCGTCGAAGTCGCGGCGCTCGAGCACTCCGCGCCGGTGCACGGTGCGGTAGCCGGCGGGCAGCTCACCGGCGCTCGCCCCGACCTCGGCGTACGCGAACGGCGCGGCGCGCAGCGCGCTCGCCCGGGCCGGGTCCAGGCGCTGCACGATCGCTCAGAAGACGTCGGGCAGGTCGGTGACGGAGCTGGTGAAGACCGGCGGGCGCTTCTCCAGGAAGGCGGCGACGCCCTCCTTGCCGTCGCCGAGCGACTGCCAGTACATCGCGAGCGAGTCCGACAGGTGCGCCTCGAGCGGCTCGGCGGCCGCGCTGTTGCGGTAGAGCAGCCGCTTGGCCAGGCCGAGGGCGGCAGGGGAGCGGTTGACGACGAACGACCGGGCCAGCTCCTGGGCGGCCGGCACCAGGTCGTCGGGCTCGTGCAGGCTGCGCACCAGCCGGCCGGCGAGCGCCTGGTCGGCGGTGAGGATGTCGGCGGAGTAGACCCACTCGAGCGCCTGCTGGATGCCGACGATCCGCGGTAGGAACCAGCTCGACGCCGCCTCCGGCACGATGCCCAGACGACCGAAGACGAACCCGATCCGGGCCTTCGTCGAGGCCAGCCGCAGGTCCATCGCGAGCGTCATGGTCGCGCCGATGCCGACGGCCGGACCGTTGATCGCGGCGATCACCGGCTTCGGCAGCGCGTGGATCGCCAGCGTCACCTTGCCGCCGGTGTCGCGGACGCCGTCCTGGTACGGCGCCTCGTCGTACGCCGCGCGGAAGTCGGCGGGCGTGGGGGAGAGCGTCTCGTCGAGGCCGAAGACGTTGCCGGCCGCGTTGAGGTCCATGCCGGCGCAGAACGCCCGGCCGGCGCCCGTCACCACGACCGCGCGGACGTCGTCGGACCAGGCATCCTCGCGGAAGAACTGCTCGAGCTCGCCCGCCATCGTCAGGTCGAACGCGTTCAGCTGGTCGGGCCGGTGCAGGGTGAGCGTGCCGACGCCGTCGGCGTCGACCTCCCAGCGGAGCGTCTCGAAGGTCATCCCGTCACGCTCTTGGGGAGGCCGGTCGGCGTGCAGAGGCCCTTCGGGATGTCGTCGGTCTTGTCTTCCTTGATGTAGTCGAACATCTGTTGCGACCGCTCGGCATCCCAGTGCACGGCGAGGTCGGAGATCGGCACCCCGCAGGTCAGGCCCTGGTCGCCGTTGACCCGGGTCATCGCCAGCGCCCACCGGGCGGCGCCGAAGGGCGACATCCCCTCACCGAACTTGAAGGTGTCGGGCACCGCCATCATCACGTCCCAGTAGCGGAACGGGTTGATGAACGTCCACGGAGACATCACCTCGGAGCCGACCGCGGAGACGACCTCGCGCTGGTGCTTCGCGCGGGTGATGTCGCCGTACCGCGGGTCCGTGTGCCGGGAGCGCGCGTAGGCGAGGGCGACCCGGCCGTTGGCCTCCTGGCAGCCCTTCTTGATGTTCAGGCCCGCGAGCGGGTCCTTCATCCGGAACGTCGGGCAGATCTCGATGCCACCGACCGCGTCGACCATGCTCACGACGCCGCCGAGGCCGACCTCGGCGTACTGGTCGATCCGGATGCCCGTCGCCTGCTCGATGGTCTTCACGAGGAGCTTCGGGCCGCCGTACGCGTAGGCGGCGTTGATCTTGGTGGTGCCGTGTCCCGGGACCTCGACGAGCGAGTCGCGCGGGATCGACATCAGCAGGTTCGGACCCGAGCCGGTGTGCAGCAGCATGATCGTGTCGGTGCGCTTGCCGGCCGCGTTGCCGGTGGCGTACTCCTTGCGCTGCGCCTTGGTGAGGCCGGCGCGGGAGTCGCTGCCGACCATCAGGTACGTCGTGCCGGGCTGCTCGGCGGGACGCTCGCCCTTGGGCTCGAAGTTGACCTTGTCGACCTTGCCCCACGAGATGAGCGGTACGGCGACCAGGTAGGCCACCCACAGCAGGAGCAGGACCAGCACGATGCGGAAGTAGAAGCGGGGGCCGCGGCGCCGTGGCGCGCGCTCGCCGCCCGGCGTCGGGGCGGCCGGCGGTGGGGCCGGGGGAGAGCCGGGCCGCTGCTGCGCGGCGCTGGGGCGGGCCGGTTGGGCCGGCGGCCGGTTGGCGGGCCGAGACATCGCGGGCATCACCCGGGTCTCGTCGGGCTTCGGCCCGGCGGCATCGGGGCCGCCGCCGTACAGCCAGCGGTACTCAGGCGTGCCCTCCGCGGGCTCACCGTCGCCGCGGGGACGCTCGTTCATGCGGCGACGGTACCCGGTGGGCCCCGGCCTCCCGGGGGTCACCCGGCGCGTCGCGTCGGATGTTGCGCCTGTGACTGGTGATACTGACGAGGCACCATTCTTCCCCGTACGACGTTCTCGAGAGAGGCATCTCGATGCCGCCCGCACCTTCCCCCGGGTCGCAAGCCTCGCGCTTCACCCCCGGTGAGCGCGCGGCCCGCGTACGGTTCCGCCGGGCCGTCGCCCTGATGCTGATGACCTTGGTGCTGCCGGGCTCCGCGCAGCTGGTCGCCGGCAACCGGAAGGTCGGCCGGATCGCCCTGCGGATCTGGGCGGTGCTCCTGCTGACCGCGTTCGTGACGCTGGTCGCCGGCGTGTTCTGGCACGGCCTGTTCTTCCGGCTCGCCTTCGACACCGCGGCGCTGCTCTGGCTGCGGCTCCTGCTGACGGCACTGGCGATCGGGTGGGCCTTCCTCTTCATCGACGCCTGGCGCCTGGGCCAGCCCCTCACCCTGAACATGGCGCACCGCCGGGCCGCGATCGGGGTCAACGGCGTGCTGTGCCTCTCGATCGCCGCCTCGCTGCTCTTCGGGGCCCACCTGGTCGGGGTACAGCGCGGGTTCATCCTGGCGATGTCGGGCGACGGCCAGAAGACCAGCGCCCACGACGGCCGCTACAACGTGCTGCTGCTCGGCGGCGACTCCGGCGCCGGCCGCTGGGGCCTGCGGCCGGACTCGATGACGGTCGCCAGCATCGACGAGGACACCGGCCGCACGGTCCTGATCTCGCTGCCGCGCAACATGAAGAACTTCCCCTTCGTGAAGGGGTCGGTCATGCGCGAGCAGTTCCCCGACGGCTTCGACGCCGACTACCTCAACGGCGTCAGCACCTGGGCGGGCGACAACACCGAGTTCTTCCCGAAGTCGGACCACCCCGGCGTGGACGCGACGGTGATGGCGATCGAGGGCATCACCGGGCTCAAGATCAACTACTGGGCGATGGTCAACCTCGAGGGCTTCAAGGACCTCGTCGACGCGGTCGGCGGCGTCACCCTCAACGTGCGCCAGCCGATCCCGGTCGGCGGCCTCGGATCCGACGTCACCGGCTACATCCAGCCCGGCGTACGCAAGCTGAACGGTCACGACACCCTCTGGTTCTCCCGCGCCCGCGACGACTCCGACGACTACTCGCGGATGGCCCGGCAGAAGTGCGTGATGGGCGCCATGCTCCAGCAGATCAGCCCGCAGACCGCCGTCACCAACTTCGCCGACATCGCGAGCGCGAGCTCGGCGATGGTCTCCACGAACATCCCGTCCGGCGAGTTCTCCCGCTTCGTGCAGCTCGCGCTCGAGGCCCGTGGGCAGAAGGTCTCGACGCTGTCGCTGGTGCCGCCGATGATCAACACGGCGGACCCCGACATCAAGCTGATCAAGCACAAGGTCCGGCAGGCGATCGACCGGGCCGAGGGCAACGCGCCGGCCAAGGCCGCCGCCAAGGCCGAGAAGCCCGCCGAGCAGCAGTCCGAGACCCAGACCCAGACGGTGACCGGCGGCTCGGTCGGCTCGCTGAGCACGGGGTACGCCGCCAACGACGCCGACGACCTGGGCAGCGCTTGCTGATCGACGCCGCCCGAGGTCGCCCCGCTACGAGAGGCTTGTCCTGATGAGTCGTTCTGCCCTGGTCCTTCCGGCCCTGGCCCTGGCGCTCGGCCTGGCACTCACCGGCTGCGGTGGCTCGGATGGATCCGACTCCGATGCGAAGTCGGACGCGCCGGCCATCAGCCACGACGACTTCGTCGAGCAGGCCAACGCGATCTGCGCGGACGCCAACGCCGACCTTCAGGCCGCCGGCGCCGACCTCGGCACGAACCCCACCCAGGACGACCTGGTCGCGTTCATCTCGGACACCGCCGTCCCCAACTTCCAGGGCCAGCACGACGCGATCGCCGAGCTGGGCGTACCCGAGGGCCACGAGGACGACGTCGACGCCCTCCTCGACGCGCTCCAGGACGGCATCGACAAGGTCACCGACGACCCCGACGGGGCCGTCTCGCCGGATGTCGACCCGTTCCAGGACGCCAATGCCGCAGCGACCGAGCTCGGCCTGACCGACTGCGCTTCCAGCTGACCGAGGGCTCGGGCCTGGCGGTGACTCTCTAGGGTGTACGGCGTGCCCCCCGACGCCCCCCGCATCGCTGCCGTGGTCGTCACGTTCAACCGGATCGGCCTGCTCCGCACGCTGCTGGAGCGTCTCGAGCAGGTCCCCGAGCTCGCCGAGATCCTAGTGGTCGACAACGCGTCGACCGACGGCACGGGGGAGTGGCTGGCGGGCGTCGGCGGCCGCGTGCGGGCGCGCACCCTGGCCGAGAACGGCGGCGGTGCCCGCGGCTTCCACGACGGCCTGGAGTGGGCGGTCGAGCGGGGCGCCGACCTGGTCTGGCTGATGGACGACGACGGGCTGCCCGACCCCGGTTCCCTGGGCCGCCTGCTCGAGGAGCCCGACCTCGACTTCTGGGGACCGCTCGTCGTGGACGAGGCCGACCTGGGCCGGCTGGTCTTCCCGATCCGGCTGCCCGGCGGCACCCGCGTGGTGCACGACCTGGCCGACGTCCGGCGCGCCGCGACCGGGGGCCGGCTCGACGGCATCGTCATTCCGTTCAACGGCGTCCTGGTGACGCGCGAGCTGGTCGAGCGGATCGGCCTGCCCCGCTCCGAGTACTTCATCTGGGGCGACGACCACGAGTACCGCCTGCGCGCCGAGGCCGCCGGCGCCCGGATCGCGACCGTCGTCGACGCGCAGGTCCGGCACCCCTCGGTCGGTGACCTCGGCACACCGATGATGTTCGGGCGGACGACGTACAACCACAGCCCGAGCGAGCTCAAGGCCTACTGCATGGCCCGTAACAACACGGTGAACCTGCGGGACTACCGCGGCTGGCCGCACGTGCTGATGTTCTGGGTGAAGACCGTCTGGTTCTACCTGCCGACCCGACGTCAGCCGTCCCGGATCGCGCTCAGCGCGCGGGCGGCGTACGCCGGTCTCCGCGGCGACTTCAGCGGCCACCGGAGGTACCTGACGTGACCGAGACCGTCGCCGTCGTGGTCGTCACCTACAACCGCGCCGACCTGCTGGCGCGGATGCTCGTCGGGCTGGCCGCGCTCGACCGGCTGCCCGACGCGGTGGTCGTCGTGGACAACGCCAGCACCGACCACACCCCGGCCGTGCTCGAGGCCGCCACCAACCCCGGCCTGCGGGTGATCCGCAGCGAGGACAACCTCGGCGGCGCCGGCGGCTTCCACCTGGGCGTGCGGACGGCGTACCAGGCCGGCTTCGACCGGGTCTGGCTGATGGACGACGACGTCGTGCCGGCGCCGGGCTGCCTGACCGTGCTGATGGACCGCGACGAGGACTGCCTGATGGCGGTCCGCGAGGACACCGCCGGCCGGCTGGTCGAGAAGGCCGCGACCCGCTTCGACCTGCGCAACCCGCTCTCGATCCGCCCCAAGAAGGGGATGGTCGAGACCGACTTCGGCAGCCGGGACCGGATGCCCGAGGTGGTCGAGGTCGAGAACGTCGCGTTCGAGGGGTTCATGGTCCGGCGCTCCGTCATCGACGCCATCGGGCTGCCCGACCCGACGTACTTCATCTTCTACGACGACGTCGACTTCGCCGTCCGGGCCCGCAGGGCCGGCTACCGGATCTGGGCGGTGCGCGACGCGGTGCTCGTGCGCCAGCTCGACTTCAGCCAGCAGCACGACCTGAGCGGCTGGAAGGGCTACTACATGTACCGCAACCTCTTCGTGGTGCACCTGCGGTACGGCGAGAACGGGCTGGTCCGCCTCAAGCCCTGGCTGATCACGGCGGTCGTGGTGCTGCTGAGCCCGGTGCGCGGGGGACGGGCCGAGGCCCGCAATGTGATCCGGGCCATGCGCGACGCGCGGGGAATGCGTGCCGTACCCACCAGATCCGTAGACTGACCAACCGTGTCTGCCCCTTCTCATGGTCCCTCAGCCGACCCCGATCTCGTCGTCGTCGGCTCCGGCTTCTTCGGCCTCACCGTCGCGGAGCGCTGCGCGACCGAGCTGGGCCTGAAGGTCCTCGTCCTGGAGCGGCGTCACCACCTCGGTGGCAATGCCTACAGCGAGTTCGACGAGGAGACCGGCATCGAGGTGCACGTCTACGGGACGCACCTCTTCCACACCTCCAACAAGAAGGTGTGGGACTACGTCAACCGGTTCACCGACTTCACCGGCTACCAGCACCGGGTCTTCGCGAAGTACCAGGGGCAGGTCTACTCCTTCCCGATGAACCTCGGGCTGATCAACCAGTTCTTCGGCAAGGCGCACACCCCCGACGAGGCGCGTGCGCTGATCGCCGAGCAGGCCAGCGAGATCGCTACCGTGGACGCGGCCAACCTCGAGGAGAAGGCGATCAGCCTGATCGGGCGCCCGCTCTACGAGGCGTTCGTCAAGGGCTACACCGCCAAGCAGTGGCAGACGGACCCCAAGGAGCTGTCGGCCGACATCATCACCCGGCTGCCGGTGCGCTACACGTTCGACAACCGCTACTTCAACGACACCTACGAGGGCCTCCCGGTCGACGGCTACACCGCCTGGCTGGAGCGGATGGCGGACCACCCCAACATCGAGGTCCGCACCGACACCGACTTCTTCGACGTCGCGGAAGAGTTCAAGGGCAAGGTCCCGATCGTCTACACCGGCCCGGTCGACGAGTACTTCGACAACTCCGAGGGCCGCCTGTCGTGGCGCACCATCGACCTCGAGCGGGAGACCCTCGACGTCGACGACTTCCAGGGCACGGGCGTGGTCAACGCCAACGACGAGGACCTCCCGTACACCCGGACCCTCGAGTTCAAGCACCTGCACCCGGAGCGCACCTACCTGCCCGGCAAGACCGTCGTGGTCCACGAGTACTCGCGCTTCGCCGAGGAGGGTGACGAGCCCTACTACCCGGTCAACACGGCCGACGACCGCGCGAAGCTGCTCAAGTACCGCGAGCTCGCCAAGCAGGAGCCGATGGTGCTCTTCGGCGGCCGGCTCGGCACCTACAAGTACCTCGACATGCACATGGCGATCGGCTCGGCGCTCTCCATGTTCGAGAACAAGCTGCGGCCGCACTTCGCCGAGGGTGCGCCGCTCACCAGTGGAGGGGTCGACGAATGACCGAGACTGTCAGGCGCGTCCTGCAGCGCCAGATCATGCCGGTCGACCGGGACCTCGATGTCCTCCCGCTGTACGTCGACCCCGACCCCGCCGTACTCGACGCGGACAAGTACAACGTCGGTGGCGACAAGGGCGCCAAGGAGCTCAACAAGGCGTCGCTGCGCCAGGCGGTCAGCTCCGGCACGACCGTCCACCCCGACCAGATCGTCGACCGGCACGCGATCCGCATCGAGCAGGGTGAGCGGCTCTCGTTCGGCAGCTACTTCAACGCCTTCGCGGCGTCGTACTGGCGACGGTGGAGCATCGTCGACGAGGTCCGGCTGACCGTCGAGCTCGCCGGCAGCGGCGCCAGCGTGACCGTCTACCGCTCGATGGCCAACGGCCGCTCGCAGCGCGTCGACTCCCGCCAGGTCGAGGACGGCGCCGCCGGCGGCGCCTTCGAGTTCGAGCTGCCGCTGCAGCCCTTCGCGGACGGCGGCTGGTACTGGTACGACGTCACCGCGGGCGACGACGACGCCGTCGTGACGGCGATCTGGGACGCCGAGGTCCCGGCCGACCGCGCCGAGTCCGGCAGCGTCACGGTCGCGATCACGACCATGAACCGCCCCGACTTCTGCGCCAAGCTCGTCGGCCAGCTCGGCGAGGACCCGATCGTCCTGGGCCTGCTCGACGAGGTCCTGGTCATGGAGCAGGGCACCCGGAAGGTCGTCGACTCGCCGGAGTTCCCCGCCGCCGAGAAGGCCGTGCAGGGCAAGCTCCGGATCATCGAGCAGGGCAACCTCGGCGGCTCCGGCGGCTACGCGCGCGGACAGCTCGAGGCCGTGAAGGCGGGCGTGTCGACGTACGTCCTCTGCATGGACGACGACGTCGTCTGCGAGCCCGAGGGCATCCTGCGCGCGGTCACGTTCGGCGACCTGGCCCGCCGGCCCACCATCGTCGGCGGCCACATGTTCAGCCTCTACTCCCGCTCTCGCCTGCACAGCTTCGGCGAGATCATCCAGTCGTGGCGCTGGTGGTGGATGTCGCCCGAGCACGTGCTGTCGGAGTGGGACTTCGCCGCGCGCAACCTGCGCTCGACGCGCTGGCTGCACCGCCGGGTCGACGTCGACTTCAACGGCTGGTTCATGTGCCTGATCCCGCGTCAGGTGCTCGAGGACGTCGGGCTCTCCCTGCCGCTCTTCATCAAGTGGGACGACAGCGAGTTCGGCGTGCGCGCCAAGGGCGCCGGCTACCCGACGGTGACCTTCCCGGGCGCCGCGGTCTGGCACGTCCCGTGGACCGACAAGAACGACGCCCTCGACTGGCAGGCCTACTTCCACCAGCGCAACCGGCTCATCGCCG
>Ga0190274_10002760_pt1 | contig 10395 bp, 7 predicted proteins | sample Popmic531T_FD_133002 | JGI IMG/M metagenome (GOLD analysis project Ga0190274, IMG submission 133002) | Populus adjacent soil microbial communities from riparian zone of Yellowstone River, Montana, USA - 531 T | ecosystem: Environmental > Terrestrial > Soil > Riparian zone | place: USA: Montana...
GACCCCGCCGCCGCCGTTCAAAACGTTCTGGCCGGCATTGCCGATCAGATAATTGGCGAACTCGTTGCCGGTCAGGTTGAGCGACGCAGTCCCGTTCCAGTCGAGCGTGGAGAGAGTCTCGATGCTCGATCCGGCGGCCAGAACGAAGCTCGTTGAGCTGTAGACGCCGTCATTGCCCTCGCCGGCATTCTCGAACGGATAGTCGCCGGTATTGTCGACCAGATAGATGTCGTCGCCCTCGCGGCCGACCAGGACGTCGGCGCCCGCGCCGCCGTTCAGCACGTTCGCGCCGGCATTGCCGATCAGATAATTGGCGAGGCCGTTGCCGGTGAGGTTGATCGGATCGGTGGCCAGCCAATCGTCCGTCGACAGCGATTCGACATGGACGTCGTCGGTCAGCACCCAGCTGAGCGTGGTGAACAGGATGTCGTTCGCGCCGCCGCCGGCCAGCTCGATGACCAGGTCGCCTTCATTGTCGACTCGGTAGACGTCGTTGCCTTCGCGGCCCTGGAGGATGTCGGCGCCGGCGCCGCCGATCAGCCGGTTGGAGCCGGCATTGCCGATCAGCCAGTTGGCGAGCTCGTTGCCGGTGAAATCGAGCGCGGCGGTGCCGTTCCAGTCCAGCGCCGAGAGCGTCTCGACCGAATTGCCGGGGGCGAGCGCGTAGCTGATCGCGCTGTAGATCGAATCGCCGCCCTCGCCCGCCGCCTCGATCACCTGGTCGCCGGCGCCGTCGACGATATAGACGTCGTTGCCGCCGAGGCCGCGCATCAAATCGTCGCCGCCCTTGCCGTCGATCTGGTTGACTCCGGCATTGCCGACGATCTCGTTGGCGAGATTGTTGCCGGTCAGGTTGATCGGATCTGTCGCCGCCGCGGCCACCGCCGCCAGCAGCTCGACTTCCGAATTGGCGGTCAGCGTCCAGCTCGTCGAAGCATAGACGATGTCCGATCCCTCGCCGGCGAGCTCGATCACGACGTCGCCCGGATGGTTGACGTAATAAGTGTCGTTGCCGGCGCCGCCGCGCAGCGTGTCCGCGTCCGGCGAACCGAACAGCACGTCGTCGACCGCCCAGTCGATGCGGACGCCGGTCAGGTCGAAGGTCCGCGCGACCTCGGTCAGGCCGGTCGGGGTCTGCTGGCCCCAGGCGACGTAGAGCTCGCCATCGCCGAGCAGAGCGAGGTCGGTCAGCAGCTGGTTGCCGGCGACGCTGGTGTTGACCAGGAAGGCGGCCGAGGCCGGCGATCCGTCGGCGTTGAACAGCCGCGCCCAGACGCTGGCGCCGTCCGTGTCGGGCGCCGCGCCCACTTCGGTCCAGGCGAGCGCGAACCCGCCGCCGGGCAGGGCGACGACGCGATGACGGCCGCCCCGGTCATAATGTTCGAGGGTCTCGAGTAAAATCTCGCCGCCGATCCTCGCCCCGGTCGAATCGAACAGCTGGGCGCGGATCGCATCGTCGGTGACGGTATTGGTGTCGCTATTGGCCCAGGTGACGAGCAGATTGCCCGAGGCGAGCGCGACGATTGTGCCGGCGTGCTGGTTGTCGGCAATCGTCGTGTTGACGAGGAAATCGGCACCGATCGGAACGCCGAAGGAATCGAACAGCCGACCCCTGATCTCGTCAGACCCGCTCTCGGTGCTCGTGTAGGTGGCGAAAAACCCGCCCGAGGCCAGGGGCTGAAGCGAAACTTCGTTCTGCTGGCCGGGCAAGGTGGAGTTGAGGGCATATTCCACGCCGATCTCGGCGCCGGTCGCGCTGAACACCTGCGCCCGGACGTCGTCGGTGCCGAGGTCCTCCCAGGCGATCAGGAACCGTCCCGAGCCGAGCGCGACCGCCGCCGGCGCGACCGCGCCGAAGCCGCTCGGTGTGTTGACCACGAAGGCGCCGCTCACCGGATCGCCGTCGGCCTCGAACACTCTCGCCAGGACGGTCGCGCCGGTGTTGACGTTGAAAGAGCGCCAGGTCACCACGAACACGCCGGAGGGCAGCTGGGCGACATCGAATTCCCGGGGACCCGAATAGCTCGGATCCTCGCCGACGTTGAACGTGGTCTCAAGGTTCATGTCGGCGTCGAACAATTGGCCGCGCAGCGGAACGTTGCTGCCGGTCTCGGTGCCGGTCAGGAACGAAACGAAGCGGCCGTCGGGGAGCGGGCTCACCGAGTGGCCGATCGTCAGCCCGGCGTCGCTGCCGGTGATCGCCTGCTCCGGCGCCTCGTCGATCACGTTGAGCTGGATCGTCTCGCTGAAGGTGTCGCCGTTGAGGTCGGTGGCGCCGATCGTGATCTGGATCGTCGTCGCCGTCTCATAATCCAGCAGGTGCGCGGAATCGAGGATCAGCCGGTCGCCGTCGATCCGGAAGGCGCCGCCCAGCGAATCGGACAGCACCGAAAAGGTATAGACGCCGTTGAGCGCGCCGAGCGTCTCGGACACCGAGGCGATGTAGGAGTTGAGAACCGTGCCCTCCGAGACCGAGCCCTGGGACAGAGCGAGGTCGAGGATGCCGTCGTCGGGGCGGATGACCTGCACTTCGGCGCTCTGGGTAAATCCCTCCCGAAACAACCCGGCGTAGAGAAAGCCGCCGCCGGCCACCGGCTGCACGCTATGGAAATCGTCGCTGTCAGAGAGATCGAAGCGCGTGCCCTGCTGCACGCCATTATTATCGTAGATGACGGTATCGGGACCGCTGCCATTCCAGATCTTGGCAACGAAACCGCCGTCGATCGCCCCCATGACGCGCAACGCCTGACTGCCTCCCAGGCCCGGAATGGTCGCGACCAAGGTTCCGTTCTGATCGAAGATGCGCGCCCCACTCAGGCCGCTGGCGACGAAATTGCCGTTCGACAGCAGCACCAGTTCGAGCACGGGCGATTCGATCTCCGCACCGACGCGATTGCCGTCCGCATCGAAGATCTGGATGCCGCCCTCGCCGGGAGGGCCCTGCCAGCCGATGGCGAAATTGCCGTTCTCCAGGGCGACGATGCGCGGCTCCTGCTGACTTCCCGCGAACGGGACATTGACCAGGAACTGGCCGGTGACCGGAGTGCCGTCCGGCTCGATCACTCGGGCGACTGCCGCGAAATCGAAATCGGGGCCGGCGGGATCGTGGTTGGTCCAGGCGACGACCAGCCGTCCGCCTTCGAGGACGGAGATGACCGGATTGAACTGGGCGAAGCCGCCGCTGACGTTGACCTGGACGGCGGACAGGGTCGGCAGGCCCGCCGAATCATATTTTTCCAGGAAGACGTCGTGCCCGTCCGGGCCGTTGAAGACGATCGCGAAGCCGCCGTCCGGAAGGGCCGCGAGCCCCGTCACCATTGCGTGGCTGGTCCTCTGGAAGGCCAAGCCGGTATCGTTGCCGTTCGCGTCGAAGAAGCGGCCTCTCACGGTGCCCCCCATGGCGGTATCGTGAACGAGCACCAGGATGCGCCCGTCGGCGAGCTTCGCGCTGCGCAGGAAATTGATGTTGGGTCCGGCAAAGACGGTGCTGGGGCCGGATTCGCGTTCGAACAGGAGCGGCATTGAGCGATTCCTTTTGGCCGAAAGGAATTTTCCTTCCTACCCGAATGATAACGCAAAGGAAAACTTTAAACCCTCGGCCGCGCGCCCGTCCCCGCGTTTTCCTCTTGTTCCACAAGAACAAAGGATGTACATCATCCACATTGATCGGCGCGCGCCGACGCAATACGGGGAGAGCAAGCCATGACGGCATCACTTCAGATCGTTTCCGACAGGACTTCAATGGACAGTGACAAGCAAAAGGCCCTCGACGCGGCGCTGGCGCAGATCGACCGCGCCTTCGGCAAGGGCTCGGCGATGCGGCTCGGATCGCGCGAGGCGATCGAGATCGAGACCATCTCCACCGGCTCGCTCGGGCTCGACATCGCGCTCGGCATCGGCGGCCTGCCGCGCGGCCGGGTGGTCGAGGTCTACGGGCCGGAAAGCTCGGGCAAGACCACTTTGGCGCTGCACGCGGTCGCCGAGGCGCAGAAGGCCGGCGGAGTCGCCGCCTTCATCGACGCCGAGCATGCGCTCGACCCGATCTACGCCCGCAAGCTGGGCGTCGACGTCGACAATCTGATCGTCTCGCAGCCCGATACCGGCGAGCAGGCGCTCGAGATCACCGATACCCTGGTCCGCTCCAACGCGGTCGACATCCTGGTCGTCGATTCGGTCGCCGCTCTGGTGCCGCGCGCGGAGATCGAGGGCGAGATGGGCGACAGCCATGTCGGCCTGCAGGCGCGGCTGATGAGCCAGTCGCTGAGGAAGCTGACCGGCTCGATCTCCAAGTCGAAATGCCTGGTCATCTTCATCAACCAGCTGCGCATGAAGATCGGCGTCATGTACGGCAATCCGGAGACGACCACCGGCGGCAACGCGCTCAAATTCTACGCCTCGGTCCGGCTCGACATCCGCCGCACCGGCCAGATCAAGGACCGCGACGACATCATCGGCAACACCACCCGGGTGAAGGTGGTGAAGAACAAGCTGGCGCCGCCGTTCAAGCAGGTCGAGTTCGACATCATGTACGGCGAGGGCGTCTCCAAGCTGGGCGAGATCCTCGATCTCGGCGCCAAGGCCGGAATCGTCGAGAAATCGGGCTCCTGGTTCAGCTACGATTCGATCCGGATCGGCCAGGGCCGCGAGAACGCCAAGGCCTATCTGCGCGAGAATCCCGAGATGGCCGCGAAGATCGAGCGCGTGATCCGGGGCCATACCGACCAGGTCGCCGACGCGCTCATGGTCGGCCCGGACGCCGAGGACGACGCCTAGGGCTGGGGCGGATTATCGAGCGACGTAGTGCGAACATTGGGAACATTCGGCCGCGCCGGCTCGCCCGGCGCGGCCTCGGTTTTCGGGTTTGCCCAGAACGCGGCCAGCAGCGCCAGGCCGCCGCAGGCCGCGAAGCCGGCGATCATCGGCACCGTCGTTCCGTCGAACAATTGGCCGATGCCGAGCCCGATCAGCGCCCCGCCGATCGTGGTGATCATGCCCTGAACCGACGAGGCGGTGCCGGCGATATGGCCGAGCGGCGCCATCGCCAGCGCTCCGGCATTGGCGCCGACCAGCCCGAAACAGGCCATGGTCAGCGCCTGCAGAACGACGAAGCCCCAGATCGTCTCGCCATGAGCCAGCACCACGGCGAGGTGGAAGAGCGCGACGATCATGAACGTGGTCAGCGCACCGAGCAGCAGGCGGCGCGGCCCGAGCCGCATCACGAGGCGCGAATTGGCGTAGGAGCTGGCCGCCATCGGCCCGGCGATGCAGCCGAAGACGAGGCCGATCAGCTCGGGCCGTCCGAACACGTCGAAAATGATCTGCTGGATCGAGCCGATGAAGGCGAACAAGGCCCCGAACGCCAGCGTCGAGGCGAGCGTGTTGCCGATCGACGCGCGCACCCTCAGAGTCTCCGCCACCGCTTGGCCGATATGCGCCGCCGACAAGGGCCGCCGATTTTCCTCGGCCAGCGTTTCCGGCACCCGCAGCCATCCCCAAAGCGCCAGACCGAGCCCGTAGGCGGCGAGCAGGATGAAGATGTGCCGCCAGCTGCCGATCGCCAGCACCCCTTGGCCGAAGGCGGGCGCGAGCACCGGCACGACCATGAAGATGATCATCACCAGCGACATGATCTGCGCCATGGCGGAGCCATGGAAGCGGTCGCGGACGATGGCGACGACCAGCACCCGCGTTCCCGCCGCGGCGACGCCCTGAAGGAAGCGCGCCCCGAGCAGCAGCGGGAAGCTGCCCGCCAGCCCGGCCAGCGCCGCGAAGACCGCATAGAAGGCCATGCAGCCGATCAGCAAAGGCTTGCGCCCATAGCGGTCGGCGATCGGCCCGTAGGCGAGCTGCGCCGCGCCGAAGCCGAGCAGATAGAAGGTGATCACCAGCTGGCGCCGATTGTCCTCGAGGACGTCGAGCGCCCGGCCGATCGCCGGCAAGGCCGGCAGCATGGCGTCGATCGCCAGCGCGTTCGACGCCATCAATGCCGCCATCAGCACGACGAACTCGCGCTTTCCGGGCATGCGGACGGACTGGGTCGAGGGCATCGGAATTTCGCTCGGCAAAGGGTCAGCCGCTCTGCCCAAACCGCCGGGCAGGGGCAAGTTCCAATCCTCGCCCGGCCCGGCTAGGAGGCGTCATGACCGAGACGATCGAATGGCAGGGACGGGTCGGCGACGCCTGGGCCGAGGAGTGGCGGCGGACCGACCGAACGCTTGGCCCCGTCAACGACGCCCTGCTCGCACGCGCCGTGCCGTTGGCGCCGCGCCGGATCCTCGACATCGGCTGCGGCGCCGGCGCCACCAGCCTCGCTCTTGCCGATGCGCTGCCGGAGGCGGCCGTCACCGGCATCGATTTGTCCGATGCCCTGCTCGCCGCCGCGCGGGAGCGGGCAGGGAGCCGTCGCAGCGTCGCTTTCGAGAAGGGCGACGCGTCGACCTGGCGGCCCGACTCGGGCGCGTTCGACCTGATCGTGTCCCGCCACGGAGTGATGTTTTTCGACGAACCCGATACCGCCTTCGCTCATCTCCGTTCGCTGACGCCGGCGGACGGCCGGCTGCTCTTCTCCTGCTTCCGCGCCCGCGGCGAGAATGACTGGATCGCCGCGCAGCGCCCGATTTTCGAGCGCTTCGCCCCGGCGGCGCTGAGCGCGCCCGAGCCGGCCGTCGGCCCGTTCGCCTTCGCCGACCCGGCCCGGATCGAACAGGTGCTGGCCGCCGCCGGCTTCGCGCCGCCCGCGATCGAGCCGCTCGATTTCGATTTCGTCGCCGGGACGGGCGAGGACCCGATCGCCGACGCGGTCCATTATTTCTCCCGGATCGGCCCGATCGCCCGACTGCTCGCCGAACTGGGCCCCGGCGAGCGCCGGCAGGCGCTCGACCATATCGCGGACATCGCGGCGGCTCGCCTCGCGGACGGGCTCGTCAGGTTCCGCGCCGCCGCCTGGATCGTGTCATGCGCGTCCGGCTGATCGGGCTGCCGACCGACAGCCACAGCTCGTTCCTGCGCGGCGCCGCGGCCGGGCCGGCGGCGATTCGCGCGGCGCTCGCCTCGGATCACGGCAATTCCGCCAGCGAAAGCGGCCTCGAGCTCGGCACCGACGTCCTCGTCGAGGATATCGGCGACCTGCCGCTGAACGAAGACCATGGAGACCCCGGCCTGATCGCCGGCGCGGTCCGGGCGGCCGTCGAAGCGGGCGCGGTCCCGATCTCGCTCGGCGGCGACCATATGGTGACCGGCCCGATCGTCGCCGCGCTGGCCCAGGCGCACGGCCCGATCAACATCCTCCATTTCGATGCCCACCCCGACCTCTACGACAAGTTTGAAGGCGATCCCCTCAGCCACGCCTCGCCCTTCGCCCGGATCATGGAGGGCGGCCATGCCCGGCGCCTCGTCCAGTTCGGCATCCGCACCCTGAACGGCCATTGCCGCGCCCAGGCGGCCCGCTTCGGCGTCGAGATCGTCGAGATGCGCGACTTCGCCCCGGACATCGTGCCGATCCCGGAGGCGCCGCTCTATGTCAGCGTGGACCTCGACGGCTTCGATCCCGCTTTCGCGCCCGGAGTCTCGCACCACGAGCCGGGCGGGCCGAGCGTCCGCGAATTCCTCCGCGTGCTCCACCGGGTGCGGGCGCCGATCATCGGCGCCGACATCGTCGAGCTGAACCCGGCGCGCGACGTCAACGGAGTCACCGCCGCCCTCGCCGCCAAGCTCGTCAAGGAGCTTGCGGCGCTCACCGCGAAGGCCGAGGGACCCTAACCATGATAAAGGTCCACCATCTCGAAAATTCCCGGTCTCAGCGCATCCTGTGGCTGCTCGAGGAGCTTGAGCTGCCCTACGAGGTCGTCCGTTACGAGCGCGACAAGGAGACGATGCTGGCCCCGCCCGAGCTCCGCCGCGTCCACCCGCTCGGCAAGTCGCCGGTGATCGAGGACACCGGATCGCCGTCCGGCGCGGGCGAGGGGAGGGCGATCGCCGAGACCGGCGCCATCGTCGAATATCTGGTCGAGAAAGCGGAAGGGCGGCTTGGACCGCCGGCCAATCGCGACTCGGTGCTGCGCTACCGCCATTTCCTCCATTAAGCGGAAGGGTCGATGATGCCGCCTCTGCTCGGCCTTCTGATCGTCGACCGGCTCGGTTTGCTCGGGCGTCCGGCCAAAAGCGCGATCCTGAAGATGCTCGGCCAGCATCTCGACTGGCTGGAAAGCGAGCTTGGCGGGCGCGACTGGTTCGCCGGCGACGAATTCACCGCCGCCGACATCATGATGAGCTTCCCGCTCGAGGCCGCCCGAAGCCGCGCCGGCCTGGCCGCCGACCGCCCCAATCTCACCGACTGGCTCGAGCGGATCCACGCAAGGCCCGCTTATGCCGAGGCGCTGCGAAGGGGCGGGCCTTACGCCTACGCGTGACGGCGCGCGCTGAGCGCGAGCTGAACCGCCAATGCGCCCATCAGGGTCGCCGCGAACCAGCGCGCGGCCTTGCCGAGCCATTCGACATGGCGCAGCCGCCCCGCGGCGCCCGCCGCCGCCGCCGCGATGGCGATGTTGACCAGGGTGCCGGCGAAATCGAACCAGAGGCCGAGGCAGAGGATCTGCACCGCCGGCACGCTCGCCTGCGGGTCGACGAATTGCGGCAGGAAGGCGAGAAAGAAGAGCGCGACCTTGGGATTGAGCACGTTGACCAGCATCGCCGCGCGGAACAGCCGCCACCCGGACGAGGCGGGGCGATCGTCCCGCTCATGACCGCCCTTGTCGCGGACCAGCGAGACGGCCAGCCAGAGCAGATAAAGGGCGCCGACCCATTTGATCGCGTTGAACGCCGCCTGCGAGGAGGCGAGGATCGCCGACAGGCCCAGCACGGCCGCCAGGATGTGAACCAGCGCGCCCGTGCCCACGCCGAGCGAGGCGATGATCCCGTCCCGCCGCCCGCCGCGCGCGGCGCTGGCGATGACGAAGGTCATGTCGGCGCCTGGCACGATGTTGAGCGCGAGGCCGGCGAGCACGAAGCCGGCGAAGACCGGCCAGGCCGGCAGCAATTCCATGCCCGCAATCTCGATCATGGCTCCCTCCTAGCATGGCCGGCCGCGCATGCCAGAGGTTGACTTTTCCTCGCCCGGACGCCCCGATGCGCGCCGGCTCTGAAGCAAGGGGAAGCGGGATGGAATCGGGCGTGAAGCGGCGGGTGCCGCTGCAGATCAAGATGCTAATCGGCTTCCTCGTCGGCCTGGCGGGCGGGCTCCTCGTTCACCTGACCCAGGCCGAGGCGCCCTGGGTCGACGCCTTGATCAGCTATTTCACCGATCCGGTCGGCAAGATCTTCCTGCGCCTGCTGTTCATGCTGGTCCTGCCCTTGCTCTTCTCGGCCCTCGTCGTGGGCATCGCCGAGATGGGCGACGTCCGCGCTCTGAAACGGGTCGGGGTCAAGACGCTTCTGCTCACCGTCCTGCTCTCCTCGATCGCCGTCCTGATCGCGCTCGCGGCGGCCAATATCGCCAAGCCCGGGGCCGGCGTCGACCCGGCTCAGGCCCAGGCGCTGATCGCGGCGGGCGGCGAGCGGGCTGGCGCGATCCTTTCGGCCAATGCGGAACGGCCGTCGGGAATCGAGATGGCGCTCAACATCATCCCGAGCAACGTCATCACCGCCGCGTCCGAGAACGACATCCTCGCGGTCATGTTCTTCGCGCTCGTCTTCGGGATCGGCCTGCTGCTCGTCAACACGCCGGGCGCGCAACGGCTCCAGGACGCGATCCAGGGCATATTCGACGTCTCGATGAAGCTGATCGGCATCGTCATCCGCCTCGCCCCGCTGGCCATCGCCTGCTTCATGTTCAACCTCGCCGCGGTGTTTGGCTGGGAGTTGCTGGTGCGGCTCGGCGCCTATGTCGGAGTCGTCCTCGTCGCGCTCGCGCTGCACATGTTCGTCACCTATCCGCTCGCGCTCGCGCTGATCGCGAGGAAATCGCCGGGCGCCTTCTTCCGCGAGGTGCAGGAGGCGATGGTCATGGCCTTCTCGACGGCCTCGTCCAACGCGACTCTGCCGACCGCGCTCCGAGTCGCCGAGACCAACCTCAAGCTGCCCCCGCGCGTATCGCGCTTCGTGCTCACCATAGGCGCCACGGCCAACCAGAACGGCACCGCCATCTTCGAAGGCATCACCGTCCTCTTCCTAGCCCAGTTCTTCGGCGTTCAGCTGGACCTGTGGGCGCAGGTCACCGTGCTTCTGATCTGCATCCTCGCCGGAGTGGGCACGGCGGGGGTGCCGGCGGGCTCGTTGCCGGTCATCGCCCTGATCCTCGACCGGGTCGGGGTGCCGCCCGAGGGGATCGGCCTCATTCTCGGCGTCGACCGGCTGCTCGACATGTGCCGGACGACGCTGAACGTCACCGGCGATCTCGCC
>Ga0190274_10002761_pt1 | contig 10394 bp, 11 predicted proteins | sample Popmic531T_FD_133002 | JGI IMG/M metagenome (GOLD analysis project Ga0190274, IMG submission 133002) | Populus adjacent soil microbial communities from riparian zone of Yellowstone River, Montana, USA - 531 T | ecosystem: Environmental > Terrestrial > Soil > Riparian zone | place: USA: Montana...
CGATCTCCCATTGGAGTGCGTACCGTTGGCTCATCGTTCCTCCTTGAAAATCTTCACAACAAAACTCCCGGCGAGAAGATGTTGGGTCCCGGCGACGAACTGACGGTAATTTCGCGACGAGTGATAGCGCAGACAATCCTCTCGCGTTGTCCACGTCGTCAGCGCGATGACCATGCAGCCACCCTCCTCGACGAGGAACTGCGACGCCGCGTATCCGGGCTCTTTGGCGAGTTGGGGCATCACATCGCTTTCGTAGATCTTCGAAAACTCCCGCAGTTGCGCCTCGGACAGGCACTCTCCGATAACCATTCTTGCGAACATAGGTCCCTCCTCCTCGTTACGGACATTTGGGTCGAATAGAAGCCCGAACCGGGGATGCTTTCAGGTCAAAACTCCTCCCCGTCGAAAACTGAGTCGTCGAACACGATGACTCCAGACTCCTTCAGCAAACTGCACAACGGACAATCCGCACAAAAGACCTTCGCCGGGTCGAACTCGCGACGGCGCTGGCGGACGACGGCCGGGGACGGATTATCGAGATGGACTAGAGTGAACAGGGCCTTCCTGGAGATGACCGCGCCTTCGCCGTAGAGGGCACGAATCTCAAGGTGGGACAAACGTTTCGTCTTCTTCACCATGTGACCTGTCCGCATAGGCCTCCTATACGACGAGCAAGGGTGCGCCAGCCTGGTGGTCGAAGAACATTCGATGGATCATGCGCAGATGCTCGCGAACTTCCGGTTCGTCTGCCCGCATATCGGGATCCTTCTCAAGAAGCCGGCTCACCGATCTCTCCAACAGCGCGTTGTGATCGCCGCGTTCGATGAACGCATGACAGGCGACGCAAGCCGACCAGTCGCCTACGCTTTGGCCAACGATGCCTGGCGTTGCGTACGCGATGAAGTTCTGTGCCGGATATTGCCAAACTACGTTCGGCTCTGAACAGAAATCACATATAGAAGTCGACACACATTGCTCCTTTCATTGATTGGTGCGATTGATTCTTGAAAACACCGGCGGCGGATGCCGCCGGATTGGTCAGGTAGGGCGAACAGGAATCGGCATGCCGAGTTCCGCTCGGATCTGTTGCTTTGTGCAGCCGGCCCAGCAGATGTACTTCCAGGGCTCAGCGACCGAAATAGCGAGGTTATCCTTACTTCGGTCTCGTCCTGCCGCAGCGCAGGAAGGACACTGCGCAACCCAGTTCCGCCCAACTCGGCGTTTTGTCTCGATGTGATCCAGAATTACGAAGGGTGCTGATACTGGCATATCCGCTCCATTAGCGGACCGGAGTCAGCCGCGCTGGGTTTTCAGCAAAATCGAGTAGCCGAAAGTCTTGTATCTTCCTGGCCATTTCTCTGTGCGAGTAGCCACCGAAGACGCCATCCGCAAGTTCCAGCAGCCAGAAGCTGCCCTGCCTACGGTCGTAGATGTAGAACGCTCCGGACCGCTCCTCGCCGGGCGCGACGACGAACAACAACACGCCTTTGGCATATTCGACCCAGTGAGCGACCACGCCTTCCGCAGCGGCAAGAAAGCCGGTGACGATATCCCCCACATTTTGTTCGGTCCGCATTTCGAGGTCTTTGGCGCTGAGCACATGGCTCGCGCGCACACGATTTCCGCGCATGTCTATTTCTCCTTGTTTGGTGAGCTGGTTATGAGTTGACGAGGTTGAAGGGAACGAAACTGATTCAGGAAGCGACGCTCAGACCGCGAGCGGCAGCCTGAGCAAGTTTGTCGCACCGATTTTGCTCGGCGCTGGCGCCATGGCCCCGAACCCAACTCCACGTGACTTGGTGTCGGCTGCTTTCGCAAAGGAGCGCCTGCCACAGATCCTGATTGGAAATGGGGATACCGCGGGAATTCCGCCATCCTCGGGCGATCCACTGGGACAGATGTTGCGTCATCGCTCGTTGAACGTATTGCGAATCAGTGACAACTCTTACGGCACACGGCTCTTTCAGAGCCGACAGGCCAGCAATCACCGCTTGCAGTTCCATTCGGTTGTTTGTCGTGTGCGCCTCGGTACCCGAGATCTCTCCCTCTGCTGAGCCACATCGGAGTAGACACGCCCAGCCGCCGGGCCCCGGGTTCCCAAGACAGGATCCGTCAGTGAACAGAATTACCTGCTTCACGAATCACCTCCTTTCATTCGAGATGTCGCGGCCGAAACGAACGGGACATCGGCATCGGTAAGATCCCTCAGCCCGTCCAGCGACAGCTTGCCTTCCGAGGCCTCCGTGATGACGTCCGCGAGCCGTTTGCCGGTCTTTTCCGCCAACTTTCGCGCCGCCTGAAGCAGATGTCCCCTCGTGTCTGCAATTCCACCTTTCGAACCATTTCGAGCGCCGCCGCCGTTCTTTCCTGCTGGAACTTCCTCAACACGAGCCAGCAAGCGCTGGAGCGCATCGCGGTCCGGAATGTCACTGATCGATTCACTTGCGAGATTCAGTTCCCTGCAAATGGTCGCGTAACCTACGTCTCCTATGGTGACGGTTGCCGCCCGGAGGCGGTCAATGCCCTTGCCCATGTCCGCAAACCTTTGGAAGACGGTGGTCAGAGTCGATTGGTCAAGAGCTTCGGGCTCGGCACCGCCGGCGTACCTCTTCAATACGAATAGCGAGAGACCGTGGCCCACCTTCTGTCGAAGCTCCCGAATTTTCGCCAATGTCTCTTCTTTCGCCAGACCTTGCTCCCGCTGTCTTGGCTTCGCTCCAGTTGCTTTGCTTGGCAGCGCCCAATCGGGAAGCCTCGGCGTGTGAACCGGACGGTTGTACTGGTCCAAATCCACCCAAACCGTGTCGAGGTCATAAAGATATCTGCCGAGACCAAAGCACGCGCACGCCCGCTTGAATGCCTGCGCTTCCGCGCGCGTAGCCGCGTTTTGGTCGTCGGCCCACTCCTCCCCAACGCCGGTGTGCGATCCAAGCCCGCAAACGGTTACCTTGCAAACGACGACAACTTTCGCGGCAACCGCCGTCCGCGTCTTATCCCCCGGCGCGCGACGTTCAAAGTTCTGCGCCACTTGGACTTCATAACCACGGGTCCAGCCCCATTCACCGAACACGTCGTTCAGTCGGTCGGTGTAAGCGCGCTGGTCGGCATACGCGACCAACTGGCCGCGTTTCTGCGAACCGTGTTTGCCGTGGTTTGTCGAAGTCGCCGTCACGCGCCACTTGATTTCGCCGGGATCAAACGGTTCGTTTAGCAACTCTCGGATCTTCTGCAGCCGCTCCGGCGACATCCGGCCAACTTGACCGTTGTCACCAGCGTCGATTTCTGCGACCGCCACCATTTGCGGCAGGTCGTGACTGTCGGCGCCATTCGCGCCGTTTGCATGTGCCATGATCTGGCTCCTTTCTTTGCTTCTTGGTTTTCGGATCAGTTTCCCCGCCGTGCACATAGATACACGGCGGTCGACGCCCCGGCATTGCACCGAGGCCGCTGAGGTACCGGCATTTGTTTCGGTTCACTCCGCTGTTGGCGGATTTATCGGTTGGAAAATTTGTGGTGAGATTTAGGCAGGTAATAGGCAGGATTCGCGAAAAGCGGCGTCAGATGTTGATAGGACTAACCCGCTCTCAGAAGGCTGTCGTTTCCTTCAAAACCAATAATAGGCGACTTCACTTCTGCGAAATCGCCGGTTTACTGGACAGTGATCCCATTGTGCGCGAGTTCCTAAACGCTGAGCGACTCGCTATCCATATCCGCGATTCGTTGGAAATCAAGGCTATCGCGTACACAGGATGAACTTCCTGATCGGTGTCGCTTGTCGGCCTGTTCGGAGTAGTGACTCTATCGAGATGAGCTTTGCTCAATTATCGGACCCTTGTCGGTGATTCCCCTAAATTCGTAGAAGATTGCGCGGGATGGAAGTCTTGAGAATTTCGTCTGCATAAGACGGAATAGTCTGTCTTCGCAGGTTGAAATTATGAATTGCCATTCATTGGGCGACGTGGAAATGATTCCTCGCACCAATTCAACGAAACCATAAGCATTGAGATCATCGAAGTGCGTTACTGGATCATCCAGAAGAACCGGTGCAAACCCCGACCAGTTCTGACGCACGCCTGCTGCAAGAAAAATGCTGAGCATCAATATCTGCTTTTGCGAGTCACTGAAAAAGTCGGCTGGCCGGACTTGCTCGCCTTTGTTACCTCGCCACGCGACGTGGACAATTGCCTGCCCGTCGCGTGGCTCCAGATCTACACCGCCAAAGCCATAGACTGATCGAAGCCGCTGCTGGATCTTTGTAATCATCGGACCATAAGCCGCTACATGTCCCTTGATCGCATCTTGTCTCTCTCTCTTCAGCAGCCTCTCAACAGACGAGCAAATCGTTAGCCCCCGCTGAATGTTTCGATGTTCCAGTTCTTTGCTGGCGAGATTGACTGTGAGCGATTCTAGCTGCTCCTGTTTCTCCAATAATCGGACTCGCACCTCGCGTGCTTGAAGAGCATTCAGGATGGTATGGCCCATATCGAGAAACCCACGGATGTCTTGTACGCGGAGTTCCTCTCGCTTAACCGCGCGGTTCAGTTCGTCTGCGTCTGCATCCGCACGAACGCCGATGCTTTGCAGTCTTTGACGAAACGCCGAAACGGTCGCATTTAGTTGTCCCAGCTCAGCTACTGCTTTCTGGCGTTTTTCTGAAACCGTGCGTGTTTGTGCGGTCGTGGTGTCGCGGTTAATACCTTCATCATTGCCGGTTAGTTTAAGGGCCTCGACGGAGGACAGAATTTCCTCGATGACGTGATCGAGCTCTTCGATTTCTTTTGACGCTGTGTTGGTCGGATCAGTGTATGCAGGAATAGCTTGAGAAACGCGGGAATCAAGCTCTATGATTCGATCACTCAATGTCTGGAGTTCCCGCGCCAGGGCCGTGATGCGTTCCTGAATGATGCGTCGCTTATTCTTTTCCTCTTCCTGTGTCTTCTGCACGGTTTGTCGCTCACTGAGCGTCGCAGCGACGGATTGTTCGTGCACAACACGCTGTTCTTCAAGTTGCTGCCAACGAGTTGTAAGAGTTTGGCGTAACAGATCTGCGCCAGGATCTTTTATCGTGGCGGCAACCTGCTTCTGAAATCCTGCCAATCGGCGTTCGGCTGCCTGACGCAATCCCGTGATCTCTTTTATCCGCTCCCTTGTCGTTTTGACCTCTGTTTGAGCAACCCGCAGCGAATCCGCAGCTCTGCCTTCCTCAGCGAGCACGGTCTTGTATCTGACGCTGATGTCCCCGTCCTGGAATAGATTGCTGCGGTTCCGGTGAATTTTTTCCAATAGCACCTCCACCGTTTTGAAGTGAGACCCGCACAAGGGACAATCTGGACCGTGCACGTGCGATTGAATGCTGTCGAGTAGTCTATCCATATCCGCCTGTTCGGCGTGGGCACGCTCATATCCCGGTTGCAGTGTCTCGCGCTCTGTCGCCGTTTGCTGGACGGTTAGAGAAGCCTCTTTTTCGCGGCTTTCAGCCATCTGCAAATTGTTTTGCGCCTCAGCTAGGCGAGTCTGGAGATCGACTAGGCTTTTGCGGTCCTGCTCTGCTTGGGGAACCTCTTGAAGCAATTTGTGAATCGCGGATTGTTCCGAGCGCACGGAAACCAGCCGCCGTTCGGCTTCCCCGTGATTCGCGATCGCCTTGGATAAAGCGGCTTCTACATTCGCGATTCGGGAATCCGCGTCTGAGCGAGCCAGTACTTGCCTGTCTCTTTCGGACTCCAAGACGGTCAGTTGTTTTCGAAGGTCGGCGGCTTGTGCCTGTGTTTCGATTGCCAAGCGAACGACTTTGCGTCTGTCCTCAAGATGCATACGGCGGGCTTCTGCCTCACCCATTGCTTTGGCGTTGGCTTCAATGCGCCGTACCAGTTGTTGTTGGTCCGTCGAGAGCTGCTGCAGTTCCTTATCAAGCGCTTGAAGCTGCTGTTGCACACGCGCACTGTCGTTTGTGGCGCGAGCGTAATCAGGTAACTGATCCCGGAGCAATTGAGCCGACTCGATCCTTCGTTCCACTTCCTTAAGTCGTGCCGCCGTGAGTTCGTGCCATTCGCTGAACTTGGAAGCGTCGGGATTCTCAAAAGGAAATGCGTCATCTGAAGCAGAAGTCTTAAGCCTTTCGTGCAAAGATGCGATGGCCTCTTCCAGGGGCGTTAGTTCCGACTCTTTCTTATCCGCCAGTTCCAGCTCTGAGATGGACGCATTCAGAGCATCGATTTCGGTACGCGAATCAGATAGAGCCTTATCAACGGCGTCTTCGTAATTCGAGAGGAATGAAATTACGTCTGTAACCTTTGCAAGACCTTGGGAATAGTCCTGCAGAGCCAGCATCTCGCTGATAAAGGACTCAGGTATGACGGAATTCTTGGGGAATTCCGTCAAGAGTTCCTGTTCATCCTGGCCAAATAGGTGGGTTGCCCGAAACAAGCTTTCGAGGTTTTGTTGGCGCGGGACTGCGTCGAGCCAGTTTGCCTGGGTGAGCTTGCTCATCACCGTTTTTCGATCGACTTCTTGGCCATCGATCCAAGCGGTGGACCAGTTGCCTGTGCCCCGCTGAAGCTTCCAGAGATAGCCCTCACTTGACAGCGGCGTGGAGCGAACCTGTAGTTCAACACTCCCGCTCCCCGGTGTCTTGTCAAGATGGGTGGCCAGCCGGGCGAACTCAGATTGGCTGCGTTTCTGATAGCGCCCTATGCGGCCCGTCGATGCGTAATCAATGGCATCGAAGAACGATGTCTTTCCAAGGCCGTTGGGTCCATACAAAACAATAACCGAGGCATCGAGATCAAAAGTCTGCTCTTCCCGATATGCTCTGAAGCCTTCTACGGTCATCGAGACGAGTCGAGAATGCGCCCGTGGACTGGTGCCGGACAGAGAGGAAGCTTTCGGCTGTGAGAGTTTGTCAGGTAACGGTTCGTTGCCGTGACGCAGATCATCGGCAATGCGTTCGGGAGCCCTGTGCCCAGATTCAATCAGCTTTCTAGCGAATGATGCTGATATCCCAGCAGATTGGAGAAAATCTTGTGCCGAAGGGGGCCGTTCCAACGCCGTGTCACCGTCACTACCCAACGGCAAGAATGGCAACCGTAACAGCTCCTCGCGTTGCGTAGACACGTCGTCATGTGCGCGAATCACGTACTTCCGGCAGAAAAGCGGATCTTGTTCAAGTGTTGCGTAAAACCGGTCATCCTCGGTGCGCTCCGAGGATCGGCAGACGACAAACGACAATGTCCGTGTATCCCACTCGCGATTATGCTGTCGGTAAAGCGTGCGAAAAATCTCGTAGGCTTCCCTGAATTCCTCGGTCGGACGGCCATTGGAGACAGAGAACGCGGCCACATCGCTCGGAAGCTTGAGCAAAAGAATGTGCGGCGCGAGGCTCATTTCGACGCGAGAGCCCTCGCTCACCGGCCAGAGGGACCGGAGGGCATCACGCAGGGCCTCAAATGATGCGTCGTTCTGGGACATTCAGTAGCTCCGTTATGAATTGTCGGTATTCACCATTGTTTTTGCTTCGCGCGGCGGTAACCAATGTTTGAGCGTCAGTCAGCTTTATTCCTGTGCCCTCGTTGACATCGGCGAAGTGCTCAAGTTCGCGCGGTAGGCATGACAGATTGTTATCATCACGACTTACAAACAGAATAGGCGAATATGTGCGGCTGGATAAGCGTGCGAATGCGGTTTGGCAGTCGCTGTGTGTCGTGCCACATATTGCTGCGATCTCAACGCCGTTTCCATCGTGTCTAGCATGCAATCGTGATTGGACAGCGTCCAGATTCGCTGCGCCGTCGATGAATGTTAGGGTTTGTATCACGTGACGCAATCCAAGCCGCTCCTTTTCGCCCCACTTGCTGTCAATTTGTTCAGCAGGATCGCCTTTGTCACCTGAAAGGGCATGGGACGCGCAGGCACCGCTGATTCGATTGGTCAGATCTTGAGACGGTAACGTGCGATAGCTCCCGACCATCCTGAGATGCGCCTCCCCCAGTTCGGCTTGCACGGCATCATCCGTGAATGCAATGCCGCCAAAATCGGGCACAACGTCAAGCTCATCGTTCGCCCATTTCACAACTGCGGGGACTGGTCGTCCCGGTATCCGGGGATCGTTTGGTGCGCCAGAGAGTGGGATGGTATCGGCCTGAACAATCGCTGCCGTTCGGTCTGTAGGATCGGCCACTACAAAGTTGGGAACACGGATTTCAGCCCTGTGAATGCACTCCCCCATTTCACGGAAGACAACGTCCTTACATGTTCCGAGCACCTCGGACGCTCTTAGCCGGGAAGATTGTGTGGCGAATGTTGGCTGGCAGACCTTGCTATCAAAAGGCGCGCGGGGACTAAAGCAAATGCTCGTATAACCATACTGTCCGCCTCTGGACGGCATCTCAGTGCTTGCAGTCGAAACCATTACGACGGCCGCGTCGGCTCGACGAACAAACGGAGGTTCAGTTTGGCTAAGAAACGCATTTGTCGAATTCAGAAAACTCGTGTGGTTGGGGGAATCATTATGCTGAAGCACAAAAGCCCATTGAATGTCCTGCCTGGAGCCGGAAGCCTGACAAATGGAATTGAATTCTCGCAGAAACATGTCAGGGATCGGTAATCCGTCTTCCCGTCCAACCCAGTCGAAGCACAAAAGGGTGAAGAAACGGCAGTGCACACCGTTGCTAAACCGCGCGCGGAATACTCGGACGACGCGGCCAGGATACATCATCTGATGGTGGACATTAGCTTCCGGCCATGAAGGTGAAATCTTAGGCTGTATCCAAATGGAGAGGGTACCCGCATCATCCTTGATGAAGGTTACGGACGTATTGATCCACTGATTGTCGTTGATCTGATCAGGAGCGTTCGAGGGATCAATGGCACTTCCTGGGATCGCGCAGAGACGCGCATACTCATTTTTTGATAAGCCACGAACACCCCCGATGACTATGTAGGAGGATGCCGCGGTCGCCAAGCACTCTCTAATACGTTCCACGCCGTCAATGCCAGGGATTCCGAACTCTGGGAATAAGATTACAGGGCAATGCGGAGTACGAGCCAATTCGAAGACGGTTGGAATCGCGTTCATAAGGCGATCTGTGCAAGCTTGCGTCAGAGGAAACGGCTCCTGCAGGGGCGTCTGGAAAGTCAAGTGAGGCTGCACGATGAGCATCCTGACGCTATTTGCGGGCAGGGTCACATTGATGGGCGTCTCTTCAACTGTGATACTCATCCGCCGATCCGTTCTCCGTATCGTCGTGAACCGAAAAATATCTTTTGGCTTGGCAACAACATCTAACGACCGGCTTGCCAGAACTCCCCGGTCGCAACATCGAGCGAGCAAATGCTGGCGCGATCTCGCTCCGGCCAGAGCTTATGTGAGAAGATGACGTTTTCGCTCTGTAATCCCGCGGTGTTCGCTGCCCAAATCTCATCAATTCCCGCAAGCAGTCGTCTCACCTCATCGGAGCCTTTGACCATATCCAACTGACTGTCGATGGTTCCCGCCACCGCGTCCTTTTCAAGCAATAGAATCCGCTTGTCCGCAGCAGCGACGGAGAGCTTCGGAGCCTTATTTCTTATAGCGGACAGAATGACTTCAGGTCCCGGATCTCCCGGCCATTGTCGACCGGCCAGAAACTTGCCAGGGTAATTGGGCCCGAGATTCAACTTTTCGATGACGAGATCCAGTGACCAATCCGAAGTTGCTATCGTGACTTTGTTCGATCCCTCCGGCAATCCAGGCAGGATGCTCGGCAACCGCTTCAGCACCTCCTTGGGAACGGTGCTCCACTTCACACCCTTTGAGATTGAACCAACTGGCTGGCTTGCCAAGCACATGTAACCAGGTTGCAAGAGAGCGGGATCGTTCTCGAGCGCACCCAATGTCTGCAGGAAGACGACCGCATCCCGCTTTTCATGTTCAAATGGCTGGATCAACGTGTGTTCGATCGCCAGTTTGCGCTTGGCATCGTCGATACAGGTCGCGTCGACATTCTTCTTAGACGAGTCGCTGTCTGGCCACTCGGCAATTCTATAAGTGGATCCGGTCAATCGGTCGTAAAGAGTCAACCAGTACGAAATTACGTCCTTGTCGCGAATCTTGGCGGCAACCATCGCTCCACCTTAACACGCCATTTGACCTCGAATCGATTACCGCGAAGAGGAATCATTTCGGTGACGATTTCCCTCATAAACGCCTGCAATGTTTACGCAGCAGATCGCTACGGCACAGGTTCTGTTCAGAAGACGACGTGATTTCCAACGATCAAGCCTTGCGTCGCGGGCTAGTCGGCAGGCATCCAACTGAAGAAAGGCGACTTACGGGATGGTCGCGACCGCCGCCCGAACGTCGACACAACGTCGTCGCAACCTCACAGGGCAGAGGCGATTGGCCGGATTGCGCCGGA
>Ga0190274_10002762_pt1 | contig 10393 bp, 23 predicted proteins | sample Popmic531T_FD_133002 | JGI IMG/M metagenome (GOLD analysis project Ga0190274, IMG submission 133002) | Populus adjacent soil microbial communities from riparian zone of Yellowstone River, Montana, USA - 531 T | ecosystem: Environmental > Terrestrial > Soil > Riparian zone | place: USA: Montana...
CTCGGCCTTGAATTCACCGGCCCGGCTGGATACGACACCAGGGGCGGGCGCCTCGAGCCGACGGCGGCTCCTTGTCGGATCGCGCCGTGTTGGGCTACCGCAGATCGTCCGGAGATCAGGATGTATCCAACGCTCGTGATCAGGGTCGGCGAATCGATTGAAGTGCGCGTCGAGCCCGACGTCAACTCGTGCGCCTTCGCTGGCGGTTTCGACTGCCGGCGCGTTCTGGTCGAAGCATCGCCGGGCACACCCGTAGAACTCGAGGTCGTGCGCCACGACAGCAAGTGGCCCATGGGACTTGTGGAGTCTATCTGGGACGAGGAGCCTGTGCTGCGTCGCGTGGTCACCGGCGGCGCCGCATACGTTTACAACGCCGGCATTGCGAGGCTGACGGCACGCCGCTGAGCGTGTCTCGCCACACACCACCAGGATCAACTGATAGTGGCGCTTGCGCTGCGCACAGCACAAAGCCGCAGCGAGACTTCGGCTGCGCAGTTTCGTAGTCATGGGTTGAGGCTGATTCTAAGCGAACGGCCGAACGGGGCCGCTGACGCCTAGAGGTGTTCGGTTGATTCTGACGGGCACAGAGGCACGAAGCCTCCGCCGACTACCGCCACATTGGCAGGGACGGTCAGAAACCTACTTGGGGTAAAACGCGAGCTTGGCCTCGGGCGTGACGACGATCTTGACGCCGCGCTCGTAGACGGTCTTCGAGACCGATGCAACCGCTTTCCAAGTAGCGGGCTGGAATGACTCGATTGTCATGCCGTCCTTGTCATATCCAAACGTGACCTTCGCGGACTCCAGGTGGAACGTCATTGCGCTTCCGCTCTCCACTCCGGTGACAATGGTCACGCGCGTCTGTTCAGGTCCGAGGGCCTCAACGCTGACGGGGCCTACGACCTTGGGCCGCACAACTCCGGCGCCCGGCCGATATTGCTCCTGAGCGCTTCCCGAAATGCAAAGCCCCGCGACGAAAAGCGCAACGAATCTCAGTCGATTCATGTGTGAGCTCCGAGGACAGATAGCGCCAGACTACGCCCGTTCAACGGTGTGGACAAGGTCGAAGGGCGTAGCCGAGGTGTTCGGGTGTTCAGTTGATTCCGGCGGGATAGAGCGCCTGCAGGTCAGCGCGGCGCCGTTGTCTTCTGATAGGAGTGCCCCCGGTCGAGATTGATCAGCAGGCGAACCCTGGTCCTGCTCATCTCGACTGGATAAGTCCTCGTGGCAAGCGCCACGCGAGTCCAAACTGGTCGTTCCACAGTTGCCACTCTCCCTCTTCAGGTGATCCAACACCTCCAGCGGGCACGAGGGTGTAGCTGCCATCCGCGCGCAAAGTGAGCCTATCGGGATCGTGGGGTGAGCCGGAATCATCAGAGACATAGATGTGATCACCGACCAGTGCCTCTACAGTCGGTTCCACCGTGGTGCACGCAAGCTGCGCTGCCCACCCCAACACGGCGCAACTAAATGTCAGACTTCGCACGGCAATGACGCTACCGGAGGTATGTCGAACGCCGCTCCATCCCCTCGGCAAAGCCCCGAACGCCCGAACGGTGCTGGCTCGCGCAGAGGTGTTCGGCTGTTCGGTCGTTTTTTGGGACGTATGCGCTGGAGGCGGTGTCCAATAAGGCATGTTCGGCTTGATTGCGCTTTTGATCGCGGCACAGGCGCCGCAACCTACCTTCGACTACACAGTCTTCTCAGGCTGTTCGGATCTGACCGCAGTGGTCGCCAATGCCACCTGGGCTGACGTGCTTCGAATCGATGTCCCGTTGATGACTCGATCTCGGGGATCGGACGGTCGCACCACGCCGGCAGGACCAGTGCCTCCCGGCACGCACGAATACGACCTGGCCGACGCCATGAGCGGCGCGAGATCTTCGATCGACCTATTTCGGGACCGAGGTGTCGGCCCGTGTGGTGACGTAGTGATGCCAACCGCCGCCGTGTGGAAGGCCGTGTCAGGGCGAGTGACCGTGACCGTTCGTGCTCTCGAAACGCCATTGGATCGGTGTCCACCCGCTTCCCGATGTCACGGGCGCGAGTATTACGCTGACGTGCGTCTGGTGGACGCAGTGTTTGAAGGTCCGAATGGCCAGCGCACGCGGCTGCCGAAGCCGCTGATGTTCACCATCCTCGGAGGTTATGCCTTCGGTCCCCCCTGAAACGCAGCGAACACCCGAACAGTCTGCGGAAGGCGCATCGCTCAGCCACCTTGCCGCTTCACCACGCTCTTCAGCAGCGCTGGAAAGGTGCCTTCGTTCTTCTTGAAGCAGTAGGGGCAGATCCAGGGTTGCACCCGGCTCTGGGGAACACGCGACAGGTCTTCAAACGTGAGCGTCACCGCGCCACGGCAGTGGGCGCAACGGATCGGGTTCGTCACACTACTACCCTAGCGAACCCTAGCGGTTCGCGCCGCCCCGGAGCGCCCGCACCGTGCAGGTGTTGTCTTCTGGTTCGAAGTTGCCCCAGGAGTCATGCAGCGGCGATGCGTCTTAGAACGGAAAACCGGCTCCCGTTATGATGCGGGCGGTGACGACTCGTCCTGATTTTCTGATTGGCTCAAAGCGCCACCGCTTGACCGCTGTGACAACTGCATGATCGCAACCAGCTTCACTCACCTCTGACTTGAGGGGTTGCACGTCCCCCACGGTGCCGTCTGGCCTGACCACAGCGGTGACCCAGATAGTGCCTCGAAGCCCCTCACGCTTTGGCGTGCATGTTGGTTTTTCGCTGTAGATTGGACGAGTTTCGGACAGTCCCTGATCCTTTGAAATGTCGTAGACAGTCTCACGTCTACAGCCGGAAAGACTCAAGATTACGGCGATAGCGAGAAGGCGAGAGCACATCCTCACGACAACTCTAATGCCCGCTTCCGCCTCTGCGTTCGCGCAGGCCGAGCCTCACGCCAAATGCGATCAGCCCGACAAAGACGGCTGCGCCACCGACGACGATGGCGAGAATGATTAATAGTTCCGGCAGCCCCAGTCTCATAGTGCGGAGTCTACCTCCACATTTTTGCGGCCTGCAAACAGATTCCCTTCAACGAGCGCTTTGGCGCTCAAAGCCCCGCCGCACCCATGCGACGGTGAGGCCGGCGCCATAGAGTGCCATTGGCGGGATCGCCCAAATGGTGAACGAGTTGACGATTGATGCGGCCGTGAGTTCCATAGACCTGATGAACACCGGGATCTGCCAGAGCCACAGCATGGTCCAGAGCGCTACGATCACCGCCCACATCCTCTGCCAGCCGTTCAGTTGCATGGTCTGCTCCTGGAAGGCGTTAGACACCGCGCGGCCTCAGTTCGATCCCGCAGGCACAACCATCGCCCCTGGCGAACCAGTGACTTGCTTCCATTCGCCATTGACCCTCACGACGAAGTAGCCGGGAACTTGGTTCGCTCGATGTTGACCTGATGAGACGACAGGCTGAAAGCCCAGGTTTGTTCCTGTAATAACCTCGCCGAATGGCTCGCCAGGGCGAATCACTTGGCCCTCTGGCCGTTGCGTCCCCCTTGGAAGCGCGGGAGCGAAGCCCTGCGCGACCGCGTAGGACTGCTCCGCGATTAATGAACCCCCGGAACTCTCTACCTTCGCGATGAACTCCGAGAACGGCGCTTCCGTGGCCTGGACCCACCTTGATGCCAAGTTCGCCCAGAGTCCGAGAGCTACGAGAACGAGTAACGCCTTCGTGGTGCGGTCGCGCATATGAGCCTCCTGGGGCACTATGAGACCTTGGGAAGGCCGGGTCAGCTATCGTCGCGCGAACCGAAGGAACGCTCTGATCGCGAGGACTGCGACGATGATCGCGATGGGGCCCGCCCAATAGATAGTGTCGGTCATACGTTCATTAGACACCCGCTGGCTGGCGACGGCGCTTAAGCGTCAGCGAGTCGAGCCTGCCCGACACGCGTCACGTTTCGCAGAGTCTCCAGGCGGAGGCGCAAGACGCGGTGACCATCACGCGTCAGCTTGTAGGGGCGTCGGCGATCTTCGGCGGGGAGCGGCTGAATCCACGCGCGCTCTTCCAGTCGCGTGATCGCCCCGTAGAGCGTGCCGGGGCCAAGGCGCTGCCCAGTCAGAGCCTCGATGTCGAGAAGCATCGCATGACCGTGCTTTGGGCCATCCGCCAGAGAGACGAGGATCAATAGTGCTGGTTCCGAGAACCGGCCGAGTTCGGTCAGGGACTCTAGCTTCTTCATTTGTGGCCCGAAAGCATTTGGTCCAACGCTGCCTCCCTGTCGTGAAGAGCGACAAAGAATCCTCCATCTGACATGAAAAAGCTGATGTCCCTACCCTCAATCACCTCGCCCTGAACAGTCAGGCGGACAAGGTCATCGCCAGCCGATTCGATCCTGACCATGTCGCTGGCCAAAACGTGTCGAGAGGTCGGCACGTAGGGGCGGCCGAGATACCCGGCTGCTATTCCAACCGCGAGCGCCAATCCGACGCCAAGAAGGCGACGAAACGCCATGTTTCCTCCTTGGGCACGCAGCGCGACGCGCACAATGTCGAAGACATCCGCCGCCCGGACTTCCCGCCCTTGCAGCATTACGACGAACTCATCCCAGTAACGTTCTCGCCACGCCTTCGGATACAGCCGCAACGCGGCAGAAGCCAAGCGCCTCATCATGGGTTCACCTCCGCCGCCCGCGAGCGTCGGTCGAGAATCAGGAATGCGAGGATGGCTTGAAAGGCAAACATCGCAGCGTAAAAAGGTATCGCTGTGTAGGCATACGCGGTCATCCGTCCGATCCAAACGACTCCGAGAAGCCAGGACAGCCCGATGGCGACGCTTGAGACGATTGCGGTGACCGCAAGAAGCCAGCGATGAATCCCCAGTCTCCTGAATGCGACAAAGCTCGCAACGAGGCCGAGAAACGGCACACCCCAGAGATCACGCATGAACGAGAAATAGTAGGCGTTGGGGTGCTGAAGCCAGTAGGCCCGCTCAAATGGAACCAAATCGACAGGATCCCCCACCCAGTCCGCAGTGACATCGAGCAATGTCCATCGGAACAGCACACTTGTGAGGGCAGCAGCAGCACCGACGCGCATCAACAACGAAACCATCGAATCGCCGACGCTCGGCCAGAACTGTTCACGTAGCGCGCCGCCCAGCATGTCGAAAACATCGCAGGCTCGGACTTCCCGTGCTTCCAGCATCGCAAGAAACTCATCGCCGTAGCGCTGGCGCCAGGGCTTCGGATACAGGCGCAGAGCGGCGCGAGTCCATGAGCGTAGACGCATCAGAAGCCTCCACTGCCGATACTACGCTCTACGTAGTAGAAGTCAAGCGCGCGATACGCCGACACGGCAGGGGCGTCAGCCGTCGCAAGTCACCGTGCTACCATTCGCGGCTTCAGGGACACTGGGACGATGCCAGACTCCACATCGATCGCCGAGGAACTCGATGCGATGCATCACAGAGCAATGGACCACTATCGACAGACGAACCTTGGCGCCTACAGGCAGTTGTTCGCTCCGGATCTGAAATACCGACAAATGAACGGCACCGAGATCGACAGGGATCAGTTGGCCCGCGATGTGAGGGCGCAATTCTCCCGTGTCACTTCGGCCGACAGTTCCTACACGCGAGAGTCACTGAGCATCGAAAGTGAACGTGCTACTGAACAAGTCGTGGAAGTCGCATCGACAACAATCCGGGTGTTCGTGTTCTTCCGCCGGACTTGGCAGGTCCGCCGGACTGGCCGTTACACCTGGGTGAAAGGTGCTGATGGATGGAAGATTCATCGGGTAGCGGTTCTCAATGAGCACATCACGGCCCGGAGCGGCCCGTTGTCGGCTTCGCGTTCCTGATCGTGGAACCAGACCAGCTCTTGAGCGCTCGGAGGCGGGCAGCCGACATCGCTGAGGCGGTCCTGACCGGCCGTCTTAGTCCGGTGCTTGCTGCTATCGACCTCAACCGTTTGCGACCGATGGTCGACGTGCCTGACGATGACGCCGATTTCGAGACATTTACGGTAATTGACTCCGAGTGCGATGCCTTGCCCTTTGGTCGCGTTCGGCAGCACTGGGCGCCGAAGGCTCTGGCTCGCAAACAATCTGAATTGGAGCACGCCGAGCGATGGGCGATGGAAACGGGCGAGGAAGCCTTCCGCAACATCGTCAAGCGATTTGCAGCAACCGCCTAACGAGCCACTGTCAACCGGAAGCAGGTTGACCAAGCACGCTCCTAAGTAGCATCCCCGTGTCAGTTGACCGGCAAGGAGCTTCGCACGCGAGAAGCGTGGCTTTCGTGGCCGCAGGCCGTCATGGCGACGATGGTGGCGGGGTGTGTCTTTTAGAGCCACGCCCGAATCGCGCGCGATGCGCCAGCGCCTACAGCGCCTTCTGCATCGTGACGCACGCTATCCGTGCGCCGGCTCGCAGGGTGTGTTCGCGCCTGCAATCTCACGGGCAGCCCAGGGCTGCGTCGCCATACCGCCGGTCCGACGCTGAGGTTGTTCATGTCGCAGGTTTGTCTGATGGACTCGGTCCGGGCTCAAGCACCTTCAGCTTCGGGGGAAAGTGAGAAAGGAGGGGAGCATTGATCAGTATGGCGAGCGGAAGGAAGAGCACGATGGCCAACCCGATTGTCGGCAAAATAGACTTCGTCAGCCACCAGCCAATCAGGATTGAAATAATCATCGACAAGGATGCGCCGGTCGCCTTGAAAGCATCTGAATAGGTGAGGACACAGCCGCAAGTGGCGCACGAAAAGCGAGCACCGCGCGCAATAGTGCTGTATTCAATGAACGAGCCACACTCAGCGCAAAACACGCCGGCGGATGGCTTAAGTGCCATCCCGAGACCTTATAGCAAGACCGCGGCACCGGGCTAGCCGGCGCGTTTTGATTTTGATGACGTGGCGCATACCCGACGCCGGCTACTGCGGTGTGGCCCGCGCGTCTGGATACGCGGGCAGTGGCAAATCAAAAGGATGGTTGTTGGACCAGGCCGCCGCCGATCAGCGGTGCAATGAAACCGGGGCCAAAGCCCGGCCCCGTTTTGAGGGTTTATCGGGACGCCGGCTCACGGAGTGGCGCAATCGGCGGCCGGTGGATGGCTTCTGTCCCGTTGAAGATGACTGCGTTCCCGACCTCGGGGTCGAAGCTACGGCTAAAACCAACAAGGTCACGACCGCGCACCTGCCAGTCGCCGCCGCGCTTTTCGAGTAGCCACATGAAAAGCCCGTCGCCGCACTTCTCGCCGCAATCGATGAAGCCGGACACGACAGCGTGTCCCGCCGACGAATAGCCCGGCAGGCTGAAGACGGTGTAGATGGGTGAGGCCGGCCCCGATGGCGTGTCGATCACCGGCGCAGCGAGAAGCTTTACGTTCGGCCCTTCGGAAAGCGGAAGCACCCGACGCGCAGTATTGCGCTCCTTGAATGAAGCGAACAGCTCCGCGCGGTGCGCTACCGAAGGAACCACGGCTTCCCACACTGGGTCAGAGTCCGCCCGATGACGCACTTCATCGGCAGCCGGCGGAGCAACGTCGATGATCGTCCGGCCCTCGACGAGGGGGAACATACAGAACGGCTGCCTTCTCGGATCTCCCGGCTTGGCACAAACCGGCGCAGTGTGATCGATGAGGTAGAGGACTGGGGAGGGTCGCCCGGTCGCCTTCTGCACCTGCGGTCGAATCGTATGATCGATGACCGCTGTCAGCACCGCGCGATCTTCGGCGCTGGTCTCCGCCTGCGGCGGTTGCGCCGCATGTGTCCAGACGCTGAGGGTGACGATGCCTACAGCGATCGCGAACGCCAGGTGTCGGGCCATCGGAACGGGTCCTAGTTTGGTTTGGGCGGCTCGGGCCAGTCTACACCCAGGAGGAGGGTCGTCCTGTGGCGCAGCTATGCTGACGCTACTTGTCCGCCGGTATTGCGTCCGCACGAACCGTGACCATGCGCGGCGGGGCGGAGAGTTCTTGCCCCTTCGGGTAGGTCCAGACGCTGCCGCAGGCATCGCAGCGGTAGTAGCTCGAAATAGCGTGGTCACTGCTCACCGGCAGGAAACGCGGAGTCAGTGCGCTGCATGTCGGACAAGGGCGCTGGGGCATGGGGAGCGTCCTGATCTTACGCCGATTCGGTAGGTAGTGGGCTGCATTCGGCAGGTAGTGGCTCCTTGGAAAAGGGCTTGCCGAAGGCCGTCCTCGGGTTTACCGTCCCTTGCTGAGGACTGCCGATGAAAAGACTATTGCTTACCGCGTTGATCGTCGTCGCGTTCATTGTCGGAGCGTGGCGTCTAGGACAGGCTCAGGGCCAAGTGGCTCAGTTCCACTTCACGATCCAACGCACCGACACCGGCGTGAAGATGAAGTGCCAGCAGGGCTGCGCTTGGACCGATCTGAGCTTCGGCCTCAGCGGCGACAGGGCTCAGGCTGTCGATGGGATGGGGATGGCCGAGAAATAGCCGAGCGCGGCTTTCTTGGACTCTGATTCGATCAACAGCGCGACTAGATCCGACAACACACGACGGACGGCGTAGCGTCGCAACACCGCTCCTCACCAGGATCGGCAGTGCCCCGAGTCGTCAGCGCGAAATAGCGGCTACTGCGGCAAGCGCGGCCCTATCGTGCCGTCAGCGTTCGTCTTGACCCACGCGGCGCCTGTAAGTTTCAAAGTCTGATCGTAAGTCGCCATGCAGCGATAGGACCCGTTCGGAGTAGGCTCGTGCCAGCCCAAATCGAACAGCCCCTTCCCTTCAAGAGTGCATTGCGGCGCTCGGGCTGGCGCTTGAGCCCAAACGCCAACGCAGAGAAGCGACACGAGTGCGATCCCGATCAGAATCGATCTGTTGCGCATGAGTTGTCCCCCTGAGACGCCCAGAGTAGCACCAAGGCCCGTTGACGCGCTGTCACGAGATGCTCCAGGCTACGCGTCGCGCACCAGGTCGTCCAGGGCGGGACGATTGTCCTTGGAACCTGAGAATGCCGTGATCGATGAACTCGCGGGTGATGGCGAAGCCACGTGCCTCACAGCAGCGTCGCAGCTCAATAAGCTGGTTGTCGCAGCTTTGGTCGAGGGTGCTGACGCGCGCATACAGCGCCGCCTTCACCGGCCACCGCCTTTCCGAGGGCGGACGAGTTTACGGACACGGCCGGTGAGCACTTCGAGCGCGATTGCGCGCTCGGCCAGCGTCTCGGCGAGACGTGACAAACGGACGGCTTCACGATCCAGCCGCACAACGAGACGGACCAGGGGCCGCCGGTTCACTGAGCACCGTCCGGCCTGCCGGCTTTGAGAATGCTATCTGCAACCCGCATCACCCGTTGCGCGGACTTCTCAGGGATTGGATTCCCATGCCCATACCAGTGCTGGATGTAGGCGCGCGACTGCGCGGCACCCGGCAAGCCGGGTGCTTCGCAGCAGAGAAGCGCGACTGCTTCCGCCTCTGCTTCGTGGCAACCTGTGAGACTTCTCGGATTGGCGGCCTCTACATAGTTTGCCTCGCCCTTGGTCTGGCGTTGCGGTGGTCCGACCTGACGCTGGACGAGGGAGGCGTGATCGTAATCTCTCGCACGCTGTCGCGCCCCAAAGGCGGCGGAGCCATTTTCGGGGAACCCAAGAGTGCCGCGTCGCGACGGACGGGCGCACTGCCCCCTCTCGTGATCGCCGCATTCCGCCAGCACGAAGAGCGACAGGCCGGTGAACGCGCAGCAGCGGGCGCCTCGTGGCAAGAAGAGGGTCTTGTGTTCACGACTCCCATCGGCACACCGCTCGACCACTCCAACGTGCGCCGCGATTTTCACGGCGTGCTCAACGCGCCGGCCTGCCCATCATCCGCTTACACGACCTGCGGCACTCGTGTGCCACCTTGCTCATGGAGCGCGGCCTGCACCTAAAGGTGATTCAAGACCTGTTGGGCCATTCGCAGATCAGTGTGACTGCGGACACCTACGCGCATGTTGCGGCGCCTCAGCGCCGGGAGGCCGCCGATCAGATGCAGGCCGCCTTAGTCCCGGCGAGTGCGCAGATGTCCGCCTGCGTTGGGGTCAAAACTGGGGTCAAATCCCCTGCCCTGACACCATCCGAAGTCGAGTTTTTGCGAAATCAGGCGGAAAGAGTGGTGAGCCCGCTCGGAATCGAACCGAGAACCAACAGATTAAGAGTCTGCTGCTCTACCAATTGAGCTACGGGCCCACGGAGGGAACTGACGCTAACAGGATCGCATGACGTGCGGCTCGCCCGACGTACCGGTTACCGGATGGCCGCGCCGGCCATCCCGCCGTAGCTCACCTGCATGCGGTGAGCGAAGGCGGATGGTGCGCCCGGCAGGATTCGAACCTGCGACCTTTGGCTTCGGAGGCCAACGCTCTATCCATCTGAGCTACGGGCGCGAGCGGCCTGCCTGACGCGGAGCCAGCATCGCGCCCAGCTCCTCAA
>Ga0190274_10002763_pt1 | contig 10392 bp, 9 predicted proteins | sample Popmic531T_FD_133002 | JGI IMG/M metagenome (GOLD analysis project Ga0190274, IMG submission 133002) | Populus adjacent soil microbial communities from riparian zone of Yellowstone River, Montana, USA - 531 T | ecosystem: Environmental > Terrestrial > Soil > Riparian zone | place: USA: Montana...
GACTCACCCGTTATTAACAAAAGTGTGCGTTATTGACAAAAAAGAAAAAAGTAGCAAAAAAGAAAAAAATCAACATAATTTAAATTAAATTTAAAAAAGTCAACCTATTTCAGGCTAAGTCAACTTTTACACTTGTCACTTTACACTTGTCACTTGTCACTACTTAATTTTTTTCAACTCAACCTTCGCCTTATCCGAATAAAAACCATTGGAGTTGGAAATTTCTTCAAGGATAATTTTTCCTTTTGCGACGGAACCGTTACTGATATAGGATTGCGCGGCATAAAATTTCGCTTCTTCCATGAAAGGACTAGCACTGTCGTTACTGATAGGCACCAGTAAATCCAATGCCGGATCATACTTTTTCATATTGTATAACGACAACCCTTTATAAAAAGCGGCATTCTGATCGTTGCTGTTCATTTTTAGTAAGTTGTCGAAGCCCACATTTGCGGAAGCATAACGGCCATTGTTAAATAAAATCACAGGGTCTGCAACAAGGTCAATGTAATCGGTTTTTCGTTTCACATTATCACCCGTTTTCTGCTCCGCTTCAGCAGCTTCCTCCTGTTTCTTACTGTTCTGATATTTACTTGTGGTACCGCCGCGTGGTGCATCGGCTTGTTGTGCAGATTCCACATCGTAAGTTGTGTAGTCAATCACTTTCATATTATCCACGTAAGTGATATTTTGATTGCCGCTATTTTTTAATGCAGTTGAAAACGGAGCAATATCTTTTGACACACTTGATGAAGGTTGCATGGTTGTTTCGGCAACTTCCGCTTTTGGATAATCAGGTTCGCTATTAGTTCTTGCTGCTGTAGCCACCTCACTTGAAATGGAATAAGTTTGTGGAACTACTTTTGCTTTTTCCTGTTTGTGCGCCACTTCTTCATCCTTCAAAGTTTTTTGTGCAGGCACCTGGCTATCGGTTGCAGTCATTGTCGAAAGTGCATTTCCTGAAGCAGCAGCATCCGCAGGCGACACTTCAGCCGCGGGTGCAATTGTTTTATGCTCTGCTATTCTATCTTCGCTTGTATTTTTGAATTGGTGATAAGTAAAATATGAAAACAGCACAACTCCCGTGATGGTAGCAGCAGCAAGCCAGGGACGAATTGTATACGATGACGGTGGCAAAGCCATTTTTGAAACATCATGTTGTAATGAATCAAGCGTTGCTGTATTGCTGATCAACAACAATCCTTCGAGTGCTTCACTGCACAGTCCACAATCTACCAGGTGCTCTTCCACTTCATGCTGCTCACTGCTGCTCAATTTCTGATCGCGGTAACGCAACAACTGCTCCTTACGGATACACCCGGTTTCATTAAATATCGATTTATTTATCGGAGTGTTCATGACTTTTTTTCATCATATAAATTTTTAGATTGCGTTTACCATTCTGAATGTAACTTTTAACTTCCAGTAAAGTAAATCCAGAAATTTCAGCAACATCCTGGTAACAGTAATTTTTCAGGTAAAATAATTCGATGCAAATCCGTTGCTCTTCATTAAGATTACGGATTGCTTCTTCCATCAATTGTAATTCCGCTTCCTTATCTTTTTCGAAACTGAGATGCGACGGTTGGTGTGTTTCCACAACTCCGTCCCAACCCAAACTATTTTCATCATCCACATGCAGCATCGCCTTTCTGCTTCTTAATTGCATAAGACAATAATTACGGGCGACACTGTGAATCCAGTTGCTGAATTTTTGAACATCAAAACGTTTAAGATCCTCCATCAACTTTTCATAAACCGCCATGGTTGCGTCTTTGGCATCGTCCTCATTTTTCAGGTATTTCATACAAACCCCAAAAACAAGGTGCGAGTAACGGTCGAAAAGTACACCCAGCGCCTTGCGGTCACCCTTATTACGAAAAGCCGCAATCAGTTCCTGATCATCCGATCCCTGGTAATTTTTCCTATTGATCAGCCACATATAGTATCCAATTCGGTGGGGTTTACCAAAGGTAGATGCAAAGCGGGGGATTATTCCATAAAGAGCGCGAAAAAAAAATGGGGGAATGGGAGAATTGGGAAATGAGGAAATGAAAACTATGCACCCCGATCCTCGTACTCATGCTCGTTCTTTCTATTGAATCACATGAAAAACATCAAGTAGGAAACGCGGTGTAAAACATGGGTATTTGGCAAACATGGTGTAAGGAAAGAGGAGCGAGTACGAAAGAACGGGGAACGAAAAAAACTTCAACCCAAAAAACCGGTCGCTGAGCCCGCGGTCACTGAGCTTGTCGAAGTGCCGAAGCGACAATGGCATTTATGGAAATCCCACCATTCCAACACCCACTACCTAACAATCAAAACCACCCACCCCACCATGAAAAAAATAAAAACACTTATCGCATTACTATTTCTTGCATTCAACAGCTACGGACAGTATGGTGAAATTCGCGGAACTGTTTCGGATACTACAGGACAGCCACTCCCTGGAGCGACAATTACCTGGAAGGTGAATGACCTTGTCAAGGGTACCATTACTGATTCAAAAGGAGAGTATGTGATCAAGCCACTGATACCTGGTTTGTATGATCTTGAAATATCATTTGTGACTTTTAAAAAACAAACCTACAATTCAATCACAGTAAGTGCAGAAAAAGCGACTTATATCGATGCGGCACTTGTGCCCGACAATGACCTGCCAGAAGTAATAATCCGCTGGACTCCGCCTATGATTGATAAAGGAAGCACCGCTACCATGACTACTTATTCGGCGGAAGTCATTGCACAATCACCTGAAAGGAATGTAGTTGATATGGTATCCCAAACTCCCGGAGCGGTTCAAAAGGATGAAGGAGGCTCCATAAATATAAGAGGCTCCCGGGAAAGCAATACGTTATATATGGTGGACGGCATCAAGATGACAGGCCCGTTTTCTATACCTAAAAGCGCAATTGCTGAAATCTCGGTGTTGACCGGCGGCATTCCGGCCCAATTTGGAGATGCCACCGGCGGAGTGGTGATTATTACTACTAAAAGTCACAAAATGAAGTAGTTGCGATTGCTTTTAAATCGAATTTTCGACCGGATTCCGGCGGGATGCTCACATCTAAATGTTGAGTCAATCTGCCGGAATTTTTAGTTATTTTTGACCCCCAACCTAATCCAAACCCTTTCGATTTATGAAGAAATTACTCGTAATTGCCTTGCTTGTGACCGGAATTACCGGACATATGCTGGCCCAGCAAAAACTTCCCTCCAACTTTTACATGACCAAACTTGAAAATGGTCTTGAGATTCTTGTAATAGAAGACAATTCAGTGCCTTTGGCTACAATTGAAATTGTTGTTCACAACGGTTCATATACTGAAGATGCGGAATTTAATGGCTTGTCGCATTTGTATGAGCACATGTTTTTTAAAGCGAATAAAGAACTTCCATCTCAGGAAGCATTTCTTGCCCGCGTTAGGGAACTTGGAATTGTCTTCAACGGAACTACTTCCAATGAGCGCGTGAACTACTTCCTTACTTTGAGTAATGCAAAAGTGAACGAAGGATTGTCGTTCATGAATTCTGCAATCCGCTACCCGATGTTTCTCCAGGAAGAAATGACGAAAGAAAATCCTGTAGTGGATGGTGAATTTCAACGTGCAGAATCAAATCCTGTTTTCTTTTTGTTGCAGGATATGAATCACCACCTTTGGGGCGATCTGTACAGCAGAAAAAATACTATCGGTGATCACGACATCATCCTCACTGCCACTCCTGAAAAAATGAGGGTGATCCAGGAAAAATATTATTACCCTAACAACTCCATGCTGGTGATTGCAGGTGATGTAAATCATGAAAAGATTTTTGAGTACATCAAAAAAACTTTCGGTGACTGGAAATCTTCCACATTCAATATTTTCGAAAAATACCCTGTGCCTGAATTCAAACCACTTACCAGTTCAAGTTTTTTCCTCACTGAAAATGTAAATACCAAAACGCCGATCATCATGACTTCACTTCACGGTCCTGATACACGCAACGATGTGCCAGCTACCTATGCAGCCGATGTGTTCTCATACATCCTTCAACAAAAAAGTTCTAAGTTTCAGAAAGACATGATTGATTCCGGCCTGGCATTCCAGGTGCAGGTGGGTTATTCTACTTGTAAATATGTAGGTCCCATACAAATCTTCCTTGTTCCAAATCCCGCAAAGGTGAAAGAAGCTTACAAGAAGCTGGAAGAACATATTGCTATGTGGGATAAACTGGATTACATCACCGATGACCAGCTTGAAACTGCAAAGAACCTATTGGCGATTGATCAGACCAGGGAGCGAGAAAGCACTTCTTCATATGTGCATAGTGTTACTTACTGGTGGGCATCGGCAAGTATTGATTATTACACCAGCTACATCGATAACATTCAAAAAGTGTCCAAAGAAGATATTCAGCGTTATGTTCAGCAGTATATCATGAACAAGCCAATGGTTACAGGACTTCTCGTATCACCTGATATGAAAAAATCGATGAATATCACTGATGCCGCTACTTATCTTAAATAACTGATTCTATTTTTTAACAACCAAAAAATATGACTATGAAAATTAAAACCTATATAAGTGCCGCCATCGCAATCGTGGTGCTGAGCACTGCAAGTGTTATGGCAGGCGGACCCGGAGCGAAAGAAATTTCGGTAGATGGAATCAAAGTAATCTTCAAGAATACTCCGAAGGATGTGGTGAGTGTCCGCATTTTTGTGAAGGGTGGAAATGCAAGTATCCCTGAAGAAAAGCAAGGGCTTGAAAATTTCGCTTTTGGCCTTGCGGCAGAAGGTGGAACCACAAAAAGAAATAAAGATCAATTCAGCAATGAATGTGAAAAAACAGGAACAGAAATTTCCGGTAACTCAACTTACGATTACGGAACAATGAACCTGAATTGCATAAAAGCAAACTGGGAAAAAGCATGGTCACTGTTCGCAGAAGCTGTTAATTCTCCGGCATTTACTGCCGAAGAATTTGAAATGATGAAAGGCAACCTGATTTCAGAAGCAAAACAAAATGAGAGTAGCCCTGATGAGCATCTTACCAACATTGCAATGGAGAGTGTTTACAAAGGAAGAAGTTATTCCAAAATTCCTGAAGGAACACCGACATCACTTGAAAGTATGACATTGAAAGATCTGAAAGATCACTATGCAATGGCAATGGTGAAAAGCCGCATGTTCATAGTAGTGGTTGGAAATGTGACTGAAGAAGATATCATCGCTAAAGTGAAAGCAGCCTTTGGTAAATTAGCACTTGGCACACCAGCACCTGTGGAGCCGCGTGTACAGATTACAAAACCAGGAGTATTCATCGAAGACCGCGATATTGCAACTAACTACCTTATCGGTATTATGAGCGCTCCTGGAATGGGAACTCCTGAAGGTATTCCAATGCGTATTGCAATGAATATATTGTACGATCGTTTCTTTGTGGAATTGCGTACTAAAAGAAGCTTGTCGTACGCTCCTTCTGCATCTTACAATGCTAACCGTATCAGCAATCCTTACAACAGCATTTACATTTCTACCCTTGATCCAAAGCAATCAATCGATGTAATGGTGGAAGAAATAAATAAAATCAAGAAAGAAGGATTCCAGGAAAAAGAACTGGTTGACAAAAAACAGTCATTCCTTACCCGTTATTTCATGGGACAAGAAACAAGTGCAGCTCAATCACAGGCTCTTGGGATGAACGAACTTGGTGGTACCTGGAAAAATGCAGAGTCGTTCACCGATGATGTGAATAAAACTAATCTGAAGGAAGTAAATACAGTGCTTGCTAAATACACAGGCGCTATCCGTTGGACTTACCTCGGTAAAAAGACAGCTGTAAAAGAAGAAGACTTCAAACAAACATGGAAAGGTAACGTATTGCAAAGTCCTTATTAATCTTTCTTCCCAAATAAAAAAAAGAGTCGCCATCCGCGGCTCTTTTTTTTATTCTGTGTAAATTTGTAATTCACTTTTGAAAATTATGATACCAACCCCATCCAAAGCAACCCGCGCAATATGGATTGTACTTGGTTTTATTTTTGTGGGAGTAGGTATTGTCGGGTATATCACACCCATGATGCCCGGGCTGGTATTTTTCTTAATTGCCACATATTGTTTTGCCAAAGGATCACCTAAGTTTTTGAAAATGCTGCTTAGTAACAAATATGTAGGTCAGCAGATTCTCGATTATAAAAAAGGCAGGGGCATGACTGTCGAAACTAAAATAATTGCAATTGCCATGTTGCTGGTGAGTATGTTTTTCAGCGCTTTTTACATGGTAGAAACCAACTGGGTGAAGTGGGCTATCTTCCTTACAGCACTGGTTGTAGTGGTAATTATTCTGAAGCAAAAAACTAAAACAACCCGCTGATTTATTTTAAGTGTTTTGCAATCAATTAGTTGTACATTTTGACGGTGCCTGTTAAAATGTTATTTTTGTTACCCTCCATCCTATGATGAAGTGAAAATATGGTTATCAAAATGTTAACCACCCGCTGCTGCTGCATTTCAACTTAATTTTGTACGAATAATAAAATCACTATGATGAAAACTTTACGAATGTATTTCCTGGTTGCTTTAGCAACCGTTATTTGTTTGCCCGGCTTTAAAGCGAATGCCCAGGGTTGTATTGAAATTAAAAGCATCCTTGTAGATGCTTGCGGGACACCTGAAGGTGAAAATGAAATGGTGCGCTTTGATGTGGGTTCTGCTCCATTAAATGTTTCCAATCTCGTAGTTGACTGGCCTAATAACACATGGCAGGGGCTGTGCCAGGATGCAGGCACGGCTTTGATTGCAACTAACATCAACAGTCTTATTTTAGGATGTGGTTCCGTAGCTGAACCTGTAAATGGAGTGCTTCCTGCAAATGCGAAAGTGTTGCTGCTTACAAGTCTGAATGTAAATGCGATTTTAAATTCATTTGCAAACCTGAATGAAGATCTTATCGTGTTGTTCCAGTGCAATGGAAATACATCAGGACATTTTGCAAACTTCAATGTAAGTCCTGGCTTGCGCACACTGAGCATTCAATTCACCGGTGCAGGAGGATGTATCGATTCAGTTACTTATGATCGCACAATGCTTGTCAACCAGTTTGGTGTGATTGGTGGATTTTCATTTGAGAACGACGGTGCATTTGTAGAGTTCAACGCTGCGGGTGTTCCAACTTATCTGAACTATGGCTGCCAGGTCCTTTCAGCTGGCCTAGCGCTTTCAGCCGGACCTGATGCAGGAATTTGTCCGGGCGCTGCTCCTTCAGCACCTCTTACAGGAACTGCTGTGAACATTGTAGGAAATCCACAATGGGCAGGTGGAACAGGAACGTTCAACCCTAACAACGCACTTAGCACTGTGTATACTCCCGGGATAGGTGAAACAGGAATTGTGAACCTTACCCTTACCGGAAGCGGAGCTTGCAACACAACCATAACGGATACCGTACGTGTGAATATTGTAAGTTCACTTCCATCAGTGACTATTTCAGTTTCTGTAGATGGTATTTTCAGTTCAAATGTAACCGATCCTGCATATTTCTATAACTGGTATCCTGCAGGATCTTCCACATTTATTCCTGGCGCTTTCGCTCCAACATATACTCCGCAAGCCAATGGTTGTTATTATATGATATTATCCACCGTTGGTGGATGTACTGTGGAATCCGATACCATGTGCATCACCAATGTAGGTATCAATGATATCTCGAACGAGCCTTTCATAAGCCTGTATAATAGTCCGGGCTCTTCACCATGGCTGATAGTTGAAACTGTAAAACCTGCAGGTAAAATTCAACTCAACATCATCGATCTGTTTGGAAGAATCGTAAAAAGCCAGGAGCTCGAATTGAATGGAAATTATTTTGAAGTTCGCCCCGACTGGTCTGGCATCGCTTCCGGAGTGTATGTGATACGCTTGTCGGATGAAACCTGGTCGTTGGAAAGCAAAGCGGTCATAACCAGATAATAAAACTCAACAAAAAACCCCGGATTAATCCGGGGTTTTTTGTTTATAATTACGATAAAATAGGCAGGGGATTACACTTCGACGAGCTCAGTGCGGCGCAGATTCGTAGTCGCAGTGCAAGGGATGAGATTACAGATAAAATACTTCTATTAAAAATTTTACATCATGAAAATCATCTCTAAATTTTTCTTACTGATCACCTTATCCGCAGTTATTTCTTCCTGCGAAAGCAAGAAAGAAAACCTGCTCGAAAAATTATCCGGAATTGAAGGAACCTGGTCGATGCCGGCGGGAGAAAAGCCAGAAGATGGAGTAATAATCGAAACATGGGTGAAAGTGAACGATACTCTTTACACAGGTAAAAGCTATGAAATCATCAACGGTGATTCCATTCTTTCAGAAACCATCGAATTGAAAATGGATCATGGTGAATTGTATTACATACCCACAGTAATGGCGCAGAATAATCATCAACCTGTTTTATTCAAAATGACCAGCAACAATGATGACATTTATATTTTCGAAAATCCCGCGCACGATTTTCCCAACACCATCACCTACCAAATTCAAAACGACTCCACACTCAAGGCATCTATTTCAGGAAATATTAACGGCGAATTGCGGGCAATGGATTTCGTGTACACAAAAAAGTGACGAGTGGCGAGTGACGAGTAACGAGTGAGTTCCTTTTTAATTATTGACTTTTGTTTCCATCATAAAAAAGTGACAAGTGACAAGTGTAAAGTGACAAGTTGGTTTCTTGCTAATTATTGACTTTGGTTTCCATAATAAAAAAGTGACGAGTGGCGAGTGACGAATAACGAGTGAGTTACTGATTAATGATTGAATTTCGTTTTCAATTAATGATTTCGGTTTAGTCGGCAGTTGCCAGTAGGCAGTCTGCAGTGGTTACTCTTAAAATTTGAAATTTTGTTCCCAAATGGAATTCGCGGTTTAGTCGGTAGTGGCTGCTGATAAAATATGGAGTTTTATTTCTAATCTAAATTCAACTCCTAATTTATTTGATTACCTTGTATGCCCTATTTTCATCTACTGCCTACTGCCTACTGCCTACTGCCTACTGCCTACTGCCTACTGCCTACTGCCTACTGCCTACTGCCTACTCGTCACGCGTCACTACTTTTTCAACAGCACTTTCTCCCCTTTCACAATATCCCCATTATACTTCAGGGTTTCAAAAGTGGTTTTCAAAAATGCTTTGTCTTGTGAGGTAGTTGGCTTTACCTGGCGGTAATAAAAATCAGCTTGCTTATAATAATTGTCGACGGAATCTAGCTGCGCGAGTTTGTAACGGTTGTCACGTGTGGTAGCATCAGATTGATTAGACGGTTTGAGATATTCGTTTATGATGATATTTCCTTTTTCAAAAACATCATCACCCAAATCAAAGTACGCATAAGACAATTCCTGTTTTGCAATAGGCTCATCCGGACTGTATCGCAACATTCGTTGAGCAGCAGTATAATTCTTCTGCAGACTATCCAGTTGTTCCCATTTTGCAATCGTATCGTTAAAAGAAAAGTAGGGTGTGGTTTTTTCTTTATAACTCCAGTTACTCATTTTTAGATCGGCTTGCTTTACAGGATAATTCACCAATTGCCACATCGGATCAAGCGGATAATGTTCTGCTAAAAAAGCAACGGGTTCTGTAAAAAAATATTCCTCTGTAAATTCCTTCACATATTTTTTATTATTATCTACTTTACCCGCGCCCCATGTAGCATCTACCTGCTGCCATTTGCCATTCACAAAAACAATATCCCACGAATGTCCTTCTCCATAATACTTCCCATCAATCCTTGCAAATCCAACGATATAATAACAAGGAATCCCCGACAACTTACAAAAGTCCCGGAACACAGTTGAGTAACCCTGGCAGAGTCCCTTCTTCATTTTCAAAACCTGTGCTGTTTCCTGTCGGATGGGTAATTTATCCTTCCGAACATATTCCTCCACATCATAGCGTATGTTATGTGCAATCCACGAATAAAATGCCCTCACTTTTTCTTCGTCTGTCTTAAGATTCTTTGTAAGCGAACTGTGTATTGCAGAAATGTTATCACCTTTCACTACTGCAGCTAAACTATCCGCTACAGCGTATTTACTTTGCGAGAAAGCTACGGTGCTATTGATGCAAAGTAGAAATATTAATATTTTGGTTTTCATATAGGCAGGGGATTACAGATTTATTGTCACTGCGCAAAGGATGTGATTACAGATATTGTAGGCAGGGGATTACAGATTTATTGTCACTGCTCAAAGGATGTGATTACAGATATTGTAGGCAGGGGATTACAGATTTATTGTCACTGCGCAAAGGATGTGATTACAGATATTGTAGGCAGGGGATTACAGATTTATTGTCACTGCGCAAAGGATGTGATTACAGATATTGTAGGCAGGGGATTACAGATTTA
>Ga0190274_10002764_pt1 | contig 10392 bp, 8 predicted proteins | sample Popmic531T_FD_133002 | JGI IMG/M metagenome (GOLD analysis project Ga0190274, IMG submission 133002) | Populus adjacent soil microbial communities from riparian zone of Yellowstone River, Montana, USA - 531 T | ecosystem: Environmental > Terrestrial > Soil > Riparian zone | place: USA: Montana...
ATCTTGTCTTCGAGCGAGGTGTACGTCCCCTCAAAGTTTGCGAGAAAGCGATCCAGGAACGAAGCTGACTGCTGGTCTTCGCGATAGACCGCGGGCAGATAATGATTGAGGTATGAGAAACGCGGAAAGTAGGCGCGCACTGCACGCAGGTGGGGCGTTGTCCGTTCGTTGCCGCTCAATTGAATTTTGAGTTGTAGAAAACGACCGCGCGCCCGTTGAAACAGCAGCTCCCAGGTGCCGTCGCGGTCCGCCGTCTGCGGTTGTCCGCGCCCATTGAATTGGCGTTGCGGCATAAAGGGCAACTCCGATCCATCGCCGCGCAGGTGCGGGACCGGTTCCCGCTGCCACTCCGTCAACTCGAGATCGATGAGCTCATTTGCTGCGCGACTCCAGACTTCCACCCTCGTCTCCGGCGGAATACATGCATCAATGAGTAGTCGATGCCAAACACAATCAGGCTCCACGCCGTCGAATGATGGCGTGGCCAGGATTGCTTCTTCCACGTATCGCGGACGACTTTGGGCGCGCAACGGAATCCAGCTCTCGCTGAAATCGTAATAAACGTCAGTGCCGGCAGTTACTAAGCCCTTGCCACCGAAGAGACGCATCGGCAGATACTCCGAGACTGCCTGCCATTCGAGTTGTCCATCCGTGCCACACAAACTAAAGGCGTAGCTTTGATTGCCGTCATCAGCCGCGACATAGACTCGATCCCTCACTTCGCGGCCGTCGTTGCCCAGATTTGCCCGCACAAACGCCAGGTCGTAACCGACGAGTCGGAATTCGTCGGCCTGGTCTAGCTCAATGAGCGACAGCATGGATTCGGTGGAGAACTCAGCAATTCGCTGGTCGAGATCGTAGCGATAGATCTTCGAGAATCTCGTGTTCGGATCCGGATCGTGATCCAGGATTAACACCGTCCCGTCCGGCAATGCTTCAATGGCGATTGGATGAATGGCGTCAAGGGGCGAAGAGATGTTTAGCGACAGGCTGCGCGGAAAGTTGCGGCGTCTGCCTGGCCCAGGTGTTCTGACTTCCAACGGTTGAAAGTCTTCGAGTTCAACGGGGCCCCAATCCTGATTCTCCTGGCCCGCGGGAACAAGATTGAAATGACAGTCAAGTCCCCAGTAACAACGATGGGATGCGTCCAGAATCCACACACCGCCGCCTGGCCGAGCGGCGATGTCGATAGGTTCGAAGTCTACTGCCGCAGGCCACAGGAGTTGGCGAGGATCCCCACCCGCGTGCAGATCGAAAATCAATAATCCGGCGGGCTCCAACACCCCGACTACGAGGTAATGGTCTTCCGTGACCGCCAAGCCGCTCAATCGCAGCGGCGATTTTGGCGGCGCCTCATCGCGCGGTTGAAAGTCGCCCTGACGCGTCTGCTGGTTGCAGCAACTCCCACTTTGGAGCGGCCAGAAATCAGTAACTACACGAGTACCGGATGAGTGGACACGGATCTTTAACCCCGTCTCATCTATCCAATACCAATTGCCGTAGTGATCGCGTCCTGCACCACGACGGTTGCTCAAGTCGGGGCGCGTATCTTTCTGGGCAGCGGTGAACTTGAAGAGGCGGGGCCTCAGTGTGAGTTCGCCATGCTCATCATTGAAGGCAAAGCCGGTGGTCTCTCCAGCAGGCGGTGACGTCGACTTCCATAGATCGCCAAACTCGACGCCATCGACTGAGCAACGCGCCCAGTCGTCGCGTCCTAACAAGAGATGAAAACGAGTTCCGTTGGCGTCCACGTCTAACACTCCTCCGGTACAACGGGCACAGGCACAATTTTCGGAGCCCGTGTGCCGGGTGGGGTGGTTGGGGTTGAGACGATCGCCTGGCCCCGGAGTTGATCCAGGTCCAACGGCTCGCCTACCACCACCGAAATACCGGCGACTCGCGGTAGCTCCAAACCACTCATGTTGATTTGCGGAACAGACGCCTTAATGCCCTCGGCAATCTTTAGACCGTTAACGAGTAGAACTCCCCCTACCCGACTGGCGACCGCAAGTAATTCGCGATCGTCGACGGCCTTGCGCAACGGCCAACCATTCTGGTGAACAGCACCTTGAGACGAGTTGAGCACCGAGGCTGGATCATCTAAGGGTCCCGATCGCGCCGGATTGAGTGGCGCTAAAAACCGCAATAGCTCCTGCTTGACTGCTTCGCGCACCGTTGGCACGGCCGCGCCGGCAAGGACGTTAATGCCGACCGTAATCCAAATGTCTTTGTAATCGGGGCCACGCAGGAAAAGTTCGGTTGTCACGAGCCGGCGTGGATCAAGGTAGCGGCAAACGGTGTCAAGAAAGAGCCGGTCAGGTTTGGGTGCAGCCGGCTGAATGGGATCGAAGCGAGGGAGCAACATCAGTGTGACCGCGCCGGGAGCGCCGCCCGGCTCGTTTGGCGAGAGCGCGGGATTGAAAGCCGGAATCACTTCGACGCGTCCAATATCCACGCCCGGCGTTCGCCACGTAATGGTTTCAAAATCTGTCGCGCTGACGAGACGATCGCGGTGTTGCAAATATTGCGTGATCTGTTTCTCGCCTTCAGCGACAGTCTCTGCTTCCGTCCCGTTCCAGCTGCGAATTGGATTGTTCACCTTTAATCCGGCCGGCAGCGACGGGCTGGTGTTGATGGCCCCAGCGCCTACATTGCCTGCCGCGCCCACCCCATAATCGTAGCTGGCGCGCAGCGTGGCGCCGGCCGGAGGACGCTTGCCACGCATTCCGTCGCCAAACTTGATCTCTCCCGATTCCGGATTGACGGTAAACACTTCGGCCGGCCGTTCGAGAGACGGCGGCGCGCCCGGTGGAGATCTCAGATCCGGTACCTTTACCTCCGGCCCGGCGCTAAACAGGTCGTCAATTTCCTGCCATTGCTCCGTTTTTCCTTGCGCGGTGGTTACCGTCAAACGAACCGACTGCGGCACGATCGGCTTACGCGAGAGGACCATCACTTGATCGGGCGCGCCCGTACCTCCAGGTAAGAACTCGTTGCTGACACGCGCCCGTTGGGTAACGAATACTGTGTTGATGCCTACCCACAACAGCCGCGCGCGTACGCTGGCTGTCGAACTGATTCGCAACCACGTGATCACGCGATCTTTGAGATTCGTGTCTTCGAGCGTGGGTGGGAAATCGCCGGCGCCCGGCTCGAGCGGATCGAGGTTGTTCCACAACTTCAATTCGGCCGCCGGCGGCAGAGTAATGTCCACGATACCGGGCGCCGCAAGCACGTCGGATTGGGCACTAGCCTCGAGTGATTTGTATTGCGGATTGCGCAGCAACGGATCGCCGGGAAGACCCCCGCTGTCAGGGATTTTGGGGATCTGGTAACGCAGCAGGGTCGCACCTTCCGGATTGGCTGGCCCACCAGGCGACAAGCGGCGGGTTACGTCTGTGAGCGCCGGCACGATACCGAGGCTTAGCGTCTTTCCGGCAATTGCTTCGCGAGCGTCGTCAAGCAGAGCGGTCTGCGCCTTCTCCGTCTTATCAGCAGGCTTGTCGCCCGCGCGCAACAACAGCGCGATCCACAGTGAGCCGTCGGCTGTTTCCTGGCCCAGGTCGACGCCATCCGCCTTTCGCGCATCGAGCGGTACGCTTTCATAAAGCTGGAATTCGGATTCATTCAGCGGCGGCTGGTTGAATGAGGAATAAAGGATTCGATAATAATCTTTCAGTTTCTCATCTGCATCGACGATCTTACGTTTGTAGAAAACTTGAGCCTCGATCGGTAAAACATCCAGGCCGCGCTCAGTTCTGAACGGTACCTGGCCGGCACGCACTTCGAGCCCGTCATTCAACGTTATTGTTCCGAGCGGCCCACGCTCATTCGTTAGGGTGACTAGCCCTCGCGACGAAGAGGCTGGCTGCAAAGGCACACCCAGCAGAGTGAGAAACTTGCGGCGATTTCGTTCCGGTATCTGATTGCTGCGGTAAAGCAGGTTCTCAGTGAGAAAGGCGAAGACCTCAACCAGGGTGACGCCGGGATCGCTCTTGTTAAAGTTTAACCACTCAGGCGTGTGGACCTCGATACGCGCCAGTGCCTCGTCCAGCAATTCCTGGTAACGTCGATCGTCAATACTGGGTATCTGCAAAGGCATTTGTTGGATACTCTTGTTTGCTAACCCGCCAGCGGCACCTTTAAACTCACGCGCTCTCTGGCTCCGGTGACCACCAGTTGATAAGTAATTGTCGCGACGGCTCCCTGTCGATCATTCTCGTCCTGGTCCACCGTGACCGATTCCACCTTTACGCGTGGCTCCCACTTCTCCAACTCTTTCGTGATGCGATCCTGAATCAGGTGTCGGGTAGTGACGGTGTTTGGTTCAAAAAGAAAACGGTTGAGGCTCCCGCCAAAATCCGGCAGCCGCAAACGCTCATGCCGCTCAGTTAACAAAATGATTCGAATCGATTCGCGCACGTTCACTTCACCTTCCGACCACGCGATGCGGCCGTCGGGCCCTACTCGTGGCGGAAAACTCATTCCTCGTCCAAACAGTTGTCCGTGGTCCATAGTCGCCTCAGGCCTTCTTGCCCTTAAACCCCGGCAGCGGGAAGCACATGATGAAAAACGGGATCCACTTGAAGATAATGTCGAGCAACAGCACGATGACGAACAGCAGAACCAACGCGCAGATAGTGATGATCGGAATCGACAGCGTGCAGATCATCCCGAGTTCCAACCCGGGGCCGGTCCGGCACGGACCGATCTCGGGGGACGCTACTGACAAACTCTTGTGAAACGGCCACGGCAGCACTGACAGCACCAGGTCGGCGAACGTGATGCCTTTGATCCGCTGCATTTGGCCGCACAATTGGTCTGAGATCATGAAGGCGGTGTTCTTGTCGAACTTGCGCATCCCCGCGGTAGATGTGTCGAGTGGAAGCGCGATACGAATGGGACGAGCGGGCGCGTCGGCATCGAAGAAGCTGGCCAACTGAAACACTGCCGAAGGTTCACTCAGTAAGGGCGGGTCAAGCGGTCCGCAAACGGGGCGTTCATAAACACAACGAATGATGAACTCGCCTTCACGAGTATCCAGCACCGGCTGAGAAGCCAGCGGCGGCGGCGGAACCGCGCTGGTCGAATCCTTTGGCAGGGCCCTTACCGCCAACACCGCCAGCTGGTCCAGCCTGGCCTGACTCGCCGCCAGGCCGGCCGGTACGCCAGCAGTCGGAAGACCCTCTTCCTCGTCCGCTTCCTCGCCGGGTGACGGCAGTCCGATAGCTGAAGGCGGGAGTGGCACTGACACGTCGAGATCGGCAAGTGGACAAAGGAAGTCTGGCCAATTTGCATCGATAGGGCTTGCTTCACGGTTGTAAGGGGTCGTCACACCGTCAAGTTTCGCTTCCCAAAAGAGCTTCGCCGGATCAGTAGGATCCGGTTTCCCCATCCGGCTTAAAGCGTCGAGCATTGAGGAGGAAACCCGCGCCGACGTGTAATTCGTTCGGTCATGCAGCTCGCTAATAGCAGAGTTTGAGAGTTGCATCCCGGCGAGCGCGTCATACAGCTTCTCCTCCGGCTGGTTCAGTCCCTTTCCTGTTTTGCTGCGCGCCAGCACCGCCGGCCACACCCTCGGCAGGTACAACTGGAGATACTTTACGAAGTCCAGAAGGATGTACCACGACAACGTCTGCGCCGACTGACGGCTCTCCTTCTTCAGCGCGTTCACTTCACTTAGACGAAGGACCAGATCGGATAACAACGATGCCGAAGCCAGCGTCTCGGCGTCGTCGCTCGCCGTTCGGAGAAGGGCTTTCCAGGGCTCTGTGACCTGCATGCGCAGGTGGATCTTCCGCGCGGTCTTCGGCGTCGAGTTGGGCGCGGCCGTGCCGTTGGTTGCAGGTGTGAAAGTGCCCGCACCCATGTAAGCCTCGCGCTTCCCGACTGGAATCAAACCAGCGAAGAGTCTTCGCCGGTGGCCATCGTTTTCGAAGAAATTGATCGCAAAGAGTGGCAGGTGTTCTTCGTTTTCGATCAGTTGGTCCTGGTTATTTACTTTCTGCCAACCAAGCCCCTGCGAAGTCTTGACGAAGCTGTATTCGTCGAGGACTTCCGGTCGTCCGCCAGTGGCGGGCCGACGGAAGATGCGCCTGACTACGTAGCTGACACGCTCATCGCGTTCGGAGTGAAGCGCGTGGTCCGGTAGCCCCGGCAGACGGCAAACCAGACATGCCGTCACGAGATAGAAGCGCTGGTGCGCCGGTTGATAAAGTTTCAATGGCCTCTGCGCGGCCGCCGTGATCGCTACTGAGATGGCCTTCGAAGCAATGGTGACGGCGCCAGCGCCCGGCGAGCTAACCTTCGCGGGTGTTTGGCCGGAAAGCTGATTGAGTTTGCGGCCCGCGGCCAGATGAAGATTGCTGAGCTTGCGAACGAACTCCGGCGCCTGCGTCGTGGCTGCGGGCATAGGCGACGGCGTGCGCCAGGTTTCCGGCAGCGCGATGTATTCCCCAAGCCGCGACGGCTCACTCTCGAGTAGTGCGCTAAAGCCTTCCATGAATGTATCAGTGGCAAAACGCAGCAGGGCCGGCTGACGCAATGCCTGGCGCACCGCGGCGTTTGTGCTGCTGGCCGCTTCGGCCCAAAGGGGCGACGGCGCCGCCCATTGAACTTGGTCCTTCATTGCTTCTCTACCAGATGTTTCCGGCGCCCGGCGTGTACGAAGCGCTGATGATGCTGTTGCAAATGACTGTGTCCGCCTGGACCACGCCGCTGAACTTCGAAATCCCGGCGTCTACCGTGACCATGCCCGCCGATACGGCCACCTGCGACGCATTGATCGTAACTTTCGCCGACGCAGTGATCGTGATGCCACTGGACTCGAGCTTGATTGAGTTGCCGTTGCTATCGACGATCTCGACCGCTCCGGGGCCGTCCTTCAAAGTAATCTTCTGTCCGCCTGGTGTTTCGACGATGAATTTTTCCTGCCCGTCGTTATCGTCCATCGTCAACTTCACACCGTTGCGGGAGCGCAGCACTTTGCGATAGTTGTTTCCCGCGCCGTCCATTGAATCCGGCGGTGTATCGCTGCCGTTCCACAATCCGCCAATCACATATGGACGACGCGGGTCGCCCCCCTCAAAGACCACTAACACTTCGTCGTTGGTGTCCGGAATAAACCAACTTCCCCGATTATTGCCGCCCATCAATGTCGCTAACCGCGCCCAGGTTTCATAACTTCCGCCGCCCGTGTCCGGCGACCATGGCAGCGTCACCTTCACTCGCCCCTGTCCATCAGGGTCTTTGATATCGCTGACCAACGCTGGAAAGGCGCCGTACCAATGGCCCCCCAGCCCGCTCGGCAAGCGAACATCAAGCACCATTTCAAGTGGAGATTTGTCTGGCATTTGCTTTCCTGGTCGGCCAAATCACGAGCTGCCGATCCCTGGGCGCTCGGCGCTGAACTCTGTGCGCAGACCTTTAACGCTGTCGAAGAGATGCACGACTTCCGTTACGTAATACTTGCCACTGAAGAGCGGACCCAGGTTCCGCAATTCGACCCTGGCTCCGACGTGCAGGCTTCCCGTTGTTTCAGCAATTCCGCGTCCTACCAGAAACCGCCGGGCGCTCATCTTGAAAAAGGATTCAGCCACGGCTTGTGCTTCCTGGCTGTTGAGAGGGATTGTGTGAACCAGCGCTTCCTTGCGTTGGCCCAGAGCGGATTGCAGAATGCTGACGCCGCTTTTGTCGCCATTTAGCTCGGCGTTGATGGCAGATTCTGTTGCCTCAAACTGCAATCCCGTTTTGCCGGAGACATCCCAACCATTGACGGTCACGCTGGTGCGTTGCAACGCGAGATCGGCAAGCACCTTGAATTCGCGCAGCTCACTCCCGCGCGTGAGTTTCAAACTGCCGCCGTTGCGATTCGCACGCGTCTTAGCGTTGAGAGCGCTCCCATTCATCCAGAGTTCGGCATCAATGGCGCGGGCGCGTTCGCGCATAAAAGCGAGATCGCTTTGGTTGACCTGGGCCAGCACTTTGTAGGTTGGTCCGCTGACGTCGACGCTGGGACTCAATCCGTGATCGTTGGCGATCTGATTGAACACGTCGGCGTCGGTGACATCAGCAAAGGTGCGGGTGCGGCGCGTCATACGCAGGTCCTGAAAACGATCTTCGGCCAGCACGCTGATTTGCGGTGCCTGTCCCTCGGGGTAGCTGGCTTCGATTCCCATGATCTTGCCGTTGAAGAGCGTGCTGTCGCCTCGCTTGATCTGAAAGTCTTTGCCGAAGTCGAGGGTGCGGCGATCGAAATAAAGGTAGTCAGTCGTGTTGTTGATTGATCCCCAGTTAACAAAACTCGCTTCACAGCGATACAAGCCGCTGGTGTTCTCGCTAATCAGCAGGTTATTCAGCCCCGTGACCAGGCCGGGGTTTTCCTGGCCGCCCACAAAAATGGACGGTCGCGCGCTGACAAGTCCGCTGGTTTGATCATCGGGCATGGTGTTTTCCTAGTGGGCCCAGACCCGCTCGCCGCGCTGCAGCCGCTGCTCGATCAGGCGCTCGATTTCCCGCGCCGAAGGCGGAGGCTTCTCGTCTCCTTCACTTGTTGAAGAAGTTGCACCTCGTTCGCCCGTCCCGCTATCGCGGGGCATTACTTCAAACTCATTGATAACTACAGCCATGACCACTCGCCTCCTCGTTCAAGCTTACTTACGACAATTTCCGGATCAGAACGGAACCGGCGGCGGCTTCGCGTCCAGGTCGATCAATTGTCCGGGTTGTAACAAGCGTGGGTTTTCGATGTTGTTGGCCTCAGCAATTGCCTGCCAGTTGTCCCCCTTGCCACTTGACGCCGCCATTGCCTGCAGCGTCGTACCGGCGGGCGCGGCGGCCAGCGGTTTCGTACCTGGACCAGGGTCTTCAAGCTTACCGAATTCAAACTTCGCGATTTTTTGCCGCGTCAGACCGAGGGTCATCGAGGCCCTGAGTGGAACCCCTTCATGGGAAAAAAACTCCAAAGATTCATCCAGCGATTCCATCAGTCCGGCAAACTGAAACGAACCCCACAGAAACCGCACTGCCGGAATGATGTTCTTGTTTTTCTCATCTGGCGTGATGAAAAACGCGACCTTCTCTGTCAACTTGCGCACGTCGCGCTCCTTGATTTCGGGAGGCATTTCAGCGGTAACATCAAACCAGAGTTGCAGACTGAGTTTAGTACTGCCCGCGCCGACAAACTGTTGCGCGGGAGTGCCGCCCTGATTCTTCGGTCCCGCCGCCGTGGAGATCTGATTGGAGTAAGTGACCTTGAGCGTCTCAGGATTAAACTGCACCGTCACGCTGTATTCTGGACTGCTGAGCGTTTCGAAATCTGAGTCAAGTTTTTGCAGTTTGGCCTTTGCCAGTGGCGCAGGGTCAGTCATCAGTAACCTCGCTTAAGATTCGTTCGGTCACGTCCGCGCAGTCGCCGGACGAAAAAGCTTGTCGGAATCCTAGCCGGATTCAGGCTGTTTTTTGGGCGGCTCTTTTAGGGACAACGATTCATACGTGAGCTGTAATTCCTCAATGGCCACCATGCCGTCTTTGGCGTTGAAGTCAGGGGCTTTGAGCTTTGTCGGCAAGCAACGCGTGAGCACAAAGCCGGCCCGCTCGGTCTGGCGATCCGGGCTCAGCATCACGATCTGCGCGTCCGCGCGCAAACTCGGATTGACGAGCGTCTCCGAGACCCAGTTCCACAGATCGAAATTGGCGGTCATGCCGCGCTTCAGTGTGACCTGCCCATAATTGAAGGCGCCGGTGAAGCGAATCTGTTTGCCATTGTTGCCGCCTTCGCGAATACTCTTCACATCCATCGTGATTTCCAGACCGGCACACTCCGAAAACGCGGCGGCGCATAAAATATCTTTCCCACCAGACTTGTTAATCTCGACAGAGAAATTGAACGTCGTGAATGGATAGATAACTGCCTCGTTTGCTGACATCAGCTGCGCCCTTCTGTTACGAGACCGCGGTCACCTGACTGCACTAATCGCACAGTCAGAAATGTCATTGGCAGCGACGGCGCCACCCGAATCTCTACGATAAACCGACCCTGATCGACGCTCTCTGGCGTATTCAGGGATTCGTCTGTTCTCACCTGGTATGAAGTGTCTGCGGTGCTGCCGCCAAAAGCACCGCGCACAAACATTTGATCGAGCATGGCATTGAAGCCGCGCTGAACCAGCCGCCGAAACGTGGCGCTTTGGGGCTCAAAAACGTATGTAGCACCAAGGCGCAAAGCCATACGGCGCAGCAAAATCAACAGACGGCGTACACTAATCGGGCGGAAGTCTTCGTCATCGCTTAGCGTGTCGGCGCTCAGTGAAAGGAAGCCGCGCGGATCTTGCCGAATCAAATTGATCTGCCCTTCCTGCAATCTCAAACGATGCTCGCCAAGAATGGGCGGGA
>Ga0190274_10002765_pt1 | contig 10391 bp, 9 predicted proteins | sample Popmic531T_FD_133002 | JGI IMG/M metagenome (GOLD analysis project Ga0190274, IMG submission 133002) | Populus adjacent soil microbial communities from riparian zone of Yellowstone River, Montana, USA - 531 T | ecosystem: Environmental > Terrestrial > Soil > Riparian zone | place: USA: Montana...
GTGCAGGTTCACGGTGAGCGAGTTCATCGTGACGACTTCGGATGCAAGCGCCCCGGTGACGTGCTGCAGTCCCTTGGTGAAATTCTGCGCGTAGTCGATCCACGGACGCGTGGCGACGTGATGGCCCGAGACGCCGAGCCGCGCCCAGTCGGCGAGTTCTTCGCTCACGTAGTCGAGCGCGGCGCGCGGCGCCAGGCCGAGGGAATGGCCGCATAGATAGATGAGCGGCTGGCCGTTCGCATGCAGCGGCAGCTCGAATTGCTTGCGGAACGGCGCGAGGATGTCGGCGGCATCGCAGTCCTGCGCGAAGTCTCGCGACGTCGAGAACTGCGACAGCAGGTCCGGGCTCTCGGCAACCGCGGTGGGCGAGGCGCTCATGGCGCCAGAGGATACACAATCGGCTGGCTGGGGACGGCATCGCCGCCGATGGCAGGAACGGCCAGGGACAGGATGCAGGGTCCATCGGCCACTTCGTCGGGGATGAAAGCTAGTTCGGTGATGGTGGCGCGGGAGCGTGCTGCGTCGCCGCGCGCGGTGCTGCCAGCAGGTAATCCGAAGAAGATCCGGTGACCCACGAGATGACCCTGATCGTGCGTGCGATCGAGCGAGGGGACGTCGAGCACCAGGTGCTCGATTCGTTTCTCGACCAGCCACTCGACGGCTTCGCGCGTCAGGTACGGCGGCACCAGGTCGGTGTAGTCGCACGAGCGTTTGGCAGCGTCATTGGGGAGGGTGCGGATCACGGCAGCCACGGGGTCGATCATCCTGCCCAGGGGCCAGGCGGCGCGCAGGCGCCGGCGGGTAATCAGGATGTCTGTTCCCCAGGGCTGCGGATCGGTGCTCTCGCTGGATTCCCGCGCCGGCTCGGGGATGACGCTAACTACCACCGCGGGCAGGAGGCCGCGGGGCACGATGCGCCAGGCGTCGCCCGATTCGCGCGTCAGGTGCGCGACGCTTTCCGTATGCGTCATCTGGCAATGGGGAATCAGCGTGATCGTGGAGCAATTGGCACTGGCGCCGGTGGCGACGCTGCCGGTGAAATTGCCGACGGCGAAGGGTTTGGTGGATGGCGCGCCCGCGCCGAAGTGGCGGGGACCGAGACCCGAAAAATCCACGGCAATGGCCAGGCTCACGCCGCGGTCGAGCGCGGTGCGGATCTTCTGACCGCCAAAAGTGAGTTCGGCGATCACGCGGCTATGTCGGCCTGGCCATGACAGTGCCGCAGTTCCCGCAAGTGCGGTGTTCGGCGCTTCCGAAGAAGCGATCGAAGACCGGCGGGAGCTGCGTTTCGATGTTGGTCACCTGGAGGAACTCTTCGTAGAGCTTGGTGCCGCAGTTCTCGCAGTACCACTGGAAGCCGTCGAGCTCGCCCGGCCGGCGGGTGCGCTCGATGACCAGGCCCACGGTGTTGGCCGGGCGGCGCGGGGAGTGCGGCATGTTAGGCGGCAGCAGGAAGATCTCGCCTTCGCCGATTGGTACGTCGCGTCGTTTTCCATCCTGGATGGTGGCGAGCGTGATGCCGCCTTCGAGCTGGTAGAAGAATTCCTCGCCCGGATCGACGTGGAAATCGCGGCGAGCGTTGGGACCGCCGACCACCATGATGATGAACTCGCTGTCCGTGAACACCAGCTTGTTGCCCACGGGCGGCAAAAGCTGCTGACGGTTCTCGTCGATCCAGCGCTTGAAATTGAAGGCCCTCAATTCACGCAAGGGTTCATGTGGGGGTTCGCGCATGGGGAGATATGGTATTCGCTGCCGGGCTCATGATGTGACCTCCTCCACAAATGCCCATGCTGTCGCCGCTCGGCGTCAGGCAGGCGGGCCTCGGGCGGGAGGCCCCGTGTTATGTTTCCACCCACTAACAGTAGTGGAGTCTTGTTCTGTGAAATTGCGCCCCGCGTCCGGCCTGTCGCTGATCGTGGCCTGTGCCTTGAGCCTGACGGCCTGCAGCTCGATGCATATGCCGCATGTCTGGCCTTTCTACAAGAAGCCCAAGCCGGTTCCAGAGGCGGTACTCGAGCTCGACCTGGTGAACGCCGACGGTTCGAAGGCGAATTTCCCACAGTACTGGAAGCGCAATACGCTGGTCATCGATCTGTCCAGCGCCGCAGGCGCGGGCGGCTTCGCAGCCCGCCTTCCCGAAGAAACGGCCTGGCCGGTGCGCGTCGCGGTCCGTGTGCGTCCAGGCAGCGTGGGGCAGGTGGAAATCCAGGGCGAAGAACGCAATGTGCTGCCGGTGACCAACGAGGGCACGGCCAACATCGACCTCGAGCTCGCGTCCAGCGTGTACACGCCGAAGACCGCGGCTATCTACATCTCCTGGGGGCCGATGCCGGCTTTCGTGGAAACGGCGCCGGTGGAAGCCGCGCCCGGATTCGTGTCACCGACGGAAGTTCCGAAGCCCGCCGCCGAGCCTGGGCCCGGCGCCAGCGAGATCATTCAGCCCTCGCCGCCGCCCGGTTCCTGATGGCTCTTGCAGGGTAACTGGTACGACTTGTCTTCCGCGTCCAGGTTGACCGCGGTCAACGCACCACCCCAAACGCATCCCGTATCCAGCGCCAGCAGATCGCGTCGTCGCTTCAGTCCCAGCGTCGACCAGTGTCCGCAGATCACGCGGACCTCGGCGCTCTTGCGTCCGGGCGCATCGAACCACGGGTAGAGGTCATCGGGTTGCTCGCCCGGCGCGCCCTTCGCCTTGAGGTCGACGGTGCCGTCACCCTTGCAGTAGCGCATGCGCGTGAAGGCGTTGATGACGAACCGCAGACGATCCATGCCGCGCAGGGAATCGCTCCACTTGTCCGGCTTGTTGCCATACATGGCGTCGAACAATGTACGCGCGTCCTCGCGCAACACCGCTTCCACTTCGCGGGCGAGCTTGGCGGCGGCCCGTGGTGTCCACTCCGGCACCAGCCCGGCGTGCACCAGGAAATCGCCGCGCGGTTCGTCGAACACCGCGAGCGGCCGGCCTAACAACCACTCGAGGAGCTGGTCGCGATCCGGAGCATCCAGGACTTCCGCGAGCGTGTCGCCATCCTTCGGTTTGCGCTTCGATCCAAAGTGGAGCGCCAGCAGGTGCAGGTCGTGATTGCCGAGGACGACGGTGGCGTTGGCGCCGAGCGCGCGCACGAAGCGCAATGTTTCCAGGGACTTCGGCCCGCGGTTCACGAGGTCGCCAACGAACCAGAGTTGATCGCGATCGGCGGAATAGTTGAACTGCGCCAGCAGCGCCTTCAGTTCGTCGCAACAGCCCTGGATGTCACCGATTGCGTAACGCGCCATGTCGGCGGCAAATCAGTGAAGCAACCCTGGCATGGCCAGGCGGAACGCGGCGATGGGCGCATCGAACTGCTCGCCGTCATCGCCCACCATCTGGTAGCTGCCCTGCATGGCCCCGACCGGCGTCTCGAGCACGGCGCCGCTGGAATAGCGAAAGCCCTGGCCGGGTTTGAGATAGGGCTGCTCACCCACCACGCCGTCGCCGCGCACTTCCTGCACCTTGCCGTTGGAGTCGGTGATGATCCAGTGCCGCGTGAGCAGGCGTGCGGGCACGCTGCCTTCGTTGCGGATGGTGATGGTGTACGAGAAGACGTAGCGCCGCTCTTTCGGATCGGATTGATCCTCGAGATACGAGGTGTCGACGTCGACGCGGATCTTGTGGATGGCTTGCTCCATGTCGGTCAGATGATACCCAACTAAACCTGGCGGGAAGCGTCTTCGGGAACCTGCTCGGCCAATCTTGCGAACTCCGCGGGCGAGAGCGTCTCGGGCCGCAGGCCGGAATCGATGCCCGCCGCGACGAACCCTTCTGCGCCTAGCAGAGAACGCAGTCCATTGCGTAACGTCTTGCGGCGCTGGGAGAACGCTGCCGACACGGTGCGCGCGAACGCCGGGGGCACGGGAAACGCCGGCTGCCGGCGCACCACGAGACGCGCCACCGCGGACCAGACTCGAGGCGCCGGCGTGAACGCGCCCGGACCCACGTCGAACAGATGTCTGGCCTCGAACCAGGGCGCGAGCATGACGGTGAGGCGGCCGTAGGATTCGCTGCCAGGAGCCGCGGCGATGCGGTCGATGACTTCTTTCTGCAGCATCACGTGCAGATCGTCGACGTGTTCGTGGGCGGCGGCGATGTGAAACAGCAGCGGCGTGGAGATGTTGTATGGGAGGTTGCCGATGACTCGCAGGCGTTCGCCGCGCATGCGCGCAAGCGCCCCGAGGTCGAACTCGAGCGCGTCGGCGACGTGCAGCTCGAAAGCCTGGGGCGCGCCCCAGCGCGCGCGCAATTGCTCGGCCAGATCCCGATCGATCTCGATGGCATCCAGCGTGCGGCAGCGCCCGATCAGGCGTTCGGTGAGTGCGCCGCGCCCCGGTCCGATCTCGAGCAAAGCCTGGGAGGGCGTCGGCGCGATCTCGCGCACGATCCGGTCGAGCACGCTGCGGTCATGCAGGAAATGCTGGCCAAAACGTTTGCGCGCGAAGATCACGACGCGGTCTTCGGAGAAGCGGTGCCGGGCCGGGATACCGGGATAACTCGCAAACTGCAGTTGGTCATGCGCTGCGAGTTATCCCGGTATCCCGGCCCGGCACCGCTCTGCGAACTCGAGCGCGAGCCGGGTTGCGGCGATGAGGCTGCCGGCATCGGCGCGCCCGGTTCCGGCGAGGTCGAGCGCCGTGCCGTGGTCCACGGAAGTCCGCACGATGGGCAGGCCCAGTGTCACGTTCACGGCGTGGCCGAAGCCGGCGTGTTTGAGCACCGGCAGGCCCTGGTCGTGGAACATCGCCAGCACCACGTCGTAGTTAGACAGGGCGCGCGGCACGAACACCGTGTCGGCGGGAATGGGGCCGTCCACGAGCATTCCGGCGGCGCGGGCCCGCTCGATGGCGGGCGCGATCACGTCGCGGTCTTCGGTGCCGAGATGCCCGCTCTCGCCGGCATGCGGATTGAGCCCGCAAACCGCGATGCGCGGCCGCGAGATGCCCCAGAGCCCGCGCACGCCGCTTTCGAGGATGCGCAGCGTCGAGTCGAGCAGCGTGGCGGTGATCGCATCGCTGACCGCGCGCAGCGGCAGGTGCGTCGTGGCGAGCGCGACGCGCAGGGAATCGGCGGCGAGCAACATGACCGGGTGCTTCGTGCCGGTGCGCGCGGCGAGGTATTCGGTGTGCCCGGTGAATGGCACGCCGGCGTCGTTGATGACGCTTTTCTGCACGGGCGCCGTGACCATGGCGGCGAACTCACCGCTCATGCAGCCGTCCGTGGCGCGATCGAGCAGCGCGAGCACGTGCCGCGAATTGGCGGTATCGAGGCGGCCGGCCACGCAGGGCGCCGCAAGCGGCACGTCGAGCACCTGCAGGCGGCCGGGCTGCGGGTGTGACGGACTGCCTGGTAGATAGGAATCGAATTCGACGCTCGACCCGAGCAGCAGCGCGCGCTCCGCCAGCAGCGCGCGACTGCCGAGGATTACGAGCGAGGAAGGAAGGGTGGGTCCGGCGAGGGCGAGCCCGGCGAGTGCCAGACACAGGTCCGGCCCGATGCCGGCGGGCTCACCCGCGGTGATGGCGACGGGCTTGTGAGCTGCGGTCAGAGCTTGTACTCGACGTACGCCTCGTCGCGCAGGCGCCGCAGCCACAGTTCGGTTTCTTCGTCGGCCTTGGATTCGCGCAGCGCCGTGAACGCGCGCTGGCGGCGAACGTCGTCGGTGGTGTCGAACTGGCGGCGCCCTAACAACTGGATGATGTGCCAGCCGAACTGCGTACGGAATGGCTGGCTGATTTCATCGGGCTGGAGTTGCGCGAGCTGCTTCTCGAACTCCGGAACGTATGTGCCGGGGCCCGCCCAGCCGAGGTCGCCGCCTTCGGCCGAGGATCCGGGATCTTCAGAAACCACCGAAGCCGTGGCGGCGAAGTTCTCGCCCTTGAGGATGCGCTCGCGGATGCTGGAGAGCTTCTGCTGCACGGTGGCGTCATCCTGCAGCTCGTTCGGCTTGATGAGGATATGCCGGGCGTGCACCTGGTTGACGATGACCTGCGTGTTGCCGCGCATTTCATTGAGTTTGATGATGTGAAAGCCGGACGGCGTGCGCATGGGCCGGGTGATGTCGCCCGCCTTCATTCCGGCGATCACTTCGCCGAGGAACGTGGGCAGTTCCGGGCCTTTGCGCCAGCCCAGCGAACCGCCTTCGAGCGCGGTCTGCGCGTTGGAGAACGACACGGCCAGGCGACCGAAGTCTTCGCCCGCGGTGGCGCGCGTGTACACCTCTTCGGCGCGCTTGTTGGCCTGGTCGAGTTCGTCGGGCGTGGCGGCCTGTGGCACGGCCACGAGGATGTGCGACACGTTGTACTCGTTCGACTCCGACGGCATCTTCTTCTGCCGCTCGAGGAACTGGTCGATTTCGCGCGGGCTCACGTTGATGCGGCCGATCACGTCGCGCTGGCGCAGGATCTGCATCGCGAGTTCCTTGCGGATGCCTTCGCGATAGCTGGCGTAGTCGATGCCCTGGGACGCCAGGGCCGCCGGAAGGTCGGCCAACGGGATCTTGTTCTGTTCGGCGACGTCGCGCAGCGCGTTGTTCAATGTTTCGTCCGACACCTTGATGCCCGCGCGCTCGGCACGCTGCATCTGCAGTTCCTGCAGCACCAGCCGATCGAGCACTTGCTGGCGCAGGACGTTCTGTGGCGGGAGGTCGAGCTTCTGCGAGCGCATGCGCTCGCCGATGACCATCATCTGTTCGTCGAGCTCGCTCGACAGCACGACGCCTTCATTTACCGTGGCCGCCACGCGGTCGAGCAACACGCCGGAGCTGCTGGCCTCACGGGTCTGGCAGAACGCCGCAGGGGTGGCGGCACAGACCACAAGGACCAGGAGGCAGCGCGAAAATGCTTTATAAATCATGTAGTTGATTTTCACCGGGGGGGAGTTTCCGGCGAGTATCCCCGAATTGTGTGTTCCAGGAAAGCGTCGGCATCTCCGACACTGCTGAGGCCGTTCAGTTCCAGTTGCAGGTAAAAGCTCGACTCCTGGGTACCTTCACGATTGGAGATCGAGCGGCGCGCCACCACGCGCACCCGCCAGCAACAAGCGCGGTACTCGAAGCCCGCGAAACGCTCGAGCATCTCGCTGTCGCGCAAGCTGTACACCGCGCGCGCATAGGCCTTCCAGCGCTTGCCTATCGGCCAGGCGCCGGACAGTTCGGTCTGTTCGAGGACGTCACGTTGAGCGCGGTACGCCACGTTCAACACCTGATCGTCTTTTGGCCGGTATTGCAACCGGACCTGCGAACGCTCGCTGCGCGTGTCTTCAGGGTTCCATTGCAAGCCGGCCTCGACGTTCCAGTCTTTGTAGGCCGACAACGAGACCTGCGCGATGAAGTCCGAAGTATCCCGAGTCGCCGCCGGCTCATCCGGCAACACCACTCGCGGCTTCTCGAAGTAATAGACCTGGCCGATGCTGGCCGCCAGGTATTGCGCACCCGTGCTGCCGTCGAACAGCCGCGATGTGAGTCCGAACGCGACCTGGTTGGCGTCATTGACGCGGTCCGCACCCACGTAACGATTGGCGCGGAACAGTTGCACCAGGTTCAGGTTCGGCAGCCCGGTGTCGAACAGCGGCAGATCGCCCTGCTCGCGGAACGGTGTGTATAGATAGAGCGCACGGGGCTCGAGCGTCATGCGGCGTTGCCCGCGCGACCCGGCCTGGCGCTCGAACACCAGCCCGGCATCGAGTGATGCAAATGGCAATGAACGCGTGGGAGTGGCGTCAGTGCCCGGCGTGTTGTCATCGAGTGAGTACTGGGTGTAGCGGAATCCGACCGACGGCCGCACGAAATATCCAGGCGCCGACCAGTCGAGGCCGACGCGCGGCGCTGCGTCCATGCGCCAGCCGGTAACACCGGTGTTGCGTTCGAAGTTCACCAGCTCGGCGTCGAAACCGTAGTCGATGGCTCCCAGGCTCGTTCCCGTGGCCCAGCCTCCGGAGCCGAGCACCCGCGGAGTGCGCGCATACGGACGGTCGTCCACCGGCAGGTCCTCGTCGATGGTCTGGAAGTCCTGCGCCTGCGCTCGAACATTCCAGTGCTCGTCGCGATAGGTGACCTCGGCGAGCCGCTCGGTGAAAGGCACGCTGGTGCCCTCGGGGCCGTGCGCGAAGTCTTCGAAATAGCTGCTGTCGCCGACGTCCGTGGCGTCGATGCGGAATCGCCAGTCGCCCGGGAGCTCGGCGACATGCTCGAGCTGCACGCGGGTGCGGTCGATATCGTTCTCCAGGTCATCGTTGGGCAGGTAGTTGAAGCTCAGCGTGCCTCGCTGGTGATTCGTCAGGTAACGGAGCCTGCCGCCGAAGTCGACTCCGCGCTTGCCGTAGTAGGTTGGCTCCGCCATGAAGTCGACGTTCGGGCGGATGTTCCAGTAGTAGGGCAGCGTGACCTCCGCGCCGTTGCGCGACGAGCCGCCGATGCTCGGGAAGAAGAAGCCGCTCTTGCGCTGATCGTCGATCGGGAAAGTCATCCAGGGTAGATAGATGATGGGCACGTCCTTGAACTCGACACTGGTGCCGTGCCCGGTGCCGGTGCGCGCGCGAGTGTCCAGTTCGATGCGCCGGGATTTCAGTCGCCAGGCCACGTCCGTGACCGGGCAGGTGGTGAACGAGACGTCGTCGAGCTCGAGCGTGCCGGTGGCGGCGTCCACATGCATTTTGCGCGCCGAGCCGCGCGCATTGTTGGCCGGCAGCTCGAACTGCGTGCCTTCGAACTGCGCGCCGAGGGTCGGCGAGTAAGTGCCATTGCTGCCGCGGACGACGAGCCTCGGAGTAGTGAATTCCACGGCGCCGTCGAGCTTGGCGTCCCCGCTCTTCGCGTTGTATTCCAGTCGGTCGGCGCGGATGAGCTTGTCGCCCTGGCGCATGACCACATTGCCGGAGAGCACCGCGTTGCCGTTGGCATCGAACACGAAGTCGTCGTCGTCCGCTTCGATGGTGACGCGTTCATCGACCTCGGCGGGAGCGGCCGGAACAGCGGGAGCCGCCGGGGTACTCGACTGGGCTTTTTCGGCAGCGGTAGGCGGGCAGTCCTCGCCGGCCTCGACTGGTGCCGTCGACAAGACGGCCATCGCCAATAGCACTTGCAGCCCCGCGGTCGAAGTCTCTCTCGCCATTTGCACACTATACTTATACGAATGCTCAAGAACGACGCGCGACTCTCACACATACGTGGTTGGCTGACACGCGACCTCGGTTGGCGCATCGGCCGGATCAGCGTGGCTTCCGCCGACGCCAGCTTCCGCCGCTACTTCCGTGTGTCCCGAGGCGACGTGGATCCGGCGGCCTGGGAACCCAGGGCCGACACGCTCATCATCATGGATGCGCCGCCCGGCAAGGAAGACATCGCGCCCTATCTCAAGGTGACGTCGCTGCTGGAACAGGCGGGAGTGCATGTCCCGCACGTGCATGCCGCGGATGTCCGGCGGGGCTTCATCGTCATGGAAGACCTGGGAGACACCCAGTACCTCTCGCTGCTGAAGACAGGCCGCGGCGTCGACAGGCTCTATGGCGATGCGCTCACCGCGCTCGCCAACATCCAGGTGCGAGGGCTTCCGGCCTCGCTGACGCTCGAACCGTATGACCGTGCGCCGCTCGAGCGTGAACTCAACCTCATGCCCGAGTGGTTCCTCAGCAAACATCTCAGGCTCGACCTGTCTCCCGAAGAACGCGCGCTGCTGACGGTGACTTTCGAATTCCTCATCAACGAAGCAATGCTGCAGCCGCAGGTGTTCGTGCACCGCGATTTCCACTCGCGCAATCTCATGGTCCTTCCTCCTTCTTCGAGGGGCGTGGGTGGCCCCGGCGTCATCGACTTCCAGGATGCGCTGCGCGGCCCCATTGGTTACGACCTCGTCTCGCTGCTCAAGGACTGCTACATCAGCTGGTCGCGCGAGCGCGTGGAACGCTGGGTGCGCGGCTATCGCCGGGTGCTCGCCAATCTCGGTGCGAACGTCGGTGACAGCGAATACCAGTTCATGCGCTGGTTCGACCTCATAGGCGTGCAGCGGCATGTAAAGGTGCTGGGCATCTTTGCGCGGTTGTGGCATCGCGATGGCAAGATTGGCTATCTCGCCGATTTGCCGCTGGTGTTGAGCTACGTGCTCGACGCCTGCCGTCGATATCCCGAGCTCGTCGAGTTTGGACGCTGGCTCGAGTGGCGCGTGGCCCCGCAGCTGCCGCTCGCGAATGCACGGCAGAAGGAAAGGCCGGCGCGCCGCAAGCCGGCCAAGGCCAAGCGCAAGGCGAAGGCGAAGGCGAAGGCGAAACCGAAGTCCAAAGCCAAACCCAAAGCCAAAGCCAAAGCCAAGCCGGCCAGGGCAAAACTTCTACGCAAGCCGCGCAAGAAGGCCTCCAGGCGCAA
>Ga0190274_10002766_pt1 | contig 10390 bp, 10 predicted proteins | sample Popmic531T_FD_133002 | JGI IMG/M metagenome (GOLD analysis project Ga0190274, IMG submission 133002) | Populus adjacent soil microbial communities from riparian zone of Yellowstone River, Montana, USA - 531 T | ecosystem: Environmental > Terrestrial > Soil > Riparian zone | place: USA: Montana...
AAAGAAGCCCCCGCAAAAAATTGCAGGGGCATACCGGACCTGGTGATGTGAGGTCACCAAGCGTCTTCAGTTTCTTTTTAAGATTTATAAGGAATTTCTCTCCCGAAGTTGTTTTTTCTTTTTTCCGAGATACATATCCAGCATCATCAATCCCAATACAGTATTTACCATCAGGAAAATATTCGTGTAGGTATTATTGAACATTTTTCCCCATTCAATTTTCGACAAATCAAACGGAATTCTTGATTGCCCGCTTCCGGTTGACCAATTGATTTGTCCGAAATTATAAATAAGAAATCCTGCAATGGTTGCAAAAAAGAAGATTGTAATTCCCCAGATGATTTTTTTATTGATATAAGTTTTAGCCGCTGGTGCAATATGATATTTGCCGATTGCCTCCATTACATTACGACTGAAACGCATTGAGGGCTCGTCGAGTTCGATATGACCGGAAACCAATTGATGAACATCCAGCAACTCTTTATATTTAATCTTCCATTCCTGGTTCGACGCTATCAGTTTCTCTACAAAGGAACGCTCCTCGGCATTGCCGCTACCATCAATATAATCCCAGAGACGCGCTTCCATATCGCTGCTTTCCGATCCGCTGTCTCCTAAGGGAGAATGATTGAATGTTGTCATAACGAAGGTTTAAATTTATTTTTGATGTCTGATATGTGATTTATGATTTCTTCTACTCTAATAGTCTTTCGGGATAGCAGAAATCACAAATCTTAATTCCTAAATCCCCAATCACCCTATCACATCTTTCACTTCTTCCGCAAAATGTTTTTCCATTTTTTCCTTTAATCGGGCCCTTGCACGGTGCAATTTTACTTTCACCGTGTTTGGGTCAATTCCGAGTATCTGTCCAATTTCATCAAGGCTTTGTTCGCCTTTGTAAAATAATGTTATCAGTTTGGCATCGTCGGGGCTCAATAACTGAATAGCCTTATTCACCATTTGTATTTTCGATTTTTGCTCCACCTGGTTGGCGCGAAAACCGGAATCTACACTATCGGCCACCTCAAATACTTTTTCATTATCCAATGAATGCACATCCAGCTTTTTCTTTCTTAAGAAAGTAATACAGGTAGTGTTTACAATGGTATAAAGCCAGGTGCTGAATTTTGAATCACCCCGAAAATCGGCCAGACTGCGAAACGCCTTTATAAATACGTCCTGAGCGATTTCTTCGGCATCTTCGCGCTGACTGGCATAACGAAGGGTGATGGTAAACACGAAATTCTGGTATCGGTTCACCAATTCGGCATAGAGCTGCGTCTCACCACGCAGTACCCTGCCAATGATCTCACTATCATTCAGTCCGGTATTCATTACTGCCTATATGACTACAAGAGAGGAGTTGAGGTTACAGGTTAAAGGTCGAGATTTATTTGATGGTTTAAGAGTTTCAGGGCTTCAGGGTTTAACGGTGCTATATAATAGTAGCGTACATCAAGGGCTATTTACCGGTTAGTCGAAAGTTCTGATCTGGAGAACTCTTAAACTTTTAAACTCTTAAACCCTTAAACCATTGAATTTCAGGTCCTAAAAAATAAAATTCGGCAAACTGTAACCTCAGAAACACAGTCGTAGTCTTAGTTTATGTAAGCCGGTTAATTAACCCCAACAGGCTTCAAAAAAAAGTTCTTGAAAGACTGTAACCTGAAATCCGGAACAGTAGTCTTATAGAGCAATAAAACAAACATTCAGAATTTATAAAAAATTAAGTTATGCACGCAACAGAAATGATGGCCGCCATTTTAATACCCCTCGGCTTTTTCGCACTGGTTTTTGGAGTAGTCTATATGCACAAGCGGGAGAATTTCGCAATGATTGAAAAAGGAATGAACCCTAAAACCTATCGTCCTGCTCCTTATAAAAATCTCAAATGGGGGTTGCTCTTAACAGGCGCTGGTGTTGGTTTGTTTACCGCATATTTATTGCATGATCATGTTTTACAAGTTAGAGATGATAACCCAGCAATTTATTTCTCAATGCTTGCTATCGGTGGTGGAATAGGTTTAATAGCCTCATATCGTATCGAGAAAAAGGAACTACTTGATAAAGCCAATACAGATCAATAAACTACCTCTTCAAATTATATCTAGACCTTATCTTCAAGGCAACAACTGTTAAAGTTGTTGCTTTTTTGTTACAATACTATTCTTCGATCACGCATCAGCGAAGGACTGCAGACTCCGAACTCCCGACTACTTCTTCAGTACTTCCAATCCTTTCTGCACCGTTGAATCATACATATTGGTTACCTCATAATATCCTTCCATTCGCCAGATTTGCATTGCCATATAACTTTTGAAGCGTTTATTAATCTCTGCTTTTTCACGTTCGGAAATTGCAGAAAGATTTATAGAATCTTTGCGGCTATAATTTACAAGTTGCTGCCAGCTTTCCTCACTTGGATTAAAAGTCCGTGCAAATCCGGTAGCATCTTTAAATTGTTTAAAATAACCTTCATTTTGGAGATAGTACCTGTAAATGAATTTGCTGAAATTCTGTTGGTAAAAAAGAGCAGTGAGGCTTCCCGAAAACCGGGCAGTATCGAATGGTACTATGATGTCGGGCATAATTCCACCACCACCATACACAATACGTTTTTTGATTAATGTTTTATACACGGGACCTGAATGCATCGCGGTATCCTGTAAACCAGACTGACCGTTATGAAAACGTCCATATACTTCTCCGCTATACTCTTCATGATTCTTCGCGAAAGGCTTTTGGATATTTCGTCCGGCAGGCGTGTAATATTTGGAAACAGTTAATCGCAATTGTGATCCATCGCTCAGATCAAATGGTTCCTGTACCAATCCTTTTCCATAAGTACGTCGTCCGATAATAGTAGCCCGATCCCAGTCTTGCAAAGCTCCGGCAATTACTTCACTGGCTGATGCACTGAATTCATCTACCAATAATACCAGTTCTCCCTTTTCAAATTGCCCGGGCCTTTTGCAATTATATTCACGTTTGTCTGCGTGTATTCCCTTTGTGTAAACTACCAGTTTAGAACTATCTAAAAATTCATCGGCAATATCTACTGCTTCATCCAAAATTCCGCCGCCATTGCCGCGCAAATCAAAGATGAGTTTCTTCATACCCTTTGCATTCAATTTTTCTATTGCCTGCATAAATTCTTCGTAAGCCGTACGGGAAAATTTATTGAGATGAATAAAACCCGTTTCGGAATCTATCATATAGGCCGCATCCACCGCGTATTTTGGAATGGTACCCCTGGTAATAGAGGTGCTGATGGTTTTCTTGTCGCGAAGAATAGAAACTGTTACAGCCGTACCACCTTCACCACGCAGTAGTTTCCTTATTTTTTCGTTGGTGATACCTGTTCCGGCAACTATTGAATCACCCACCTTAATGAATTTGTCACCTGTCTTAAGACCCGCTTTTTCACTGGGGCCTCCTTCCATTACACTTACCGCATGCACGGTATCGTTAATTATGAAGTATTCTACACCGATACCTTCAAAATTTCCTTTCAGATCTTCATTGGCTTCTGCAGTATAAACTGCTGGAATATAAATCGTGTGAGGATCAAGTTTTGAAAGCATTGCCTGGATTGCGTCTTCGGTCAATGAATCTGTATCCACAGAATCCACATATTTGGTACGGAGCAAACTCATTACTTCCTGTAAGGAAGAGCGTTTATTATTACTGAAAAAACCCTGTGTTTCTGGTATGTTTTTACGCAGCCGGAAACCAACCCACATACCAGCAATTAACGTAATCGAGAATAACAAGGGTAACCAGACCTTAACTTTTTTCATCTATTTTTAAATTTTAGCTTGAAGCTGCTTGCTACAAGCTGCAAGCCGATTCCTGTTAAATAAAATAAACTTTATCATTTAACCGGATCAGTTTGCAGCTTGTGGCTAAAAGCTTGTGGCTTTTTAAGCCAGCGCTAAGTTCATAATTAATTCTCAATTACGAACTTTACCTTCGTTGAGTGGTAATGGAAACGGATAATTAAATGATTGCTTATGTCGATATTGATCGCGGATAGTGGCGCTACCAAATGCGAGTGGTGCCTGGTAGGAGCTAATAAACGGACCAGGGTTATTTTTACCCAGGGAATCAGCCCATATTTTTTAAATGGGGCGCAGATAGAATCCATCCTCCGGAATGAATTGTTACCCGAATTAAAAAAGCCCAAGATATCTGCTATATATTATTATGGTACGGGTTGTGCCAACCCAGACAATGCCCGTCTTGTTAAAAAAGCAATTTCACAGGTGTTTAAGGATACAGAGATTTCTGTAACTCACGACCTACTTGCAGCAGCCCGCGCGCTCTGCGGAAAAAATAAAGGAATCGCCTGCATTTTAGGCACCGGAAGCAATAGTTGTTATTATGATGGAAAGAAAATGGTGAAAAATAGTCCAGGCCTGGGTTATGTATTAGGCGACGAGGGCAGTGGTGCCTATCTCGGGAAAAAAGCGTTGCAATATTATCTTTACAATACATTTGACGAAGATCTGCGCTATAAATTCGAGCTTAAATACACACTAACCACCGTGGAGGTGTTGGAAAATATCTATAAAAAACCATTTCCAAACCGTTACCTGGCCAGCTTTGCTTTATTCCTGGCTGAGAACCGCGGGCATTATATGATCGAAAATATTATTGAAGACGGGCTGAATGATTTTTTCTTTACCCATCTTTGCAAATACGGTGAAAGCTGGAAATATCCCATCAATTTCGTGGGAGGTGTTTCGTACGGGTTCAGGGACGTGATCATTGAATTATGCAGGACTTATGAATTTGAATTGGGTAAAATCCTGAAAAACCCAATGGAAGGGTTGATTGATTATCATCTTTAAATAGTTGCCTCAAACAATTAAATGGAAATAGTTTCATGCGGGATTTTATTAAAGTAACAGAAGAAGCAAGTATCTACCGGCAGCTTGAACATATGAGCATCCTGGAAGTACTCACCAATATTAATAGCGAGGATAAAAAGGTTCCTCTTGCCGTTGAAAAAGCCGTTCCACAAATTGAAAAACTGGTTGCTATTATTACTGATCAGATGCTGGCAGGAGGCCGATTATTTTATATTGGCGCAGGTACTAGTGGCCGCCTGGGAATTTTGGATGCCAGCGAAATTCCACCTACCTATGGTATGCCTCATGGATTGGTGATTGGATTGATTGCCGGGGGCGATGAAGCTATTCGCCGGCCAATTGAAAATGCAGAAGATAGCACAGAAGATGGATGGGCCGACCTGGAGCAACATGCAGTAAATGAAAAAGATGTTGTGGTTGGAATTGCCGCCAGCGGTACCACTCCATATGTTATTGGTGCCTTACTTGAATGTCGAAAAAGAGGAATTATTACGGGCTGTATTACCTGCAACCAGGGGAGCCCTTTGGCCGAAGCCGCAGAGCATCCGATTGAAGTGGTGGTAGGTCCAGAATTCGTAACGGGTAGTACCCGTATGAAAAGTGGTACCGCTCAGAAACTAGTGCTCAATATGATTTCTACTACTGTGATGATACAGATTGGCCGTGTTGAAGACAACCGGATGGTAAACATGCAACTTACCAATAGCAAATTGATCGATAGGGGTACTAAAATGGTTATGGAAAGAACAGGTATCACCGATTATGAACGCGCTAAAGATTTATTACTTCAGTTTGGCAGCGTGAAAAAAGCGGTGGATTCTCACCGTAGTTGAATATCCGTTCATAAAAATTTAACGGCCACCCGTCTAATTTTGTTGTTCAGCACTGCTAATAGTCCTAACTTATAGTATTATTTAATCCAGGCTGCCGCCCGGCAGTAATTAAACACTGTCTTATGAAGTACAAAATTCTACTTCCGCTCGTTGCATTATTTATTACCAGCGTCGTAATGGGCCAGAAAAAAAAGCTTACGGCCTACGCAATCACAAGTTCCCAACAAGGTCAATTTGTATGGGCGAATGTTAAACTCATCGACCTTGCTACCGGAGAAGTGTTGCAGCAGGTGTTTGAAAATGATAAATCTCAATACCAGGTTTTCGATGCCCGACAGGGGAAATCAATTCAGGTAAAAAACGCGAATGGTGCAATTACAGACAACACACGTCTTCCTTTTTCTACTTTTTCGGCAGCATGTGCATATGATAAAAAGCACAACCGTCTTTATTATACTCCAATGTTCGTTAATGAACTACGTTATATCGACCTGGCCGCGCCTTCTCCAAAAATCTATTATTTTAATGGGGAAGCGCTGAGTAAAGCTGCCAATTTGAATGATGAAGCCAATCATATTACCCGTATGGTGATCGCAGTTGATGGAAACGGATATGCATTGAGCAATGATGGCAATCACCTGGTAAAATTTACTACGGGACGTAATCCAGTAATCACCGACCTCGGTGCTTTGCAGGATGACGCCTCAAATGATAAAATTTCTGTACACAATCGTTGTACCAGTTGGGGAGGCGATATGATAGCTGCTGCCGACGGCAGTTTGTACCTTGTATCTGCAAATCATTCTATATTCAATATTGATGTAAATAATCGTTCCGCTAAATATGTAGGTGGTATTGAAGGTTTACCTGCCAGATATACCAGCAATGGCGCCGCAGTGGGAGAGAATGGTAAACTTATTGTTAGCAGCGCTAATTCTACTGATGGTTATTATGAAGTGGATATGAAAAGCTGGAAGGCCACCCGGGTAAAGACAAATGGTACCGTTTTCAATACATCTGATCTTGCCAATGGAAATATTGCTTTTCAAAATGAAACCAGGGCCGAAACAATGCCATTGGTTACCCGAACACTTAGTACGAGTCGGATATCGATGTATCCGAATCCAGTATCAGAAGGAATGTTCCGGGTAAGCTTCGATAGCGAAGAACTTGGAAGATATGATATCCAGCTGGTGGATATTACTGGTCGCGTTCTGGTTCAAAAGCCGGTGGCAATTGCTAACAGGGGCCAGGTGGTACAAGTGGAATTGAACTCGCACGTGTCAAAAGGCATCTACTTTGTTAAAGTATTAGGAACTAATAAAAAGTCGGTATTTGCTGATAAAATTATAATCGAATAATACAATAAAATTTATTTGGAACCGCAAAGGTGAAGGCTGTAAATTGCTCACAGCCTTTTTTATTTACCAAGAGGTTCCTGACGAGATGCATGATATTGAACCATTTTATAACTGGCGGCACATTTATGTGAGTGAACAGGACGAGCGTTCTCCTTTTTACGGCCGAGTATATTCGGAGTTTGAGTTCTCGCATACCGTATATAACTATTATATCCATCCTCAATGGGATGAGTTTGGGAGCCGGACCTTATTTATGAAAGTGCTGATTGCGGATTATGATGAACATTATGCCGTTATTGAACTAATTGGTGAATGGAACGACGCGATTGAAAACGATATTATGGAACTAAAGAGGGAAGTTGTGGATGTTTTCATGAAAGATGGTATCCATAAATTTATCCTTATCGCCGAAAATGTATTGAACTTTCACAGCAGCGATAAAGAATACTACGAAGAATGGTACGACGATGTAACAGAAGATAATGGATGGGTCGTAATCCTGAATATGCCAGAGCAAACACAATATGATTTTAAACGGGCTAAACTGAATCGTTATCTCGAATTAATGGAGCTCGAAAACTGGCGTACCTACAAGCCTTTTCATTTGTTTAAGAAGATTGATGAAATAGAAACAAAACGACTCGAATAACAAACGTTAGCTCAAAGTAATCGCGAAATTTTAGACGATAAATGCGAATTATTTTTTTGGCAATTAGTTTTTAGTACTTACTTTTGAAACATGACATCAACAAAACGCTATTTCGGTTTTTATTTTTACTACTTCTTTTTTACAAAGAGGCCGGGAATGCTTTTGTTGAAAACAAACTAGAATAAAAAGAGATCAACATAAAGAGTCCCGGCTAAAGGCCGGGATTTTTGTTTTTGCCCCCATCCCCTAAAGGGGAGCGTGCAAAATGATAACTAAACTTAACACCCTAAGAAGTTTAAAATTACTTAGAGAGTTACAAGCCCCCTTTAGGGGATGGGGGCAAAAAACGATCATGAATAAACGAGTCTCCATACAAGGTTACGAAGGCAGCTTTCACCAGGTGGCAGCGCAGCAGTTTTTCGGGAAAGACGTCGAAGTGATTCCCTGCGCTAATTTTCGGGACGTCGTGAAGATTGCATCTAATAAAAAAGAAAGTGATGGAGGCGTAATGGCGATAGAGAATTCAATTGCGGGAAGTATTCTTCCCAATTACAACTTGTTGCAGAGGTCCAATCTTAAGATAGCCGGTGAAGTGTATCTGCAAATCAAACAACATTTATTAGTGAATCCCGGAGTAAAGCTCGAGGATATCCGCGAAGTACATTCGCATCCAATGGCGATTCAGCAATGCCTGGAATGGCTCGATAAGTATAATTGGAAACTGATAGAAACGGAAGATACCGCACTAAGCGCGAAACATATTCATCAGCATAAGAGCAAACATATCGCGGGTATTGCCAGTAAATTGGCGGCTGAATTGTTTGAACTGCATGTGATCGCTCCCAATATACATACAATGAGAAACAACTATACACGGTTTCTTATTTTGCAAAGAGAGGAGAATAATGTCAAGGTTGATGACGCGAATAAAGCCTCTGTTAATTTTCATACGGATCACTCGCGCGGAAGCTTGGCAAAAGTACTTACGCGTATCGCTGAAGGAGGGATAAACCTAAGCAAGTTGCAGAGTTTTCCGATACCAGGCAGCGATTTCAAATACAGTTTTCACGCGGATATGGAGTTTGATTCAATAGAACAGTTTAACCAGGTGATCGATGAAATCAGGCAGATAACAGCGGAATTGAAGATTTATGGGGTTTATAAAAGTGGAACGATGAAAGCGTGAGTCGTCAGACGTGAATCGTGAGTGGCTCTCCAATTAACGGTAAACCCACTATTACTTAGAGATTCCGTATTGCTACTCATGAATCACGATTCACACCTCACGATTACGCATCCAGTATCTTAAAACCATTTTAAACTATGATCATCTCAACAGCAAAACGTCTCGAAGGTATCGGCGAATACTATTTCTCGCAAAAATTGCGGGAGATTGATGAACTGAATAAGCAAGGCAAGGCGATTATTAATTTAGGAATCGGCAGTCCCGATCTGCCGCCTCATCCCGATGTAATCAGGGTGTTACAGGAAGAAAGCGCGAAGCCAAATGTTCATGCCTATCAATCTTACAAAGGCTCTCCGATTTTACGAAACGCGGTAAAAGAATGGTATGATAAGTGGTATGAGGTGGAGCTAAATGCTGATACGGAGATATTACCACTTATCGGAAGTAAAGAAGGAATTATGCATATCTGCATGACTTACCTGAATGAAGGAGATGAAGTGTTGGTACCGAATCCGGGTTATCCAACATATAGAAGCGCTGTGAAATTAGCCGGAGCAACTTGTGTGGATTATGATCTGCTGGAAAAAAATAACTACGAGCCGGATCTGAATAACATTAATAATAAAGAAGGGAAGATCAAATTGATGTTTGTGAATTATCCCCATATGCCAACTGGGCAATTACCATCTGCTTCCATGTTTGAACGATTGGTGAAATGGGCGAAAGCAAATAATGTATTAATCGTACATGACAATCCCTACAGTTTTATTCTTAATGAAACACCTTCCAGTTTATTAAGTGTAGAAGGGGCTAAGGAAGTTGTGATTGAATTGAACTCATTAAGTAAGAGCCAGAATATGGCCGGATGGAGAGTAGGGGTATTATGCGGTGCGAAAGAACGTATTGATGAAGTATTGCGGTTTAAAAGCAATATGGACAGTGGTATGTTTTTGCCTATTCAATTGGCTGCTGCAAGGGCACTGGGTTTAGGTAAATATTGGTACGATAGCGTTAATGCAGTATACAAGGAACGGAGAGAAAAGGTTTTTGAATTGTTGGATTTACTGAATTGCAGTTATTCAAAAGAACAGGTTGGTATGTTTGTTTGGGCAAAGGTTCCGGCAAAATTCGAAACAGGATTTGAACTAAGCGACGATGTTTTGTACAATGCAAATGTATTTATCACACCGGGTGGAATTTTTGGAAATGCAGGCGATAGTTATATAAGGGTTAGTTTGTGCAGTCCGGTGGAGAAGTTAGAAGAGGCGATTGGGAGAATAAAAGAATTAAAGAAGTAAGGAGTAGAGAAGTAAAGAAGCGCATCTTAGTTATTCTTTAATTCTCTACTTCTTTACTCCTCTAAAAACTATATATGTTCAACACGATAACCATAGTAGGAGTTGGTCTGATCAGCGGATCATTTGCATTGGCACTGAAAGACAGAAAGCTTGTAAAAAAAGTAATCGGCGTGAGCCGTACAGAAG
>Ga0190274_10002767_pt1 | contig 10388 bp, 12 predicted proteins | sample Popmic531T_FD_133002 | JGI IMG/M metagenome (GOLD analysis project Ga0190274, IMG submission 133002) | Populus adjacent soil microbial communities from riparian zone of Yellowstone River, Montana, USA - 531 T | ecosystem: Environmental > Terrestrial > Soil > Riparian zone | place: USA: Montana...
CCGGCACGTCGGTCACATCCTTTCCGTCGATCGAGACCGAGCCCTTATCGGGCGCGACGTCGCCGGCAACAACCGCGAGCAAGGTGCTCTTGCCGGCGCCGTTGCTGCCGATCAGCACCGCGAAATCGCCTTCCGACAGCGACAGGTCGATACCGTTCAACGCACGCCGTTCGGTCGAGGTGCCGCGATTGAAGATCTTGGAGACGCCCGCGATGCGCAGCGCCGCTTTGTCTTCCGCCGTCACTTCACCACGCATGTCGGGCAATTGGCATAAGCCGGCGGCAGCTTCAGATTCCACTTGTCGAGCTGTTGCTGGCTGATCGTCACCGAGTGATCGGCGGGCGTCGGCACGGTCGGCGTAATGGCGGAGACTTTCTCGCCCTTGAACAGACGATCGACCAGGCCCGCCGCCTTTGCACCGATGGCCGGGAAGTCGACCGAATAGGAAGCGAGCATCTCGTTCTTCAGCACCGGCGCCGAAAGCCCGTTAAAGGCCGGAATGCCGAGCCGGCCGGCAATGGCGCCGATCTGGGCGGTGGCGGGCTGAAACAGGTTCGACGGGAAGACATAGATGGCGTCGACCTTGCCGGCGAAGGTTTGAATGCGCTGCGGAATGTCGTTGGTGTTGTCGACACTGACCAGCACGAGTTCGAGATTGTATTTGGGGGCCGCGGCCACCAGCTTTTCGCGCAAGGCGTTGTCGGCGTCGTCACCGGGATTGAACGGCACGCCGACGCGCTTGGCATTCGGCAGCATCTCCTTGATGAATTTCAGGGTGCCGTCCATGTCGACCAGATTGGCGGCGCCGGTCATGTTGGGGCTCGCCTTGTCCCAGGCCGGGATCACACCCGCTACCACCGGATCCTGAACGGCGGCGAACACCACCGGCGTCGCCGGATCGGTCAGCGCGCGCACCGCCGATTGCGTCACAGGCGTCGTGATGGTGACGACCACGTCCGGCTTGTCGGAGGCGACCTTTGTCAGCATTTGCGGGATCAGATTGCGGTCCCAGTTGACATGCGTGAAGGTGATGGTGACGTCCTTGCCCTCGGTATAGCCGCGCTCCTTCATCGAGGCCTTGAAGCCGTCGACCACGCCCTGCAGGGCCGGATGCTCGCCGAAGCTCGTGATTGCGATGCGTTTGGGTTGCTGCGCGCTTGCAGCAGCGGTTGCTGCAACCAGCACGGCCATCGCCGTCAAAAGTCGTCTCACTCTAAATCTCCATCGTGCTTGAGCAGCCTTGGACCAGTCCGTTGGACCCGATACAGACCCCATTTCCGGGACTATTGCTAGGCTGCGATTTGCCGCTCGGGCAAGGCATAAGCTCCAGTCCGGCACGGCTTGTTTGGGTGCATGGGGCGAAGCGTTGCACAGGCCGTGCCAATCGTGGAAATATCGGGGGAAGTCATATCACCCGACGGTCGGGACCTATCCGAAAGCCAAGGCCATGACTACCGAACCGCGCCGCGTCGTCATTACCGGCGGAGCGACCGGAATCGGTCGTGCCTGCGCGCAGGAGATGGCGCGCAATGGCGATCGGGTCTTTGTCCTCAACCGCGACCCGAAAAAGACCGCATCGGTGGTAACGGAAATCCAAAATGCCGGCGGGCTTGCCGACGGCCTGCAGGCGGACGTGACCGACCGGGCTTCGCTCGCGAAAGCGTTCGATTTGGTCGGGCGCTGCGACGTCCTGATCAACTCTGCCGGCACCATGTCGCAGGCGCCGTTTGAGTCGGTCACGGAGGAGGAATTTCAAAGACTGCTCTCGGTGAATCTGCAGGGCCTGTTCGCCTCCTGCCAGCTTGCAGTGCGCGCCATGCCGTCCGGTGGCCGCATCGTGAACATTTCCTCGCGCGCAGCGCTCGGCGGAAAGGGCATTTCGCACTACGGCGCGACCAAAGCCGCCGTGAACGGCCTCACCCGCTCGCTTGCGATCGAATTATTGCCGCGCGGCATCACCGTCAATGCGGTGGCGCCCGGCTTCGTCGACACGCCGCTCTCTCGTTCGGCCCTGACCGATAGCCAGTTCGACGCTTTCGTAGCGCTTCAGCCGATGAAGCGCGCCGGCACGCCGGAAGACGTCGCCTTTGCAGTGGCGTATTTTGCCTCGGAGCGTGCCGGCTTCGTCACCGGACAATGTCTTTATGTCGACGGCGGCAAGAGCCTGCCGGCGTGAGGCCGCTTCTCGGGGCTGCAAATCACATCGGCGGAGCGACGCCGCGTCCGACATTCACGCGCGCCGAAGTGAAGGTGCCGTCCGGTTGCGGCACCGCCGCGATGATGAAGATTTTAGCGCCAGCGACGAGTTCGGCCTTGTCGCCCGGCACATAGGTCACGAGCACCGCATCCTTCGGCACGATGATCTTCTTCTCGCCGTCCTTGTATTTCACCATGATGGTCTGGCCGTCTACGCCGGCCACCGTCTCGACGACCGTCGCGTTGGTCATGGTGCTGCCCGGCTGCACATCCCACGGCCCGAAGCCTTCAGCGACACCGCGCAAGGCTTCCGGGAAGATGTGGACATGCATCGCGCGCTGGCTGCCGTCGGGCTGCGGCATCGCGGAAACGCCGATATAGGAATTCGGTTTGATGTCCTCGATCTTGATCGGAACGATTGCGGCGACGCTCACATTGTCGGCGAGCTTGATCTTCATTTCCTTGCCGTCACGCGACTTGACCGTCATCATCGGTCCATCGATCGCGATCACGTCGCCGCGGACGCGGATCGGCTTGTCCTGTGCGATTGCCTGCCCTGCAAGACAGACAACGGCCAAAGCCGCCAAGATGGATGACATTCTGATCTGAGCGCTCATGACATACTCCCTGAAGCCGACGGCGTTAAACGCTGCGCACAACGGAACAACACCGCGCCAATGGCGCTATTCCTTTTAATAATATCCCGGCGTCGAACCGCCATCGACCGGGATCGCGGCGCCCTGGATGTGCCGGCCTTTCTCGCTGCACAAGAACAGGGTCAGTTCCGCGATATCGGCAGGTTCGGCCATCCGCTTGATGCCGTCGCGGGCGACCGCAGCGGCGCTGATTTCGCCGATGGTCTTGCCGGCGGCGCTGGCACGCTGCGCGAACAGGTCCTGAACCCGGTCCGTCGCTGTCAACCCCGGATGGATGATGTTGACGTTGACACCGTCTTTCATGCCGAGCCGCGACAACCCTTTTGTGAAGTTCGCCATCGCCGAATTGCAAGAGCCGCCGATCAGAAAATCAGAACTTGGCGTGCGCGCGGCGCCGCCGCCGATATTGACGACGCAGCCCTGCGCCTCCGTCAGCATCGGCCAGAACAACCGCGATAGCCGAACGCAACCGAAAAACTTCAGCATGAAACCATCGAACCAGGTTTCGTCGGTGAGTTCGAGAAAATTTCCGGCCTTGGTCGCTCCCGCGTTGTTAATGAGCACGTCGCAGCGCCCGAGTTTCTCCGTCACCAGCGCATGAAGCGTTTCGCAATCGGCAAGCTTGCGCAGGTCGAGCGCGGCCGTGAGCGGCTTCAGAGCGCCGGATTTTTCGATCGCGTCGGCCGCGGTGGCAAGATTTCGTTCGGAGGTTGAGGCAATTACGGTTTGCGCGCCTTCGCGCGCGAACACTTCCGCAATACCGCGACCGATGCCACGGCTGCCGCCGGTGATGACGACGACTTTGGATTTGAATTCGGACATTGCGACCTCTAGGTCATTCCGGGGCCGACCGAAGGTCGGAACCCGGAATCCATTCGCAAATACAGGGATTAAATCTGGATTCCGGGCTCGCGACCGCCAGTCGGCTATAGCCGACTGGCGCATGAATATTGGTGAACTCGGGCAAGCCCGAGCGCGCCCCGGAATGACAACAGCTAGAGCCCATCCGCCACGCCATTGCACAGAGTGCCGATCTCCGGGACCGTCACCTCGATCACGTCGCCCGGCACCAGCCATTTCGGCGGATCGAAGCGCGCACCGGCGCCGGTCGGGGTGCCGGAGACGATCATGTCGCCAGGCTTCAAGGTGGTGAAGATCGTGATGTAGGACAGGAGCGCTCCGAAATCGAAAATCAGATTTGCGGTGGTGTCGTTCTGCCGGATTTCGCCATTGACCGTTGTGGTCAGATGCATCGGCCTGCCGTAGTCGATTTCGTCTGCGGTCACCATCCAGGGCCCAATCGAGCCTGAACGGTCGAAATTCTTGCCCTGGGTCACGTTGAACTTCGCGTGCCGCAGCCAGTCGCGGATCGTCCCCTCGTTACAGAGCGTGTAACCCGCGATGTGGTCCGCAGCTTGAGCGGACGCGATGCGATGGCATTCCTTGCCGATCACAAGGACGATCTCGCCCTCATAATCGAGCTGCGGCGATTCCGGTGGACGGATCAACTCCGCGCCGTGCCCAACGAAGGATCCCGGCGTACGAAAGAACAGGCTCGGATATTTGGGCAGCTCCGAATTGTCTTTGTATTCGTCGTTGCGGTTGGCGTAGTTGACGCCGACGCAGAGAATCTTCTCGGGCGCCACCACCGGTGGCAGCAATTCAATCTCGGCCAGCGGCAGATCCGGACGGACGTTTTCGACCGCTTCTCGCACCTCGTCCAGCGCACCGGCGCGCATGACTTCCAGCAAGGTGTGAAAACGCGGCATTCGCAGGCGGACGTCGATCACGGCGTCGCCCAGCACCACGCCATAGCTCGGCCGGCCGCGATGATTGAAACTGGCGAGTTTCATTCGCTGGTTTCGCTGGTCGGCAACCCGGGGAACGCGCCGCCCACCGGTCTCGACATGGCCCCAGGCAGCGTGGGCATCGGGGCTTTCAGGCGGTTGGGCGCTAGAGGCATGGCATTCAGGTCCGGGGCTCGGAATGGCTGCAAGACGGCTTGATCGGCAGCCCGCTATCCACTTAGTTAGGGGCAGCAATTGGCGGCGTCAAAATCGAAGGTCTTCGACCAAAGGTCAAGCCGCGCCGTACCGCAAAATGGGAGCGAAATATGCCACATATCATCGTTGAATATTCGTCCAATCTGGACAACGCGATGGATGTCCAGGGCCTGCTCGACGCCCTGCATCAGGCCATGATCGAGAGCGGCGCGGCGCCGTTACCGGGCATCCGCACGCGCGCTGCACGCCGCGAGCATTACTGCGTGGCGGATCGCGACCCTGAAAACGCATTCGTGCATATCATTGTCCGGATGCGGGAGGGACGCCCGAAGGAGGTCTATCAGAAGGTCGGCGAAATGATCATGGCGGCGGCGGAGAAGTCGCTCGAGCGCACGCTGGCGCAGCACCCCATGCAGCTCGCCCTCGAAATGCACGAGATCACCCAACTCACCTTCCGCCGCGACACCATCCGCAAGGCCGAGAAGGCCGCATGAGCACCGCACTCGACACGACCTTGGCGCGCGCGGACGGCTATCTCGGCCGCTTCAAGACCGGCGTGGTCGGGCATCTGATCGACGGCAAGTCTGATCTCGGCAACGGCGAGACGTTCGAGACCGCCTCGCCGGTCGATAACGCCGTGATCGGAAAAGTCGCGCGCGGTGGCGCGGCCGATATCGATCGCGCCGCAAAAGCTGCGATGAAGGCCTTCCGCACCGGCTGGGGTCACACATCCGGCGAGAAACGGCGGGCCATCCTGCACAAGATTGCCGACGCCATCGAGGCGCGCGCCGACGAGATTGCTTATGTCGAATGCATGGATACCGGGCAGCCGATCCGCTACATGTCGAAGGCAGCGTTGCGCGGGGCGGAAAATTTCCGCTTCTACGCTGACAGAGCGCCGAACTCCGCCGACGGATTGTCGCTGCCAACCGAGACGCATCTGAACTACACCATGCGCCAGCCGATCGGGCCCGTGGGCGTGATTACGCCCTGGAATACGCCCTTCATGCTGTCGACCTGGAAGATCGCGCCTGCGCTCGCGGCGGGATGCACGGTCGTGCACAAGCCGGCGGAATGGTCTCCCCTCACCGCCACTCTGCTCGCTGAAATCTGCCTCGAGGCGGGGCTGCCGGCGGGTGTGCTCAATGTCGTGCACGGCTTTGGCGAGGATGCCGGGCGCGCGCTGACCGAACATCCGGACATAAAAGCGATTGGCTTTGTCGGCGAAAGCGCGACCGGCTCCGCCATCATGCGGCAAGGCGCGGCTACGCTGAAGCGCGTGCATTTCGAGCTCGGCGGCAAGAATCCGGTGATCGTGTTCGGCGATGCCGATATCGATCGCGCGCTGGATGCTTGTCTGTTCATGATCTATTCGCTGAACGGCGAGCGCTGCACCTCCTCCAGCCGAGCCTTGGTCGAGGCCTCCATCTACGAAGAATTCGCCAAGCGCGCCGCCGAGCGCATCAAGAAGATCAAGGTCGGCCATCCTCTCGATCCTTCCACCGAGATCGGACCGCTGATCCATCCGCGCCACGTCGAGAAGGTGCTGAGCTATGTCGATGTGGCACGCAAGGCCGGCGCCACGGTCGCGGTCGGCGGCGGGCGCGCCAATGGCGGGCAAGGAACCGAAAACGGCAATTTCGTCGAGCCGACGCTCTATACCAATGCGCGCAACGACATGAAGATCGCGCAGGACGAGATTTTCGGTCCGGTTCTGACCATGATCCCGTTTGCCGACGAGAAGGAAGCGATAGCGCTGGCCAACGATGTACGATACGGCCTCGCCGGGTATTTATGGACGCGCGATGTCGGCCGCGCGCACCGCATGGCACAGGCGTTGGAAGCCGGCATGATCTGGGTAAATTCGGAAAATGTCCGCCATCTGCCGACGCCGTTCGGCGGGGTAAAGTCTTCCGGCATCGGCCGCGACGGGGGCGATTTTTCGTTCGACTTCTACATGGAGACGAAGAACATCGCGATCGCGCTCGACAACCACAAGATACCGAAGATCGGAGCATGAGGTTACGCGCAGATTGAAGTTATCCGTCACCCTGAGGTGGCTGCGCAAGGCGCAACCCTCGAAGGGCGACGGCCAAGTCCCAAAAATCCTGGCCGTCCATCCTTCGAGGCTCGCTACGCTCGCACCTCAGGATGACGGTGAAAGAAAAAAGGAAACGCCGCATGCCCATCCGCAAACCGAATTTCGCCCCGCCCTTCAACATCGTGCGCGCGAGCCATGTCGAATTCGGCGTGCGCGACCTTGCGAAATCGCGCGCCTTCTATGTCGATTGCCTCGGCTATCTGATCTCCGACGAGGACAACGACGCGCTCTATCTGCGGGCGGTGGAGGAACGCAACCATCATTCGATCGTACTGCGCAAGTCGAAGGACATTTCGGTGCCGGCGCTCGGCTACAAGGTCGCGAGCGAGGAGGACCTCGACCGTGCCGCCTTCTGGTTCGCGCACAAGGGCTACCCGACTTCTTTTCCCGAAATTCCGCATCAGGGCCGCACGCTTCGCACCTGCGACCTGTTCGGCATGCCGCTCGACTTCTATTTCCGCATGGAGCAGGCCGACTGCATGCTGCGCAAATATGCAGAGTACAAAGGCGCGCGCATCCAACGCATCGATCATCTGAACTGCTTCACGCCGGACGTGCAGGCGTCATACGATTTCTACACCGAGCTCGGCTTCCGGCTCACCGAATATACCGAGACTGACGGCGACAATCCGCAGCTCTGGGCGGTGTGGATGCATCGCAAGGGCAACGTGCACGACCTGGCCTTCACCAACGGCCGCGGCCCGCGCCTGCATCATATCGGTGTGTGGACCGCGAGCTCGCTCGACATCCTGCATATCTGCGACGTGATGGCCTCGTCCGGCTTCCTCGCCAATATGGAGCGCGGGCCGGGCCGGCACGGCATCTCCAACGCATTCTTCCTCTATATCCGCGATCCCGACGGCCACCGCGTCGAGCTGTTCACCTCGGATTATCTGACGGTCGATCCGGATTTCGAGCCGCTGCGCTGGGCCTTGCAGGATGCACAGCGCCAGACGCTGTGGGGCCACCCGGCGCCGAAATCCTGGTTCGAGGAAGGGTCGACCTTCACCGGCGTGCCAGTGCGCGAGCCAGCGCTGGAAGCGCAGCCGATCGTGGCGAGGTAAGTCCGCTCACGCCTTGACGGCGTGGCCCCAGGCCGCCTGCCAATCCTGGCCGGCGAGATCCTTCACACGTCCCTGTTCGTCGAAAAACTTGTTCGGCACCTGGAAAATCGCGAGCATCACGCCGCCGTCCGGACACCACGCGGAATGCCGGCTCCCGGCCTCGCGCCAGACAAACTCCCCCGGCCCGACAGCAAGGCCGGCACCGGGCCTTCCTTGTCGACCAGCGAGCCTTCAATGACCCAAGTCTGTTCGATGCCCACATGTTGATGATCGGGCAATACCGCGCCGGGCGCCAAACGCATCAGCGCAGTGGCCATCCCCGACTTCTTGTCGAACATCAGGTTCTTGACTTCGCATCCCTCGAAACGGGTTTTTTGCCATTCCATGTTGTCGGGCCGCACAACGTGAGAATGATTGTCCGGTGCCTTCACGATGTCCTCCACCAAAAAAGCGATGCGAGCTTCATTCCATCAGTCTTTCAGGCCCGCGATAAACTCCCGCACGGTCTGCAACGCGCCAAACCGATCGAGATTCTCGTGGCCGCCGTCCGGGAAGGATACGAAACGTTTCGGCTCGTGCGCGAGTGAAAAGAGCCTGCGACCGAGCGCAATCGGGATTGCAGGATCACGCTCGCCGTGCAGGACCAGGAGTGGGACCTTGATCTGGGCGACCCGGTCATCCGACCTGAATTGATCGCGCATCAGCCAGCGAACCGGCATCATCGGAAGGATGCCGGCGGCCACATCCGCGGTCGAAGTGTAGGGCGCCTCGAGAATCAAGGCGCGCACCGACTTTTCAGCGGCGAGCGCGGTGGCGACGCCGCTGCCAAGCGAGAATCCCCAGACAACGATCCGATGGGTCGAATAGCGCGACGCTGCAAAGGCATAGGCCGCCTCGGCGTCACGCAGCAGTCCCTGTTCGGACGGACGCCCGGTCGAACCGGCATAGCCGCGGTACGACAAGGCAACGAGACCGATTCCGTCCTCCGTCAGCTCGCGAAAGCGCGGCACCCGCCATGCAAGGATGTCGCCGTTGCCGTGGAAAAACAGCACGACCGGCTTTCCGTCTCTCGGCGGCACGTGCCACACGATGACGTTCTCGCCGTCCGAGGTTGTGAGATTGTGCTCTTCGGCTTGCGGAAATCCGGCTGACGGCGGGCTCGTGCGCCAGGCTTGCGGTACCGGAAAAAGCAACGCGCCTTGCGCGAGGTAGAACCCTGCCACGGCCGCGCAATAGGCGGCAGCCAGTAGACCAATCAGCCATTTCAGAACGATCATATTCAGGCCGCGTCGCGGCGCTGCGCGTCGCGCCTAGGACATCGACTTGACGATTTGCTCAGTCATCTTCTTGGCGTCGCCAAGCAACATCATGGTGTTGTCGCGGTAGAACAGCGGATTGTCGATGCCGGCATAGCCCGACGCGAGCGATCGCTTGATGAACATCACCGTGCCCGCCTTCCACACCTGCAACACCGGCATGCCGTAAATCGGCGACGACTTGTCGTCCTCCGCTGCCGGGTTGGTGACATCGTTGGCACCGATGACGAAGGCGACGTCGGCCTGCGCAAATTCGGAGTTGATGTCCTCAAGCTCGAACACCTCGTCGTAGGGGACGTTAGCTTCCGCGAGCAGTACGTTCATGTGGCCCGGCATGCGGCCTGCGACCGGATGGATGGCGTATTTGACCTCGACGCCCTCTTTCTTGAGATGGTCGGCAAGTTCACGCAGCGCATGCTGCGCCTGCGCCACCGCCATGCCATAGCCCGGCACGATAATGACCTTCGACGCATTCTTCATGATGTAGGCGGCATCTTCCGCAGAGCCGAGTTTCACCGGCTTCTGCTCGCCGCCGCCCGCGGGGCCCGCGACCTCGCCGCCGAAGCCGCCCAGGATCACGGAGATGAAGCTGCGGTTCATGCCCTTGCACATGATGTAGGACAGGATCGCACCCGACGAACCCACCAGCGCGCCGGTGATGATCAGCGCGGTATTGCCGAGCGTGAAGCCGATGCCGGCGGCGGCCCAGCCGGAATAGGAATTCAGCATCGAGATCACGACCGGCATGTCGGCGCCGCCGATCGGGATGATGATGAGCACGCCGAACAGAAGCGACGCGGCGACCAGGAGCCAGAACAGCATGTAGCTCTCGGTGCGCGCGAACAGCACGATCAGCACGACGACGGCCACAGCGAGTGCGATATTGATAGCGTGCCGGGCCGGCAGCATGATCGGCGCGCCGCTCATGCGGCCCGACAATTTCATGAAGGCGATGATCGAGCCGGTAAAAGTGACGGCGCCGATCGCGGTGCCAATCGACATCTCCACCAGGCTCGCGCCCCGGATCGTCCCGACCTGTCCGATGCCGAACG
>Ga0190274_10002768_pt1 | contig 10386 bp, 4 predicted proteins | sample Popmic531T_FD_133002 | JGI IMG/M metagenome (GOLD analysis project Ga0190274, IMG submission 133002) | Populus adjacent soil microbial communities from riparian zone of Yellowstone River, Montana, USA - 531 T | ecosystem: Environmental > Terrestrial > Soil > Riparian zone | place: USA: Montana...
CCGGGGCGAGCCTCAGGACGCCATCGCCGCGGGCACCTTGTGTCCCCGCTCGGCCAGGAAGGCGGCCAGCACTTTCCCCGTATGGGAGGCTTTCACCGCCGCCACTTCTTCGGGCATGCCCTGTGCCACGAGCCTGCCGCCGCCCTCGCCGCCTTCCGGTCCCAGATCGATGATCCAGTCGGCATCGGCCCAGACATCGAGGTTGTGCTCGATCACCACAACCGTGTTGCCCGCATCGACCAGGCGGTGCAGCACGCGGATGAGCTTTTCGACATCCGCCATGTGCAGGCCGACGGTGGGCTCATCGAGGACATACAACGTGTGCCTGCCGGCAGGCCCGGCACCGCGCCGTGGCGGTTCGTCGATGGACCGGACCTTGGCCAGTTCGGTCACCAGCTTGATGCGCTGGGCCTCGCCGCCGGAGAGCGTCGGGCTCTGCTGGCCCAGCGTGAGATAGCCCAGGCCGACATCCTGCAGCAGGCGCAGGGCATGATGGATGGACGGATGCGCGGAGAAAAACTCCACGGCTTCGTCCACGCTCAGTCCCAGCACTTCCCCGATCGACTTGCCCTTGTACTGAACCGAGAGCGTTTCCGGATTGAAGCGCGCGCCGTTGCAGACGTCACATGCGACCTTCACGTCGGGCAGGAAACTCATTTCGATCTTCTGCACGCCCTGGCCTTCGCAGGCGTCGCAACGCCCGCCTGAGGTATTGAACGAGAAACGCGTCGGTTCATAGCCGCGCATGCGCGCGTCCTGGGTACCGGCGAACAGCTTGCGGATGGCATCCCAGAAGCCCACATAGGTGGCAGGGCACGAACGCGGCGTCTTGCCGATCGGCGTCTGGTCGACTTCGAGCACGCGGCTCAGCGTTTCCCAGCCCTTGATGGCCCTGCAGCCGGCCGGCTCGATATTCTTCGGCTTGCGCTCGCCGACGACCGCCACCAGGTTGTCGTGGAGAAGATCCCGAGCCAGGCTCGACTTGCCGCTTCCCGAAACGCCGGTGACCACGCTCAGACGTGCCAGCGGAAAGCGCACGTCAATATTCTTCAGGTTGTGCAGGCTCGCCCCGATCACCTGGATCGCCGGCGTGCGCATGTTCGTCGGGCGATAGGGTTGCAACGGATGGATCAACGGATGCTTGAGGAACCTGCCCGTGAGCGAGCGCGGTTCGCGCATCAGGTCTTGCAAGCCGCCCTGGGCAATGATCTCGCCGCCGAGCCGGCCGGCGCCGGGGCCGATATCGACCACATGATGGGCGCGGCGAATGGTGTCTTCGTCATGCTCGACCACCAGCAGCGTGTTCCCCTTGCTTTCAAGCTTCTCCAGCGTGTCGAGCAGGATCCGGTTGTCGCGCGGATGCAGGCCGATGGTCGGTTCGTCGAGGATGTAGCAGACACCGCGCAGGTTGGAGCCGAGTTGCGCGGCCAGGCGGATGCGCTGCGCTTCGCCCCCCGACAGGGTCGGCGCGGAGCGGTCCAGGGTCAGGTAATTGAGTCCGACCTCGGACAGGAATCCCAGCCGGCTCTGCAGTTCCGCCAGCAGGTCGCGCGCGATTTCCAGGTCGCGGCCCTGCAGTGCGATGGTGGAAATCAGTTCGCCCAGTTGCGCCACCGGCTGCATGCCATAGTCGGCAATGGATTTGCCCCGCCAGAGCACGGCCAGCGCCTCGGGATTCAGGCGCCTGCCCTCGCACTGCGGGCAAGGCTCGTCGACCTCGAGCCACTCGATCCATGAATCCAGCACGTTGTCTTCAGTGCCGTTGCGTGCCCGCTCGTCGTCCCAGCCCACCGCCTCGAGTTGCAGGCCGGTCCCATAACAGCCCGCGCACCAGCCATGCTTCGAGTTGTATGAAAACAGCCGCGGATCCAGCTCCGGAAAACTGCGGCCGCACGAGGGGCAGGCCCGCTTGGTCGAGTACACCGTCTCCGTGACTTTGCCGTTGCCGTTCATCAATCCGTCGAGGGGCGCGATCACGTGTGCGACGCCCTTGCCATGCTCCAGCGCCAGCTTCAATGCTTCGCGTAGGGTTTTTTCGTCGGCGGCACTGACATGGACGTCCGCAACCGGCAACTCGATGCTGTGCTCCTTGAAACGGTCGATGCGCGGGAAATGCTGCGTGGGCAGGAATTCTCCGTCCACCCGCAACGATGGGAATCCCTTGTTGCCGGCCCATTTCGCGAGGTCCGTATAGACGCCCTTGCGATTGACCACCAGCGGTGCCAGCAGGCCGATGTGCTGGCCCTTGTACTCGCGAAGAATCCGGGCCGCGATCGCTTCCTCGCTTTGCGGTTCGATCGGCACCATGCAATCCGGGCAATGCTGGGTACCCAGCTTGACGAACAGCAGGCGCAAGAAGTGATGGATCTCCGTCAGGGTGCCCACCGTGCTCTTGCGCCCGCCGCGGCTGGTGCGCTGCTCGATCGCCACGGTCGGCGGTATGCCGTAGATGGCATCGACATCGGGACGCGATGCCACCTGCACGAACTGCCTGGCGTAGGCGTTCAGCGATTCGAGATAGCGGCGCTGGCCTTCGCCGAATACGATGTCGAAGGCCAGCGACGATTTGCCGCTGCCCGAAACGCCGGTGATCACCGTAAACTTGCCGCGCGGGAGGTCCACGTCCACGTTCTTGAGGTTGTGCTCGCGCGCGTTATGGATCCTGATGACCGGATGCGGATCGTACGGCCGTGCCGCAACTTCCGCCGCGCCCGGTGCCTTGTGCGTGAAGGCGCCCTTTTCTATCGCCTGCTCATAGTCCTTCAGTGCGACGCCAGTGTGCGATTTCGCATCCTCCCGGATCTGCTCCGGCGTGCCCGAGAACACCACCTCGCCGCCCGCCTCGCCGCCTTCCGGCCCCAGGTCGATGATCCAGTCGGCCGCGGCAATCACGTCGAGGTTGTGCTCGATCACCAGCAGCGAGTGTCCCGCCTCGACCAGACGGCGAAAGGAACGCAAGAGCTTCGCGATGTCCTCGAAGTGCAGGCCGGTGGTCGGTTCATCGAACAGAAACAAATTGCCGCGTGAGGAGTGAGGAGCGAGGGGTGAGGGGCTCTTCGATACTGCGGCCAGGTGGCCGGCGAGTTTGAGGCGCTGCGCTTCGCCGCCGGAAAGGGTGGGAACCGGCTGGCCGAGGCGCAAGTACTCGAGGCCGACATCGGCCAGCGGCTTGATGCCGCGCAGCACGTCCGGATACAGCGCGAAATAGTCCACGGCTTCCGAGACTGTCATTTCCAGCACATCCGCAATGTTCTTCGCGGACTTGTCGCCAGGGGCGATGGTGACTTCCAGCACCTCGTCGCGAAAGCGGCGGCCGTTGCAGTCCGGGCAGCGCAGGTAGACATCGGACAGGAACTGCATCTCCACGTGCTCGAAACCGTTGCCGCCGCAAGTCGGGCAGCGCCCGTCGCCCGAGTTGAAGCTGAACATGCCCGGCTTGTAGCTGCGTTCCTTCGCAAGCGGCGCTCTGGCGAACAGGTCGCGTATCGCGTCGAAAGCGCCGACGTAACTCGCGGGATTGGACCGTGTGGTGCGGCCGATGGGCGTCTGGTCCACCATCACGATGTCGCCCACCAGGTCGGCGCCGGCCAGCGACGCATGCAAACCCGGCGTCTCACTCGGCTTGCCCTTGTGCTTGAGCAAGGCGGGATACAGCACGTCCTGCATCAGGGTCGATTTGCCGGAACCGGAGACTCCGGTGACGCAGACGAGGCGGTTCAGGGGAATTGTGATATCGACATTCTTGAGGTTGTGCTCCGTCACGCCCCAGACCTCAAGCCTCGGTTGTCCTGGTTTCACTGCAAGGCGCTTCAATCCGGCGTCCGCGCGACGACGGCCGCGCAGGTACTCGCCGGTCAGTGAATTCGAAACCGCGGCCAGCGCCGCAGGCCGGTCGAAGAACACCACCTCGCCGCCCTTTTCTCCCGGACCCGGCCCCATGTCGAGGATACGGTCGGCCGCGAACATGATCTGCGGGTCGTGCTCCACTACTACCAGGGAGTTGCCGGCGTCGCGCAGCTTCTGCATCACCCCGATCACCCGCCCCATGTCGCGCGGATGCAGGCCGATCGACGGTTCGTCGAGGACAAACAACGTGTTCGTCAGCGACGTGCCGAGCGCAGTCGTGAGATTGATGCGCTGGACCTCGCCGCCGGAAAGCGTGCGCGACTGACGATCCAGGGTGAGATAACCCAGTCCGACCTGTTGCAGATATGACAGGCGGGTGCGGATTTCACCGAGCAGCAGGTCCGTCGCTTCATCCAGTGCGATGGACGGCAAGTGCACCGACTTGAAGAATTTCGCGCAGCGGTCCACGGGTAGCCGCATCAGGTCGTGGATGGTCAGTCCGGGCACGGACTGCAGCTGCGCATGGTTCCACGCCACATCCTTCGGCCGGTAGCGCATGCGCGGATCGAGCACCGAGTCCGCGTCGAGTTTGTTGCCAAGCCGCCAGAGCAACGCATCGGGCTTGAGCCGGCTGCCTTCGCAGACCGTGCACGGTGTGTAGGACCGGTAGCGCGACAGCAGCACCCGGATATGCATCTTGTAGGCCTTGGTTTCCAGCCAGTCGAAGTAGCGCTTCACGCCGTACCAGACGCCGGGCCAGGATTTTTTCCAGTTGACCCACTCGGGCTCGCCGTCGACCACCCAGCTTTTCTGCGCGTCGCTCAGGTTGCGCCAGGGCTTGTCGAGCGGGATGCCGCGTTTCTTCGCATACTTTTCCAGGTCGTCCTGGCATTCCTTGAAGCTCTGCGTCTGCCAGGGCTTGACCGCGCCGCCGCCCAGGGTCTTCGATTCGTCAGGGATCACCAGCCCGTAGTCGACGCCAATGACGCGGCCGAAGCCGCGGCAGGTATCGCAGGCGCCAACCGGGGAGTTGAACGAGAACGTGCTCTGGATGGGCTCGCGATAGTGGATGTCGCAGTCGGGGCAGTGCAGGTCGCTGCTGTAGCGCCACGCAGCAACAGGTGATTGGTGATTCGCAATTGGTGATTGGTGGGCGCTGTCGCGCGGCGATTCCTCGTTGGCGAGCGGATAGACGTTGACTGAGCCGTGGCCGACGCGCAGTGCGGCTTCGAGGGCTTCGATGACGCGGGCGCGCTCGGCGGAGGAAAAACGCAGCCGGTCCTGGACGATTTCCAGGCGGTCATTCTCGCGGGAGTGAACGCGCGTATAGCCCTGGCTCTCGAGCAGCTTGAGGATCTCGGCTTCGGTGAAATTCTTCGGGATATCGACCGGGAAGGTGATGATCAGGCGAGGATCGCCGGCCTTTTGCGCCCGGGTGGACACGTCGTCGTAGATCGAGTCCGGATTATCCCGCCGCACCGGACGCGAGCAGCCGCGGCAATAGAGCTGCGAGGTGCGCGCGAACATCAGCTTCAGGTGGTCGGCCAATTCGGTCATGGTGCCGACCGTGGAGCGCGACGTGCGCACCGGATTGGTCTGGTCGATGGCGATTGCAGGCGGGATGCCATCTATGCGATCCACCTGCGGCTTGTCCATGCGATCGAGGAACTGGCGCGCATAGGGAGAGAACGTCTCCACGTAGCGGCGCTGGCCTTCCGCATAGAGCGTATCGAAAACCAGTGACGATTTTCCGGAGCCGGAAACACCCGTGACCACCAGCAATTCGTTCAGCGGCAGGTCCAGGTCGAGGTTCTTGAGGTTGTTCTGGCGCGCGCCACGGATGGCAATGGCGCCGCGGTCCTGCACGGGTTTGTAAGAATCAGGCATATCAGGGAGTTATCCGGCGAAGTCGCGGCCCGGGGCGGGACGCATGGATCCGCGATGCAGATACATTCTAATCGCGCAAAACCAACTATGCGTAGCTGGTGCCCGCGGCCCCGAAAATCAAGCACGTGTTGCATCCATCCTGCCGCTAAAAAACGGATCTGGTATAAATTCGGAATGCTTTTGCGATTCAAGACGGTCGCGCTGCTCGGCCTGTTGATCCTGTCGGCAAGCTTGCGCGCCGAACCAGTGCCGGCCCAGTTCCGCGGCTGCGATTCGGCGGGCTGGTGCCGATTCCGGGTCGAGCCGCGCCGGCTCGAACCTGGCGCGGCGATCGAGGACCCGATCCATCGCGTGCGCCCCCTCGGAATACCGGAAATGCACGGCAACGATGCCGTTTCGATCGCCGTGCGCGATCGACTCAACGCACTGATGTCCAGTTTCGTTCACCAGCACAAGCGCATCGTGCTCTACGACCTTCGCGACTTCGGCGATGGCACCTACGTTGCGAACATCACGGTGAACGAGTCAGCACTGCCCGAAGACCCGGTCCTGCAGGATCTGGCGGCAGATCGTCGCTGACACGGCGAAGGGAGTTTTCTTTTGGGGCGGGAAGCGACGCCGGGCTGCGCTACCCGCACGAGCGTGACCCGTTAGCGACTTGTCGCCCGTTTGCGGGAACGCGAGTCAGGTTCGGCAATTGCCGCTGGTTCGACGCTCGTCAACGATTCGGCTCCGCCCCAAGCTACGCCCGCCGGAGAGCCGAATCCGGCCGACTTCGTCGGTAACGTGTCCGCGCAGCGTCGCTAAATATATATCCGCTGACGGGCAAAAAAAATCCGGCGGCCGAAGCCGCCGGATTTCCTCAAACTGAACTGCTGCCTTATTCCTTCGTGATCGCCCACACTACCGCCGATTTCGGCGTGGTGTAGAACGGCGACTCCATCTGGTAGTTCACATAGAGTTCGCCGTAGTCACCGACGTACATCGTCTTGCCATCGGTGCTGAACTCGACGTCGTTGCTACGCTCCATGCCGCCGCGGTTCTCCGGCTTCTGGTAGGCGTTGGGGCCCGGATCGATGTTCTCGGCGAAAATCGACCACTTCACGCCCGTCGGGTTCAGGAACTCGACGCGCACGACGGCCGGCCACATCGGACGCAGGCTTTCCGGCCCGTTGTCGATGATGCCGAACACTGCGGTGTAGAGCACGTCACCCGGCTTGCCTTCGAACTTCGGGTTCGACCATGCCAGCCCGTCCATGGGGTTGTTGGTGTCCCACTCGAGCACGGGGTTGATGTAGCCGTTCGGATTCGGGTTGGCCACGATCAGCGGGGTACCGCGGACGCCGATGGAGTGGTCGATGAACCGGTACGGCGGCAGGGTCGGCACGAACGGCTTGTCCCCGATGTTGAGCTGGGGATTCGGCCGGGTCGGGTCGAACTTGTTGCCACGATAGACATCCGGTCCCGAACGCTTGATGTTGACGAAGTTGTCACCATCCTTGTCCGGGAAGCCGGCGTCCTGGCCCTGCTCGGTGACGATGAACAGGCGTTCGGCGGAGTTGGCGACACGGCGGTTGCCCTTGTCGTTGTGGCCGTTGTCCGAAACCGCCAGCGCCTTCTCGAAGCGGGAACCCTTGGGACCGAAAGCCACGCCCGACGAATTGCGCAGGCCCATCGTGTAGACCTCCCAATCTTCGGTCTTGTAGCTGCTGTCGGCCTTCAGCTTGGTGCGGTGAATGGCACCGCCGCAGGGCTTCTGTGCCTTGATGACCTGGCCCGGCTTGGACGGCGTGCCCTTGGGCAGGTACGCGCCCGTCAGGTTGCCTTCCGTGTCGCGGATGTTCAGGCCCGTCAGCACGATGTCGCGGCAGGGCGGATCGCGCGGCAGCGCCGGCATGCCATCGGTGGTGCGCTTTTCCCAGTACGGGTCGATCGCATCCGTCCAGCCGTGGATGTTGGGATCGGAGAAGCCCGAGTTGGAGGGTGCGCCGACAGCGTAGTACAGGTAGCCGTCGCGGCAGGTGATGCCGCCGAGTGCGTGGTCGCCGATCGGGACTTCGTTCATGATCAGCTTGGGGGTGCCGTTGACGCCGTCGATTTCCCAGATGCCGTAGCTGTAGTCGCCGACGTACGTGCGACCGTTCTCCGGGCAATAGGCGATTTCGTTCAGCGCGAACGACTTGAAGGTGCCGAGGCCGACGTTGTCCTTGATGATCTTGCCGGACTTGTCGAAGACCTTGACGTGGGGCTTGTCGATGCCTGTCGGCGGGAAACCGAAGGTGTTGCCGGAAATGGCAACCCACACGTTGTCCTGCTTGTCGACGGTGATCGACGTGATGGTGTCGAGGCCTGCCGCGAACACGCTCACCTTGTAGCCCTTGGGTACCTTGATCTTGCTGGGGTCAGGCTTTACGGGAACGCGGGTCGACCACTTGCCGGCGGGACCACCCGGCTCCGCCTTGGCGCGATCCTGCGCGAACGCGGATCCCGTCATGGCCATGGCACCTGCCATTGCGATTGCTGCTGCGTATCTTAGTATTTTCATTTCTCCTCCTCCTTGGACGTTCTTTAATTATCGAACCGTCACTGCGACTGCCTTGCCAACTGACACTTCTGTTTCACAGGAATAACGAACGCGCTACCCTGGATTATTGTTCGTGTTTCTTGATCGTGAAGGTGCGGATGTGCGCCACGAGATCGGCTATCTGCGCATCGTCGAACTTGTGCTCCCAGGCGGGCATGGCAGCGATCTTGCCCATGTAGGCGCCGCCCTTCTTGATGATCATGGTCAGGTATTCGTCCGGCACGCCGGCCATGTACTCCTTGTCGGCGAGCGTGGCGATGCGGGGCACGAACCCGGCCTTCGTTCCCTCCTGGCCGTTGCCGTAGGTGCCGTGGCAGCCGGCACACATCTGGTCAAAAGTTTCCTTTGCCTTTGCCGCGTCTGCCGGCGCGGCGCTGGCTGCCGGCGTGAGCGAAACGAGGAATGCAACGATTGCAGACTGCAGAAGTGTTTTCGAATTGCGTGGATGAGTCATTCGCGTTGAAGCCATATTCCGGACTGGCCGACCGGGACTGGTCGACTGGATTGAGATGAATGGAAAACACCACCGTATCACTAGTCGCAGGCGGTCTCAAGGGAGTTTGAGATACGAACTAGGGGGGTGCAAGCTCCCGCCTTCGATGTTGCGATGCATTAAGAATCCGGATCGGGATTTATTCCCTTGACGGATGGTCGGAGCAATGTCGGCAACAGGCAACGACCCCTGGAGCCTGCCGGTTCGCGGCGTTTCCGACAACTCAAACCAGACTGCCCGGGAGCAGACGATGAAATCAGTCAAATTGCTGGCAGCCATGTTACTGGCAATCGTGGCGGTGGCCGTGCCGCTCGCGGTCCCCGGCGCCAGCGCCGACGTCGAGGCGCAACAAGGTAGCGGCAAGGCGGGCGGCTGGGCGCCTCGAGTGGCGATCAAGCCCGATCCGTCGAAGATCCTGGTCCCCAACGGCTACAAGGTCGGCGTGTTCGCCACCGGTCTCGATACCCCTTCCGCAGCCACCGTCGACAGTGACGGCAGCATATGGGTGGCGATATCCGGTCCGCTGTTCATGCCGGGCACGGAGCCCCCGCACGTCAAGGTATTCGACAAGGGCGGGAACCTGGTCAAGGAGATCGGCAAGGGCATGTTCATCGCGGCGTTGAACGACATTGCCTGGTGCGCGGATAGCAAGAAGGTCTATATCTCCGAAAACGGCGAAAGAATCTGGGAGATCGGTGGCGTCAACGGCGAACTGAAGCTGGTCGTCAAGGACCTGATGATGGGCGAGCGCCGCAATGGCGGCATCACCTGCAAGGATGGTTACCTGTACTTCGCGCTGGGCCTGCCGAGCAACACCGGCTTTGCGGATCCGGACAGTCACGGCTGGACGGATTTCCCCAAGGACCCGTTTTGGGTCGCGCATCCGGACGGATTCCCGCCGACCCCGCATGACGCCGTCTGCCGCGACATTGTGCATACGGGCCTGAACATCCGCTCTTCGGACGGGCGCATCACCGGCGCTCTCCTCCCCGCGGGCGTGCCGGCGAAACCGGGCCAGATCATCAAGGCGACGGTCCCATGCGGCGGCTCGGTCATGCGGGTCAAGATCAGCGACAAGGACGCGGACGGCCTTTATCCGCACGGCAAGATGGAAGTCTATGCGATGGGCTTTCGCAACCAGTCGGGCGTGGCATTCGGGCCGAAGGGCACGCGCTTCGAAAACGCGCTGGCGGTTTCCGACAACGGCGCCAGCGACCTGGGCAACCGGCGCATTGCCAACAGTCCGGAGAAACTGTTCATCGTCACCGACAAAGGTCAGGACGCGGGCTTTCCGGACAAGGATGGTTTCGGATTCGTCACCAACAAGCGCTCCAGCCTGCAGATGTGGACCGGGTCGAAGTTCGAGCGCCCCTATCCGCAACTCTACATCGGCGAGGAGCCTTACCTGCCGAAGATGCCGCCTTACAGGTTTCCGGCGCCGGGGATCCGCGGTACGCCGGTGATTGCTTCGAATCCCAACCCCAATGGCTACATCAACCCGGTGATGGAATGGGATGCGAACAGTCCGATGGACGGCATTGCCTGGAGCCCGCCCGGCTTCGGCGCATCGAAGGAA
>Ga0190274_10002769_pt1 | contig 10386 bp, 4 predicted proteins | sample Popmic531T_FD_133002 | JGI IMG/M metagenome (GOLD analysis project Ga0190274, IMG submission 133002) | Populus adjacent soil microbial communities from riparian zone of Yellowstone River, Montana, USA - 531 T | ecosystem: Environmental > Terrestrial > Soil > Riparian zone | place: USA: Montana...
CTGGACGCAAGGGGCAGGACTCGGATTCTCGCCGCGTGGGATCAGGTGAATCTCGGCGGCTCGGCGGGCGCGCCACCGCTGGCCTTCGGCTACGGCGTCGAGTACACAGGTGCGACCATCGATGAGCACGTGACCGCTCAGAGCGCCGTAATCGTCAGGAATCATGAGGGCGCTGGAGCACACGGAACGTATGTGGCGGGTATCGCCGCAGGAAGCGGCGCGCCGCATGGTGTTTACAAGGGTGTCGCACCGGGGGCAGATCTCATTCTTGTCACTTACCGGAACGATGTGCCCGTGGGCGGGTCAGCCTACGTCTTGGACGCGATAGATTACATACGGAAACACGCTCGAGCTTCGGGACGGCCCGTAGTCATCAATCTGAGCCAGGGGGACAACTTGGGCTCGCACGACGGCATGAGCCTGTTGGAACTCGAAATCGATCACGTGGTCGAAGAGGGGCGTGTGCTGGTCGTCGTCTCGGCCGGCAACGAACGTGGCGGGCCGGCCAGTCACCACGCACAAGGGAAGGTCGAGCAGGGGCGCGAACTCGCTCTGTCGTTCGCGCTCGCGGCGGGCCGTGGCCGCGTCGTCGATGGCGACACAATAGAACTCTGGTACGGCGGCGGCGACCGCTTCGCAGTCGCCTTGCAAGCGCCCGGCGGTAGGAGGAGCGACTTCATCGAGCCGGACGGAATGGACGTTGTAATTGAATTCCCTGCCGGGAACCGCGCACACGTCCATTCGAAGAGCGGCCACCCAACAAACGGCGACAACCGCATCGGCATTGTACTGGAGCGCGGCGAGGGGTGGGGGACGGGCCTTTGGCAATTAATTTTGCGTGGCGACAAGGTCGAGCGAGGCGACTTCGACGTCTGGGCCGACCGTCCGAATGCGGTTACAATCATCGACTTCCGGAGTCACCAGTCTGACGCCTCGACCATCACGCTCCCCGGCAACTCACGATGTGCAATCACGGTGGGCGGATTCATCTCGCGACCTTCACTGTGTGAGGACAACCGTGAGGTGAGGGGAGATTTTGCGCCCGGCTCAAGCACGGGCCCCACACGCGACGGCCGCGTTAAACCCGACGTGACCGCACCGGGCACCCTCGTCATGGCACCGCGAACGCGCAGAGGTGGCCAGCCAATTCGTTACGATCTCATGAGCGGAACAAGCATGGCCGCGCCACACGTGACGGGCGTCGTCGCACTATTGTGGTCACTTTGGCCCGGGCTGGCGGCGGGGCAGATACGCGACGTGCTTTTATCCACCGCCAGAAATGACGCATTCACGGGCGTGACGCCCAATACGAACTGGGGACAGGGGAAGCTGGACGCCAGGGCCGCGTACGAGGCTTTATTCAACTTGGTTAAAAAAGGAGAAGCGAAGATGTCAACAACAAAAGTCTTAGAGTTCGAAACCGACTTTCGAGAGAACCGTTATGGTGAGCCCGCAGGGATGAGGATCAAAATCGAGTTGGGCGACGATGCTGATCTCACTATCACAGGAACCTCCACCGGAGCTTACGATGGGGAACCTTACCAAGGCACCTTGATGTTCAGAAAAGCGATAACCGGATATGAAGGCGGAGATGAGTGCTGGATTAACGGCGTGTGGGTGGTTCCGTGCCCTACGAAGGATTCGGAAGGCGACGAATCTTCCGCCAGCGAGGGCGACACGCCCCCGGAGGACTGACCCCATCTTCGCCGGACAGCTGCGCGGGCCAAGCGGTGCTGGCGACTCCGCCATCACCGTGGGCGTCACGTGAGCGAGACGCCGCTGAAAGGCGGCCCCCCGCGCGGTCCGGCCGCCAATGCTTGACGTCGGGAATGGAATCACTCGAAGAGCCTGACGAGCACGGGTACGTAAGCTTTTGTCATACGTACGCAAGCGAGCTGTTTCCCGTCGGGTGACCATGCGAAAGAAAGTATGTTGGCGTCCTTGAAATATGTTAGTTGCTGAGGTACCCCGCCTTCGAGCGGTTGCAGCCAGAGGTTTGCGGCACCATCGGCGCGGCTGACGTAGGCGAGTCCCGAGCCGTCGGTCGTCCAGCGCAGCCTGTTGTCGGGAGTCAGGCGCAGGCCATTAAAAGGCGTGGTCGATTCGGGGAGTTCGAACCGCCTGATAATGGCAAGGGAGTTGAGGTCATACACTTCGACGTGCCACGTCTGACTCTCAGGCTGATCATTGGTGAAGAAGGCCAGCAGCCGCCCGTTAGGGGAGAGCACAGGGCAAAGCGCGCTCTTGTCGAATAACTTGATCGCATTTCCGCCGTCGATTGAAACCTTCTTGATGCTGTTTCCGGTGCGGTAAATCACCCACCTGCCGTCCGGCGTCACCGACGGCACGTCCTCGTAAACGCCGTCGGTAAGTTGCTTCGGCTGCGTCCCGTCGGCGTTCATGCGCCAGATGTTCATCGCGCCGGCGCGTGTGGAAACGAACACGACGTGGCGCCCGTCGTCCGACTGCGCGGGCTTGAAATTGTCCGCCTCGAAAGTCAACTGCCTCACCGACGAGCCCGGCTCTTGCACCCAGAGATTCGTGTGGGTGCCGTCGCTGACGGTGTAAAGAAACTTGCCCGCCCCGTCCCAAAGGATTTCCGAAAGGCCTTTCCGCTGGTTCACGCCCGTCACGTCGGGCCGCGCTCCACCCGCCGCGGAAACTTGCCAGACGCTGGAGTCCTCCTCGATATTCAGCGTGAGAAAAAGGCTCGAATCGCGCGCACTGCTGACGAGGGTGTAATTGTGTGGGTCGTTTGTGACTTTGCGAACCTCTCCGCCCGGGTAGGCGAGTAGATGGAGCTGCCACGGCGCGCCCAATGCTGCGGCTGCCGACACCACCAGCCCGCTCCCGTCAGCCAGCCAGGCCACGCGCGAGATGTCATACCAGGATTCGACGTTGAGGCGGCGGCCAGCGCCCGTCTCAACGTCGATTACCTCAAGATTCATCTGCTGTTCAGGGGACAACCTGAGAGTCGGGCACGCCAGCACCTTTCCGTCCGGCGACCATACGGGTCCGGCCCGCTTCATGTCGGTCATAAAGGTGTCGGCGTCGGCGCGGGTGCGCCGCGCCAGAATGCGTTCCGACGTCCCATTAGCTTGCGCGACGATGAGGTCAGGCGTATCTGACGCGCGGTTGGTGCGGACGAACGCCAGCCACGCGCCATCGGGCGAGAATGTGACGCCGGTGTTAACGTCGTCGAGAATCTTACGCCGGCCGCCGCCCAGCTTGGAGACGCGGTAGAGGGCGCCGGTCTCAGCCTGATTCTCCAGGTAATAAACGTAAGTACCGTCAGGCGAGAAAGACAGTCCGCTGTAATCCGCCGCCGAGGGCTGCGCGATACGCAGGTCGCTCGCCGTAGCGATCTCTGTAATGCGGATCGTGTCTTTGCCATCCTCGCCGACGACACGGGCGACGTACTTTCCATCGGGCGAGAGCGTGATGTCGCTGATGTCTCCAGACAAGTTCAAGCGCTGGAATTTCAAGTTGAGCATCTTGCCGAGGAGAGGCAACCGGCGTTGGCGAGCGAGGCTGGAGTAGAAGTAGATGCCGGCAGCCGCCAACGAGAATAAGACGAGCCAGTAGACGGGACGCCGCTTGCGTGGGAACGTCGAGGCTCGCGTGCTGATGAGCGAGGCTAATTTAAAACCCGTCATCCGCCCCAACGCGCCATAAGGGCGTATGCTGGGTTCGGCGCTCGGGGCAGCTTGCGATTCCGACGACGGGTCGGCCCCTTCGCGGGGCGAGTAGGATGATCCGCCGATGTGGGAGGCACTCGACGACACCGACCTTTCAATTAAGGAGCGGCGGACGCGGCGCAATTCGTCCACCATCTCCCGAGCGGACTGGAACCTTTCTTCCGTGCGCTTTCGCAGCGCCTTCGCCACGACTTCCTGGAGTGCTCCGGGCAGGCCGTCTCTCACGCACTCGATGGGCTCGGGCTCACGCTCAAGTATTGAGACGATGACTTCGCGCGACTCACGCCTTGGGAACGGACGCCGGCCGGTTAGCATTTCGTAGAGCACTACGCCGAGACTCCACAAGTCTGTGCGCTCGTCTGCGGGCTGGCGCCGCAATTGTTCGGGTGACATGTACTCCCACGTGCCCATCAACAGTTCAGGCTCAGTGTGCAGGGCGGGGAGCGGTGTGGCTTCCGGGGTGCCAGCGTAAAGCCTCTCCTCGACGAGCTTGGCGAGACCGAAGTCGAGTACTTTCGCGTATCCATCGATGTGCAAAACAACATTCTCAGGCTTGATGTCGCGGTGGAGGACACCGGCTTCGTGTGCGGCCACGAGCGCGATTCCGATCTGGGTGGCGATGTCGAGCGCTTCGCAGACTTCCAGCGGTCCCCGCTGTAATGCCTGACGCAGCGTCCTCCCGGGGACATACTCCATCGCGATGTAGCGTCGCCCCTCGGCCCCACCGATCTCGTAGATGTGTGCAACGTTAGGGTGGGAGATGGCCGAGGTGGCGAGAGCCTCCTGCTCGAAGCGGCGAACGCGCTCTGCGTCGTCGACGATGGCGGCCGGCAGCAGCTTCAGCGCGACGCGGCGGTTCAGGCGAGGGTCGTGGGCGAGATACACCTCCCCCATGCCGCCGCGGCCGAGCAGTTCAAGAAGGTGGTAAGGGCCGACGTCCCGGTCCTTAAGAGACTCGGGCTCGGCGTTCATCAACGTCAGCCCCACGCTCGTCAACGGCGCTTCCAGGAAACTGTCGACGCACTCCGCCGAGGAGAGGAGTGAGAGCACCTCGCGCCGCAACTCCTCGTCGGCGGCGCAGGCGCTAGCGAGGAAGCCCTCGCGCTCGCCCGCATCGATTTCGAAGGCGGCGTGGTAAAGCGCCTCTAGCTGTTGCCATTGCTCAGAGTCCATGAGCGTGAAAGGGCGCCGCCGCGAATGAAGTCAGGGCGATAGAGGTGACCGACGGATAGAGCGCCTCTTATCCATAACGCGACGGTCGCGTCCAAAAACTATCAGCGCTTATTTTCCGCGCACCTTACTGCGGAGCCAGGACTTCGCCAGACCCCAGTGCCTGATCACTGTTACCTCGGCAATATTCAGAACCTCGGCCGTCTCTTTGACGCTCAGCCCGCCGAAATGTCGCAACTCAACGATCCGGGCCTTCAATGGGTCGAAGGCTGCCAACTGGTCGAGAGCCTCGTTGAGCGCTAACAACTCGGCGGACTTCTCGGGCGTCAGGACGGCCGCTTCATCGAGTGGCTGGTCAGCCGCCCCGCCACCCCTCTTGCCGCGCAGATTGCGTCGAGCGTAGTCGATGAGTATGCGGCGCATGATCTGCGCCGCGATGGCAAAGAAGTGTGCGCGGTTGTGCCAGTGGGCGTGAGTCTGATCGACCAGCTTCAGGTAGACCTCGTTGACGAGCGCGGTGGTCTGGAGCGTATGCCCGGGGCTTTCGCGACGCATCTGGTACTTGGCCAAGCGGCGCAACTCGGATTCAACGAGTGGAATCAGCCGGTCGAGGGCGGAAGGGTCGCCGTCGTTCCAAGCGATGAGGAGATCGGTCACGCTCTCGGTGTGCATAGGTAACGCTTTCGACTTAAGTGCCTGATCGGGCGGAGCCCCGCCACCACGTGGGTCACACCTTTCAGGTAGTCAGCAAGAAAAAATTTGATTGAAGGTGATAGTCACCTGTCTGTTTCGGCGCGAATGAAAAGTAAGCGGGGAACCGCAGCACGAGCCGAGAACTCAAAGCGCGACCGAATGCCACTCAATGAAGTCCGACAAACAGGGTCACCTTGGCGCGCGGTCCGACGGGTGTGCATTCTATGTCCCCCACGCCTAGCGCGCAACAGACATTCTCGATTCTGGTGGGCAGTCACGTTCGCAGCCCGCTCGAGCGGACCTCACCCAGGACGGCGACGAAGGCAACGTCCTCACCACCGTTGCTTTCGGACCCGTCCTCCGGCACCTGTCGAGAGACCGTGCCTTCGGGAGAAGAGACGACTATGAACATTTTAGACGCGGTTCAGGAGACGACGCGTCGCGCGGGCGGGGGACACACCCGGCAGCGCGGCACAAAAGCGTTCGAGCAGGCCACTAAGGACTGGCGCGCTGCCGAGCGGCCGGAGCGCGTGTTGCGTCGCATGCAACAACTAGGGCTAACACGGGAAGCCGTAACGCTGTCCCGGAGCATGTCGAGCGACAATGGCTTGGTCGACTTTAACCCTCTCGAACGTATCATCGGGCAGAACCAGCTCATGAGCAGCTTTTTCCTACCGCTCGGAGCCGAACGTGCCCGCGCCGTAGGACGCATCGTGACGCAGACCGGCGCCGGCGTCGGCACGGGCTTCCTCATCTCCCCGCGGCTGCTGATGACGAACAACCACGTAATTGAGAACGACAGAATCGCGGCGCTCTGCCGCATCGAGTTCGACTACGTGTGTCGCTTCGACAGGGGATTCAGCGCTACACAACTCTTCCGCTTGCTCCCCGGCGAGTTCTTCCTCACCTCCGTCACCCGAAACGATCTTAACCTTGACTACACCATCGTCGCCGTCGAGCCCGTCAACTCGCAGGGTGAAGAACTCGCCGAGCGTGGATCCATACAGCTGGTTTCAACCCTGGGGGACCTAACGGTGTTGGAGTGGGCGAACATCATCCAGCACCCGGGCGGCGACCCGCAGCAGGTCGCGTTGCGCGACAACAAGGTGGTTAAGTCTCTCGAACACTTCATCCATTACGAGGCGGATACCCAGCCCGGCTCGTCCGGCTCGCCAGTCTTCAACGACCAGTGGGAGCTCGCTGCACTCCACCACAGCGGAGTGCCCGATCAGGAGCGGCCCGGCGTCTATCGGCTCCGGAACGGTGACGAATGGGACACGCGGCAGCCGCTCCCCTACCCGGAGCAACTGCGGATGTGGGCCAAGGTCAACTGGCTCTCGAACGAGGGCGCCCGCATCAACAGCATTATCGCTGATGCACGATCGCGGCTCGGCGACGACCCGGCCCGCCACGCTCTCTTCAACGAGGCCGTCCGGGAAAATGCTTCGCCATTGCTTGAGGACAGAGAGAGGGCAGGCGATGGCGGAATCCTATTAGAAGAAATGATTAACACGGAACCTAACGAACGTTACGAATTCGAGAGAGAGCTGGGTCGCGGCGCATTCGGCGTCGTCAACCTTGCGCGCGACAGACAAATCCACTCGCGTCATGTAGTCATCAAGTTCCTGCTCGAAGCGGAGGGACGGAGATTCGATGACCCCTCGTTCAGGACGATGTTCGAAAGAGAGACCAGTGCTCTCGCTTGGATCAATAATCCTCACGTTGTCGACATCTACGACTACGGGTGGACACCGGCGGGCAAGCCTTTCATCGTTATGAAGTACATCGAAGGCGAAACTTTGCGTGCCGCGATGGACGGGCGGGCAATGAAACCGGAGCGCGCCGCACACATCGTCAGTCAACTGGGTTCCGCGCTCAGTGCTGTGCATGACGCTGGCGTTGTCCACCGCGACCTCAAGCCCGAGAACGTCATGCTCCAGCCTTCTGGCGGTGACGAGTTCGCCATCCTGATCGATTTCGGCGTCGCCAAGACAGAACTCGCACGAGCGGGGCGATCCGAGCAGGAGACCTTGGCGGGAACGCTTGTCTACATGGCGCCGGAGCAACTGCAGGGCCATCCAGTTCCGGCGAGCGATGTGTGGGCGCTCGGGGTCGTCGCCTACGAGTTGGTGGTCGGGCGGAGGCCCTTCTCAGCAGCCGCCGAGATACTCATGCTGAAGGACGGGCCGGCCGTCTCCTTCGCCCTGTGCCCCGGTTTACCGAAAGCGGTGCAGGCAGTCATCCTCAAAGCACTCAGCTACGACCCGGCCCACCGTTACACGCACGCGCACGAAATGGGCCAGGCATTTCTGCAGGCCGTCCGCGAAGGCGACCCTCCCGGTCCCCCTCCGCCGCCGGCCGACTCTGGGCCTCCTGTTTCCGAGCCCGCGACGGAACTGCGCCTGCCTGTTAATCACACTTCATCCGAGCATGAAACCGGTCCGGTGCACGGCCGTGAGATCGACTTCATCAACCTCAGTGTGGAAGGTGCGGGCGAGTTTAGGGCCTCGGGCGAATCCGCCACACAGAAAGTCAAGACGGGACCCGTTAGCGGTGAAAGGATCAGATTCATCAATAAAGACATGCGAAGGTGAAATCCAGAAGGTTCGGCACAAGATGATAACTCTGCAACTTCAACGGGCGGTGACAACAAACCTGACGCTTGGGCAACAAGTGGCGAAGGAACACACGGGTCTTGACGCGTTGCCCGGCTACGTGCTCGTTGTCTTCGAACGGCGCGAACAGGGCAGCGCGGTTTTCTTTCGTCTGGTGAAGTCCGGCGAAAGCTTTAGCTCCAGATTCAAAATTCCCTTTCGCGATTTGTCCCAAAAGTACTTCGCGATCGCAGTGAACGACTCGGTGCTGAGCTATGCATTTGAGCATTTGATTGTCACTGAAGATGGCAGCGAAGAATTCACCATCAAATTTCATTTGACCTACCGGGTCGCGGATCCAAGGAAAGTCGCCGAATTACTTGAACACGATCCGCTCCAACAATTGCGCGACGAAGTGGTTCGCGTGATTGCCCGAAACTGCGCCAAACGCAAGGCGGAAATGTTCCGGGATCGCTTCAGGGACCTTGAGCGAATTGTCATCAATAGCGAGAGCGTCAGACTGCGTCCGTATGCCGCCGAGTTGGGATTCAGGATTATTTCTATCGATCTGGATAAGCCATTGCCGGACTACCGAGGGCAGATCACCGATGTGCGACACAGGGCAGAAGCGAAAAAGGGCCATTACGAGATCGAACCGGTTGTGAATCGTCTCAAGCAGCAAGCGTCGCGGACCGGGAAACACGAGTTGCACCAGGAAGACCTCAATCACAAAGACGACATCCAGCCGAGGGAATTGGAACAGCAAATTGTCCCGAGCGAGAAGCCGGATGAAGTGAACCAACCGGACCGCAAGCTCCAGGATATTCAAACAAACTCGATCGGGCAAGCGCTTGCCAAGTCTAAGTCGGATGAAAGCACGCCAGCGCAGTTGAACGAAGACCCAGAACTCGTGCGCGAGATCGCAGCTGAGGCAAGCCTCGTTACTCAACCACCAGTTCAGCATGCGTTACCCGCAGTGATAGAGGACGTGCAAGAGACGGGTCAAAAAGCGAACGGCGAGGCGCAAACGAAAGGCATTGACGACGGCGAGCCGAGGACGACGGACTTGAATCTGGTAGACGAGGTCGTTGAGCAGTCTCTTCTCAGGGAGACCTGGAGAAACGAAGCCTCACGCTTTGTCAGAGTGATGGACGAAGCCGGCGCGGATCCGGATATCACGAACAGCGTACGCGACGCTCTTGAGGCTATGGCCACGCAGTATTTTGCGCCGCGGAATTGACGGATGTCCATTTCGATCGGTTTATCTACGGAACGCCCATTAGCAACGGGAAACCTATGGTTGACGTAATCAAAACCTGGTTAGGCTCAGGGCAGCCCGCGATCCTTAACGACGACGTCCTTTGGCCTCGCCGGCTGGACGAGCTGTCGCCTGCGCCCTTGCTGGCGACAGGAGAACAGGCGTCGTCGTATTACCTAGTCGACGAGGAAAACCAAGGATGGATCCTGAAGAAGTTTTTTCCGGAAACTCAACTCGACAGCGCTTATGTGGAAGCGATTCAAGGATTGATTCCGAAAAGGCTAGGATTTGAGTCGGGGTTCGAGCGGCAAGTTTTGCAAAGTTCGAGTGCATCGGATTTCGGTTATTCAGCGTCGGAGTTTCTTGCTTGGATCGAGGGCGCCATCCTGATGCCGCAAGTCATGTCGCCCACCTGGGCCGAAGTGGCGGCTTCGATTCGCGAAGGATCTGCGGTCTTGTCAACAGTTGAACGACTGTTGCTGTGCCGGAAGTTGAGTGAAATTGTCGGCTCGCTCGAATTGGGAGGTCTGGCGCACCGGGATCTCTCAGGCGCCAACGTCATGATGGACCCGTTGAATGTCGAGATTCACTTGATTGACTGGGACAGCCTCTTTCATGCGGCGCTGGAACTGCCCGCCAACACGACCTGCGGGACGCGCGGTTATGTTGCTCCCTTCGTCATGGTCGACGGCGTTGCAGATGCTCACGCAACCTGGCAACACAACTCGGATCGTTTTGCGCTGACTGCTTTGAACGTCGAACTGTTGAACGCGAGCGCCGGCCCCTCTTTCGGCAGCGGCATACCTTTGCCAGACGACTCGCCGGATCGATCCGCCAGGAGTTTAGACGCGTTGCGCGAGAGTCTGCGCCGCTCCTTCCCGGCGGCCGTCGAGTTTCTGGATGCAGCCGTCGGCGCTCGGAGTTTCGCCGATTGTCCCAGTCCATCGAACTGGATCGATCTGGTGGAAAGAGA
>Ga0190274_10002770_pt1 | contig 10385 bp, 3 predicted proteins | sample Popmic531T_FD_133002 | JGI IMG/M metagenome (GOLD analysis project Ga0190274, IMG submission 133002) | Populus adjacent soil microbial communities from riparian zone of Yellowstone River, Montana, USA - 531 T | ecosystem: Environmental > Terrestrial > Soil > Riparian zone | place: USA: Montana...
AAAAGCAGAAAGGCCAACCATACCCATAAATTTGCGACGATCTAAATTTTCATTTCTCATTGTTGATATTTTAAAAGATCAAAATAATTGTTTTTGATATAAACCAAAACAAGCGATCTCGTTTACACGATGACATTTAAAGATAGATTAATTTAAACGGCAGGACGATTCAGGATTCTTTTTATATTCTTTATTCGTTTGAAGAAAGAAGGAACACTACCGACAACGAAGAATAAAATCTATGCGGGACGTTTTAGTAGTTCCGACAATTTTTTAAACCTTTCAAAAGGCCCTTTGTCAGTAAACATGTTTACTGCCCATGCAGGAAGACTACCACCCGGCTCTGCATCGAATATATAAACGATGCTGATCGTTTTTGCTGAAGGCATGGTAACATACCAGCTGATATCCGACCGCGGCACCCTTACCATGCCGCTTTTTTCCGGTGCATAACCCGGTACACTCACGGCTGTGATCTTTAAAAAACGATTAAGACTGTCCTTATTCATTTTCAGATGTATGATGGCATCCCTGTTTGTCATCGGCCAGGGTAAGTGGGTTTTTGAATAATAATAAAATTCACTGGCACTGATCCTTTGAAGGATCGAGGAGCTTATATTATTATACACCCAATTTTTTTGATTGGTTACATCATTGAGTATAGCCATCAGTTTATCATAAGTTCCTTCAAGGGTACATTCTACTTTTATGTTTTTATATTTTGAGTGTTTTACTTCTGACTGGTAAACTTTTATTCCGTCTTCGTGTTTACTTAGTTTCCAGTTGTACTGGCCAATAGCAGCAGATGCAAAAGTGGAAAACAAAACCAGCCCTGCCAGTTTTATACAAGTGTTTTTCATTTATATTTTTTGGAGTGTTGTAAGGTAGTCCATATTACTGAGCAGTGAACTGCAGTAAGCTACTTTAACAACCCTGATGAAAGAATCTTGTCTTTTCTGTAAGGAAAGGATGATTAATATGATAAAATCAACAATTGGAAATTATAAAAACTCCAAATCAAGCTTTATTAGTCGTAACTTATTAGTCAATTGTATTCGGAATGAGTGAATTTGCACAGGAAATTGTGGACTTTGGTAACAAGGCTAAAAAAATATTCTTTTCGCTTTACGAAAAATTTGTAGGATCTGCTAAAGAACTGGACCGGGAAAAAGATGATAATGTTTTTCAGCAACAACAGAGTAAATATCTGAATACGTTAAAAACTCAACTCGAAAATTTAGCCCAGGATCTACTAAATAAAAACAATTCCTTAAAAAACATAACCCTCCTTAATAAAAAACTGAGGGACGAGATCAACATCTATTTGAATGAGTTCCGGCAAAAATCAAGATCGCTTTAAAATTCGGTTTGAAGAAAAGGGAACCTATGGGCAACGAGAGTTGAATGTTGTTACAAACGTAGCAAAACAACAATATTTTTTTAAACTCTTTGTTGGTACATTGCTGTAACTTTCTCTTCAGCAAAAGGAATAAAAGATTAAACATTGAAAGTCACTACCAGCACGGTTTCGGATATTTTATCACATTTACGACTCAATTTTCTTAGCGATAATTCTTTGCGTAGGTATACAGAAGAACCTTTTCGTTCGGAACTCTTCAGCTCCGATCAATTGGATCGCCATGGCAAAGTATTGGCGAAGTCTCATAAAATTCAAAAAGGTAATCCTGTTGACAAACTTTTAAAAAGGCTGGAGGACAATGAAAGAACATTATTGGAAGTACGAAATCTTCTTGTTGAAAGCTTAAGGACCGATAAAACAATTACACCTGCATCAGAATGGCTGCTGGATAATTTTTACCTCGTAGAAGAACAGGTGGTCATTGCCAGAAAACATTTACCAAAGGGATACAGCGAAGCGCTGCCTTATCTCGCTGAAGGTATGTCCGCAAGCATGCCCCGGGTTTATGATATTGTTTTGGAAATTATTGCACATAGTGATGGACGAGTTGATGTCAGTAGTTTAACCAGTTTCATTGCCAGCTACCAATCCGAAGCAACGCTTACACTCGGAGAATTATGGGCTATACCTATTATGCTTCGGCTGGCCGTGATTGAGAACCTGAGAAGGATCGCAGGTAAGATCGCACTTGATGTGATCGATCATAATCTCGCTGATCATTGGGCGGATAAAATGATTGAAACTGTAAAAGAAAAACCCGCAGACCTGATCCTTGTTATTGCAGATATGGCCCGTTCAAAACCGGTACTGGACAGTCACTTTGTTGCCAGCTTTACCCGTAAGCTACAGGGAGTCGGACCATCACTTGCTTTGCCGCTCAACTGGATCGAACAGCAATTGGCTGCATCAGGAACCAGTACCAATGATCTTGTGTTGCAGGAAAATCAGCGACAGGCAATTGACCAGGTGTCAGTGCGCAACAGCATCGGCACACTACGTTTTATCGGGGCAACCGACTGGCGGGAATTTGTTGAAACACTCAGCAGTGTTGAACAAGTCTTACGAAAGGACAAAACCGGCACATATTCGTTAATGGATTTTGCGACAAGGGATAGTTACCGTCACGTAGTAGAAAGAATTTCCAAGTCAAGTGATCTCTCTGAAACTGAAGTAGCGCAAAAGGCCATTGACTTAACGCAGCAAAATAAAAACGATGATCTCAATTCCAAAAGAAAAGAACATGTTGGCTATTATTTAATTGATAAAGGATTGGAAGAAGCTGAACATGCCTGTGGTATGCATTATACGTTACGTCTTAAGATCAACCGGGCTTTTGCAAAAATTCCAGTCTTCACCTATATCTTTTCTATTTTTTTTCTATCCATTGTGTCTGCTGCCTGGTTATTCTACATTGTTTACCAGGTGAATTATAACTGGCAAATTTTAACCGTTGTTGGATTACTTTCTTTTTTGGGCTGCCTGCATTTGGCCATTTCACTTGTTAACTGGCTTTCTACTGTGTTGGTGCAACCACAACTTCTGCCACGAATGGATTTCTCGAACGGAATTCCAACGGAATGTCGCAGCATGGTGGTTGTTCCCACTATGCTTGCCAGTGAAACTTATATTGATGAGTTGATTGAAGGATTAGAGATACGGTATCTCGCTAACAAAGAGGACAATTTACATTTTGGCCTGCTGACAGATTTTATGGATGCAGATGCTGCTACTATGCCGGGTGATGATCAATTAGTGGCATTGGTGAAAAAAAGAATTGAAGAATTAAATGAAAAGTATATAAGTCCCGAATCAAATACATTCTATCTTTTTCACCGGCCCAGGACATGGAACCGAAGGGAAAAAAAATGGATGGGGTATGAACGTAAAAGAGGAAAGTTATCAGCATTGAATGCTTTTTTAAGACAAGGTGGACAAAATGATTTTTCCTTAATTGTCGGTGATCTTGACATACTGACCAATATAAAATATGTAGTTACTCTTGATTCGGACACACAGTTACCAAGAGAATCTGTTTGGAAGTTTATCGGGACTATGGCACATCCATTGAATCTCCCGGTTTATGATGCAAATAAAAAAAGGGTGATCGACGGTTATGGAATTTTACAACCACGGGTAGAGCCTAGTCTTCCTAAAACAGGTGCCTCTTTGTATTTAATAATGCAAGGAAATCTATCAGGTATTGATCCTTATACAAAAGCATCTTCAGATGTGTACCAGGATCTTTTTGGAGAAGGTTCATTTATTGGAAAAGGAATTTATGATGTCGATGTATTTGAAAAAGTATTGAATGGCAGGTTCCCTGAAAATCGTATCCTAAGCCACGACTTACTGGAAGGATGTCATGTACGCTCTGGTCTGATAAGTGATGTTCATTTATACGAAGAAAGCCCTTCACAATATAAAACAGATGTGCAACGACATCATCGTTGGACCAGGGGGGATTGGCAAATTGCTTCATGGATGCTTCCCTTGGTGCGGGATAGCAAAGAACGTTTAATAAAAAACAGGTTACCCGGATTATCAAGATGGAAAATATTTGATAATCTAAGGAGAAGTCTGACACCACTGGCATTGACCTTATTACTTTTAATGGGTTGGAGTATATTACCTTTTCCGTGGTTGTGGACTGCATTAGTTACCATCATCATCCTTTTACCTTTAATGGCTGCCGCCGCCTGGCAACTGATCAACAAACCCGAAGACATCACAGTTACTTCTCATTTTATTGAAGTAGGTATCTCGGTAAGAAATTTTTTGATCCGTTTTGTTTTCGGCTTAGCAACTTTGCCATACGAAGCATATAAAAATACTGATGCTATTGTACGCACCATCTGGCGCCTGGTCATCTCGCATAGAAAATTATTAGAATGGACACCATCGGCAACTACAAACCGACTTCGAACTAATAATCTCGTTGCAGTTTATGATGAAATGGGAATCGGACCTTTTGTAAGTATTATCACCATTACATTATTAATATATTTTAATGCTATTGCATTTGTTGTAGCGAGCCCGATACTTTTACTATGGTTATTAGGGCCGGCGATCGCATGGTATTTGAGTAAAGAAGAAAAAGAAAAAAAACCAAACCTCTCCGGGAAACAGAAATTATTTCTCCATAAAGCTGCACGAAGAACATGGTCATTCTTCGAAGATTTCGTCCATGCAGAAGAAAATTGGTTGCCGCCGGATAATTTCCAGGAACAGCCAACACCAATCATTGCTCATCGAACTTCCCCTACCAATATGGGGCTTGCCTTAATAGCAAATCTTGCTGCTTATGATTTCGGATACATTAGCGGAAGCGAAATGGCAGAAAGATGTAACGGTACCCTCCGTACAATGCGGCGGATGGAAAGGTATGAAGGACATTTTTATAATTGGTATGATACTTTATCATTAGTACCACTTCATCCAAAGTATGTGTCTACTGTAGACAGTGGTAATCTTGTTGGTTATTTGCTGACATTACGGCAAGGACTATTCTCACTGGCAAATGAGTCAGTCTTTAAAAAAAGCGTTTACGAAGGATTACTAACAACTTTAAATATTGTCCGGGAAAATGCTGACAAGAATCCAGCGGGAGAAATCCAAAAAATCGAAGAGTTATTGTATGCTGCACTGACTGATAACAATAACTCATTAAGCAATGCAAAAAAATATTTTGATGAGCTCAGTGTTCTTATTAATGATCTATCGTTAATAACCGGAGATGCTGTATTTAAAAAATGGATCTCCAAATTATCTGTTCAATTTGAAAAAAATCATGACGACCTGTTCGAATTGGTGCCCTGGATAAATTTATTACCTGTACCTGTAAATTTTGAAAAGCTCTATGCACTGGATGATATTCCTTCTCTTCATAGCATTCGTGATCAGTCACAATTTTTGGAGGTCATCACTTATTACCAGCAAAATGATAACAATGATGCAAACGATGAATGGTTAACCAGGATGCGTGAAAGCATTTTGAATGCTATTGCGGTAGCCACTGAAAAAAATCATTTGTTGGATCAACTGGCGCAGCAATGCGAAAAGTTTAGCGATGTAGAATATGATTTCCTTTATGAGCGGTCAACAAATCTTTTACGAATCGGGTACAATGTGGATGAGCAACGAAAGGATAATAGTTATTATGACTTGTTGGCTTCCGAAGCAAGATTAGGAATATATGTTGCCATCTCACAGGGAAAATTGCCGCAGGAAAGTTGGTTTGCATTAGGAAGATTATTAACTAATTCGGGCGGAGAACCGATACTGCTTTCATGGAGTGGGTCAATGTTTGAATACCTCATGCCGCAACTGATCATGCCGGTTTACGAAAACACATTGTTATATCAAACCAATATAGCCACAGTCAACAGGCAAATAGAATATGCAGAACAACGTAATGTGCCATGGGGAATATCAGAATCGGGATACAATACAGTTGATGCCCACTTGAACTATCAATACCGTGCATTTGGTGTACCAGGACTTGGATTGAAACGTGGCCTTGAAGAAGATATCGTTATCGCTCCTTATGCCTCCATGCTCGCATTAACGGTCTCGCCGGTGAAAGCATGCAACAATTTGATACTGCTATCTAAAATAAGTGCAGCAGGAGAATACGGTTTTTATGAAGCGATCGATTATACACCCGGTCGTGTGCAAAGAGGCAGTGACTATAGTATCGTACATTCTTATATGGTACACCACCAGGGCATGAGTTTTCTTTCAATGGCTCATGTATTGCTTGATAAACCAATGCAACAAAGATTCGAATCAGAGCTTCGTTTCAATGCGTCACTTTTGTTGCTGCAGGAACGGATCCCGAGAACTACACTTTTCTATGCACATACATCCGACATCATTGAAACAACGCGGGTAGAAACAGACGTGGAAGTAAGAAGCATTAATACACCAAATACAAGGTTGCCTGAAATACAATTGCTGAGCAATGGGCATTACCAGGTGATGATCACTAATTCTGGTGGCGGCTATAGCCGCTGGAAAAATATTGCAGTCACCAGGTGGCGTGAAGACGCTACAAAAGATGATCACGGCATATTTTGCTATATAAAAGATGTGAATAGCGGGAAGTTCTGGTCCAACACGCATCAGCCAACTTTGCAAACTGCCAGGAATTATGAAGCCATATTTTCACAAGGACATGTTGAGTTTAAAAGAAATGATTTTGGAATTGATACGAAAACAGAGATTGTTATTTCTCCTGAAGATGACACCGAATTACGACGAATAAAAATCACTAACAAAACACAATCTGCAAAAGTATTAGATATTACAAGTTATGCTGAAGTGGTGATAGCGACCCAACCTTCAGATGAAGCACATCCCGCTTTCAGCAACCTGTTTGTTCAAACAAAGATCAGTCGTGAACATAATACGATTTATTGTACCCGGCGGCCCCGATCTGAAGAAGAAAGACCGCCATGGATGTTTCATTTAATGCATCTTCATGGCAGTGAGGTGAAAGATATTTCCTTTGAAACCGATCGCATGCAATTTATAGGAAGAGGAAGAACGCTCCGGCATCCACAAGCCATAGATGCGGATGTTCTTTCAGGCAAAGAAGGTTCAGTGCTCGATCCTGTTATGGCCATTCGTTATCGTATCGTGGTCAAAGCCAACCAAACCGCTACGGTAGATCTTATCTATGGAATTGCTGATACGAAAGAAGCCTGCGAAAATCTTGTGTTTAAATACCAGGACAGGCATTTAAAGAATCGTGCTTTCGAACTTTCGTGGACACATAGCCAGGTATTGCTTCGCCAGATCAATGCAACAGAATCGGATGCCCAATTATTCAATCGCCTTGCGACTTCGATCATTTATTCTAATTCAAACCTTCGTGCTGATGCAGCGGTGATACAGAATAATTATCGTGGACAATCTGGTCTTTGGAGTCACTCTGTTTCTGGTGACCTGCCCATTGTTTTGCTACATATTTATGAACAGGAAAGTGTTGAATTGGTAAAACAGATGGTGAAGGCACACGCCTATTGGAGATTGAAAGGACTTTCGGTTGATCTTGTTATCTGGAATGAGGATCATGGGTCTTATCGTCAATTTTTACAGGAACAAATTCTCGGATTGGTTACTGCAGAAGCAAACATACCTGGACAACAAAAACCAGGCGGTATTTTTGTAAAATCTGCAGATCAATTATCTTCTGAAGACCGTTTGCTTTTTGAAAGTGTAGCCCGCATTATTATTTCAGATATAAAAGGCAGTTTACTGGAACAGGTTACAACACAAATTTCTGATAAACCAATAGCTGCTTTACTGGAAACAAAACCCATCTCTTCACCAATACAACAAACCCCTATAACATTACCCGGTGATCTTATGTTCTTCAACGGAACCGGGGGCTTCACAAAAAATGGAAAGGAATACAAAATTATTACCGATGAAAACAACACTACGCCGTTACCATGGGTGAATGTAATAGCAAACCCGCAGTTCGGAACTGTTGTCTCTGAAAGTGGATCAGCCTATACCTGGGCCATCAATGCACATGAATATCGCATCACACCATGGGGCAATGATCCCGTTAGTGATGCGGGTGGTGAAGCTTTTTATTTGCGTGATGAGGATACAGGTAATTTCTGGAGCCCTTCGCCATTCCCGAAAAAAGGAAACGGACCTTACATTATAACACATGGATTTGGGTATAGCATTTTTGAACATAAAGAAGATGGTATTCATTCTGAAATGACCGTATTCGTAGATAAAGATCAACCTGTAAAATTTATTGTGTTGAAAGTGAAGAACGAATCAGAACGGGTACGTAAACTTTCAGCCATGGGTTTTCTTGAAATTATTTTGGGTGATGTACGATCTAAAACCAACATACATGTTTTTTCCGAACAGGATAAAAACACGGGCGCCTTACTGTTACGTAACCGGTACAATTCAGCTTTTTCGGAACGTGTCAGTTATTTTAAAGTAGAAGGTGGTTACAATTTTAGTTACTCCACAGATCGTTCAGAATTTATTGGAAGAAACCGCGATCTTTCTGATCCGCAGGCTTTGTATAGAAAAAAACTTTCAGGAAGAACAGGTGCAGCCATGGATCCTTGTGCGGCACTGCATGTAAAATTTGATCTGTTAAGTGGTGGCGAAAAAGAGATCATATTCCAGGTCGGCAATGAAAAGAATAGTGGTGCAGCGAATGCTTTGTTACAACAATTTAGTAACAGGGATACAATTCTTCGATCGTTGCAAAATGTAAAAGAATACTGGCTGAAAATTTTAGATGCAGTACAAGTAACAACTCCCGATACAGCATTGAACTTTTTAGCAAATGGATGGCTCACCTATCAAACAATTGCCTGCAGGATGTTTGCCCGCAGTGGTTTTTATCAATCAGGTGGCGCTTTTGGATTCAGGGACCAGTTGCAGGATGTGCTTGCCTTATTGCATACACAACCGGCGATGGCTAGAGAACAAATATTATTAAGTGCATCAAGACAATTTGTAGAAGGTGATGTGCAACATTGGTGGCATCCGCCTGAGGGCCGCGGAGTTCGTACACGTTGTTCTGATGATCTTTTATGGCTGCCATTTGTCGTCTCAAGATATATTACTGTTACAGGCGATACAGATATTTTGCAGGTGCAGATAGGATTTTTGGAAAGCCGTATATTATATGAAGGCGAAGATTCGCTGTATGATCTTCCTGTATCGTTGAACGCTTCAGGCAATTTATATGAACACTGTGTTCGTGCAATAAAATTTAGTCACCGTTTTGGTGAACATGGTCTGCCGCTGATCGGTGCAGGTGACTGGAATGATGGAATGGATCGTGTAGGGAATAAAGGCAAAGGAGAAAGTGTATGGCTTGCATTTTTCCTTTATGATGTGCTTATTAAATTTTCGGCTATCGCATCGAATAATGGAGATAGTTTGTTTGCGGCGTCCTGCAAAAAAGATGCGGCTACACTTCAATCGAATATTGAACAGTCAGGTTGGGATGGCGAATGGTATCGCCGTGCTTACTTTGATGATGGATCACCATTGGGTGCAAAAGGAAACACCGAATGCAGTATTGATGCTATTGCACAAAGCTGGTCGGTACTATCAGGTGCCGGAAGTGATGAAAGAAAAAACATGGCCATGAAGGCACTTGACAAATATCTTGTCAAAAGAGATCTGAAAATAATCCAGTTGCTCGATCCGCCATTTGATGCAAATGGTCCGAACCCGGGTTATATCCGTGGTTATGTACCTGGTGTAAGAGAGAATGGAGGACAATATTCGCATGCAGCTATCTGGACATTGATGGCATTTGCAGCATTACGGGATCGTGATAAAGTTTGGGAATTGTTTAGTATGATACAGCCATTGGGTCATGCTGCAGATATGCAATCAATGAAAGTATACAAGGTAGAACCATATGTAATCGCTGCTGATGTGTATGCCAACGAATCTCACCGTGGCAGAGGCGGGTGGACATGGTATACCGGTTCAGCGGGATGGATGTATCAATTTATCATCAGTTCCCTTCTCGGGATCGAATTGAAAAAAGATCAATTACAATTCAACCCTTGTTTCCCCTCTGAATGGCCATCGATCAAAATAAAATACAAGTATGGAATATCTACTTACCATATTACCGTTTACCAGTTAAAAGCAAACGAAGAGTCGTGGTGGAAAAGTGAAGCAGGCGAAGGGAAAGGAAATGCAATACAACTAATAGAGGATGATATTGAACATCGATTTGAAGTGCATGTTCGATCTTAAAGAATAATAAAAATATTGGTTTGAAGAAAAAGCAACACCATCTACAACGGAGTTATATTCTTTCTTTTGCTTGTGCAAGGAACTGAACTGAACACTTGCCCTTTTCTTAAAAACCGGTTGTTGTTAAAATTTGCGTACCCGGATATTGAATTGTTCCGTCATCTTCAGCAGTAATGAATATCCTGGTTGGCTTAATTGA
>Ga0190274_10002771_pt1 | contig 10385 bp, 7 predicted proteins | sample Popmic531T_FD_133002 | JGI IMG/M metagenome (GOLD analysis project Ga0190274, IMG submission 133002) | Populus adjacent soil microbial communities from riparian zone of Yellowstone River, Montana, USA - 531 T | ecosystem: Environmental > Terrestrial > Soil > Riparian zone | place: USA: Montana...
AAAAAATCACAGTTCAGACTTCGCGTAACATCAACTGTTCTGCAAATTCCCGAAGGGTAGATTTTCTCTCATCAGACTGCTGAATTGCATCGAGGTCACGGATGGCGGATTGAAAATATTTTTCCATCTCAGCTTCGGCTTTTTCGCGGATGCCGAGAGCGGAAAAAATCGTTTTGATGGCGTTGACTTTTTCGGCAGGATTAAAATTTTTCGCAAAGATCCATTGCGCCAGCTCGTCGCGATCCGGGCCCACGGCGAATTGCATGGCGCTGAGTAGCAGAAAAGTTTTTTTGTTGGAGACGATATCGCCGCCTTGTTTTTTGCCGAATTTTTTTTCGTCGCCGTAAAGATCCAGCACATCATCGTGAAGCTGGAAAGCGATGCCCAGGTTTTTACCGAAAGAGTGGATGTGTTGCTGCTCTGCTTCGGAAGCGCCCGCCGTGAGGGCGCCGATGGATAACGCGCAGGCCAGGAGCGCGGCTGTCTTGGAGCCGATCATCCGGAGGTAGTCGGCCACGCTGACGTGGGTTGAAGTTTCAAAATTCATATCCCACTGCTGCCCTTCGCATACATCGGTGGCAGCGGCATAAAAGAGGGTGAGCGCCTGCCGCAGGTAACGGTCTTCCACATTCATCATCAGTTCGCAGGACTTCACAAATAGGGTATCGCCGGAAAGGATGGCGATATCAGCATTCCACTTTTCATGGACTGTCGGCTGGCCCCTGCGTAACGGGGCTTTGTCCATGATGTCGTCGTGCAACAACGTAAAATTATGAAACAGCTCGATGGCCAGGGCGGGACGGACAATGGCATGATAATCGCCGCCGAACAGTTCGTTGGACATCAGCAGTAGTGCCGGACGCAGGCGTTTGCCGCCCAGGGCAATCGTATAACGGATGGGATCGTACAGTTCTTCCGGTTCCCGCGGAAAAGAAACTTTTTTAATTTCTTCTTCAATAAGCTGCTGGAAGAAAGCGGGACTGTGCATGAACCTTTATCAGGAGACCATGAATTTTTCGGAACGAAGCAGGATGTTGATGCCGTCTTCGATGGAAGTGGGGGTATGGCGCAGCAGCTCCTTCATACGTGTGATGTCGGGTTGCCGGCGTGTCATGTCGCCTTCTTTCAGTTCGGGAACATGCACAATCTTCGACTGCGAATGGGTGAGACGGATGATGAGTTTTGCCAGTTCGAGAATGGTCATCTCGTTGTCGTTGCCGATATTGGCTACGTCGTTAACCACGACGTTGTCGTAAAAGGCATTCAGCGTAGCGTCGAGATGATCATCGATGAAGCAGAAGGTACGTGTCTGTTTTCCGTCGCCGTAGATGGTGATATCTTTTCCGCGAAGCGCAGCGATGATGAATTTTGAAATAACGAAATCCACACTCTGCTTGGGGCCGTAGGTGTTAAACAGGCGGAAAATGGTATAGTCCAGGTCATACTCACGATGGAAAGAACGCAGGTAAGCCTCCCCGGCATTTTTTACAATGGCATAAGGAAGGCGTGAATTCAAAGGCGTGGTGTATTCGTTTTGCGGGAACTCCACCGGCTCGCCATATACTTCGGACGAAGAGGTGTAGAACACTCTTTTGACCCCGGTATTTTTCGACAGGGTGAGAATGTTGTTGATTCCTTTCAGGTCATTCAACACCATCACCGGGTTGGCCAGTGTTCGTTTCACTCCAACGACAGCCGCATAATGAAAAACATAGTCAAAAGCGTAGGCGTGAAAGATACTGGCAATGTCATTAAACGAGTTGACATCGGCCTTGATGAACTTCAGGTTCTGATCTTTCGTTTTGGGAATATTCGAGACCGATCCCGTTAAGAGATTGTCGACGATTACCACAAAATTCTCGGTATTCTGACACAGCCTTTCGGCCAGACTGCTTCCGATAAAACCGGCGCCGCCGGTGACGAGTATTTTTCTTTTCATCTGAAAATGGATTGATGGGTAAGGCCTGATGCAATGCCCGCCTTACCATCCTGAGATTTCATAGGGGAATCGGGGCATTTCATGGCTACAAATTAATACTTAGTTCGAAATTGGCAAAATAAATAATACAGCAGACTGATATTTACACCAATAAACGATTCGAAGTGGTGAATAGACGAAAATCGGATACTGCTCGAAATCCGGAAATGGCACACCGGCGAAAATTTTAATCGTCGAGGAGGGAAAGGAGATAGATGCCGTATCCGCTTTTGATCAGCGGCTGTGCCAGCTGCTCGAGTTGATGACGATCCACGAACCCCATTCGATAGGCCACTTCTTCAATACAGCCGATTTTTTGAGCCTGCCTTTCCTCGATTACCTGTACAAATTGGGAAGCCTGCATGAGCGATACAAAAGTCCCCGTATCGAGCCAGGCTGTGCCTTTGTCGAGGATGCCCACTTTTAATTTTCCTTCGCTGAGGTATACCCTGTTCACATCGGTGATTTCGTATTCACCACGGGCACTGGGCTTAAGGTTTTTAGCGACTTCCACCACCGTGTTGTCGTAAAAGTACAGACCCGGCACGGCGAAGTTGGACTTCGGCTGCTGTGGCTTTTCTTCGATGGAGATGGCTTTGTTGCTTTTGTCAAACGAGACGACACCGTAGCGTTCAGGATCGGAGACATGGTAAGCGAAGACCACACCGCCCTCGGGATCGATGTTCTGTTGCAACAATTGCTGCAACCCCGTTCCGTAAAAGATGTTGTCGCCAAGGATGAGCGCCACCTTGTCGCTGCCGATAAATTTTTCGCCGAGCACAAAAGCCTGCGCCAGGCCGTTGGGCACTACCTGTTCGACATAGCTGAAACTGCAGCCCAGGGATTGCCCGTCGCCGAGCAGGCGTTGGAAATGCGGGAGGTCGTGTGGAGTTGAAATAATCAGGATCTCGCGGATGCCTGCCATCATAAGTACGGATAGCGGGTAATAAATCATTGGCTTGTCGTAGACCGGCATCAGCTGTTTGCTCATAGCCAGCGTGATGGGGTGCAGCCTCGTGCCGGAGCCCCCGGCCAGTATGATTCCTTTCATAAGGCAAATAAACTATTTTTCAACGATTATTTTTCATTTTCAATGGGGATTTCCCGGCTTTCTGAAACCGTAGGCTCAGACTTCCTCACTTCCAGGTCATCCAGGGAAACATCTTCTTCTTCGTCGAAAATCTGGACGAGAGGTTCTTTGAGGAAGGCCCTGCCGATCACAATGCGTTCGAGTGACAGCAAAAGGCAAGGAAGAAAAATCAGGTTGGAGCACATGGCAATGAACAGCGTTACGCTGATCAAAATGCCCAATGCCGAGGTGCCGCCGAATTCAGAAGCGCTAAAAATAAAAAATCCGAAAAACAGGATGACAGCCGAATAAATCATACTCACCCCGGTTTCCTGGATGGCCATGGAAACCGTTTTGGAGATGCTGCCGCCCAGTTTTCTCAGCTCCTGCCTGTACTTGGTAAGGAAATACATGGTGCCATCGCTGGCAATGCCGAAGGCAATACTGAAGATGAGAATCGTAGACGGTTTCAACGCGATGCCGAAATATCCCATCATGGCGGCCGTGAGTAGCAACGGTGTCATGCTTGGGATCAGGGCGATAATTACCATCCGGAATGAGAGGAAAAGAAAAAACATGATGGAGCCGATAAACAGGATGGCCAGGAGGATGCTTTCCTTCAGGTTAAGCAACAGGTAATCGTTGTTCTTCAGAAAGAGGATGGAGTTACCGGTGAGGCCTACGTTGTATTCGGGCGCAGGGAAGACGGAGTCGACACGCGGCTTGATTTCTGCCAGCAATTTTTTCATCCGTATCGATCCGATATCGGCCACCTGGAAGCTGATGCGCGTAACCTGCCGGGCACTGTCGATGATGGACTTGTACATGCGTTCGTTTCCCTTGGCTACGGAGGCATAGCCTGAAAGTCGGGCCAGCTCTTCCACGTTAGGAACGATATAATATTTCGGATCGTTTTCGTTTAATCCCATGTAAGAAAACTTGATTCCTTCGGCCACGGAAACCGGCTCGGAGAATTCAGGGTAAGCCGACAGGATTTTCTGCAGGCGGTTGATCTTGTACAGTGTTTTCAGTTCCAGTGCGCCTCCCGGTTTCTTTGTATCCACGGCGATTTCAAATGGAAGCACCCCGTGGAAATGGCGTTCAAAAAATTTAAGGTCACGGTAGATCACATCTTTTTTCGGCAGGTCATCTACCACAAAGCCAACCGTGGTGATGCGTGTCATGCCATACACGCTGACAATCACTATCACCGCTACGATAGCATATATCCGCGGACGGTAAAAATGAACCCATCGGTCAATCTTGTCCAGGATCTTATTCATCATTTTGCTGTCCAGGTGTTTGATCTGTTTGCTCGATGGTGGCGGCAGGTAGCTGAATACAATCGGGATCAGCACCAGGGATATCATATAAGTAAGAAGGACGTTCAGTCCTGCGATGAGCCCGAATTCCATCAGCACCTCGCTGCGGGTAAAATAAAATACAAGGAAGCCGATTGACGTGGTGGCATTGGCGAAAAAGGTGGAGAGGCCGATGCGGGATATGGTGCGGGACAATGATTTGATCTTGTTGCCGTGGCGCGCATATTCCTGCTGGTATTTGTTCAGCAGCAGGATACAATTGGGGATGCCGATTACAATAATGAGCGGGGCGATGAGGCTGGTGAGAAGCGTAATTTTATAACCGAAGATATCCAGTGTGCCGAATGACCATACCACGCCGATCACCACTACGATCATCGGGAAGAGTACAGCATAAAAGGAACGGAAAAAAATCAGAAGGATGACAGCGGTGACCAGGAAGGCCAGCGCCAAAAATATTTTCATCTCATTCAGGATTTTCCCCGAAACGGCTGTACGTATATAAGGGAGGCCTGAAAAATGCAGGTCTGCATTATTGCTGAGCGCAAACTCATCGGCAAGCTCCTTCACATGGTTTACGGTCTCGATCCGGCTTTTCGTATTCAGTTTATTCTGATCCAGCGTGATCGCCATGAGCGTGACGGTCATGGAATCATTGAAAAGTAGACCGCGGTAAAAAGGCATGTCAGCCAAAACGCGTTTGAGGCTGTCAACCTGGTCCTGGGAGGTAGGCTTTGAGGATAGCAGCGGCTTGAATTCGAGCTTATGGTCGGCATCGTTACGCACGACGTGAAAACAACGCCCCGCAGAAATCACTTCCTGTATCCCTTCCGTCTGTTTGATCTTCTGGCTGAGGTCGTACCAGTCGCTAAAAGTCTTTAACCTGAAAATGTCCTTGCTCTCAAATCCGATCACCATTACGGAGCCGTCTTCACCGAAAGTCTTTTTGAATTTCAGGTACTGGGTGTAGGTGGAGTCGGTCTGCGGAAGAATTTTCGCCGCCTCGTAAGACAACTTAACATGGGATGCCATGTAAGCCATCAGTACCGTGGCCAATACCAGGACAATCAGTAAGGTCAGGCGGTTCCGTAGAATGATTCGCGCTATAGCGTCAAACATGAGATTTTGTTACCGGGTAAAGTTAGTAAAAATGAGATTCTGGAGGCTGGAAACTGGATGCTGGCTTCTGGACGCTGGTTGCTGGCTTCTAGATTCTACCCGTAGCTCGCCCTCACCCCGGCCCTCTCCCGGGGGGAGAGGGTGTTTGATTAAGGTAAAATAGTGTTATTCTATTAACCAAAGAACTTCATGCTTTGTCAGGAAAATCACTCTACCTATTTCTCTTCTTTTTTGCCTACTTTCTTCCTTGCCTACTTCCTTCTTCTTCGGTTCCTGAGCGGAGTCGAAGGACTGCCTCCTGCTGCTGCAACTATTTCCTGAAATCTTTGATTTTTGTATATCTTGTTGACGCAAAGGACTTGAGGAAATCAGGCCTTGCATTTTTTCATTTGAGCCCTACCATTTTTCGGCAGGCTTTTTTTATTCACTTGCATGATCATCAGTAAGATAGTAAAGGATTTGTTGTGGCTGGTATATCCCGAGCTATGTGCGGCCTGCGATAAGCCGCTGAATTCAGGCGAATCATGCATCTGCACTTTTTGCCGGTATCACCTGCCCCGGACTCATTTCCACCTGGAAAAGGACAATGCCATCGAGAAACGTTTCTGGGGAAGGATTCCCCTGGTTTCGGCTACGGCATTTTTTCATTTCAGCAAGGGCGAAAAGGTTCAACAGATGATACATAAACTGAAATACAACGGGGAAAAGGACATCGGCGTGAAAGTGGGCGAATGGATGGGACAGGAACTTAAGGAATCCGAAGGTTTTGCCAAGGCGGCGCTGGTCGTTCCCGTTCCTCTGCATCCGCACAGGCAGAGCAAGCGGGGTTATAACCAAAGTGCCATGCTGGCCGAAGGGTTGTCGAAGTCGATGGGTATTCCGTTTTCGGAAGCGCTGGTCCGGCATAAAGAAACAACTACGCAGACGAGGAAGCACAGGTACGAACGTTTTGAAAATGTTAACCGGGTTTTTGGTGTGAGAGACAGCAGCGAATTGGAAAACAAACACATCCTGCTGGTCGACGATGTAATCACTACCGGTTCCACCCTCATCGCCTGTGCCGAATGCCTCCTGGAAGTACCCGGAACGAAAGTGAGCATTGCGACAATGGCATATGCATAATAGTTATGCCTAAACAATTGGGTGAAAAATTTACCACTAAGGCACTAAGAACACTAAGCCTCACTAAGGTCTAAGATGAATGATTCGTTACCGACTTAGTGTTTTTCTTAGTGCTCTTAGTGTCTTAGTGGTGAAAAAAATCTCGATTCTTATAGCAAGCATACTCCGGTGCAGAATTATTTTTATTTTCTCATCTTTGTAACGATGAGCGAGAGCATTTCTATTCCTGTTGATAAGGACAAAAGGTCGAGATACGAAGCGCTGCTTCCGCAGATCGTTGCGTTGGTGGAAGGGGAGAAAGACTGGCTGTCGTGCACGGCCAATATCGTGGCAGCACTGAAGGAAGGCATGGATTTTTTCTGGATTGGCGTATACCGTGTTGCCGGCAATGAGCTGTTGCTCGGGCCTTTCCAGGGACCGGTAGCCTGCCTGCGCATCGGTTACGGAAAAGGAGTTTGCGGCACGGCCTGGAAGGAAAACAAAACGATCGTAGTTCCCGATGTGGATCAATTTCCCGGCCATATTGCCTGCAGCAGCCTTTCGCGTTCGGAGATTGTGGTGCCGGTGAGAAAAAACGGCGAGGTAGTAATGATCCTCGACGTAGACAGCACCAAATCGAACGACTTCGACACTATCGATGCCCTGTACCTGGAGAAAATGGCGGATTTAATCTCGCAATTTATATGAGGAGTCTCCAAGGCGTTGCTCTTTTATTTTTATCCGCCTTTTTTCTATGGGGATGTGCGAACCAGGTAACGCCCGGCGGCGGACCCAAGGATACCCAGGTACCGGTAATCCGGTCTATGGAGCCGGAAAACTATTCCGTTCGTTTCCATGCGAAAGAGATCCGCATCACTTTCGATGAGTACATACAACTGAAAGACCTGCCCGGCCAGTTGGTAGTGTCTCCGCCGCTTAGTCATCCGCTGGAGGCGAAGATTCAGAAGAAGATGCTGACGCTGAAACTGCAGGATACGCTGAAGGCCAATACGACCTATTCCATGAATTTCGGTAAGTCTATTGAAGACCTGCACGAAGGCAATCCTTTGGTTAACTTCTCCTATGTTTTTTCTACGGGAGACTTCGTGGATACCCTGTACCTCGCAGGCAGGGTGACGAGTGCCGCCGAACAGAAACCGGAAAAAGATGTGAAGGTTCTTTTGTACCGCGAAGAAGGTGACTCGCTGCCCTATAAAAGCCTGCCGTTGTTTTTTGGTGTGAGCAATGAAAAAGGAGAGTTCAGGGTAAGCAATATCTCAGAGGGAGAATATAAAATTTTCGCGCTGAAGGAAACGAATAACAACTACCTCTACGACAGCCCGGATGAGAGCATTGCCTTCCTGTCGGAAAAAGTTCATGCAGGAGAGATTTCGATCGCGCTCCAGGTGTTTCATGAGTTGCCGAAACCTCAGCTGCAGCGCGTATACAGTGAAGAGCCCGGCAAAGTAGTGATGGCTATGAACCGTGCTGATTCCGTTATGACATTAGATTTTCCAGGCGACACGTCCGGCCTGGGTCTCGACCGTATTGTTTTTTCAGCCGCGCGTGATACGGCAGTGATCTGGTACAGGAACGTACTCCGTGATTCGTTGACGGTGGTGTTTAGCTACGGAGCAAAAAGGGATACGTCTACGCTGCGCCTGTTGAAAGCCGATGAAAAATTTTCGAAGAAAAATAAATTTGCCCTTCATCTCGTTACCGGCACTTCCGACCAGGCACCCGTGAACCTGACGCTTCCGCTTAGCATTTATTGTTCGCATCCCATCGTTACGTTTGAGAAGGACAGCCTCCGGCTTTACGAAGACAGCATAGCGGTGAAGCCAGGAAAAATAGCATTTGTCGACGAACAGCGACAACACCTGGAGATAAGCTATCCCTGGAAAGAAAATAAAAAGTATACGATGTTCCTGCCGGCGCTAAGCATGACCGATATCTACGGCCTGAAAAACGATTCGCTGAAAGCGGATTTTCGAACCCGGAGCCTTACCGATTACGGATCCATGCAGGTGAAGCTAAAGTCTAATAATTATCCTGCTTCTAATATTTTTCAACTGGTGAATGAGTCGAATGTTCCGGTGCTGGAGTTTACCTGTATGCGTGACACTACGTTCCTGCTCAACCACCTCATTCCGGGAACGTACCGGATGCGGCTTGTGTACGACAAAAACAAGAACGGGAAAGAAGACACCGGCCATTACCTGCAGCGGCGTCAGCCTGAGCCCGTGCTCTATTATCCCGAAAAACTTACCATACGCGCCAACTGGGACGTGGAGGCTTCGTGGAGTGCTTTTTTTCCTGAAGAGAAATAACAGCAGATTTTCAAGTAAAAAAGTTTCGCACAGAGGCACGGAGAGCACTGAGGATTAATAATACAAATTAGCTCCCTGCTAAAAGGTGTTTCATGTAATCAAAGCGAAAGAGTTTTTCTTTTCGACGCAATTCGAACTAAAATCATAAGTTTTAGGAGAATCTCTCCGTGCCCTCCGTGACTCCGTGCGAAATAACACGGTTTACTTTTTAGATAAATTAGAGGGAATGTTTGAATGCGAAAGGACATGAAAGGTTGTCCCGAAGCCATCCAAGCAATGACTAATTTAATCGAAATTCTGCAAGAGTAAACAGGTGCTGACTTTCGTCAGCATGACATACTGCGGATGATTCAGATCAGCTCGTATAATTTCCCGGGCATCGATTTCAGCAGGCCTGCAAATTCAAGATTCAAAAGAGTGGAGGAAACTTTGCTGACGGGCATGCCTGCCTTCAGGGTGATGGTGTCGATATCTGTTTTGCCGCCGGACTGCAGGATTCCGACGAGGATCTTTTCTTCTTCCTTCAGTTCGTGGAGAAGCTCCAGCTGCCTCGGTTTTTTGCTTTTGGTTTCTGTATCCCAGCTCATCACGCTAGCAATTTCTCCGGCAGTTTGTACCAGCATGGCTTTGTTCTGACGGATGAGCTCGTTGCAGCCGATGGAGTATTCATCCGTGACACGCCCGGGAAAGGCAAAGACATCGCGGTTGTAGGAGTTGGCGATATCGGCAGTGATGAGGGCTCCTCCCTTTGCTCCCGACTCAATAACAATCGTGGCATCGCACATGCCGGCTACTATGCGGTTGCGGGAAGGAAAATTTTCGCGGTCGGGATTGGTGCCGCTCATGTATTCGGTGAGGAGGGCGCCGTTCTGAACCATCTTCTCTGCCACGGGTTTGTGGATGGAGGGGTAGATGCGGTCGAGGCCATGGGCCATGACGCCGATGGTGGGCAAATTATATTTCAGGCAGTATTTATGTGCCAGGATATCCACGCCGTAAGCCATGCCGCTAACCACGGTGACTTTGTGTGCAACGAAATCCTTCACCAGCTGTTCCGTAAGTTCTTTGCCGTAGCCTGTGACCTTGCGGGTGCCTACCACAGAAACCAGGCGAGGTGCATTCAGGTTGGCTTCTCCTTTCTGATACAGGAGGATGGGGGCGTCTTCGCAATTTTTTAAGCGCGACGGGTATTCGTCGTCGAGGTAGAAAAGCGGACTGATCTTGTATTTACGGATAAAAGCCACTTCTTTTTCGGCGCGCTCAAAAGTCTTGTGGCTGACAATAGACACTGCCGTAACAGGACCGATGCCGGGGATGCGTTCCAGGATTTCCTTTCTCTTTGTGAAGACATTTTCCACGCTTCCGCAGTAGCTCACGAGGTTTCGTGCCAACACGGGACCTACTTCCGGAATTAATGTAAGGGCAATCCGGAGCTTTAAAATTTCATCAGGGGTGTTCATATGAGA
>Ga0190274_10002772_pt1 | contig 10384 bp, 4 predicted proteins | sample Popmic531T_FD_133002 | JGI IMG/M metagenome (GOLD analysis project Ga0190274, IMG submission 133002) | Populus adjacent soil microbial communities from riparian zone of Yellowstone River, Montana, USA - 531 T | ecosystem: Environmental > Terrestrial > Soil > Riparian zone | place: USA: Montana...
AAGGATAAACTCCCGAAGATTGTATGTGTTGCTTTGCGGCCGATGGTATATTGATGATTCAATCGTTGGAGCCTGGACCTTTCTTCCTACTGATAAATTAATTCTTGATTTCGCAACTATTCCGGAAGAATCAGAAAAAGGAAATATACTGGCGAGCGTTCCCGGAACAGCCGCGGCTGAAGAAGCAAGAGTTGACGCGCAAATCCCGCAGACCGCAAAAGTAGACAGGAAGACTACCACAGTAAAAGTAGAATTTGATGGAATTGCTTTGTTCAGCCCTATTGAAGGAACTTCTTTACAACTCGCGGAAAATTCGAATATCCCCGTGATAAAAGATTCCGCAGGAAAATATTTTGCTTTAGACAATGGAGTTTGGTTTGTGAGCGATGTCGCGGAAGGTCCCTGGGTCGTGTCTGATACAAGACCAAATGACGTTGAAAATATTCCCGCAAGCAGCTCAGCGTTTAACACTAAATATGTCTATATCTATGAATCCACTCCGGAATATGTATATACTGGTTATACTCCTGGTTATATGGGAAGCTATGTTTACGGATCAACCGTAGTATATGGTACAGGCTATAGCTATACCGCATGGTCCGGTTCAGCATATTATCCAACGGCAGTAACCTGGGGTATGGGTTTCAGTTATAATCCCTGGTACGGTTGGGGAATGAGTGTTGGCGTTGGTTATACTGTTGGGAACGTTACGATCGGCATCAGTGTTGGAGGTTATGGATACGGATATGGCTATGGATATGGTTACGGATGGTATGGACCTCCAATGTATCACCCCCCTTACCGGCCCCCAATTTGGAATGGAGATGGATTTTACAGACCCGATAGAGGTAATGGTACGGGCGCATCACAGACAGGGCGTCACAATAATTTATATAGTAATCACCAGGGAGTATCCTCAAGAGATGTTAGCCGTGGTCCGGGTGCAGGAAATCGTGCAACGGGAGCTAGCCGACCCAATGCGAGGCCCGCAACAGGTGTTAACAATAATGTTTACACCGATCGGGCTGGAAATACTTTTCAGCGTGATCTTAATGGCTCATGGAAACAGCGAAACAATCAGACAAACAGATGGAACTCTACCAGCCAGAATAATTCCAGGAACATGAATAGGGATTATCAGAACCGCAACCGTTCGGCAACACGGCAACAAAATTTCAACCGTGGTCCCGCCGGAGGCGGGATGAGAGGCGGAGGTGGCGGAATAAGAAGGTAAATTCAGACTCTCTAAAATTCATGAATGTATAAGTTGATCGCCTCAATGAGGTTGATTCTATAGTCTATTTACCATCTCCCCATTATTTATAAGCTTCATTAGCCGACGATTATCTTAGATTAATAAGAGTAATTCAACTTTGGTATTGGCACTAATTTGCTTCGAATTCCGTTATATCGCGAACATCCGTAATTATTATATAAACAATGCGACACCCTATATTAATCATCCCCCTCCTACTCATTGGTATCGTATCACATTCACAGGTTCAATTTCCTTCCGGCACTCCACAAGCCGTGAAAAGCCTTTTGGATAAAGTGTACCAGAAGCACGTAGAAAATGACACCGTCGGAATTCGCGCAACACTCGTCGAATTCGATGAATTACTGGGACCTGTTAAAAAGCAATACCCGCTCTTTACTGGTGTTACTAAACTTTACCAAAGTTATTATGCGATCGATAAGGATACAACAAGATACTTGAAAGAAGCTCTGTCATTATTAAGAGGCAGCAAACAAGTGCTGGTTGATAGTTTTCCTGGAATTTTCTATCAGTTAATACAATTATTCCACGAAGTCAACCGGATGACGGAGTGGATGAGCGTGGACTCTGTATTACGTGAATCGGCTAATGAAACCAATTCGGCGGGTCGGAATCGTTATGCAATTGCGACCTATGCAGACAAAAAATTGAAGGAAAAGCAATACTTCATTTCAAAAAACCTGGCACAATACGATCAATTGTTTTTCGAATATCAGAATCCCACCGATGAATTCGGACGAATAACTATTATCTATAATGAATGGCTGGCACTCAAAGGTGACTATGAACAATGGGCCGATATGCCTTTCCAAAAAAGGAATATTTCGACCTACCGTGAGAATGGCGGCTGGTCTCCTGGCTCGTCGGAAGACAAACCGGAATACGAATGGCTGCGAGAGATAGACTTTAATGAAAAATTCAGTTCGTTAATCAGCAAAATCAAAAATCTTCGGGAACAGTTGGTGGACAGTAACAAGTATGGCACAAAGTCGTTTAACCGGAATTATCGCGTGGGTTATTACACTACCTATATTGATATCATTTCCACTTATTATGATTGGGCCGTTAGAGATTATAAGCAAAGCGCCGTAATCCTTCCGCTTAAGGAATTTTTGTTTCGTGATCTTTTACCCAAAGAAACAGAAGCCGCAGCTAAATTCGGCGAGACGCCTGTGCTAAATGGCATAACGCTTGGAAACCTATATGCTAATTTATCCAATCTTTATTATAGCATTGGGAATGGCGAAGAGGCGAGAGAAATTTCCAGGCTGGGTCAAGTCTATATTGAGAGTTATAAAAAATTCTCGACAAACGAAAAAGTGGTTTCGCTCATAAATCTTATGAATTGTGTGGTTCGAGCTTTACGCATCGAAGGAAAATTTGCTGAAGCATACCGGACTCTCAAGATATTAAAAAAATATACCCACAGACCTGATAGCTTAACAAATAAGACCCTAACTCAATTTGAACATTATGCACAGGTTCGAATCGAAGAAATTTATACTCTTTCCGCCCAACACCGCGATGATGATGCAATCGACACGCTTTCCCATCTGCTTACTTCACTAGATTCCGTGAAACTTGAATCGGAAGATTTTTTCTATAATGGCACGGCAACCTGGACGAATTTGCAATTCCTGGTTGCCACACAAAAGGCAATACGCGGGAAGTGGATGACTAACATAATTAGTGAATCGGTCGGCGATCTCGAGAATAAAAGAACACACCTGGATATTTTTTATCCCACTCAATTACTTCAATTGAAAGCAATATGGCATACTTCCAAACGGTTCTCTCCATCTTCTTTATCAAACCTGCTCTTTTATACCGGCAGACAACTACAGGATAATTTTATTCTTTTGACGCCTGAAGATCGCATGCATTTATATGAACAGCGGCTCAGCAGTTATTTTGATGTATATCATGAATTGCTTTTTTCAGGAAAACTGGATTCATTTCCGGAACTGAAAGAAAAAGTGATTGCACAATCCCTTTACCTTAAAAATTCATTGGTCGATGGAAATATTCTTCCCGATGAATATTTATTCGGAGGATCAAAAAATGAGGAAAGACGGGAAATCGCAGAACAGGCACGTGCGTTGCGCCAGGAAACGAATATACGTTTGCACCGTGCCAAGATCCGGAACTTGAATACAATTGGAGTAAAAGATAACCGGGACCAATTTCAATCAGTGTGGTTAAGTGTTTTAAAAGGTGCGGGTATGGATTCATTGATCCGCCTGCCAGATTGGAAACGTCTTTCTCTACAATTAAAACCAGGACAACTCTATATGGAAATCATCCGTTATACTAGTTGGCTCAGCGATTCGTCGGCGAAATATGGAGCTTATTTGATTTCGGCAGATGGTAAATTGCGAATTATATCTATGTTTCGTGAAGACAGCCTGACTAAATTATTAAGGGACCCATCTTCTTCTCCACAAACTTCTTCATTAAATGACGGCGTTAATCGTGGCGCAAAGGTTGGTAAGACAAAGCCCGGAAAGAAATTTCAAAATGGAGATAAAGATAAATTGGGACAACTGATACTTGCACCCATTTGGAAATATATTGTTACCAGTAAGGAAATACTGGTTGTACCTGATGGATTATTGAATCGGATATCGCTCGCTGCCTTGCAATGGCAAAATAAATACCTGTTGCAATACATGCAGCTCCGTCAACTTAGCGGCAGTTATATGTTGTCTGCAACAAAAGTTCCACTGCCAATCAAAGCAAAGGTATTGTTGAGTGGTGGGCTAGATTACTCGACTACTCCTGGTTATTATAATAGTAATCGATTGTTTACTCCGGAGCTTTCCTGGCAATACTTGCCGGGAACAAGAGAAGAAATCCAGTTGATTCAGCCATTATTTAAAAATGCCGGTCATACTGTTACCGTGTCTGTCGGAAACAGTTTCCCGGATTCTTTACGGCAAGAGCTCGAAGGTTATCAATTTATTCACCTCGCAACGCACGGTTTTTATTTCGATACCACGTTGGCATCGAAATACTACTCAGGTCGATGGAGCAGCGAGGCAGTACGCTATGAACCACTATACCGTTGCGGCATTGCGCTAAGCAGCGCGAACAATCCCGATAGTGCCGGGTCACCTGAAACAGACGGTTATTTATTAGGATTTGAAATTGCCAATACAGATTTGCGTAAAAGTTACCTGGTTAGTTTGAGCGCCTGTGAAACCGGATTGGGAGACGTTCGCAATAACCTTGGCGTGGATGGGTTAGCTCGCGCATTAAAACTCGGTGGTGCAAGACATCTATTAATTTCATTATGGAAAGTTCCTGACCAACCCACAGCCGTATTCATGCAATTATTTTATAAAGAACTGTTTGCGGGGAAAACACCGGCTGCTGCATTGCAATCGACACAGCTAACCATGAGCAAATCATATAAAGCGACGGATTGGGCGGCATTCATTTTAGTGGAATAAGAATTCGTTGTGACTTCGCACTTTATAATAACAGCAATACTAGTAACGAAGCCTTCGACTTTAGTCGGAGGCTTTGTATTTCAGACTATAGAAAAGAAAACCACTAACCAAAATTGGTGAGAAATTCATCAAATTTTGTGTATTAAGTTTGCAACCTAAACTCTATCCGAATGGAACACGTGAAGACAATCGGCATCATTGGCGCTGGTCTCAGCGGATTGGTTGCCGCAAAAACTTGTTTGGAGTATGGCTATGACGTCAAATTGTTTGAAAAAGAAACGGAGCTCGGCGGTGTCTGGTCTTCTTCACGTAGATATCCCGGCGTCACTCCTCAAAACACGAAAGACACTTATTACTTCTCCGATCTACAGATGCCAAAGCATTTTGACGAATGGCCACGTGGTGAAGATGTACAAGCCTACCTGGAAGCCTATGCAAAAAAATTCAATGTATTTCCTTTAATACAATTCTCTCATGAAATAACAAATACCGATTTTCAAAATGATAAATGGATTATCAATGGGAGAAATGCAAGAACAAGCTTTACCGAGGTGGTAGATTTTTTGATAATCTGCAATGGCACTTTTTCCGATCCTTTTATTCCGTCAATTCCCGGTATGGACAGTTTTATCGAAGCCGGCGGCGAGACATTGCATAGTTCGCAATTTAACGACACGAAACTGTCCAAAAATAAACGTCTAGTGGTAATTGGATATAGCAAATCGGCTCATGATGTTGTAACCGCTGGTTCCGAAACGGCTGCCAGTACGCACCTCCTTTTTCGCGAAGCAAAATGGAAAATGCCCAAGTACATCAGGGGAATCAATGTGAAGTATATTATCCTTAGTCGTCTCGGCGAAGCACTTATCAAACCGGAACAGCACAATTTCATGGAGCGGTTTATTTATAAAATAGGATTGGCAAAAAAAATGCTTGCTGGTATGGAAAATTATATAAGCAAGAAACAAAAGCTTAAGGAAACCGGGCTTCACCCACGAGCCAGCATCAAAGACCAGGCGTTTGGAGAAGTAACATTGGAGACGCCACATTTTTTTGAACGGGTGCAGCAAGGAAAAATCATCACAAGGCAAACAGAGATCGTTTCATTGAAGGGCAAGCAGCTTATACTTTCCAACGGAGAACAATTAGAATGCGATTTGCTGGTATTTGCTACTGGCTTCAATCAAATCATCCCATTTCTTCCCAATCAATTTCTCAACGAATTCATTGATGCACAGGGTAACTATCTTTTGTATCGACATATACTTCCGGTTGGCGTGCCGTCACTGGCTTTTGTAGGTTACAACACGTCCATTCAATGTCCTATCTCTTCAGAATTTGCAGCACTATGGGTGTGTGAATATTTGAAAGGACGTATAGCGAAGCCCTCAAACGAACAGATGAAGGAGGCAACAGCTGCATTTATAAAGTGGAGATCCCAATTCCGACCTAACGGTTCTTCTCGTGGACTGAGCACTATGCCCGGCACCATTCACCATGTTGACCTGCTTCTAAAGGATATGAAAGCACCCCTGCCTTTCCTTTCGTTAATACCGGATTGGCTGCTGACAATCAACCCCGGGCGGTATAAGAAAGTGAGAAGAAAAATTGTGAGACGCAATATTGAATAATGGAAATTGGTCGATATTCTGTCAAGCTTCAACTCGCTAGCATCTGATAGTGCTAACAATTTACTATTAATCCGAGACTCTCTCACGATTCACGTCTCACGACTCACGTTTACAATGATTTTCTTCGAATCAATACAAACGGGTTCTTTATTTTTTCGACACTATTTGTTAGGATCAAGTTGGCAGCTGTTTCTCCCATCTTATTATGGTCGGTGGAGATCACGGTAATGCCATCCAAAAGAATCTCTTTTAATGGGGTTTCATTATAGGAGATAATCCCTACATCCTTCCCGATTTTCAGGCCACTCAAGCGGCATTGCTTGATCAAACTGACCAAATCGGTTTCTTCAATAACGACATAAGCTTCCTTGGTTCTGATGATGGTATTGCTATCAATTTCGTGGATCACTTCATACTCATAATTGTTCTGCAGGCAAAAGTTGATGAATCCCTTCCGGATTTCCGGTGGATAGGGAATGAGCTTGGGATGAACGAGGAATAGCTTATCATATTTTTTTAGCAGATCGATTCCTTGTTCCAAAGCTTCAATGATATCATTTTCAAAATCCTGGTAAACGGCTCCACACTTAAGGTCCAGTGTTGGAATCTTTTTATCAAGGATGATCAATTGTTCAGGTGGGATACAACGGATCACCCGGATAGCCTCTTCCATATCATCATAAAAATGAGGCATAAGTACAAAGTAATTATAATCACTCAGGTTATTTTCGACCAGGCTCTTAAAAAGTTGTGTATTGAAGTGATGAATTTTCAGGTCTACCACCGCCCGATCGCCCAGGGTTTGTATAAACGTGTTGTATATCTGTTTTTTATAGTTGCTTATTTTATTAAACAAAAGCAGTACACGTATCTGAACATGCAAATCGCATTGTTTAATATAATAGCCTTTCCCCTTTACTGAAGTGATGATGCCCTGGTTACGAAGAATCGTATATGCCTTCTCTACGGTATCCCGCGATAGGAAAAATTCATCGCTCAATTCATTGATGGAATAAAGCCTTTGCCCTTTTTTAAGCTTGCCCCGCCGGATCGCATCGGTAATCGCGCCCACCACCTGTAGGTATTTGGGTGTTTTATTATCGATATCTATCGTAAACGCCGGTATCATACCCTTGTAAAATACTATATCGGCTCATAAGCAACAAATCAACGAATCCACTAGGTATTCGCATTTTTAACTGGATTGTCATGTTTTAGAGCTTGAGAGAGGTTTTATTTGCTCCGTAACCGGCCATACAGTACATTTGCACCCCAGATAATCGGGAAGTAGCGCAGGCCGGTAGCGCACCTGGTTTGGGACCAGGGGGTCGCAGGTTCGAATCCTGTCTTCCCGACAAGAGCCTTGAGAATTTTCTCAAGGCTTTTTTATTTTTATCATGAGTGTGTATTCAAAATATTATATAATATCTGATATGTTTGGGAAGTAGCCCCGCCTGATCGGCGGGGGCATCCCGACTCTGGAGTCGGGAGGGTCGCAGGTTCGAATCCTGTCTTCCCGAGATCGCCCACCATAGCTTTAGCGACGGTGGGCTTTTTTATTTTGATGAGGTATTTTTACAGCCTATTTCAAAGTAATTTTTCCCACCGCTATTTTCGATTTACTAAACAATCGATCTTCTTTACCGATGATGTACATACTGTTGTTAACAACCGATCCCAGTCTTGGCATAGAAGTAGGAATATCAGAGTTTGAAAAAAGCATTTTTCTTGTGCATTTTCCTGTTGCCTCGTCTATTGTTATCGTGTAGCAGTCGGATCTGCCAAAGCGGTTGGCGGTTTTCAGTTTTTGTCCGGGCTGTGTGACCGCTGCATTTTTCGGGTTATCATTAAAAAATATGTGTATAGCGTTGGTAGTTTGTAGCGCTCCGAATCCGGCATAAAAAGGCCTGTTGGTATAAGTAAAAAAGCCGCTACTGACAACCCCGCTGCCCGATCCAACCTGGATAACTTCCCGCTGGGCTTTGGGAAATACCTGCATCCAACCGATATTTCCAGCGGCATCAATTTTGCAGCTTAGCAAATCCCCACATTCGTATACTGAATACGTATTAGTGGTCCATCTACCGGCCGATCCGTTGCTTCCCGGTGAATAGCTTTGTGTGGAATAAGTATAGTTATGGTATTTTTCTGCCAATATCACAATACCATTATCAGCAGTGTAAAACACATTCCTGAATTGCATGTATTTAGAAAACCCCTCTCCCTCATCCTTGATTTTATCTAATGCTTCCCGTTCCTTTCTTTCCGCTTTTGTTTCTTTTTCGTCGGAGGATTCATCGACAGCATCATCAGCCTGAGATGATAACAGCGAATTGCTTAACTGCTTTTCGCTGGTGGAAATAACTTCACCGTTGGAAGGATTAATGCGCTGTACCAGCATTCCATCAATCGTTTTTCCTTTTTTATTATTGTTATAGAAGGCAACTAATACCAGGTCCTTATTCTTTTCCAATACCAGTTTAGTGCTGGTAAGCCATTTGCCATTAATATTGGTATTAATTTCGGATTGCATTTTTCCCTGTTCGTTGTACATCCGTATGTTGTAATTGGCGAAATCCAGGAACTTCTCTTTCTTCTTTTTTCCCTCCTGATATTCATATAATCGGCTTACCAGGATCACTTTCTTATTATTTGTATATAGAACGTCCTCCAACTGAAATGTATTGGGATCAAATTCATTAGAAATGGCGATTGGTTTGGTAACCGCCTTAAGCGAATTGTCAAATTCCTGCACCCGGTATTCATTTCTTTCTTTACCAATGGTGCTGCCTACAACAATCATCTTAGTGCTGTCTGCATTCAATGTCAACTTGTAGTTTATAAAATCTCTTTTCTCGTCTTTATACACGGAGGTCAGCAACACCCATTGCCCCGAAAGCTCACCGCTTGCCTTATCGATTTCTGCTCCTGAAATATCCAGTCTTTTTTCTTTTTTGTCGTAGTCGGAAGCAAACAGGAATAGTTTATTCTGCACCGCAAAGAATTGTATAAATTCCTTTCCCTTAAGTTCCTTATTGAAATCGTTCCGGTAAAGTTCACTTAGGTTTTTATCCAATTTGACCAGTGTAGCGGAAGTTCGGGCTGTGGCACCGATCACGAAGTACGATTTCATTGCAAGGTGACCCTCTTCAAGATATACTCCGCTGTTATCCGAATAAACCACTTCAAGATCGGTACTCCCTTTCTTCAATTTAAATTCCTCGCCCCACTGAACGTTTGGTTTTTGTGCGAAACTGTTAATAGAAAGGACAATAAGTGCGAAAAGCAAGCTTCTATAGGGCATAAATAAAGGGGTTAGGTGCAATAATAATGAAAAATAGAAATTGAAGCAATAAGTAAACGCTTTGCGGTGTTTTATTATTTTGGCTCAAGAATCGTGAGACGTGAGTCGTGAACCTGCCTGCCGGCAGGCAGGTCGTGAGTGGCTCTCCGAATATCAGCAACATACAATTAATCAGAGACCCACTCACTACTCACTACTCACCACTCACTACTCACGATCCGACGTTCATTAATAAACAAAAGCCCCTGTTTCTTGTAAACAGGGGCTTTCAAATTAACTGCGGTGAGGGAGGGATTCAATCCGCCAGCTGGCGGAGCAGAATTACCCATTATTGTTATCAAAAAAAACTCCAATCGTGAATCGTGAGTAGCTTTGCGAGTATTAGCAACTTACAATTAATCAAGCACCCATTCACTACTCACCACTCACTACTCACGATCCGACGTTCATTAATAAACAAAAGCCCCTGTTTACAAGAAACAGGGGCTTTCAAATTAACTGCGGTGAGGGTGGGATTCGATCCGCCAGTGGGCGGAACAGAATTACAATCGTGAGACGTGAGGCGTGAATCGTGAGAGAGTCACTGATTAATTGTAAGTTGCTTTTACTCGGAGAGCCACTCACGACTCACCACTCACGACTCACGATCCTTGGTTTATATAAAACGAAAAGCCCCTGTTTACAAGAAACAGAGGCTTTTATTTCACCTGCGGTGAGGGAG
>Ga0190274_10002773_pt1 | contig 10384 bp, 12 predicted proteins | sample Popmic531T_FD_133002 | JGI IMG/M metagenome (GOLD analysis project Ga0190274, IMG submission 133002) | Populus adjacent soil microbial communities from riparian zone of Yellowstone River, Montana, USA - 531 T | ecosystem: Environmental > Terrestrial > Soil > Riparian zone | place: USA: Montana...
CAAGGCCCGCGAACAAGATCCAAAGGACGAGCTTCCAGAGGAAGCCGCCGTCGCCGACGAACGTGTAGGCGAGGAGCAGCACGCCGAGCACTGCGGTGGACGTGCGGAGGTCGCTGCGGCGGTACGCGAGCGTGATCGGTACGCCGAGCAGGAGCACGAGCCACACGAATGCTTCCAATCGCTACTCCTTACGGCAAATCAGGCGCCGACGCGCCGTGGCGGTCCCTTAGAGCAGGCTCGCGACTCCTGCACGCTCCTCGCGCAGCTCCGCGTCCGTCGCGCCGAGCTTGCCGCGGGCGAACTCGTCGATCTCGAGCCCTTGGACGATCTGGTAATCGCCGCGGACGCAGCGCACGGGATAGGAGTAGACCACGCCTTCGGAGATGCCGTAGCTGCCGTCGGACGCGACGGCCATGCTGACCCAGTCGTCGCCTGCGGTGCCGAGCGCCCAATCGTGCACGTGATCGATCGCCGCAGACGCCGCCGATGCCGCCGACGACGCGCCGCGTGCCTTGATGATCGCCGCGCCGCGCTGCTGCACGGTCGGGATGAACTCGTCGCGATACCAGGCCGGCGGTACGCGGCTCAGGGCCGGCTTGCCGCCGACCGTCGCGTGCGCGAGATCCGGAAACTGTGTGGCCGAGTGATTTCCCCAGATCGTCACGCCTCGGCTCTCGCTCACGTGCGTGCCCGTCTTCGCGGCGAGTTGTGCCTTGGCGCGGTTGTGATCGAGCCGCGTCATCGCGGTGAAGTTTCGCGGGTCGAGACTCTTCGCGTTCTCGCGCGCGATCAACGCGTTCGTGTTGGCGGGATTGCCGACCACTAGAATCTTGACACGCCGATCTGCCACTTCGGCGAGCGCTTTGCCCTGGGCCGAGAAGATCTGGGCGTTCGCGAGCAGCAGGTCCTTGCGCTCCATGCCGGGGCCGCGTGGTCGGGCGCCGACGAGCAGGCCGTAGTTGATGTCCTTGAACGCAACGTCGACCTTGTCCGTGACGACGAGGCCGTGCAGGGTCTGGAATGCGCAGTCGTCGAGCTCCATCGCGACGCCGTTCAGCGCGCCGAGTGCCGGAGTGATTTCGAGGAGCTGCAGGACGATCGGCTGGTCGGGTCCAAATAGTTGGCCCGAGGCGATTCGGAAGGCTAACTGATAACCGATTTGTCCTGCGGCGCCGGTGATCGCGACGCGCACCGGCGTCTTGCTCTTCTGCTTCATGGATGGGTCCTACGGGTCGACTGGAAAAAAGCTCTGCGTGCCAAGGCAGGCATGAATCTTAACATGCGCCCCGGGAGCGGCTGCGAGCCGTTCGGCCGCCGCCTCGTCCGACGTGGGGACACCGCCGAGCAGCAGCGCACTCACGGCCGCGCTCAATCGAGGTCTGCGTCGCCGTTCGCCGATTTCGCGAGGGCGTGCTTGCGCAGCAAGCTGCGTAGCTGGTGGTAGCTCAGGCCGAGCAGCTTGGCAGCGGTCGTCTGCTTGAACTGCGCGCGTTCGAGCGCGCGGCGCAGCACGCGCTGCTCGAACGCGGCGACTGCGGAGCGAAAGTCGCCGGGGATCTCCTGCTCCGACACCTGCTCGGCCGCGGCCTCGACCGCTTCCTCGCGCGCGGGAAACGGGGCGGGCGCCAGTGCGTACGGCGACGCGAACGGATCGAACAAGATCCGCCCGATCGGTTTGTCGGCCTCGTCGGTTCGGTAAACGCTGCGTTCGACGGCGTTCTTGAGCTCGCGCACGTTGCCGGGCCAGCCGTAGCCGAGCAGCGCGGCCTTGGCATCGGTCGTGAATCCCGGGAAGAAGGGGCGTTTGAGCTCGCTCGTGACGTTCACCGCGAAGTGATAGGCGAGCGTATCGATATCCTCGGGGCGTGCACGCAGCGGCGGCACATGGATGACGTCGAACGCGAGCCGGTCGAGCAGATCGGCCCGGAAGCGTCCGAGCTCCGCGAGCCGCGGTAGGTGCTCGTTGGTCGCGCCCACGATCCGGACGTCGGTCGATATCGTCTCGGATCCGCCGACCCGCTGGAACTCGCCGTATTCGATCACGCGCAGGATCTTCTCCTGCATTCGCGGCGGGATCGTGCCGAGCTCGTCGAGCACGAGCGTGCCGCCGTTGGCCTGCTCGAACCGGCCGATGTGGGTCCGCGTCGCACCCGTGAACGCGCCGGCCTGATGGCCGAACAGCTCGGTCTCGAGCAGCGTTTCGGTGAGGGCCGCGCAGTTGACCTTGATCATCGGCTGCTCCCATCGCGGGGACAGGTAATGCAGCCGTGAAGCGATCAGCTCCTTCCCGGTGCCGCGTTCGCCGATCACGAGCACCGGCTTGCTGAGCTTGGCGGCCCTCGAGACGTGCTCGAGCATCGCGAGGAACGCAGGGGCCTCGCCGATCAGCGCAGTCGTCGGGGGAGCGTTGGCAGCCACGCTTGTCAAAGTCGCTAAGAACTAGGTGATTGCGCGAAATCTTAGCCGATTTGCCAACCGGCGCCTACCTGCAGAAGCGCCTGACGAACTGCCGCTGATCACGCCACTATTGGGTTTCCGACGCTCGACACGCCTCTGGCACGGAAGCTGCTATAGGAGCCCCAATTGCCACAGAGGACCGCCGGTATGGGTATCTTCTCCCGCTTCACCGACATCGTGAATTCGAACATCAACGCCATTCTCGACAAGGCCGAGGACCCCGAAAAGCTCGTCCGACTCATGATCCAGGAGATGGAGGACACGCTCGTCGAAGTCCGTTCGACGGCGGCCCGCGCGATCGCCGACAAGAAGGAGATTTCGCGCAGCCTGAATAAGCTCGATCAAGAGGCTCGCGACTGGCAAGCCAAAGCCGAGCTCGCGCTCGACAAGGAGCGCGAGGACCTCGCGAAGGCCGCGTTGGCCGAGAAGGCTCGCGCGACGGGCGCTGCCGAGGGGCTCCGCAATCAACAGAAGGCGATCACCGACGGGCTCGAGAAGCTCAACGACGACATCGTCCGCCTCGAAGAGAAGCTCGTGGACGCGAAGACGCGCCAGCAGGCGATCTTCGCGCGCCACCAGACCGCGACTCGCCGGCTCGAGGTGCGCAAGCGCCTGCACAGCTACAAGATCGACGACGCGTTGCTCAAGTTCGACCACTTCGAGCGCCGGATCGACGATCTCGAGGCGCACGCCGAATCGTATGACCTCGGCAACAAGAAGGATCTCAAGAGCGAGTTCTCCGAGCTCGAAACGGAGGACGCCGTAGCGAAGGAGTTGCGCGAGTTGAAGTCCAAGCGCGCAGGTCAGAAGCGCGGCAGCAGCGAGCCGAGCTAACGCCGATGCCGCCTGGTGTTCTCGCGATCGTCATGGTCTTCATGGTCATCGTGCTGCCGATCGTCATCGTCATGCACTACGTGACCAAATGGAAAGCCACGAAGGGCCTGTCCAACGACGAGCAAAGGCTGCTCGAGGATTTATGGAAGGACAGTCAGGCGATGCAGAGTCGCGTGAACGCCCTCGAGACGATCCTGGATGACGAGGTCCCCGATTGGAGGAAGAAACTGTAGCGGGAACGCGGCTTCACCGCCGCCAAGCTGCTCGGCGCGAGTCACATGAACACGGAACACCGTACGGAGCCTGGGTTGATGAACCGCCTCTATCGCAATCCGCAGCGCGGGAAGCTGTTCGGCGTGTGCGCCGGGATGGCCGAGTACTTCGGATTCGACCTCACCGCTACGCGCGTTCTGGTCGTGATCGGTGCACTGTTCTCGTTCCCGATAGTTTGCATCACGTACGTGTTGCTCGGCGTGCTCCTGCCGCGCAAGCCCAGCGAAGGGCCCGGCTCGGAGGTGTACGACCCCGTTCAGCACAAAGTTCGCTCGGACCCTCACGACATGCTATCGGGCGTCCGCTATCGTTTTCGTGACCTCGACGCGCGCCTACAGCGTCTCGAGAAATACGTGACGTCGAACCGGTTCAATCTCGACCGGGAGTTTCGTCAACTCAAAGAGTAGCCGCGGACGTTGGGCGCACGGGGAGGTCGCCATCGATGAACGTGTTCGAATTCGTAATCATCGTCATCATCCTGAGCTTGACCTACAAGTTCTTCGCCGGATGGATGAAGAATCGGACGAAAGGACTCGAAGAGCCGGCGCGAGAGGCGCTGCTTAAGCGGCTAGACGACGTCGAAGAACGCGTCCGCGTGCTCGAACGCATCGTGACGGACGAACGATTCGATCTAAAGCAGCAGTTCAAGGAGCTCGAACGGTGAGGGGCTCAGCCGTCCCGACGACCAGCCGAGCAGCCGCTCATTTCGGAGCCGGCGTGGGGTTCGCTGCCTTGTAGGCCTTGACCTGGTCGTTGAACGCAGCCGCGACCGTTTCCATCTCCGTAACCGCGGTGTTGTGCCGGGTGACCATCAGCAACTTGAACTGCTCGGGCGCGTCATCGCCCTTTGCTTCGGTTTCGTTGTCGATGCAAGCGAGGAGGTCGTTCATCGCGGCCATGTACGTCTTCACCTGCGCCTGCGCGGCAAGGAGCTGCTCCACCGTCGCGTTCTTGCCGTCCGGTATCGAGATCATCGCCGGAGTCTCACAGGCGGACGCGGCAAGCGTGCCGCAGGTCGCGAGCGCGGCCACACAAGAAAAGGTCAGGACTCTCATATCATTCCCTCGTTATTATCGAACGGACCCTGGCCTCGAAATATAACCCAGCCTTCAGCGGAGCGTCATCCATCGTGTTGCGGGACATGGCGGGTCCCCTCAGGCGAAGAGGGCGCGGTACTTGCCGCCGCCGTCGATCTCCGCAATCAGCAGCTCGCCGAACTTGTCGGCCGTTACCGGGTCGCCGAACAGGTGGCCCTGCGCGTAGTCGCAGCCATGTCTGCGGAGGAAATCGAGCTGCTGCTCGTCCTCGACGCCCTCGGCTACGACCTCGAGCTCGAGGCTGTGCGCCATCTGAATGATCGCGTCCACGATCGCCGCGTCGTCCCGATCGATCGCGACGTCGCGCACGAATGACCGGTCGATCTTCAGAGTGTTGATCGGGAACTGCTGCAGCGCGCTGAGGGACGAGTAGCCCGTCCCGAAGTCGTCGATCGCGAGGTGCAAGCCCATTCCGTAGAGCGCGTCGAGAATTCGAATGGTCCGCTCCGGATCCTCCATCAGCGTAGTCTCGGTGATCTCGAGCTCGAGCGAGGTTGGCGAGACGCCGTTCCTACGGAACGTCTCGCGCACTTGATCGAGGAACTTGCGCTGCTGCAGCTGACGCAACGACAGATTCACGGACACGCGCGACGGCGAAGGCACGAGGCGCTGCCATGCACGGTAGTCCTCGCAGACTCGGTTGAGCACCCAGTCGCCGAGCTGCAGGATCAGATTGGTCTCTTCGGCGAGAGGCACGAAGTCCGACGGCAGCACGATGCCGCGCTCCGGAAGATCCCAACGGAGCAGGGCTTCCGCGCCTTCGAGCCGCCCGGTCGCCAAGCGATACTTGGGCTGATAGTGCACGCGTAGCTCGTCGCGTTCGAAGGCGCGCCGGAGCTTGCTCTTGAGCATCAGCCGTTCGACGGCCGCCGTATTCATATCGTTCGAGTAGTACTCGAACGTATTACCGCCGGCCTTTTTGGATCGGTACAGCGCGGCGTCTGCATTGCGGATCAAGTCGATGACGTTGTCGCCGTCGCGTGGATAGACCGCGATGCCCATGCTCGCGGTGAGGAAGATCTCTTCGCCGTGCACCTGAAAGGGCTTGCCGGCGACTTGCAGCAGCCGCGGCGCAATCTCGGCGAGGTTCTTCAGCATCGCTTCGAGCCGATCGAAACCCGTTAGCAAGACGGCAAATTCGTCGCCCGCGAGCCGGCCGGCATGGGCGTTCCCGGGAAGCTCCGCGAGCACGCGACGCGCGAAGATCTCGAGGCTCGTGTCGCCCGCGGCGTGACCGAACGTATCGTTGATGTCCTTGAACTTGTCCACGTCGAGATAAAGGATCGCGAGGTACTGCTGCGTGCGGCGCGCGCGCGCGATTCCTTGCTGCAGCAGGTGTTGGAATTGCATCCGGTTCGCGATCTTGGTCAACGGATCGGTACGCGCTAAATAACGGATTCGCTGCTCGACGCGTTTGCGCTCGTCGATGTTGTGCGCCGCGTAAACCTTGCTCTCGACCTCGTCGCGACCGTCGCGCACGCTCGCGACCGTGTACGAGATGCTCACGGTCGAGCCGTCCGGCCGTGGGACCGCGCCTTCGCGGGGCCGCGACGCCGCGCCGTCCCCGCGACGACGATCGTTCGAGACGATCAGCTCGTCCGCGAGCTTGCCGACGAGCTCGGACTCGGAATGACCGAACAGCTCTCGTGCGGCCACGTTGGCGCGCTCGATTCGGCCGTCCGCGTCCGTTATCAGCAATGCCTCGCCCATGCTTGCGAGCAGGCGGTCGAGGTAGTCTCGCGAAATCGTGCTCGAACGCAGGCTGGTGCGCATCGAGTCGACGGCGTCGGCGAGCTCGCGAAGCTCGCCAGCGGCCCCGATAGTGGTCGCCGTGCCGTAGTCCCCCTTGGCCGCGTCGTTCAATGCTGCCACGACCGCGCGCAAAGGCCGAACGAAGCTATTCGCGAGTCCGGCGATGAGCGCGATTCCCCCGAGACCCGCCAGCGCGACCGCCGAGAACAGGCCCCAGCGCAACGCGCGATCGGATATCCCGCCGGCCGCATGTATGGCCAACAGGCCGCCGGCCGCCGCGAGCACTACCACCGTGACGGCGCCCATCGCGAACAAATAGCGTTGTGTGAGGCCTAGCGGGGGGGCTCTTGGGGTCATTCGCAGCGTTCGTTGTTATAGTTAGCGGCGGCTCTCGCAGCGTTCGAGCACACCACATTCAGGCTGGTTTGCCCAGCCGGATGCAACAGAATCCGGCCGACTTTCACGCGCGCGATCCCGGTATTTCGGACGACACAGTTTATTACGATGCCGATTTCGTCGCACCAGCGCACGCGTGATTTTCGTGCGCCCCCCGGTCTTCGCCACCGCCATGTTCAATCGTTGCTCGCGAGCTGGTCGCTGCGCCAGCGTTTTCTTCGGCGGCGCGCGGCGGGGTTGCTGAGCGTCGCACGCCCCGAGATTCTCGACTGCGGGGACGGCATCCGCTTGCTCGGCCTCTACAGTCCGGCCCCGGGGCCGAGCCGGGGGCTCGTGATCCTGCTGCACGGCTGGGAGGGCAGCGCCGAGGCGAACTACGTTTTGTCGATGGGCGCGCGCCTGCACGACGCGGGCTTCGACGTGTTTCGGTTGAATTTCCGTGATCACGGCGCGACCCATGCGCTCAACCGCGAGCTGTTTCACTCGTGCAGGATCGACGAAGTAGTCGAGGCGACCCGCAGCGCCATGGCGGCGCACCCGGCACCCCGGACGTTCCTGATCGGTCATTCGCTCGGCGGCAATTTCGCGATGCGCGTGGCCGTCCGCGCGCCCGCGGCCGGGCTCGCCCTCACGAAGGTCGTCGCGATCTGCCCGGTGCTGCGCCCCCACAGCACGATGCAAGCGCTCGAGAGCGGCCTTTGGGTCTATCGCGAGTATTTTCTCTGGCGCTGGCGGCGTTCGCTGCTCGCGAAGGCGGCATGCTTCCCCGACCTTTACGACTTCGGCGACCTGCGTCGCTTTCCGACGCTTACGTCGACCACGGAGTTCTTCGTCACGCAGTACACGCCGTTCCCGGACCTCGACACGTACTTACAAGGTTATGCCGTCACCGGCGACGTGCTTGCGGACCTCACGGTTCCAACCCGATTGATCGCCGCTGCGGACGACCCAGTGATCCCGATCGCCGACCTCGACGACCTCGCGCGGCCTGCCGCGCTGCACATCGACGTGCTGCCGCACGGCGGTCACTGCGCGTTTCTGGAAAGCTACTGGCTGCGCAGCTGGCTCGATCGAGCCGTGCTATCGGAGATCGACGCTTAGCGAGCGCTGCTTCAGGCCTGGCGCTTCTCTTCAAACGTCACCGGGCGCTCACCGCTAATTACCCTGATCTCGCCCTCGATGACGGCTCCCTCTGCGACTGCGATGGAATTGCCCGACAGGCTCCCGCTGACACGAGCCGTGCCCGCGAGCTCCACACGCTGGCGCGCCACGACGTCACCCTCGACGGTGCCCGCGACAATCACGTCCGTGGCTTTGAGCACGCCTTTCCAATGCCCGCCCGCGGCGAGCGTCAACGGCCCGTCGATGTCGCAGTCGCCTTCGACGCTTCCGCAGAAGACGTAGGAACCTTGCCCGGAGATCATGCCGACGATTCTCGTGGACGGCGCGATAAAGGTGGTGGGTCCTGCCGACGAGTCGCGAATCCGGCGCTTGAATATCATCGTGTGGATCTCCGTTGAACCCGCGCGGAAGGTAACCGAGCCGCATCCAAGGTGCGAGCGAGAGCGTCACGCGGCGACATTTCGCCGCCCCGGGGCAGAATCTGACCTGTTATGTCACCGTGCGCCGATTCACAGTGAAATCGCAAGTCGTTGTTCCTTCGTCGCCTCCGGATTCTTGGCACGGACGTTGCTCTACTCGGCCGATGAATTTAACCCGTAGCGGCACGGAGCTCTCAATGGATGGCAACATCGAAATCATTGCGGTCGTCCTCGGCGAATCCACCGAGCGCTGGCATGCGGGTCAGCTCGGCAAAGGCGCGCAGCGCCTAATCCGGCGTGCGGATGGCAGCGTCCGTCTCGAGCCCGTCGAATCCGAAGAAGAGTTTGAGCGTGCGGCGCGCGCGACCGGCTGCTTCCGCCGCGGTAAGGCGATTCGGGATCCCGAGACGCGTGAAGTGATCGGTTACGAGATGGAACAGGTACCGCGGCTGCGTGCCGCGGGGTGAGCGCCTCTTCGTCGCGAGATCGCGAGCGCGATGTCAGTAGCCGTAGCCGAGGTTGCGAATCTCTTTGACGAAGCCGTTCTCGAGCCGGATGCTCCGCATAAGCTGATAAGGCCCGAGGTTGTAGGTCCAGTCCTCGATCAGCACTTCCTCGGCGTAGCCGGGGATGTAGACCCGGTTGCCGTAGTTCCCGACGAGCGAGCGCTGTGCGTAACGGCTCTGCACGTTCGCGGGCTCCCCGCAGAACTCGAGCAGCTTCGTCACGTGGTCGCCGGTCGCGATGAGCCGCGTACCGCAGCGGAATGCGGCGTGAGCCGGCAACGTCGCCGTAACCAGCGCGACCGCCAGCGCAGCCGCGGAGCACCAACGTCTTCGTTTGGATCGCACGCTCATCGTTACCGCGAGCCTAAACCGCTTCGCTGAACCTATGCTGAATCGCCGTGCGCCACAACGCAATCCCATGGTGCGCGGCCCTATAATGCCCTCCCGCATCGCGCCATCGGTCGATCTTGGCTCAACCTCGCCCCCCATCGGACCTCGACACGAGCCGCGGCGCACTCGCCGCGCGGTTGCGGTGGCTCCGCGAGGCAGGCAACGCCTCGCTGATCCGGCGTGGGTTGCGTGGTGTCGAGAAGGAAAGCCTGCGTGTTGGCCGGGACGGCCGACTGTCGCAGAGTCCGCATCCCGAGGCGCTCGGGGCGGCGCTCACGCATCCGTATTTGACCACCGACTACTCCGAGTCGCTGCCCGAGTTCGTGACTTCGGCGCAGCACAGCAACTGGGAGACGCTGCAGCTCCTTTGCGACCTCCACGCGTGGGCGCATCGCCGCCTCGCGGACGAGCTGCTCTGGCCCGCGAGCATGCCGTGCGTGCTGAACGCCGACCAGGAAATCCCGATCGCGTACTACGGCACGTCGAACCCGGGCCTCATGAAAACCGTGTACCGCCGCGGCCTCGGGTACCGATATGGCCGCGCGATGCAAGCGATCGCGGGCGTGCACTTCAACTACTCGTTGCCGAGCGCCTTTTGGGACGCCTATCGAGAGCACGAGGGTGCGAGCGAGCCGCTTGCGGGGTTCCGCTCGGCGGGCTTCATGGGACTCGTGCGCAATTACCGGCGCTGTGCATGGCTCGTTACTTATCTCTTCGGCGCGTCGCCCGCGCTCTGCAAGTCGTTTCGTCCCGACGGCCACGAGCTGCTCACGGAGCTGGACCGTGCGACCTGGTACGCACCGTTCGCGACCTCTTTGCGGATGAGCGACCTCGGCTACCGCAACAAGACGCAGGGGCGGCTCGCGATCTCCGCGAATTCGCTAGCCGACTACGTGGCGGGCCTCTCCGCCGCGGTTACTACACTCGAGCCGCGCTATGCGGAGATCGGCGTCGTCGTGGACGGCGAATACCGGCAGCTCAACGCGAACATCCTGCAGATCGAGAACGAGTATTACAGCGCGATTAGGCCGAAGCCGAGCAAAGCCTCGCCGGCTAGGCCCGTCGTCGCGCTGCGAACCCTCGGTGTCGAATATGTCGAGGTCCGCACGCTCGATCTGAATCTCACGGATCCCGTTGG
>Ga0190274_10002774_pt1 | contig 10383 bp, 8 predicted proteins | sample Popmic531T_FD_133002 | JGI IMG/M metagenome (GOLD analysis project Ga0190274, IMG submission 133002) | Populus adjacent soil microbial communities from riparian zone of Yellowstone River, Montana, USA - 531 T | ecosystem: Environmental > Terrestrial > Soil > Riparian zone | place: USA: Montana...
ATGAACGGCAGCGTAACCTCGAACATGTCCAACGTCGTCGTTGATAAGAGCAAGCGTGGAAGTTATAGCGCAGTGATAGGCCACGGCGGCACTGCCATTTCGGCCCACGGCATCAACGGTAATATTCGCCTGTCGCAATTGGGCGAGGCTGAACCAATTGGAGATCGATAGATCTGGCGCTGAGCATTGTTTCGAGCGATAGGTCGAAAGCGGGCTGGAGATTCTCAAATCTTCAGCCCGCTTTCGCTTTGGGTGCGCAGGCATCCCTGCCTGCCGTGGGAGCACTGGCATGCCTGCCTGCCATGGGCGCGCAGCATCCCTGCCTACCATGAGCGCCCAGCATCCGTGCCTGACGTGGGCGCGCGGCTTCCCTGCCTGACGGAAAAGAGCGCTATCAAATTGAACCTGTACCTAAAACGAGCTATAAAGTACGACCACTTAACCATCAAGCGACAGGAGAAATCTAAACTTGCCCCAAAGCCGACAACGAAAAACCGGGAAGGCGCGGAAACGTACCAAAGGTCTCTACTCAGCCACCAAAACCAAGCCTCCGGCCGGACGTAATCGCCAGGCGCGAATAATTGCGATCGTGGTAGTGGTCGTCCTCGCTGCCGGAGCCATCTTCTATCTTCTCAAGAATCGCGGTGGAGCCCTCGGTGGCGGCGCCGAAGTCACAACTCCCTCCGGACTTAAGTACACTGATCTGGCGGTGGGAACGGGCGCAACACCACAAAAGGGCCAGACGGTGAGCGTCCACTACACCGGTACTCTGGAAAACGGCGAGGAGTTTGACAGCTCCCGCACCAAGGGAAGGCCAATGGAGTACAAGTTTGGAGTGACGCCGATGATTCCGGGTTGGGACGAGGGAGTGTCAACAATGAAAGTTGGTGGCAGAAGAAAGTTAGTGGTTCCTGCCAGGCTGGGCTACGGGCAGACTGGGCGGCCTGGTATTCCCCCAAACGCTACCTTACTCTTCGATCTCGAACTCCTCGAGGTGAAATAGCTGGGAATAGAAGGCAGAAGGCAGAAAGCAGAAGGCAGTAGGCAGTAGGCAGTAGGCAGTTGGCAGTTGGCAGTTGGCAGTTGGCAGAAAGAGAGTATAGGACCTATTTGTCTTATGGATCCTATTTCCAGTCCGTCTTATTGCTCTCTGCGTTCTGCCTTTTGCTTTCTGCCTTCTGCCTTTTGCTTTCTGCCTTCTGCCTTTTGCTTTCTGCCTTCTGCCGTCTGCCTTCTGCCGCCCCTGCCGCCTGCCGTCAAGAGCAATAGCTGTTTTATTGCATTATCCTTTCATTACGATCCCCCTCGCTCAAACAACTTAGCCATGCTGGTATAGTGTTCGTCTCTCCTCTTGTCCCGGCTCGTTTGGCAATAATACGAATTAGAATATCGGAGGTAACCCATGCGGAACACACAGTGCAGAAGAATGCTTCACGCGGCTATGGTTGGTCTGTTTGTGATCAGCCTAACCACATTGGCAGTTGGACAAGGCCGTGGTCGGGGCGGCGGCGTTGGCGGCGGACAAGGTTCGGGTGGCGGTAATGGCGGTGGGCCGCCTGCTGGAGTCGGGGTAGACCGTGGCCTGGGGAATGCCTCGTCGAGATCCAATGGACGCTCAGATGACGGCCTCGGAAATGCTTCGGATCGCTCTAATGGGCGCTCTGATGCTGGTCTCGATCGAGCTCGGTTGGCGGCCGATAATCGCCGGCAAGCTGAGCGAGAATTGCGAGAAAATCCCGGCATCGCGCACACTCTTCATGTAAATGCAAACGACCTACGAAACGGATATCAGGCAGCGTTGGCAGTCAATCCTGACTTAAAGTTTGGACAGTACGTGGCAGCCACCCGATTAGAGCAAAACCTTCATTCCAGATTTCCCAACGTCACGAGAACCGCGATTCTTGCGGGTCTGGCTTCGGGCGATAGTTTGGGCCGAACACTGAAGAATCTCGGTCTGGGTTCGCGTGAGGCCGATGAGGCGAAGAAGCAGGCGGAACGAGAAATCAGACAAAGCAAGAAGTAACCAGCAAAGCACCAGAGCAGGGCAGAGAGCGAAGGCAAAGCGCAGAAACAGGTCAATCTACGCATGCTCAGGATTCGCTCTTTGCTCTTTTGCGCTTAGCTCCTTACTTTTTGTGCTTTGCTCTTTGCGCTTTGGGAGTTAATCTGCAGAGCAATCCGCCGGAAATACAGCTCTGGGAGAAACGCGTCATGAGTGGGAACAGCATAACCATCACCGATAATCGCACGGGCAAACAATACGACCTGCCTATCGAAGATGGGACCATAAAGGCAATGGATCTGCGACAGATCAAAACGTCTGAAGACGACTTTGGTTTGATGACCTACGACCCGGCCTTCATGAACACCGCTTCATGCAAAAGTCGAATCACGTTTATCGATGGTGATAAAGGGGTCCTCGAGTATCGTGGCTATCCTATCGATCAGCTGGCAGAGAAGAGCTCGTATCTCGAAGTGGCGTACTTGCTGTTGAACGGAGAACTGCCCACCGAATCTGAACTGAAGGCCTGGACGCATAACATTACCTATCACACCTTCATCAACGAAAACATCAAAAAGGTGATGGATGGTTTTCACTACAACGCCCATCCAATGGGAACCTTTGAATCGACGCTCGGCGCACTGTCCACATTTTATCCCGATGCCAAAGCCATCTTTGACAAAGAATGTCGCTGGAAACAGATCTACCGGCTTATTGCGAAGGTGCCGACCATCGCCGCCTTCGCCTACCGCCATCGCATAGGAATGCAATACGCCTATCCTGATAATGATCTCAGCTACGAAGGCAACTTTCTCAACATGATGTTCAAGACGACGGAGCTGAAGTATCAGCCGAACCCGATACTTGAACGCGCGCTTAACGTTCTCTTTATTCTTCACGCCGACCACGAACAGAATTGCAGCACGAGTGCGATGCGCAGTATTGGCAGCGCCCATACCGATCCCTTTTCCTCAATGGCCGGCGCCGCAGCGGCACTGTATGGTCCCTTGCATGGTGGAGCGAATGAGATGGTGCTGCGCATGCTGAAAGAGATTGGGTCCGTCGATAAAGTGCCGGAATACATCAAACGCGTGAAGGCTGGTGAATTTCGCCTGATGGGCTTCGGGCATCGCGTTTACAAAAACTATGATCCGCGCGCGCGTATTATCAAACAGGTCGCTGATCAGGTCTTTGAAGTTACCGGCAGAGATCCAATGCTGAACATTGCACTGGAACTGGAACGAATCGCGCTGGAGGACGATTACTTCGTCAAGCGCCGGCTGTATCCCAACGTGGACTTTTACTCCGGCATCATCTACCAGGCGATGCGCTTTCCGGTCGACATGTTTCCCGTATTGTTTGCTATACCCCGTACGTCGGGCTGGCTGGCACAATGGGTCGAGATGCTTGAGGATCCGGCACAAAAAATCGCGCGGCCAAGGCAGGTGTATTTAGGTTCTCCCACTCGACAGTACGTTCCACTCGAGCAGCGCAAAGTCGCCGAGAGCGAAGCTGCCGGGGCTTGATCAGGCTCTCGGTTTTCAGTTTTCAAGGGGGGAGCAGGATGACCAGGGTTAGGCTAGCAGTCACCATCATATTCTGCCTTGCGTTTGCGACTGGCTCGCCCGTGCAAACATCGAATCATCAACCAGCTGCTCGGTTTGATAGTCTTTCAGTCGACCTCCAACGATCTCAATCGGCAGCGAAAGCTCCAGCACTACCATTACCCGTGCCTGTCCCCACTCCGGCTTACGATCCCAGGTCATACATTCAGACCCCCGTTGGCAATTCGATTACGGTTCGCGCAAAGCCGGGCGAAGACCTGGCTGCACTGATAAATGCTGCGCAGACCAGGAACGTGGCTACGGTGAAGATCACCGGCGGCGGATCAATCACCAATCAAGTGCGCTTACGCCATCACACAGTCTTCGATAGCTCCACCTATTCCTGTGACACTCGAGGTCGTGACGACAACATTGCCAATAACACCAACAACTCATTGTGGTATGGATGTTTTCTGGTCGATGACAATGTACTTGTCGAAGGGACCTGGCGGCCACCGGTGGAACTGGATAATTTCTTTGCAAATCCCTCAGCTGTTACGCTGGCCAAAGTTCAAGCGCTCACGCCGCATCAGTTATCAGGAACCGGGACCACAATCCTGGAGCCAAGGTTTCACACCAAACTTCCCTCCATTGCTGTCTTCCAGTCGTACCAGGACGCCATGTCCTCCCAGCACGAACGAGAAGCGAAGAACATCACGATCATGGGTTTTCATGTAGTCGGCCGGCAGCCTATCTACGATGGTGGAATCCGTCAAACAATCACCTTGGGCAACTGTGTAAACTGCGCGGCGATTTACAACTATCTGGACAACACCCGCGCAATTGGAATTCAATTTGGCGGTTCCGCCGGAAGCGGAAAGTATGCGGATCATTTTCTGGCGTGGCGAAATGTGTTTTCGCGCGTAGCCTCGGCAAACATTGCCGTCGTGAATGGAGAGAATGGCCTGATTGCCGAGAACTATTCGCTCAAACTGGGCCATAAGGGTTTTGGCGGAGGCATTTCCGGATTTGATCTGGAAACCAATGGTCCTGATGATCACGCCAGGAACATTTGGGTGATGAATAGCCTGTTTGACTATGAAGGATCGTCTCAGGAGTCGGCTGGAAACGCCATCAATCTTCAAGCGCCTGGGGTGAATGGGATCACCGACGGGATCTATGCGGTGAATAATTGGATCATCGGAGGCCGAAACGATGGTCTTCATCGATATATGTCGAATGGTATCCTGATGAACGCAGTAAACGGTGTCACCATCAAAAACAACTACATCTATAAGACGGGACAAGCTGCCATTCAATGGTATGGTGCGCCTCAAAGAACCGGAACCGGGAGCTTAATCGAAGACAATTGGCTTGACGCGACCGGCAGTGGAGGTACTCCATCAATCTTGCTCATCAGCGTCAGCGGTCTGACAGTCAGGCGAAACAGATTCACCTTGGATCCTGGTACTGTATTTGGGACCGATCAACGTATCCTGGATTGCAGCGGGTCAAGAAATGTTTTTGTCGATAACCGCAACGGACCAACCAGCATTCCCGCGCTTACCACCAACTGCCCTAAAAAAAAGTAGGGTGCAAGATGTCCGACACACTTTAGTTTGTCGATAGTCGCGCCAAAAAGACGCCATTGTGGGTCGAAGCATACAGAACCGGAAGCGGTAGCGACCGGGTAGTTGCTGCGACATGCTCGCCTTTAATGCACCAGGCCCGGTCGCTACCGCTTCCGGTTCTGTATTCGTGGAAGCTCTGATCAAGTAACGTGGGTAGATTTGCCTTAGCCCGCGGAGCGCGGCGACAGCGTAAAGCCTGGGGTGAGCGAGGCTTTACGCTGTCGCCGCGATCCGCGGGCTTAGGTAAAGCCAAATTGTGGTGAAATTGATCAGAGGTCCCTTTAGTGGTCGTTGTTCGATACCGTCCACTTAGGCTAATACCGGCTTCTTAGCAGGGTTATCGACAAACTGAAGTGTGTCGGACAAGGCTGGTGCACCCGGCAGGATTCGAACCTGCGACCTCCTGATCCGAAGTCAGGCGCTCTATCCAACTGAGCTACGGGTGCCTGAAGAGCGGGTCAATAGTAAATGGTCAATGGTGAATCGTAAAGCGAGGGGTCCCATTTACCCATTTACCTTCCCTGTTCGAGCGCTCTTCCGCCACCCTGCCCCTTAGTTTTAGCAAGCCTTTTGAATCGCACAAGGGAACTTATCAGCAGGATACTAGTTATTATCGATAACCATCTTGCTAATACGTGCGCCGGCAAGCGGCGGGTCAATTGCAACGCTCGTCAAGTCAGCTATCTGGAGGTTGCCGTTGATCCCACCTTGTACCTCTTTAGATTCCCGATCGGTCAATTCCTGCTCGGCTTGCGGCAAATCTTTGATGTTGATGCGATTTTCTTTCTCCACTGCAGTTCTCCTCCATTGCTAAATTCTGTGGTGTCTGTCTCTTACACTAAAAAAGGCGAAGTATTCGTCGGAAAACTATCATCGCGGAGAAAGAGTTTCTTCGGTTTTATGCAAAAACCCTTGTATCTTTCTGAGAAGCAGCTTTAGGGTGAATCGTAAACCGAGGAGTCTCCTGGTTCCATTTACCATTCACTATTTACCAATTCACCTTCCCTGGAATTCCTTCCTAATGAATCGCGTCAGCTCGAGGATTTGCTCGCGCGAGAGTTTGTCATCAAACTTCGGCATCCCGTCTCCACCTTTTGTGATCTGTTTGACGAACTCTTCGTCTTTGTGTTTAAGCGCATGGCCTTCGCGCAAACTCGGGACTTTCAACGTCGTGCCGTCCTCGAGTTTCACCGACCCGCCCGAGCCGTCGTCTCCATGACAAGACACACACTCCTTCTTGAAAACAATTCGGATGGCGGCAAACTGGTCCTGCGAAGCGTTTGCAGGGCTGGCAGGGCCAGCAGGCCGGGATTGGCTCGTCGTAGCACTGTCAGTTTTTGAACAACCAACTGCAAACAGCAAAATGGCGGCGATAAGCAGCCCAAGCTGCGCATAATCCATCTTTGGCCTCATCCGTGATCTCCTCCGAGCCCACCCGCAAATCAAAACCCGGCGAGTATAGCCCAGGCAATAGCCGTGACCGAAACTCGCCTCGCCATGTCTTTGGCCTGTCTTCCCCGGTTGCAATCATACGAGGGACTGGGCAGAATACTTCTGCGTCAGCAGTTCATCGCAGCTATTACCCGGCGAATTCTCTTCACTATCTTAGAGGCTACTGCACATGGCTACGGAAAAGGAACAAGGCAATGCCCCGAGAGGCTCGCTCAGATTGGCTCCGAATTGTATTGAGCTCGAAGAACAGAAAACCAAGTTGCCCAGGCAATTTGTTAACTTCACGTTCTATCGCGCGCGGCCCGAGTGGCGAATACTTTCGGATACTGAGAAGAAGCAGTGTCGCGAGGAGTTTGTCGAGACCGTGGAGGAATTTAGTCGCCAGCTGTTAGTGCACAGCTATTCGACAATCGGATTGCGCACCAATGTCGATTTCATGATTTGGCGAATTGGCTATGAACTGGATCCGATTCAGGAGATGACCTCCCGACTAAATCACACTCAGCTGGCTAAATACGTTGAGCCCGCGCAATCGTTTCTCTCGATGACGAAACGTTCGATGTATATCGACAAAGACAACCCCGACCACGTTGAAGATCGCCTGCATATAATTCCCGGCAAATCGGATTATCTGTTCGTCTATCCTTTTGTGAAAACCCGCGAATGGTATAGCCGCACCGCTGACCAGCGTCAGGAAATGATGGACGAACACATCCGGATTGGGACCAAGTATCGTTCTGTAAAACTGCACACCACCTATTCATTTGGGTTGGATGACCAGGAATTCGTTGTTGCGTTTGAGACTGACAACCCGGCAGACTTTCTCGATCTGGTCCAGGAGTTACGCGAGACCAAGGCGAGCGCCTACACATTGCGCGACACGCCGATGTTCACCTGCCGGCAACGCAGTCTGGCGGAGTGTCTTGAGGCGCTCGGCTAAGAAATCTGTTTTTGGCAGAGCAGTGAAATGATCGAATATAGGGCCTATCGGACGTATAGGTCCTATATTGTTTTTACCCACTGGATTTCTAATCAATGAAAGACCAGCTTCGCGCCCTCATCATTCTCTCGTTAGTTTCCGCCTTCGTTTACTTCTTCCTTTCAATCTCGCTCGCACAATTGGAATCCCGAGGCCCCGGTCCGAATACGGAATACCTCTGGTTCGAAGCGGAAAACATGCGCGGATTCGCGACCCAGTCGACCGGTGAGCCAATTCTCAATCCTTCGTGGCAGAACCTGCCGAAAGCAAAAGCTCCGGGTTGGGGAATAAATGGTCCGGGAGTTTCCGCTGAATGGTCACAGGGAGGTGAGAGCGAATGGAACTCAGCCGCTGCCAGCGCGGATGAAACCTCGGGGACGATATCTCAGGACATAGAGATTCCTCGTTCAGGCAATTACAAATTGTGGGTGCGTTATGCCGACTGGGCCGATAAGACGGAGAACTTTTCGATCAGGATAAGCATTGGCGGACGAGAATCTTTCCATCATGACTTTGGCATTAAAGACATCGTCGATGCTCACGATGAAGTGAGCATGTACTGGGGGTGGGCATTCGTTTGGGCTGCAGCGGAGGTGAAGCTTGAAAAAGGCTCGGGCCGTGTCTCCCTTGAGATCGAGAATGCTGCAGGTGCGCGTCGACACGTCGACTGTCTTTTGCTAACCAACGATTTGACTTACGTTCCCGACGGCCGGCGCAAACCCGATTTCGCGGCAATGCGCTATCTTCGTGAATGGTCCACAAAACGTCCGGCTCTTGCTTCGCTGGTTGACAGTTCAGCCCCCATCGATCTCCCCGTTGCCTGGCAGCGTCCAAAGATTGCCGGACGCGACTTCCTGATGCCGTGGAACATTGCCACTGATTTTTGGAAACTCTACGACAAGCCCCTTGCGGAGCGTCCTCTGTTTCCTTTCCACGCTGAGCCGGTCGAAGAGTTTGTGCAAAAGTATAAAGGCGCTCGCGACGTTCCTATCTTTAGTTCAAAATTCGTAGCGCCGGTGATCTACATCAACAACTTGCCGGAGTATTTGAAAGAAGGCAGCCCTTTCCTTCGTTATCTGCGCGAAACGAAGACGCCATTCGCCGTACTGATCAACTACGGCTCCGCCCTCATGTCGGAAGCAGACGGTCAGGCTGCATGGAAGCTGTTGAATGGTGAATTGAAGGACCAGTTTCTCGGCTGGATCTCCGGCGAGAGTGTCGGCTACGTCTGGGATCGAGCTCCGGCTGAATTGAAGATTTCGGCTTCGATGTCCCGCCGTGAATTGTTGGAGGCGCACCGGGTCTTTTACACGAATGCCATCGCGCGAAAGTGGGCGAACCTCTTTCACGTACAAACTGGCGCCATGTGGGACAAGATGATTCCCGGGCAAGCCACCTCGAGCACCTCATTTGCTCACGCGCTTACCGAATGGGGCGTGAAGATACTCGGCATAGAGACGCCTACAGTCCAGCCCATGTTTGGGATGCGCATCGCGTTCACCCGCGGCGCGGCCCGCCAATACGGCGGCAGTTTCCTTTACTATCACGCACCCAATTTCGGCGACACTGCAACGACGTTTACTAAACAGCAAAACTTTGCCGGCCCCGACAACTTTTTTCATTCGCGCTATGGAGCCACGATGGGACCGTCGCTTTCGTGGTATCGCAAATGCTATTACCTCTATTACATGTCGGGCGCCTCCGCCATCTATCTTGAACAGGGCTTTGATCAGTTTTTCAAACCGGGACCTGGGGTTTACGATTTTCAGTTGAATCCCCTTGGCCGCATCACAGAGGAATTCATGCGGTTTGCCGAAAAGCACCCGAATCGAGGTGTTCCCTACACGCCAGTCGCTTTCCTGCTCGATCCCGGGCACGGTTGGGAAATGACTGACTATCCTCACTGGCCCTTTGGGATCTCACAGATCAGCCGCAGCGATCGTTCGCTTCGCGAACTCTTCGGCGTCGCTTACTACCCTGGTTTGGTAGTTGAGGGTGAACCGGCATCCGGCGACAGACAGGCATTTGTGAACGGCATATTCGGGGATATCTTCGACGTGCTGGTCGCCTCCGACGCGCAACCTCAAACGTCGCAACCAAACACCCCGGCCAGTAGCGGGCGCGGCAGCAACGTTTCGCTCGACGCTTACAAGGCTATCGTCGTTGGCGGGCAGATCGATTGGTCCAGCCATTGGATCCAAAGGCTGACCGACTATGCCAGGGCTGGCGGCACTGTGGTTCTCAACTCAGCCCAAATCAAAGGCCTGCCATCCGAATTACTCGGCGTGCGCCTGACCGGCACTACCGGCGAAGCCCACAACGCACGCTGTCTTTCATCCGGAGAAGCGCCGCAAGATCTTACCGGGCAAATCTTTCGTTATCAAAAAATGGAATTGAAAGGAGCCCAGGCATTGATCACGACAATCCCGGGCGAGCCACTCGTGACCGTGAATAAAGTTGGCAAGGGTGCAATCGTCTTTGTCGCCTTACCTGATTTGCTGGGAGAGGACGAGCGCATCACGCCTTTTGCGGCACACGTGCTGGCGCATATTTTCGCGGACATTACTCCGGTGAAAGTTCGCGGGGACGTCGAGTATCTGATAAACCGGACCGACACGGGTTGGATCGTGACCCTATTCAACAACAATGGGGTACTAAAGCCTCAACAAGGAATGGCACAAGTCGACCGAAGCGCGTACGTCACGGCCACTATTAGTCTGGGTCCGTCACAAATTTCTCAGGCAGTTGAATGGCTTGGTGAAAAACCCCTTGAAG
>Ga0190274_10002775_pt1 | contig 10382 bp, 7 predicted proteins | sample Popmic531T_FD_133002 | JGI IMG/M metagenome (GOLD analysis project Ga0190274, IMG submission 133002) | Populus adjacent soil microbial communities from riparian zone of Yellowstone River, Montana, USA - 531 T | ecosystem: Environmental > Terrestrial > Soil > Riparian zone | place: USA: Montana...
CTGCGGCTGGGAAGGTAGTTACGGGGAGCTGCCGCTCCCCGTCTAAAACGGCGGTCACTATTCTACTAATACGTACTCAAGCTATGCGCCCGGGCCCAAAGTCACAGCCTAGGCTAATACAAAGTGTAAAGGATGTCGTGATAACGATCTGTAAAGGATGTCTTGACAACAAACACACGGAGTGCCACCCCTACAATCAGAATCCGATGATGGTGTACAGTCCGGCGCCAATCACGCCGCCGATGAGAGGTGCGACGACAGGAATCCACGCGTAGCCCCAGTCGGATTTTCCCTTGCCGGCTATGGGCAGCAGCGCATGTGCGAGACGCGGGCCCAGGTCGCGGGCCGGGTTGATCGCGTATCCGGTTGGGCCGCCCAAGGAAAGGCCAATGCCCCAAACGAGAAACCCCACCAGAATCGGTTGGATGCCCTGGCTGAAAACCAACGAAAGATCAACGCCCGCTGGCGTGTTTAATTTTTGAGCGTTCGCAGCAATAGCCAGGAGTCCGAAGAGCAGAATTGCTGAACCTATGACCTCGGAGACGACGTTGGAAACCGGGCGACGAATGGCGGGTGCTGTACAAAAAACAGCAAGCTTTAGATCCTGATCTTCCGTTTCCTCGAAGTGTGGCAGGTATAGCAGCCAGACGACGATGGAACCGAAGAAGGCCCCGGTGATTTGGGCCAGGATGTAGCCAGGAACCAGGTTCCATGAGAAAGAACCGGTTGCAGCCAGCGAAACAGTGACAGCGGGATTAAGGTGGGCGCCGCTGATCCGGCCAACACAGAAGATGGCGATCATCACAGCCAAGCCCCACGCCGTTGTGATCGCCATCCAACCGCTGCCCTGGCCTTTTGATTTGTGCAATAAGACATTGGCGACGACGCCGTCACCGAGGATCATCATAATCATCGTGCCGACCATCTCTGCCAGATAAACTTTGATCATTTTCAACTCCTTGGAGTGCGGCGGCCCGGCGCCGCTTTGGCCCGAGTTAGGTTAGCGTCTTGCTGCGCCAGGAACACGCAGCGTGGTTCACAGGCCTCAATCATCAAAGGTTGTGGCAACTCGCGTCGGACCAAAGCGCCGCCGGGCCGGCGCACTCCAAGGAGTTCAATCAATTGGCGCGCGCTTTGCCCACTCCCCACTTCTTGTTCGGCTGCTGGCCCATTACGAATACCAGAGTTGAACCATTGGCAATATCGGAGTGTTTGATAAACGGTTCGTTTAATGGTTTGCCGTTAAGAGTGGCAGACTGGATATATTTGTTCTTTCGAGATTGATTTCGCGCAATGACCGTAAATGGGCCTTTCTTGTACGGGCCGGACAGCATGATGGTGGCGCGCTCGAAAAGCGGACTGCCGATCGCATAAACCGGACTGCCCGGTGTCACCGGATAGAATCCCATCGCGCTGAAAATGTACCAGGCTGACATCTGACCGCAGTCGTCATTCCCGCTCAAACCACCCGGCCCGTTATGGTACTGGGAATCGATCGTCTCTCTGACACGCTCCTGCGTTTTCCAAGGTTGGCCGCTGTAGTCATACAGGTAGGTGTAATGATGTCCGGGTTCGTTGTCGTGCCGGTAATGACCTCCACCGAAGTTTTCATCCAGCTTGGCGTTGAATCGATCGTTGCCACCCATTAAGGCGATCATGCCGGGAATGTCCTGCATTTCGCAAAACAGGTAGGTCCAGGGACTGCCCTCGGTAAAGCCGGGTTTTCGATCTTCCTTCGATGCCCAACTCTGCTCGTCCCAACTCCCGTCAGCTTTTTTCGGTCTCATGAAGCCGATTGAGGAATCGAACAAGTTCTTATAGTTTCGACTTCGTTTCATAAACAGCTCGTAGTCGTCCTTCTTACCTACGGCCTTAGCGAGTTGAGCGACGCAGAAATCATCGTAGGCGAATTCAAGCGTGCGGGAGACCGACTCGTCAGTCTTATCCTGCGGGACATATCCGAGAGTCTTGTACCAGGTCAGGCCGCCTCTGGCTTCATAGGCGGTCCAGGGTGCGCGATCAATCCACCTGTTCCCGACGTCTCCATCAGGCGGTGTCATGGCATCTTTGTAGGTGGCGGCGTAAGCTTTCTTGAGATCGAAACCTCTGATTCCTTTCACGTATGCGTCGGCGATTACGCTGTCGGCGTGGGTGCTAATCATGATGCTCGAGTAAGTGGGGTTAGGCCACATCGGCATCCAACCGCCCTCGTCATACATTTGCAGGAGCGAGGTGATCATGTCCGGCACTCGCTCCGGTTGGATCAGTATCAGCAGTGGGTGTTCGGCCCTGAATGTGTCCCAGAGCGAATAGTCGTTGTAGGAAACTCCGTTGTGAATCTTGTCGTCGAAGGCGCTGTAGTAGCGTCCATATTCCGAGAAGACTCTCGGAAACAATAGCGAGTGATACATCGCGGTGTAGAAGTTGACGCGATCGTCCTTTGTTCCGCCTTGAATCCTGATTTTGCCCAGTGCTTGATTCCAGACGCGCCGCCCGTCCGCCTTCACTCGTTCGAAATTCCAATCGGGAATCTCTCGCTTCAGATTATCTCTGGCCTGGGCGATGCTGATGAAAGACGTGCCGATCCGGACCTGGACCTCTTCACCTTGAGCCGTTTCGAAGGTCGCGTAGCCGCCAATGAAGTGGCCGGTCTCCCGTGCGTTGCGGGCGGTGACGTGGTCATCTTTCCAGGTTCCCGATGACGCGAAAGGTTTGCTGAATTGAATGACAAAGTAGCCTTTGAAGTTGGGCAGTGGTGGCCCAAGCTCTTCAGACATCCGGTCGGAGTTGTATCCGGTGATCTCTTGTTTTTTTGGATCAATCTCGATAAAGCCTGCAAACTTCGATGAACGGCTGGCGGTGACGGCAATGTGAGCAGCTGCCGACGCAGGAAAGGTGAATCTCAGGAATCCGGCCCGCGTCGTTGCCGCAATCTCGGTTTTTAGCGGTTTGCCGCGATCGTCCATGGTGACCGAGTAGTAGTTAGGCGCCGAGATTTCGTTTTGATGACTGAAAGGCAATTTACGCGTGGTCTTTAAATCTCCCAGCGACGGCATCAGGCTAACGTAACCATAGTCTCCCATCCAGATGGCTGGTTGATGGGTGCCAATAAAGCCCTGAATCGTTTTGTCGGCATGATTGTAGGAGTAAACGCTTATTTTGTTTGCCCGGGTCATGGCCGTCCAATGGGTCATGCCAAAGGGAGTAGCGACTCCCGGAATCATGCCGCCGTAGTCGTAGACGCTCGGGCCAGTGGTGCCGATCATCGGATTGACATCGTCTATGGGTTGCTGGGCGAAGACGCTAACGGTGGAGATCAAATTCAGCGCGAAACACACAGCGATCAGGGTTGCAAAAAGAGACTTCAGCCTGAGCCTACAGACAATGTACATGGCGATACGGACCTGGTCGGTAAATTGGAGTCGTTACGGAGGCTGACATTAAACCGCGACTGCCGTGTTTTGTCGAGCAACTTCTTTTTGGGATGGTGCTCCGTTATTGTGTTCGGTAAAGAACAGCCGATTGCGGTCGAGCGACTGGGAGGTGATGAAGTCAGTACCACCTCGCGGTAGCGGGTGGGTCCTTGGATTGCCGATTGCCAATTGCTGATTGCCGATTGGTTAGAATAATCGCCGACTACTAACTTCTTGGAGCAAAGCTCAAATCGCCAATCGAAAATCGGCAATTGGCAATCGAGGGACCCACCCGCTACCGCGAGGTGGTACTGACTTCATCGCTTCGAACCGTCCCTTCATTAGCAACAAACAAATGGAGCACTACCCTTTTAGGGGTCCCCAAAAAAATTGAGCGGTGGTCTGATCTCTCAAAGCCTGGCGCGAGTGGTTACGTCGAGGGTAAAAGTGAATCAGTTAGCGGTCGATCTTAACGCTGGCTACGCCTACAATAGCCCGCATGAATCCCCCCACGTTCAACGACGTCAGGATTGCCCACGAGTTTGTTGGCCGATACCTGCCCGCGACTCCGCTTACCCGAATCGAAAGACTTTCTATCGATCTTGGTTTTGATTACTACGCCAAGTGCGAGAACCAGCAACCCGTCGGCGCGTTTAAGGTGCGCGGCGGCGTGAATCTGGTTGGTACCGCCACAGACGATGAAAGGCGCGCCGGGCTTATCTCAGCTTCGACCGGTAACCACGGGCAGTCGATCGCATACGGCGGCCGTCTGTTCGGAGCCCACGTGATCATCTACGCGCCCACCGAGAATGTGAACCAGGAAAAGATGCAGGCCATACGCGATCTCGGCGCCGAAGTTCGTTTGTACGGCCGCGATTTCGATGAAGCGCGGATGGAAGCTGAACGCATTGCCCGTCAGGAAGGTCATCGCTACGTTCATTCCGCTAATGAACCCGCACTCATCGCCGGAGTGGGCGGGATCGGTCTTGAAATCTTTGACGAGTTGGACGACGTCGACGTAATCATTGCACCTGCGGGTGGCGGTAGTTGCGCGTCGGGAAATTGCATTGTGGCGAAACATCTGAATCCTCGCGTACAGGTCATCGCGGTTCAATCTGAGCAAGCACCGGCCATGTGGCACGCATGGAAGAATCGAAACCTGGATCCGTATCCGACGATGGAAACTGAACACGAAGGCCTGGCGACGCGCGTGCCCTTCGAACTGACCAACCGTATTCTCTGGGACCTGCTCGACGATTTCGTTCTGGTGAGCGACGACGAGATCAATGCGGCGATCCGGCTGCTGGCCCAACATGGAAAACAAGTTGCGGAAGGTGCCGGGGCTGCGGCGCTGGCTGCCGCGATTAAGATCCGAGATCAACTCCAAGACAAGAAAGTCGTTGGCATTTTGACCGGCGGGAACATCCGATTAGATCGCTTTGCGGCGTTGATGTCGCGATAAAACTTCATCCGCAGATTACGCAGATTACGCCGAAGATATGACAAATATCATGAAAAGAGTCTTTGCCCACTTTTGCCTATACCTTCCGTCTCAGCACCCGATTTTGGATCTGCGTAATGTGCGTAATCTGCGGATAGTTTTCACGCTTTTCTTGTTGTTGACTCTTCCATTGACCGGGCTCAACCAGCGTCCTTCACCAGCGCCGCTTAGTTCTCGACCTAACATCGTGTTTATCCTGATCGACGATCTGCGCTGGGACGAACTAGGCGTGGTCGGGCATCCGTACATCAAGACGCCCAACATTGACCGCCTTGGCAAAGAAGGTGCCCTGTTCCGAAATGCATTTATGACCACGCCGCTCTGTTCGCCGTCGCGCGCCAGCTTTCTAACAGGTCAATACGCGCACACCCACGGGATTATCGACAACGTTGACCGATCGGCTGCCAGTCATCAGCTGGTGACCTTTCCATTCCTCCTGCATCAGGCGGCTTACGAAACCGCCTTTGTTGGGAAGTGGCACATGGGAAATGACGACACGCCGCGTCCGGGCTTTGATCGCTGGGTGAGTTTCAAGGGTCAAGGTACCTACCTCAACCCGGAGTTCAACGAAGACGGTATCTCGGTGAAGGCTTCCGGCTACATCACGGATATTCTCAGCAGTTATGCGGTCGAGTTCATCAAACGGCGACACGTTAAACCGTTCCTGCTCTATCTGGCTCACAAAGCGATCCATCCCGAAGTGATGCAGCACGGTGATGGTAGCGTCAATCTCGCCGATGCTGAGCTGTTCATCCCCGCCGAGCGCCACCAGAATCTTTACGCCGGCCAGACGATTCCGCGCAGACTCAGTTACAAACACGCGCCGGAAGGCAAACCCGCGCTGCAACGTCGGATTGGCGACCTGCCGCCGCTCGGAGCCGCGACGGCCACAGGTGACCTGGCAATACTCGGCCGTCAGCGTTCACTGATGGCGATTGACGAAGGCGTCGACAAAATCCTGAAGGCCTTGAAAGAGATCGGCCAACTCGACAACACCATCCTCGTCCTGGCCAGCGACAACGGTTATTTTTACGGTGAACACGGTCTAAGTGTCGAACGGAGATTGGCGTATGAAGAATCCATCCGTATGCCGTTGCTGGTGCGTTATCCGAAAGTAGTTAAAGCGGGCACGGTACGCGACGAGTTTGCGCTAAACATTGACCTGGCACCTACGCTGCTTGAACTAACGGGTGTAGCTGTGCCGGCCACGACGCAGGGGCGTTCGCTGGTGCCGCTGTTGCGAGGAGGACGACCGGCATGGCGCAACTCATTCCTGGTCGAATACTACTCTGACAAGGTATTTCCGCGAGTGCTGCTGATGGGGTACCAGGCCGTGCGCAACGAGCGCTGGAAATACATCCGCTACGTGGAACTGCCGGGGATGGATGAGTTCTATGATCTCAAAACCGATCCCTTTGAGATGAAGAACCTGATTAATGAACCAGGTGCTGCCATACCGCTCGCCGAGATGAAACGGGAGATGAAGCGATTGCTGGAGGAGACGGGAGCTAAACAAGCGAATAACGCTGAAAGCGTTCGCTAATTCCAGCCCAGGGTTGAGCTTTGGCAACCCTGGGTAACAGGCATTCATTTTCTCCAGGACGCAACTCTGAAGGAGTTGCGTCGCCGTTCGCAGGCAAAGCAGTCGCAACTCCTTCAGAGTTGCGAAAAGCTCTTTTGAGTCTTTTGACCCAGGGTTTCAAAGCAAACCCTGGGCTGGAATTAGCGAACGCTTTCAGCGTTGTTGGCGCACCCGCGTTTTCACATCAGCAATGAACCGCTCACTCTTGCGCGAGATTCGATCAGTAGTCGTCCTGATAAGTCTGATCTGGCTGGCGTTGTCAGCTTGTACAAATCCATCGAACAGAGCTAAGGAGAGAGGCGATCCAGATTTGAAAACCGCTCCAACGCGGACCACTTCGCCCATGACACCCGGACCAATCATCTACGTAGCCCTGGGCGACTCAACCGGCTCGGGCGTCGGTGCAACTGAGGGCGGGTATGTCGCGCGCTTATTTAAACGCGTAGTCACACACCGAGAGGGATCCAAACTAATCAATCTTTGTTTTAGTGGGGCGACGACATCTGATGTGCTGCGAGAGCAGTTGGATTCCGGTGTACGCTCCGGTCCTCACCTGGTAACACTGGGCATTGGCATCAACGACATTGGTCATGGCTTGAGCCTTGAACAGTTCTCGCAAAACTACGATGAGATTCTGGCGCGGCTGCAAAACGATACGAGCGCGACAATCGTTGTCACCAACATTCCTGATATTTCGAGCGCCCCGCGGATTCCCGGCCCGCTGCGCAGCGAATATCATCAGCGTATCCTCGAATTCAATGACGCGCTGACGAAGATTGCCGCAGCGCATGGTGTAATCGTGTTTGATATCTACACCATCACCCACGAGCAACTCCCGTTGCATCCTGAGTATTTCTCCGAAGACGGTTTCCATCCTTCGGATAAGGGCTATGAACTGTGGGCCGAGCAAATGTGGCCCACGATTGCCGAAGCAATCGGCTCTTAGTTCGATGGCGCAGTAACGAACTGGTCATGTCACAGTCCGCGTTGGCGGACGACTGACAATAGCCCAGCGATTCATCGCTGGGACGAGTCGATTCGCAGCAAAGTCCGTGAAACGGACGACTGAAGGAGTCGACTATCGAAACAGCGGCGTCAGCCGTCCGCAGCGGACTGGAAGCATCGCGTTCCAACCTGCTTCCTGCTCGTGCCGTCTGCCTCCTAATCAATTGCTGAGCCGGTAGAGATGAGTAAGGCTGCGGACGAAGATCGAGCCGCCGGAAACTGCCATCGAAGCCAACGTTTGACCGTCCAGTTGATTCTGGGCCACAGGTTTGAATTGCTTACCAGGTAGGATCACGACTGATTCGCCCTCTTCGCTGAGAAAGTAAATCCGGCCGTCCGCGTAAATCGGCGACGCTGAGTGGTTACCCCCCAGTCGGGCTTGCCAATGGGGCGTGCCCGTTTTGGCATCGACACAGCTCGCGATGCCGTTGTCGCTGATCAGGTACAGTTCGCCGCCGACCAGAAGCGGAGAAGGGGTTAGCGGTGCACCGCGCTTGAGGGTCCAGGCAACATGCGACTTCGTGACATCCCCACGGCCGTCCAGACGGACGGCGAGCATCGATGGTTCCTGAAATCCGGTGCAGATGAAAACCAATCCGTCCCCATAAACTGGGCGCGGCACATTTGAAAATCCCTCGCCATACTTCACCTGCCAGAGTTCTTTTCCCGTAAGCGGATCGTAGGCGATTGCCCGGAAGGCTCCGGGACTTATCAACTGAGCGCCTGCAGCCAGAGGAATGACCAGCGGAGTGGTGTAGGCCTGGTAACCTTCGCGCGATTTTTTCCATCGAACTTTGCCGGTCAGCTTATCCAGCGCCACCACAAATTGAACATCCTGGCCATCACAACTCACTATCAGGAGATTCTCGTAAACGACCGGCGAGCCGCCCGAACCGTGTTGGCCGTTATCGTATTCCAGTCGTGTCTTCCAAATGATTTCACCGGATTGATTCAGGCAGGCGGTGCCATTGGCTCCGAAATGCACATAGATATGATCGCCTTCGAGCACCGGGGTCGGCGACGCGTAGCTGTTCTTTGAGCTTATGTGTCCGAGAGATTTCAGGCGAAAGACTTCGACGTTGACCAGTATGGCGCCCGTGTTCCGGTCGACCGCGACGGCGCGTAGTGATTTACCTTCATCAGTCGCCGTGGTCAGCCAGATCTTATCGCCCTGAATTACCGGCGATGACCAGCCCTTGCCGGGAATTGCAACCTTCCACTTAACGTTTTTGGTCTCGCTCCACGAGAGCGGAAGGCCGCGTTCATCCGAAGAACCCTGCCCGGTGGGCCCACGAAACTGTGGCCAGTCACCGGCAAGAACCGGCGTTAGTAAAAGTAGAATGAGCGCTACCGATTTGACGATCGTTTTAGTCATCGAGTCAGCTCAATTTCCATATGAGATTCCATTTTGTCACTCTTTTTCCGTGGTGGTTTCGTTCGTCGTTTCGTGGATCGTCCTTATTACTGACCCAACGGAAGGATCCACGAAACGACACGAAATCGGCACGAAGCATCCTCGACTAGTGTTTCCAGAATGCCAGCCGCTCAGTGCCACCCGGTTCCTTCAACGGTAGATCAACTATCATCGGATCATGATCGGAGACGCTATCCTCAATGCTGCGATTCAACTCCTTCAGAGTCCGGCCGAAGTGGGGCGCAAACAGATAGGGTCGGGGGCGATCATCATCATCGTCATCATCATCGTCCTCACGATCATCAACGGAAGGTGTGAACGCCGGCGGCTTAACAAAGATCCAGTCGAGTTTAAACTTCCCGATGAATCCGATGGTCCGTTCCACTTCAAAAGTGGTAATGAAGCCCTTACCACCGCGTTGATTGGAATTTGCCAGCGGTGAGTTTCCGCTGCCAATCGAATTTGCCCGTTCGCCGCGAAAGTCAAAAGTGCCACCGTCCGCAAACCGAAATTTCTTCAGTGCCTCAAAGAATTTCGCCTCAGGGTTATCGGCGACGAATGGAATATTGCGGACCGTGGGATCGGCTTGTTTGCGATACTCATTCAACCCACCCAGGAGCAAAGCATTCGGCCAGGACAAGCCCCCGAGAAATTTTATTCCCTGGCCCACCCAAAACTTCTTGCTGCCAAAACGTTTCTTGATCTCACGTTTGATGGAAGTGGGAGTGGTATCACGTGTAGAGGTATTCATGTCGCCGGCAACCACGACGGGGTTCTTTATGTCTTTTATGGTGCCAGTAGTTCTTCCAACTGCTTGACTCGATTTGCCGGTTTGGTCTTGGACTCGAGATGGGTGGCCACAATCGTCAGTCGCCCCTGGGGAAGCTCCGGATCTTCCACATCGGCCAGCAGCATCATGCGCCCGCCGCGCCTGACCTCGCGCTCCACCTTTTCCTGAAAGGCGATTTCGGATAATTTACGCTTGCCTTTTTCTATCCTGGTCACACCTTTCTTTTCAACGGCGTACCAATCGTGGCCCTGCGCGTGAAAGGGAATCAAACGCACGTTCAATAAGGGAAAGCGGCTGAGAATCGCAGTGCCGTGCAAACCCTTGTAGAGGTCGCGATCTATAGTGATTTGCTCAGCCAGCGCTTCTCGATCAGCCTTGTCTAGATCAACAAATTCTTCGGTTCCCAGCGAGATTGGATCAATTTCGACGAATTCAGTACCGTAGGCGTAGTTCATCTTCAACGCACCGGCCAGGTCTGCGATCACGTTGCGATAGCCAGTCCTTTTCATTCCCCAATCGACTTCGTTGAGCACGATGACATCAGCCTGGCTCAACCACTCTGCCTGTTCGAGTATCACTTGTCGCTTCCGGCTACCGTGAGGGTATTCCGTCTGGTCCAATTGCGAAAGAAATTTGACAGGGTTCGTCAGCACGCTCTCCAGCGCCTCGTATTCAAG
>Ga0190274_10002776_pt1 | contig 10381 bp, 9 predicted proteins | sample Popmic531T_FD_133002 | JGI IMG/M metagenome (GOLD analysis project Ga0190274, IMG submission 133002) | Populus adjacent soil microbial communities from riparian zone of Yellowstone River, Montana, USA - 531 T | ecosystem: Environmental > Terrestrial > Soil > Riparian zone | place: USA: Montana...
AACGATGCACCGCTGCCTTTGGCCAGTCCGAGCTGCAGGTGAAGCGCCCGGGCGATGACCTGTCCTCCGAGGCAGGCGCCCTCTAGCACGTACAGGCAGCCCGCCAAGTCCTCGATGCACGACAACCGCGGCAGGTCGATGCATCGAGGCAACCGCGCGAGCTCGCGCCGAGCCAGGCCCAGGGCGTGGAGATCACTCTCGATCAGCTCGTAGCGTGCCCGCAGCGGAAAGCCTAACGGTGGATTCGCGGACGCCAGCCGCACCAAGCTGGCTTCTACAGGAGCGTAGAACCCATAGAAGGTTCGCAGCACTCGCTTGTAACGGTGGATGGAGAGCCCGGGTTCCATCAACCCCAGCTGGGACTCGAGTCGCTGATGTAGTTGAGCAGTTTCGCGCTTCAATCGCTGACGCAGCGGAGAAGCTCCTTCGCGCAACCCAGCGGGGTTCGACGCGAAATCACGTAGTCGTGACAAGGCAGATCCTCTCCTTCTTGATGACATCAAAGGAACGTGCAAGATCCATACCAACGCGTTCCAGCTTCACCTGTTTTCGCTCCTCTGGTCTCTTGTTACCGACAAACTGCAGAATTGCCAGCTCGGGGATCTTACCGTAAAACGGCCGGGAACTCTTTTATCGTAACGGCAGCATGATAACGGCGGTGCCATGTCCATGCAGCTCACTTTGACCGCGGGGACGCCGCACATGTTATTTGAGGTCTCGTTACGATTTACGAACACTCCTGCACTTGGGCCCAAACCGAAATTCTCGGCGCGGCCCCAGCTACGAGAGCCCCCCTGGAGAAACGAATTCGATGTCTCCCGCAATTGCCGCCCCAAAATTGGAGGCGCTTCGGGCATGTTTCTATAAAATCAGGTAAGAGGAGAGCTGCCAATGCCTTTGATTGCTCTGTTGATGCTGCTGATGGGCCCGCGTGTGGTGATATTCCTGACGTGGCTTTTTTCCAGCTATATCGACCGAGCCTACACAAGCAACTTCTGGCCTTTTCTCGGGTTCCTCTTCATGCCTTACACCATGCTCTGCTACGCCATCGCCGTAAACAGTCTGGGTGGGCTGAGTGGTTTCGGAATGGCAGTTTTCGTTCTGGGCCTGCTGCTCGACTTCGGAGTGGTTGGCGGCGGCGCCTCCCGTCGTCGGCGCAAACCGCCTGGCGGTGGTAGCTATGTCGACGTCGACGGACTCAAGCGGGTCAATTGAGACTTACAGTCCTTCCAGCCTGCCGGTGCTGTCCCCGATCGACTCGGCTGTTACGCCCATGCGATCGAACATCGAAAGATAAAGGTTCGTAATCGGCGTTTCGACCGGATAACGGACGTGGCGGCCCGGTTGAAGCGTGCCGCAGCCGCGGCCGGCCAGCACAGTCGGGAGATTGTGATGCTGGTGCGAATTGCCGTCGGCGAGAGCGGCGCCGTAAACGATCATGGAATGATCGAGCAGCGAGCCGTCGCCATCCGGCGTCGCTTTCAGTTTCTCGAGGAACCAGGCGAACTGCTTGATGTGGTACTCGTTGATCTGCGTCACTTTTTCAATCTTCGCCTTGTCGCCGGAATGATGCGTCAAGCCATGGTGCGCTTCGGTGATTCCGATCTCGGGATAGTTGCGTGGGCTCTGCTCGATACCAAGCAGCACCGTAATCACACGTGTCGCGTCGGTTTGAAACGCAAGGGTCAGCAAGTCGAGCATGATGTGAGAGTGCTCGGCGAAATCCGTGGGAATGCTTGCGGAGGGAGCGGGCGTCGCAGTGCCGGCGTTATTGTTTCGCTCCGTGCTTTGAATGCGTTTCTCGACATCGCGTATGGACGACAAGTATTCGTCGAGCTTCCGCCGATCATCTCCGCCGAGCGACCTTTGAAGCTGCTGCGCATCGCCGAGCGCCAGATCGAGAATGCTTCGGCGATATTCAACCTGCCGCTGCCGCTTCGCCGGATCCTTCTCGTCGTCTGCCGCGCCGAACAATCGCTCAAACACCGCGCGAGGCCGGATCTCCGGCGGATTCGGCGTGTTTTCCGTTCGCCACGAAATGCTGTTGCTGTAGGCGCAGCTATAGCCGTTGTCGCAATTGCCGCCCTGGATACCTTCCTCGCATCCAAGCTCGAGCGAGCCGAAGCGAGTCGTCTTCTCGAGTTGGCGCGCGGCGACCTGATCCATCGAGATCCCGGTCTTGATGTCTTTGCCGTAGGTCTTCTTCGGATGAACGCCCGTAAGATACCCCGCACCCGCGCGTCCGTGATCGCCCGGGCCATCGCCTAACGCCCGACCGCCATTGGATGTCAGGCCGGACAGAATCGAGATATCGTTGCGGTAAGGCGCAAGCGCACTCGTAATGCGCGGCAGTTCGGCGAGCGGCGTTGATCCAAGAGCGCCGGCCGGAGTCCAACCCTCCATTACGATGCCGTTCGGCACGTAGAGAAATGCCATTCGATTGACGGCCAGCGTTTTCTGAACGGCCGGCGACGCGAATGCGGGAATCATCGCATCGAGAAACGGAAGCGCGAGGCTCGCCCCAAGGCCGCGCAGTACGGTTCGTCGTGAAAGTTGTTTCACCGGAATCCTCCGTTACTTAATGGCTGCGCCCTATCGGGCTGGCATTCGCAGCCGCTCATGAAGTTCTGGCCCGCATTCGAAACGGGCGGCTGTTCACGATTTGATTTACCAGCGTCACAAATCGGAAGTTGTCGTTCGCGAGATCACGGCTGATCTGATCCACGACAAGCCGATCCGAAAGCTCCATGCCACGCCCTAGCGCGTAGGTCAGGAGTTTTTCCGTAAAGTTGCGCGCAAAAAGCCCGGCGTCGGCCTTCAGTACTTCCTTCAACGCCTTCGCTCCGACAAACGATCGCCCATTCGGCAGAGTGCCGGAGTTGTCGATCTCGAAGTTGCCGTCCCTGGTTCGCCACTGGCCTGCGGCATCGTAGTTTTCGAGCCCGAACCCGATCGGATCCATCGCATTGTGGCAGGCAGCGCAGCTCGGATCGGCGCGATGCTGCTCCAACCTCTGGCGCATCGACGCAGAAGTTCCGAGATCCTTCTCCATAAGCGGCGGAATGCCGTCCGGTGGGGGTGGAGGCGCCGTGCCAAGCAGCGTGTCGAGAACCCATTTGCCGCGCAGCACCGGCGAGGTACGCGTGGCATAAGAAGAAATGCTGAGGATCGACGCGTGTGTGACGATGCCGCTGCGCTGTTCGCCATCGAGTTCGACGCGCTGGAACGCTTCACCATCGATTCCGCGGATGCCGTAATAGCGTGCCAGCGGTCCGTTCATATAGCTGTAGCGCCCATCGATGAAATCGAGCACGCTTCGGTTCTCGCGAAACACGGAACCAAGGAACATGCGGGTTTCCTGCCGCATCGCTTCAAGAAGTTCATCGTCAACACTGCTGAACCGAGCGGCATCGGGCTTGGTTCGTTCCATCAGCCGCAGGTTGAGCCACTGCTCGCCGAAGTTTTCGGCAAGCGCTGAAGCTTTCGAGTCCGCCAGCATGCGCCGCACTTGCGCACTCAACACGTTTGCAGTGTGGAGCTGTTTCTGTTCCGCGAGGCGAAACAGTTCTTCATCCGGCATGCTGCTCCACAGGAAATAGGAAAGACGTGAAGCCAGCTCGTAGTCATTGATTTCATAGCTGGCAGCGGCCGCTCTGGGATTCGGGTCGCGCTCGATTCGAAACAGGAAGTTGGGCGAAATCAGCATGGCCTCGGTCACCACGCGAATCGCTTCTTCGAAGGAATCGCGCTTCTTCACTTGCGCGACAAGTTCCATCACCTTTGAGATCTCCGCATTGGTCGGTGGCCGGCGCCACGCACGGACCATCAGGTTCGTCGCGATCTGGTATTCGCAGGCAGACGAATAGCGCCCTGCGGTACCGCAGATAAAGATCTTGTTAAAACCGGGCGGACGCGGGTTAGCGACACCGAACGGGCCGACGATATCCACGTAGTCGACGTAAAGCTTGCGGCGGCCGTCGGGGTTGAGTTGCTTCCGCGGATCGGCAACATTGGCGTAATCCGGAAACGCAAAACGGACGGCATGGTCTCCCGCGCTCAACTTCACCCGCACAATGTTTTCACCGCGAGCGTAGTTGTAGTCGGCGTTGCCTTCGACGGTGGTCGAAAAAACAACCTTGTCATCGACGGTGAATTTTAAATCGATCGGCGGAGCCGCCAGGCGATTCTGTTCGTCTCTTGAAGGCCGCGCGCCTCGGCCTGCCGTTGCAGCGCGTGCGGGGCCATCGTCCTGGACGACTGTTTCCGTGCCGCGGAAATTCTGGTAGCGAATCCGGAATTCGTATTCGGCTTCGACGGGCGCGTGGAACGAAGCATAGATCGCGCCACGAAGCGAAAACGGCGTTACATTGCCGCGTGCGGGCGCATCGTCCTGCACCTTCTTGCTCATCAGCTTCACGAGCAACGTGGGTTTCTCCGGATAAGGCTCACCGTAGACTGCGGCGTGCGACACCGTGCGCGCCGCGCTCAGGTACTTTTCCATCAGGAGCGGCGAAATCGACAGCACGTCCCCAATGTTGTCGAACCCATATCCAGAGTCGTCCAAGGGGAATTCATTGGCTGGATGAAGCGTTACTCCGAGAAGGTCGCGAATCGTGTTGTTGTACTCGGCGCGGTTCAAACGCCGGGCCGTAACCCGGCCAGGGCTTAGCGTAGCGAGGTTCGCGGAAGCTGCGGCGATGGCCGGAAGGCTTCGGATCCATCCCGTCACTGCCGACAGGTCCGCCGTGGAAAGAGGCGCCACAGAACTCGGAGGCATCTGCCGCGCGTTCAGTTTGTCGAGCACCTTCTGCCACAGTTCGGGCTTCTGAGACGCTGTTCCCGCATCGCGGAAAGGCTCAAGGCTCAAACCGCCCGTTTGCGCGCGATCATTGTGACAAGCCAGGCAGTTCTTCGCGAGTACCGGCAGCACCTGCTGCTGGTACTCGTCGGGAGCCTTCTGGGACAGCACTTGTCCTGAAATTGCCACTGACAGCAGAAGGGTTATCAGTAGTCGCCTCATGGTTTTGGGTAGCTTACAGTTTTCCTGGATATACGTCCAAAATTAGATCTCGGTTTGGCAAGGCCGTGGATCAGGGATTTATCGCCCTGATCACGACACACATTCGTCCCTTCGAACCCATGCTCCGCCGGTCGGCGGAATGGCCCGGCCTGCTGAAGAAGATGAAGCCTGGCTAAGATTCATTGCGTCACCTTTGGTGTTTCTCCTATTCTCAGAAGCATGTCGACGCTGGAGATGTCCGCCAGGGAGAGCCAGGTATTGCAGAAAGCCGTGGCTCTACTAAAGGAAGCGCTTAACCCGAAGAGGATCTTTCTGTTCGGTTCTCGCGCGGAGGGCCGCCACGTCCGAGCCTCAGACTTCGACCTGGCGGTCGATGTCGAGAAGCCAGCAGATGGCAAAGCCTGGCAGATCACGGAAACTGTCAATGATGCGATCGGCCTCTACAAAGCCGACATCGTGTACTTGCCCAATGTCGAACCCGAGTTTCGAGATCTTGTCCTGACTACAGGGAAGGTTGTCTACGAGCGAAAAGACTAAACTGTCGCTAAAGAAACTCGCCAATGCGATTGCACGCCTGGAGGAAGCCGTGTCCTCGCCTCCATCACCGCTTCAATCGGACGCCGTGCTTCAACGTTTTGAATTCACGTTTGAACTCTGCTGGAAGACGCTTCGCATTCACCTTTCGGAAAACGAGGGGATCGAAGTCTCCTCCCCAAAGGGATCGTTGAAGGAAGCGTTCCGGCAGGGACTGATCGAAGAGACGGAAGAGCAACCTTTTGTGCAGATGCTCCAAGACAGAAATCTGTCGACGCACATCTACGACGAAATCGAGACGATCGAGATCTTCAAGCGAGTGAGCAGCCGCCATTTGCCTCTACTGAAGAAGCTTCTCTCTCGCATACAGGCAATAAGCGCAGGAGAGTCCTGAGGCTGAAGTTCTCGGCCAGCGTGCCTCGCATTGGCGCAGGATAACCGTGAGAGAATCGGTCCATAAATGCCTTTGAAGGACAATCTGCTGAACACCTTGACACTTCCCTCGAAGTCTGGCCCGCTACCGAACAATCCGTGATCCGCCGCCAACTCAAAGGCGCCATCATCGGGCCCGACCTCGCAAAGAAACTAACCACATAGTGATCCTTATTGCGATCGGCCGGGCCGGAGAGTCTATCCTTGAACGAGGGTTTTAAAACCACCGTACGCCATTCGCTTCATCTCAAAAGGCATCGACTTCGGCATGGACTGCTCGTTCATCTCTGCCATGACCTTCTTGTTGACCGCGGCCCGGTGCGCCTTGTTCTTGAAGATGATGAACGAGAAGAACACCGTTTCAGATGGTTTAAGTCCGGCCATCGTTTTGAAGTTTCCGCATTCCGGCATTCCGGCGAGGTCATCGCCCTCGCACTCGAAGTACTGTAATGCCCCGTGCTTCATCCACGCCTTCTTGCCCATTGCTGCCATCTTTTTATATTCAGCTACTTTGCTCTTGGGTACAGGTATGACGAATCCGTCAACATAACTCATGCGTTGGTCTCCTTGTTGAGTTGCAGAGAAACAAGTTTAGCGTGAGAACGGAGTTGCGATTCACGATAGCGTGGAGGGCGCGCACTGAATTTAGAGTCCGAGCAGACGAGTATAGGCAGGATAAGCGCCTGAATGGCGAATTCCAGTAAGATATCCGCCGAAAAGCGGACAAATTTTGTCTCGTTTTCGGCGAACTGCGAAGCGGCTCCGTTCCGCCGATCGCGACTGCGATGACGGCAGCAGACTTAAGCCTTGTTCACCATCCAACCCGAGAAGGCGCTGAGAAAGTCTTTGAATCCCGGCAGATGCTCTGCCGGGAACTGGTACTTCGCCTCGGCGCCTTCGAGCACTCGATTAAAACAGCCCAGCCAGATCTGACGGGCAGCTTCGTCTATCTCAAACGGAAGATGCCTCGCGCGCATTCGCGGCGATCCGTATTTCTCGACGTAAATCGGTGGGCCGCCGAGCAGCCCCACAAAGAACGCTGCCGACTTCTTCGAAGCTTCTTCCATATCGCTGGGGAACAGGTGGCGCACTTCAGACTTTTCCAGTTCCTGATACAGATCTGAAATCATCCTAAAAATGTTCGCCTCTCCCATGACTTTGTATATTTCGCGACTGGGGCCCGGTCCTTGAGGCGGGCCGCCCGGCGGCGTGTGAATTACTCGATCCATGGTTATTCCGTATAGGACCTGAGGAAAAGAAAAACCACGACTCCGGTGATCGAAACGTAGAGCCAGATCGGGAAAGTGATGCGCGCGATTCTCCGATGCAATGCGAACCGGCCCGTGAGTGAAAAGAAGAACGTCGTCAGCACCATGGGAAGAGCAACGATTGAAAGGATCACGTGGCTCGCCAGAATCGCAAGGTAGAGGGTGCGAACGGAGCCTTGGCCTGGAAACACCGTATCCCCGTGTATCGCATGATTCACGATGTAGCTAACCAGGAAAACCGTGGAGAATGCGAACGCCACCAGCATGCTCGTGCGATGAGCCGACAGGTTGCGGCGCTTGATGAAATACAAGCCGGCGCAAAGCGTTATCGAGCACAGCCCGTTTAAGACGGCGTTCAGAGCAGGAAGAAACGTCCAGCGGTCGGCGAAGTCAGCCGGAACCGGATGCACATATACCAGCCAAAGCAGGAAGGACACGGCGAGACCGCTTATAACGAGGATCGCTCCGATCGCGGGACGCGAACTGACTTCAGCCTGTTCCATGCGTGTCAATTAGAACATGAAAAACATCGAGACCTTAGAGCCGCAGATGAGGGGTGTTGTCGTTCAAGATCAAAGAAAGAATTGTTTTGGTGCATGAGCAGACCGCCTCGTCTGCGCGAAATAAGGATCTTCGGACATTTTTCTTGATCGCGCATCCACTCCGCCTCGACTGAGAACGTGTGAACGGATTGGATTTTGAAGGGGCAAAAAGTTGACTCCTCAAGTTTTTGGAAATCGGGGCCGGCTGATCGACGTCCCGAATCAATCCGTTTTCCCGTTCAGGCTTCCCCATTCGCTTCTTCTTGGTGCCCAGATGAACGCTTCCGTGGCCATATGCATCGCTCGCCCAGCCGGGATGCTCCCGTTTTGCTAGGCGGAGGCCAGTCGCGGCCTCCAGCAAAGCCGGATCCACTGTTGGATGTTGTAGGTCAGACCGGCCCACAGACATTCGACCTGCACTTTGGCTAATCCGCGCAGCCGGAATTGACGAAGCCCCAGCTTGTCCTTGATCCATGCGTTAACAAACTCCGCCACTTGCGGACGCTGCCGATAGATTTGCTTTGCCTCTTCCGTCTGCATTCTCGCGATGAATGCCTGTACGGTTTCCGAGTCTTGACTGCGGTTGATTCGACGGCTTCTATCCCTGGGACAACATTGATCACGGAAAGGGCAGGCCTTGCAGTCCGATGGCCGGGCTTGATATCTCATCTTGATTCGCCCGGCAAAGTGTTCCTTTGCCGACAAGTTTAAAGTTTTTCCTGCGGGGCAAACATAGTGGTTGGCAGCGGCGTCATATTGAAACGCTTCGTTATGAAACGCTGGCCCAATGCCCCTTTCTTCATACTTCTGCGGCTTGGCCACTGCCTCCGGCACCGGTGCAATCAGATCGATATGTCTGTTCGCCGTCGACTCGATGTTGTTGTGACTGGTGTAACCCGCGTCGGCTATTATCTGTCCGGGAACCCCAAGCTTTCCTTCCAGCCGATCGACCGCAGGCATCAATTGATCTCGATCGCTACCGCCCTGCACCGCTTGTAAATCCAAAACAATTCCGTGGGCCACGTCCGTCGCCACTTGCACGTTGTAGGCGGGCTCGAATCCGCCAGCGCTGGTTTTCATCACCCGGGCTTCCGGATCTGTCGTGCTCACTCGCGCTTCGGCTTTCTTCTTGTCCGGCTTGGTCTCCTGGAATCTTTTCAGCTCCTCCAATGCCTGTTCCAGTCTTTGTTTCTTTTCCTTCAACACCCGCTCTTTCGCTTTTGCTGTCCGCTGGCAGCCGGCTTCCGACCGTGGATCGCCCATCTGCTCGATCTGTTTCCGGGCTAACTCCAGATGCATTTTCACCCGCTCTTCCCGGCGAAACGTGTCCCTCCCCGCGTTGGCTTTCACCTTTGTTCCATCCAGCGTCACCTGTTTCAGTTCCACCAAGCCTTCCGCGCTTAGCAGCCCCAACACCTGCGCGAATATTCCATCCAGGGCTTTCTTTTGCTCGACCCGGAAATCCGACAACGTGTGATGGTTTACTGTTCCCAGCCCCGTTAGCCATTGGCATCCCGGTTCGTATTCACACATTCGCGACAATTCTCGTGCCGAGCTGATTCCTTCCGAGTAGGCATAGATCCACAGGCTCGCCAGTAATCGCGGATCCACCGTCGCCTGCCCTGGCCGTCCCTCTACCGCTCGCACTCCGCGCATAAACGGCTCCAGATCCACTTGTCCCAGCATCTCCCAAATCGCACGAACCGGATGGTCCGCTTCTACAAGCTTCTCCATATCGATGGGTCTTATTACCATCTGCTGCCGATCAATCGGCTTCAATCGCGCCCTGGCCCTCGGTGGATTCTGCTGCTTCTCGATCTCTGGCTCGCCTCGATCCTCTCTCCCTGCCAACCCCTCTGCAAACAGTCCAACTGTAGTTGTCTCGTTCTTGACGATGTCCATGCGCCCATTGTCCGAACTCCCCCACCAAATCGGGTCCAGCCGATTCAATTCATTCACAGGTTCTGAGGCGGAGAGTTCGCACGCCTCAACACTACTCATTAATGTCGACGGCCTGTACTAGCGTTTTCAGTCTTCCCAGGGCGGGTCGACACTGAAACCCTCGTGTTCCGGCAGCGGGCGATCGGTCTTGAAGTATTTCCGATAGGCGGCGATCCAGTCGGCGGAGATGTCGCGCTGCGCAGTCTCCAGGTCCAGCATTCCTGAACACACCTGATGGTGAAGATGGTCTTCGAGCGCATCCTTGACATGCGCATTCCACTCGCCGGACGCGTAGGGCTGCGGCCAGAGATTGCGAATGTCGTCTGCCCCTCCTAGCGCAGGGGTTATGAGGTAGTCCACTTCGTAAGACCGTTGACCGGGATTTCGGATTCTGTATTTCTCGAAAACGCGATAGGCAAGCGTGGCCGGAATCGGATAGAAGCCCTTGGCCACCGGAGCAGAACAAATGTCTTCCCTGTTCGCGGTTCGGGTTGCGCCGGGGGTAAGCTGCGCGTCCGGAGTCGATGCCGCAACCTTTTGAACATTGAAGTACATCACAATCCCGAGGGTCAGGATGATGCCGAGATCCACGCCGCCAAAGGCGAATCGGCCTTTGAATGCGACCTGCGGGCGCGGCAGATCCA
>Ga0190274_10002777_pt1 | contig 10377 bp, 10 predicted proteins | sample Popmic531T_FD_133002 | JGI IMG/M metagenome (GOLD analysis project Ga0190274, IMG submission 133002) | Populus adjacent soil microbial communities from riparian zone of Yellowstone River, Montana, USA - 531 T | ecosystem: Environmental > Terrestrial > Soil > Riparian zone | place: USA: Montana...
TTCTTTTTTGCTTTTTCTTTCAATATTAATAACATAATCGTATTTGCCAGGGCTAATATCTGTCAGCGTAGTTTCTTTATAAACATTAAATCCTTTGTCCTTATTAAACATTCCTTTCTCCTCCCTGCCTTTGTAACCCATGCGGAATAGTTTGCCCATAAGAGCATTTTCAACAGCTTCGGGAGGAAAGTTATAGTTGATAAAAAAGCATTCCTGTTTTTTCTTTTTGTACTCGATGGTGCCTTCTTTTGCCTGTGCCATTAATAAAACAGGTAGACACCAAAACAAGATGTTAAGTATAAGTTTTCTCAATTGCAGATGTTTTTTTAAAGTTAGGAAAAATGTAACTGGAATGCTCCATGTATTGGACCCATTGCTTTATCAGGAGTCAAAGAGTACATTTGCTGAAATATCCCAAATCCTTTGAGTGGTATAAAAAAACTAGCCGGGCAAACTATATGGTATGGTGTACCCACTATTGCGAGTCGTTTTCTCGGTTACCTGATGAATCTGAGCCTGCCATTTATTTTTTCGAAGGCAGCCACCACCGCCGATCTAACACAGGTTTATGCCATTATTCCTTTTCTAAATGTGCTGTTTACTTATGGAATGGAGACTGCTTATTTTCGATTCTCCCAGTCAGAAGATAAAAAAAAGCTTTACAGCACACTTACCCTTTCTATTTTTTTAACGACCATTTTATTTACAGTAATTCTTCTTTTTTTCCGTCCTTCTATTGCAGAAGCAGCAGGACTTGCAAAGCATCCAGAATATGTAACGTGGATGTGCTGGATCATTTTTTTTGATACGCTGGCTACTTTGCCATTTGCAAAACTGAGACAAGAAGGTCGTCCAAGAAAATATGCATTTGTTCGGGTAGCAGGCATTGTGGTAAATATTTTGGTGGTGGTCCTTGCTCTCGGACTGCTGCCGGATTATCTGAAACAAAATCCTGATAGCTTTCTGGGTTTTATTTTTGACAAGACGGACCCGATAAGTTTTTATTTATTAGGAAATGTTTGCGGAAGCATCTTTACTTTTTTATTGCTTTGGAAAGAATTTAAAGGGCTTGAGTTCAACTTCAATACGAAACTTTGGAAAAAAGTAATGGAGTATAGTTATCCATTGATCATTGTTGGCCTGGGTGGAATGATAAATGATATGCTGAGTCGCTTAGTTTACAGGCATGTTGTTGATGTATCGCCAGCTGAAGCCGATAAAGAACTTGGGATTTTTGGAAACCTTTATCGTCTTGCAGTTTTAGTAACGGTCATGATACAAGCTTTCCGAATGGCGGCGGAGCCATTCTTCTTTAACCGATCGACAGAAGAAAACCCACAACGTGTTTATGCAAGAGTGATGAAATTTTTTGTGATCGCTTGTTGCTTTATGTTTTTATTCATCGGGCTTTACCGGGATGTGCTGGAATGGGTGATCACATTAAAATCAGAAGAATGGGGAGAAGGAATATATATTGTACCGATCCTTGCTCTTGGAAATATTTTTCTCGGCATTTATTATAACCTGAGCATTTGGTATAAGTTGACGAATAAAAATATGACCGGTGCCATGATCACTTTAGTTGGAGCAGTGATCACAGTAGTATTGAATATTATCCTAATTCCAAAACTTCATTACCTCGGTGCAGCTATCGCTACTTTCTGTTGTTATTTATTTATGATGATCATCAGCTATATGCTTGGACAGAAACATTATCCTGTGCCTTATGCAAAGAAAAAACTCATTTCCTATCTTGTTTTGGTGGTGTTGATCTATTTAGTTCATCGGGGGTTGCTGATGTTTTATAATAATATCTGGTTTAGCATCGGTTCCGCAACAATACTGTTACTGTTATTTGCTTTTTTTGTTTCAAAAATTGAAAGAAAAGAATTGGCGAGGTTGCCTGTTATTGGAAAATACTTCGCTCCAAAAATTGCTTAATAAAGTTTCACAAACGGATTATTCATTTTTTCAAACCCAACCGTTGTCATCGGACCATGACCGGAATAAACTTTTGTTTCATCAGGCAACGTGAATAGCTGGGTTTGAATACTATTAAATAAAATTTTGAAATCGCCACCGGGCAGATCAGTACGACCAATGCTTCCATTAAATAAAACATCGCCGCCGATAACAAAACCACCGGGTTCATGATAAAAACAAACACTGCCGGGTGAATGACCGGGAGTGAAACGGATCTCCATTTCATCATTTCCGAGTTTGATGTTTGTTCCTTCTTTTAAATAGATTAGCTCTCCATCATAATTTTCAAAAGGCATTTGCCACATTTCCCCGCTTTGTGGTGCAAAATCAAGCACGGGTTTTTCCTTTTCATGTATATGAAGTGTAAGATCCCATTTTTTGGCAGCCCATTTGTTGCCAAACACATGATCGAGATGGCAATGCGTATTAAGTAGTAATACTGGTTGAAGGACCTTTTCTTCAATAAAGTTCTTTAGCTCATCCTGTTCCTGCTGAAAATAACAACCCGGGTCAATAATGCAGCATAGCCCTGCTTCGTTATACAAAACGTAGGTATTTTCCTGGACGGGATTAAATGTAAATGCCTTAACGCTTAACATGGATGGTTTTCCGTACTTTAGAACCGCAATTTCGTGAAAACTGGGACGTCAGACATGAAATAGTTTCAGACTCATATCTTATGCCCCGAAAAAAAGTTGATCAGTGAACAGGAAGTTAAACGGAGCGTCGCAACAGGAGTCACATCAAGGCTCAAATGCCGACCTCAAAACAAAAACTTATAAGTCTATTGCAGCAACTATACTTTATTTAAATCCGATTTTTAATTTTTAGACGAAACAGGACAGATCTTATGAAGAAAGAATTCAGACTTATCCTTTTTACAGTGGTTTTCTTCTCCCTGAAAACTAATGCACAGGTGAACTCGGTGGAATTTGGAAAGAACCGGGTGCAATACCAGAAGTTCAATTGGAAATTTTACCAAACAGAGAATTTTAATACCTATTTCAGCCAGGATGGCCTGGCACTCGGCAAATATGTGGCCCAGGTGGCTGAAGAGGAATTGTCAGGTATTGAAGAATTTGTTGAATATGGCTTGCAACGCCGTGCCAACATTGTTGTGTATAACAACTTTGATGAATTTCAACAAAGCAATATTGGGCTGGGTATTGACTGGCAAAATACCGGGGGTGTCACCAAACTGGTGAATAATAAAATTATTTTGTTCTTCGATGGCAATCATGAAAACTTAAAAAGACAAGTACGACAAGGAATTGCAAAAACGCTTGTCGATAATGTTTTATTTGGAGATGACCTGGGTGAGTTCGCCGCTAACCAGGCATTGCTTGATCTGCCGCAATGGCTTACTGACGGATATGTTGCCTATGCAGCTGAATACTGGAGTGCACAACTGGATGATGATCTGAAATCTGCTTTACTAAGTGGCCGTTATAATAATTTCTATCAATTTGCTTATGAAAAACCTTTGCTTGCGGGTCATGCTTTTTGGCGTTGGATAGGTGATAAATATGGTAAAAACAAAACGACTTACATGCTTTACCTGGCCCGCATTTATCGTAATCTGAATGCGGCGTGTAATCGTGTTACCAAACAGAAAAAATTTAAAACGCTGCTAACTAATTTCATGACAGAAGAAAGTCAGAAATACTTAAAAGATATTCGTGGCAGAAGAGTGGCGCCGAAAGGCCAGTTATCGGTGAGTGAATACATCAAGAAAAAAGATTTTATCCGCTTCAATGCAAACCCTGTTCCCCGGAATATGAGCTACGCCGTGGTAGAATTCAAACAAGGAAAATATTCCATCGTGTTGAATGAGAATTTTACCAACCGAAAAGTGTTGGTAAAGTTTGGCGCAAGATCAAGAGAGGATGAAAAGAATCCTAACTACCCCATCATGGCATGGGATGGAAAAGGCACAAGACTCGCTGTGTTGTATTGGGAAAAAGGTGATCTGAAATTGTTTGTGTATGATCTTGTGAACAGGGTTAAGATATCAAAAACCAATCTTGATGAACAATTCAGCCAGGTAGAGGATATGAAATACATGCTGGATGCAAATACTCTTTTATTCAGTGCAGTAAAAAGCGGTCAAACAGATATTTTCGTTTATAAAATTGATAAAGGAACAGTAGAGCAGATCACTAATGATGTGTATGATGACCTGGATGCATCGTTTGTGGCTTTTCCAAATAAAACAGGTATCATCTTCTCCAGCAACAGGCCATCAGGTACTGCTGCAAGCTCTGATGATTCATTGCCACATAATCGTTACAATATTTTCCTGGTTGATAACTGGAACAAATCTGAATTCAAACAGATCTCTCAACTGACGGATATGAAGCAAGGTGATGCCCGTCTTCCTTCTCAATACAATACTTCACATTTCACTTTTGTAAGTAATGAAAATGGAATTGCCAACCGTTATGCCGGCTTCTTCAGGACTGAAAGAGCGGGACTTGATACATTGGTATTTATTGGCGGTGATGTATTGCGCAATCCTAGTTTAAAAGATGTGGATTCATTATTAAAAGAATGGGATAAACCGGATATTGATTCAGTAGGTTTTGTCTCTGTAACACAGGATTCCACTTATGTTTTCCCAATTACCAACTATCAAAGCAGTTTGCTGGAAACAAGAACTGCCGGCGATCAGCAGCAGGTAAGTGAAATAGTAAGACAGGGTGATTATAAATTCCTTTATCGTCTTAAGGTGGATGAAAATGCTTTGCGGCGTCGCAATATATCAGCAAAGCCAACTGAGTATATGAAGAAGGTAATGGAAGAAGAAAAATTTGAAGAAAGCAAGCTTGATATAAATGTACCCGACCCTACCGATACAACTGCAAAAAAGCAAGATGATTTCTTCGAAAATGAATTTAAAGAAGATTCAACAAAGATCGGTAACGTCGTGGAATCAGTCGTAGTACCAGGTAAAGAATCGATATTAAAGACAGCAAAATTATTTGAATATCGTCCGCCGAAATTTTTTAATGATTATGTAGTAGCCGGTTTTAATAATAATGTATTGATCACCCGTTATCAAACGTATGCCGGTGGTTCGGGTCCTATTCAACTTGCCAATGGCGATCCATTTAATGGTATGATAAGAGTTGGAACCTCTGACTTGATGGAAGACTGGAAATTTGCCGGAGGCTTTCGCCTGAGCACTGATCTGAAGAACAATGAATATATAATGAGTGCCCAATACTTAAAGAAAAGGCTTGATTATGGTGTAACTTATTACCGGAGTACGCAAAAAGTAGGTGTTACTGATCAAACTGGAAATGTTTTCACCAGCAAACTATTTACGAACTTATACCAGGGAAGTGTTTCTTATCCATTTGACCGTGTAAGAAGTATTCGTTTTAATGCTGCCTTCCGTTCGGATAAAATTGTAATTCTTGCTGATGATCTTAACCTGCCACCTGCAACATTGGAAATTGAAGATATTAAAAAGCATTACGCCATTTTACATGTGGAGTATGTATATGATGACGCCATTAACCCGGCATTGAATATTTGGAAAGGGTTGCGCTATAAATTTTATTTTGACTGGAATTCCAAAGTAAATAAAGAATCTGGCGTCACTGCAGATAATCCATATTCACTTAATGTTGGTGGCGATGGAAGATTTTTTGTTCCGATCTATCGTAATTTCATTTGGGCATTGCGTGGAGCTTTTGATCTTTCATGGGGTACTCAAAAAATTATTTACTATGCCGGTGGTGTTGACAATGACCTGTTTCCAAAATTCAACGACGCAAACCGTCCTGATCCTGATATCGACTATGCTTTCCAAACATTGGCTGTAAACCTCAGAGGCTTCAACCAAAATGTGGCTAATGGAAATAATGCTGCAGTGATAAATAGTGAATTACGTTTACCACTATTCAGCACTTTAATGAATAAGCCGATCAATAATGCATTCTTAAGAAACTTCCAGCTGGTGCAGTTCTTTGATCTTGGTACTGCATGGAATGGTAAATATGATAAAATAGAAAGACCTTCTGTATTGTATAGCCAACCAGGAAACCCGGTTGTGGTAAAAATAAAAGCTGGCGGTATTGGGCCTTTTGCCGGTGGTTATGGATTTGGCGTTCGCAGCACCATACTTGGTTATTTCCTGCGACTTGATACTGCATGGGAAATGAATGGCTTCTTCAAAGGAAAACCAATGTGGTATTTTGCAATGGGGCTGGATTTTTAATTTGAAATTTTAGATTTGAATTTTATAATGAACCTCTCTTTATGAGAGGTTTTTTTTATGTAATCATCATTTGTAATTCTTATCGCCGTCCCTTGCGTCGCACACTTATACTTTCTGTTCGCTATTCAAATCTTTCGTACTCTCTCATTGTCACCCTGAGCTTGTCGAAGGGCAATAAAAATGAAAGCCCCACAAACGTGAGGCCTTCCGAACTAAAACCAACTATAACAAAAGACTAATGGCTCCTACTATTTATAAATATTTTTCTTCTCAATTCTTCCGTCGATTCTTTTAATATCTCATTCCACTTCCATGAATGAATTGGATTAGTTTTCTTTCCCAGGAGAAATGCTTTATTCATTTTACCCCAATACTCTGGCATTGTAATAAAACTATATGTTACCGTCGCCAATACCGGAAATGAAATACGACCGTTGCCAAACATAAAACTTTGCAAGCATGCTTCGCCTTGTTCTGTTGTATCATAGCCAAGCAATACATGCTTCAGATCATGCCTTGCATAATGTTTTAATAGTGGAAGATCTCTTTGTTTCAAAAAGATAAACAGGTCATTACCCAATGTTCCCGCCGGCAAAGACTGCAATTCATCTTCACTGTATGTAAATTCATTCGGTCTTCTAACCAGCTTCAGCATTGGCAAAGCGATCTTGTGTGTCAAAAACACAAGAATAGTTTCTCTTATTCTTTTCAACCTCATTATCATAAGTTGTTTTTTACCATTGTAATTTTCTTGAGAAATACATAATGATGCCGAGTGCCATAAACAAACCGATACTTCCCATCAACAATGCGTAATCCTGTAATTGTATGATCGTGAAAATATATCCATATACAACTGCGAGTACTAAGCCGATAAAAATTGCAAGCTTTGATGATCTCATAATGCTTCCAACAAACCAGGTTACCAATCCAATGGTTGCGATTCCAGCGATTAGATAAGCAAGGTTAAAGCCAGTATATTCTGATATGGATAAAAGCAATGTGTAAAATAAAACAAGTGCCAATCCCGCCAACCCGTATTGAATAAGATGAAGGTTTCTTTTATAGATCGTTTCAATTAGGAAAAACGCAGCAAAAGTAAGCATGATACAAAGCAGGGCATATTTTACCGAACGTTCTGTTTTATCGTACTGATCAACCGGTATAATAAGGTTAGCTCCCATAGCCGAAGCCTGCACATTATTAAATTGATCATTCCAAACCATGGGTGTGGTACGGTTCAGGTATTTCCATTTTACATCAATTCCGCTATCGGATGCATTAGGCGCTTCAGGAATTTTTATGCCAATAAAACTTGGATCGGGCCAATTTCCTGTCAGGTGAATCTTTGTCTCTCTTGCTGCCGGCGCAAACATGAGTTGTTGCGATCCATGCAAGGAAAATTTTACTGTGAATACATTTTGTGTATCTGCATCTTCTGCCTTTAATGGAACAGCTGCAAATAAAGCTTCACCAATTTTTTCATTTGTCTCTGCCCATGGCTGACAAAGAAAACTGCTGTCCTTCCATTTTATAAATATCTCCTCATTAATACCACGACTCAGGTCAGATACCTGCAGCAAAAGTTTTGCTTCGGACCACAAAAGATTTGCAGCCGGAACATTTAGTTCTCTAAATTTAATGTCGTTGAATTTTGCAGTAATGGAAACATCTCCCTGGTAAACCGCTATCTCATAAATGCCGCGGTGACGTTTTTGTGGAGATACAGAAGAATTAATATCCAACTGATCAGCCATGAACCATGCGTATTTTTTTTGATTAACAAGACCATTCGCTGTTCCCGTATAAGGGATCATTAAAATTGGTCCGGTTATCGTTTGTTTACCCGCCCATTTGCTGCTGACTTCCTCTATTGCTTCTTTTTGTCTATTCTCTCTTTCATTGATCACCTCGCGAATAATATTAGTGGGTATCCAGAGAAAAAATGCCATGATAAAAATTATCACTGCTTTAAAAAAGAGCTTGCCCTTATCAAGCAGGGTATAAACAGGATTCTTTGACTCAGTTGTTTCCATTTATTTAAAATTGATTTGGTTTATGATTAATTAAATTCTTTACTGAATAATACATAACATAAAAAAAACTGCCGAATAAAACAGTAACTGCCCATGTTCCAAAATGATCAAAGGGATTAAATACCCTGTCTAAAATATCACCAGCCACGTCACCCGGGTTAACGATTATATCCCAGCTATTCCAACGCAGATAACGACCTATATAGATCCCAAAGGCACAGAGAAAAAAAGAACATAGCATTATGATGCCTGAAATCTTAGTTCCATAACGATTGAGTAAAAATTTCTCTACTGTTAAAAGCGAAGAGAGTCCGAGCAATAAACCATTTAATGCAGCGCTGAACAACAGAAGTATATCATACCAATAAGGAATAGGAATTCTTTGCTTTAAATGTAAAAAGTCGGTGATGATATAGGGGGCATTTGGCAAAAACAAAAGCCAAAGAGCAGTTATAAATAATATTTTCCAGCGATTATTTATGTTGCTGAGTTTTTGACTCAGTGCAAATGGTATCCAAGCAAGAAATAAATTCCAGGCAAGAAAAATATAAGTAAGCTCATTGCTCAATATTATTCTTATGATCAATAAGGATAGCGTAAATGCTAAAGGAATAATTACCTTTTTACTAAAACTCATTTTAGAAAATTTAAAAAATGAACCAACGCCGGAATGAATATTATAAGGCCGATGATGAGGCTTGTGATCGATGCCACTAAAACGGCTCCCGCTGCCACATCCTTAATGATCTTGATACCCGGGTGAAAATCTGTGGTAATAAGATCACAATACCTTTCAATGGCTGAATTGATCATTTCCAACGAAATGACTAATCCAATACAGAACAATACAAGAAGCCATTGAGAAGATGAAAGAGAAACAGTAAACCCCAGTATGATCGCAGTTGCACCGATCACCATTTGAATTTTACCGTTCCTATCTCGGGAAAAAAATTGTTTCATTCCCTGCAACGCAAATAGCACAGCATTAAAAAAAGTTTTCATAATTAATTATATAAAATGATGAATAGAATCTTCATAGTATTTGTTTAACAATTACAGTTTTCTCCAAGCATATAAAAAAACATAGAAGTTAATACCGCTACGCTTACAATTGTCACTAAGATGGGGAACCATCTTTTTTGAACACTGAAATGCAATAAAAATTCTTCAGTAGATGCGTGAAATTCAATTTTTACAAATTGAAAAATTGTAAGAAAGATTGCCAGGATCGGCCCGAAAAGGATCAGGAGATTGATGTTCCATCCAATTGGTTCACTACCTCCCGCACTTTGTACAAATGATCCAATTATATTATAGGGACCAGGAACACCCATTTCATTCAAAAGATTTGCGATAATAAAATACAAGGTGGGGAATGCAAGCAATGCTGCTATAATTGTCAGCACATTACTTTTGAAAGTCATTATTTTCATGATTATATTTTTAATGATTAAGCAATAAGTAGATCAAATGCATCTTTTGATTCAGATTTCTCTTTTTCTTCGGCTTCCAAAAGTTTTATATTTTTTAAACAAATCATCAATGGGAGTATTCCAATAATTCCAAAAGAACAATCAATTAATCTCCACCAAAATGGCATACCCCTGAAATGCCCTGCTATCATTGCAAAGGGAATGATCAAAATACAAGCGATCACCCCAAACTCGATCACCCATTTATTTTTTACGGGATCCCTTAATGGACCGATAAAAAGAATAGCCAATACGAAATGTGCAAAGGCAAGCCAATCATACCCATAAAAAAGAAAAGGATAATCTTTTGATGTTTGTCGTATGCCTATCAATACTTCTTCCAGGAAACCCTTTATACTTCCTTCAAAAGGAAAATGGCCAACGATATAAGAAAGCTCCGCCTCAACAGGGATCGCTGTAAGTCCGCTGAGGAATAGTACTGCTATAAAAAAATTCAGCCAGTTGCGAACGATTTGTTTTTCTTTATTCATAAAAAGTACTTTGTATTTCAAAGTGTAACTACAAAAAAAAATTACTTTACTCCTTTGATCATATTTTCCAACGCAGCAATATGATCTGCAAATGCTTTTTCCCCTGCTTTCGTTACTGAATAAGTTGTATTTGTCTTTTTACCCACAAATCCCTTTTTAATTTTTAAAAA
>Ga0190274_10002778_pt1 | contig 10376 bp, 6 predicted proteins | sample Popmic531T_FD_133002 | JGI IMG/M metagenome (GOLD analysis project Ga0190274, IMG submission 133002) | Populus adjacent soil microbial communities from riparian zone of Yellowstone River, Montana, USA - 531 T | ecosystem: Environmental > Terrestrial > Soil > Riparian zone | place: USA: Montana...
AGGCCGCCGCCGCTCAGGAGGCTGATCTCGAGGAATTGGCGCCGCGAGTGAGGCATGGCGGGGTATTCAAGCACCGTTTGGCGGTCGCGGACACTCCGGTCGGCGCAAGGCGCAGTCGACTGGCCTTGAAGACCAGGAATTCCCCAGGAACCTCCCTGTCAGGCCTGCCCCATCGGGGATGGTCGATACCACCTGGTCGACTGCGGTAACAACAGCAGAACGACGATCAGGACCTGCGCCACCAGATAGAGCAGGTTCGCAAGCGCGGATGCCGCCGATTCCAGAAGCGACGAGGTCCCGTCCAGGACGAGAACGAGCGGAACGCTCAATACGCCGACCGCGGCGCATACGATCAAGCCTATTCTTCCCCAGTTGCGCCGGAAGAATGCCGGGGGCGCGAAGAGCAGCGGCAGACCAAGAGCCACGACAAGTCCCAGAAGAATGCTGACGTCGATCTGATCGCCTTGCCCAACGTCATCCAGAAACAGCCATGCAAGCTCCGATGCAGTGAGGCCGACGCTGATGACGCACGCGAGCGTTACGACACCGGGTCTTGCATCGCCTGGATTCACGACTTCACCTTACCGTCCGAATGACCGACGGCCACGACTACCCCTGGCGAAATGACTTCCAGTACTGCAGTGCCCGGTCCAGCTCTTCGCCTGACAGGGAACCGGTGTCGTGCTCGCGGGTATATTGCAGGAATTGAACGATTGCCTGACGCTCCATGTCGCTGAATTGGACTAACCGCTCATTGCAGAACCTGGTCATCTGCTCATCGTCCGGGTCCGACCATGGGGCAAGCTTCGAGATGGTGCTCGCGGCAATCAAGCCCGCCTTCTCCTCCTGCTCGAGGATAAACAGCAGGAAGGCTGGCAAGTAGTAGCGAAAGCCCTCCGGGCTCATGAACGAAAGAGCCGCCGATGCGTCAGCCGCGTCGTCATATGCAAGGATCGACTTGCTATCTACATCACCCCAATCTCGTCCGCCGAAGTGGCGGGCGACCTGTTGTGCTTCGGCGTGCGAACCACTCGAGTCATAAACAATGCGGCCCGGTGGTGGACATCTCGATCCACCGAATGCGCTGCGAATGTGTTCGACGACTTCCTCCTTCCTCATCGGACTCCTACTTGGCGCAGCACTTGGGCCTGAGCTTGAGACAATTCGCCAGTGCGTTCTTGGCCTCTTCGACGGCCTGGCGATGCCCGGCATCACCGCCGTTGAAGCACTTCTTGTTGATGATCGTACGGGCCGTGATGCAGGCAGAGTTTCGAGAGATTTTCTTCTGATTCTCTTCGCAAGAATCGAGGGCAGTACAATGGCGCCCCCCGCTCCACTTGCAAGCGTAATTCACGGCAAGCTGCAATACGATGAGTTGTCGAGGACTGCATCGCAGTCCAAGCGGGTCCATGAAGTTGATGGGCGAATTTTCTGTGTAGACATACAGATTGAGCCCGCCATCGAGGCCAACGGAGTCCGCCTGGACATAGCGTCCTATGGCAGGGTCGTAATCTCTCAAGTAGTTGTAGTGGAATTCCGATTCCGCATCAAAGTACTGGCCAGGGAAGCGCGTATTGAGCGTGATGCTCGCCCCATTGCCATCGGGATCTTCCTGCACGATGGCCTTGCCATAAGCTTGCTGTCGGGCTCTCCATACGACTTGACCAGAGCTCCCGGTCATCAACCTCGGGGTACCGGGCTTATCTGCATGAACGTAGTAAATGCCATTGGCATCTTCGACCTGCGCAGGCGCATGGCCGCCCACATAGGCATAGCGTTTGGTGCGGGTGCCCGCGGCATCGAACTCGGCCAGCAGGAAGCTGTTGTCCCACAAGAACCAAGTGGTTGCCGCACCGACGGTTTTCTTGATCCGGCGACCTGACATGTCGTGGACGTAGTTAGAGGTAGTTCCCGCATTCACCAGCTGGATCAGCCGCTGACGTGCATCGTGAGTGAGCGTCATGCCGTCGCTACGCGTCTGCAGGTTGCCGGCCGCATCGAATCCGTAGACCAGCCCCGGCGACTCGCTGATCCGGTGGTTCGCGTCATAGACCCATGCTGATTGGTTGGCAGGGTCCTTTCGATCGCCCACCGGCGTGTAAATGAAGTTCTCCGGGCTCGGCAAGCCCGACGGAGCCGGGTGAGTGGCCTGCGTCAGGCGATCTATTCCGTCGTAGCCGTAATCGTGCAAACCATCGAAGTCGGTCTGCGTGTCGATGTTCAACACGTCATCGTAAGCATAGGCAAACTGCGCGATCTGGCCGGCGGGGCCAGTTGCCGTGATCGTATCGATGGGCCCATTGGTCTTGTAGGTGTAGGCACGGCTCACGCCGCCGGGCAACGACACCGTTTGCAGGTCGTCACTGCCGTAGTAGCCAAGCGTGATCGCGGCGCCGCCCAGCGTCGCATTCGTCAGCCGATTGAGCTTGTCAAACGTGTAGGTGTTAGTGGTCGCGCCCGTACCCGTCACGTTGATCTGGTTGCGATTCCCGAAGCGATCGTAGCGGTGTTGCAGCACCCGATCTCCGCCGGGGAGGTACTTGACGGCCTCGTCGTAGGGACGACTCAGCGCATCGAAGGTAGTCGCAAAACTCTGGCCTGCCTGGATGCCGGAGTCGCTGACCGAGGTCACGTTGCCATCGTTGTCGCGCGCGTACGTAATAGTTCGATCGGCCGTGCTTGCGCTGGTCGTCGGGAATTGCGTTTCCTCCCTGAGAGGGCCCCATGACTCGTAGTCGTAATCGATCTTCTGGTTGCGTGCCGTGACGAGAAAGTCCAATCGGTCGCGGCTGTCGTAAGCAAATTGCGTCTGCTGACCCAGCGGCTGGGTAAGCAGGGTCTTTCGCGATAGCGCATCGTATTCATACGCCGTGACCCGGTTCTCGCCGTCCTTGACACTCAATAGATTGCCGGCCGCGTCATACGACATCTCGGTCCGGACATTGGGTGAGATACCCTTTTCCACCGTCGCCGAAAGGCGATTCAGATCGTCGAATTCATAGTCCACATCGCGCGTCATCGCATCGCGGACCCGGGTCCGATTGTTGGCAGCGTCGAAGGAGTATTGCGTGACCTTGCCAAGCGGGTCCGTCACCGCCGAAATTCGCCCGTCGACGTCGTACACCTGTAGCGTCGTGCGGTTCAGTGCGTCACTCGTGCGCAGCAGCCGGTTCTCGCTGTCATACGCAAACGTCAGGAACGTCACGAAGGTGCCGGCGTCGTTCTTGCGCTGCATTTCGACCAGCCGACCGCGGGCATCGTAGATGCTTTTTACGATCTGGCCCTCCCCGTCGGCGACGGTCCGGCCGCGTTCCACCTGCGTCAGCAAGTTGTTCGTGTAAGTCAGGATCTCCTGTTGACCCAGCGGGTTCGTGTGCGAGACCGGTCGGCCCCGATCATCGTAGGCAAACTGGGTGAGATTGTTGCGTGCATCCCAGCGCTTGATCATCTGGCCTTCGGCGTCGTATTCGAAGCGCTCATCCATTTGCGGCACGGCCGAGCCGGCCACTTCGAAATACGTGCGCGACACGAAGTCGCCCGTGTATTCGTTGACGCGCTTGACGCCGTCTGGAAATGTCGTCGTCAAAAGACGGTTACGCGCGTCGTAGGTGAACGTAGTCGTCTGAAATGACCCGTCATCCTTGCGGCGCTTGGCAGACAGAATGCTGAGCGGGCGTCCGTCAGTGTCGTAATTGAAAGTATGTTCAGTACGGAAGATCTTGCCCGGCGCCGCGCTCGACACGACCTGCTCGGTAGCAATCCAGTCATGCTCGTACGTCCAGGTTTTCGTGATCGTCTCGCCGCTGTCGAGAGTCACCGATTCCGTCAACGCATGGCCTTGTGCGTCGTAGGTCCAGTTCTTCGCCTGCAGGAGCGTCAGGCTCGTGCCTGCCTTCTGCCAGACTTCTTTCCGTGTCAGATATTTGGACGCATCGTAGATGTATCGCTGTTCGTGGCCGAGCGGCGTGATGACCTTCGTGATGCGGCCAGAGGCTTCGAATTCATAGGTGGTCGCAGCCGTGTACGGATTGAGCCCGTTGTGGTCCCTGATCGTCTTGGTAACGACGGTGCGTACGTATGGAGTCTGGTAGTTGAAATCCACCCGGCGCGTGCCTTCGGTTTGAGTAATCACGCGATCGTTGGCGTCGTAGACGTTTACGACTGGCGTACGCCCGGCGGCCTCGGTGATCGAAGTCAAATTGTGAGAATCGTTCGGATCCGTGTATCCGTAGGTCGCCACCTGACCATCGAGCATATTCACTTGCACCAAATTGCCTTTCGTGAGCAATCCGGAAGCATCGTGAACATACGAGACGACCCTGCCATCGCTCGCTGTCGCTGACGTCAAGCGACCTGTCGTCTCGTTATATTGAAAGGTGACGTGTCGACCAGTGAGGACGCCATTCGCGCCACGTTCGTCTATGCGCGTGATGCGATGGACATAGGCAACCGTCGTCGGCTGGGTGGGAATTACTGACGCCTTCGCAAGTCCGACGAGTGGTAGTTTGCCGCGCGCGTCATAGGTGTATTCGTGGCTGTTGCCCCGGTTGTCGCGCACCCGCGTAAGACGACCCAGGTCATCGTAGTTGTCCGTGATTCCGTTGCTGTATCGCAGCTCGAATCCGCCGGCGACGGCGGTCAAATTTCCGATCATGCCGCCAACAGGCGACGCATATGCGCCACCGGTCAGGACGTAGCGATCGCGTGAGCCACAACCGTGACGCACGACGATCGAGCCATCGGTGTACTCGTAAAGACTGCGGCTGGCCATGAATGACCAACCCGCGCCCACGGGACTATCGAACATCGATTGGCTGTCGTACTTTCGATCGAGCCTGATGGCGAACTCTCCGGGAACGACGAGGTCGGTGGCGAAAATGCTTTCGCCGCCGTTGAAGAAGGAGATCGGGCTTTCTGACCTCGAGGATGGCCCTGAAGAATCGCCGTCACCGCCACCACCGCCTCCGCCTCCGCCGCCTCCGCCGCCTCCGCCGCCTCCGCCGCCGCCACCACCGCCGCCGCCCGGACCACTGCACGGGCAGGAATTGCATGGATCATTCGGCGGCGGCGGTGGTGGTGGGGGCGAATTGCTCGACCCTCCAAAGTCGTGACCAAACGACGGCGCACCACCGAACACTAGTAAGGCGGCGCTGATGAGCCAGCCAAGTTTGCGGATTGTCATTCTTTGCGTCCCTGCTCTGATCGTTCGTTCACTTCGACTCAGCTTCTCTGGCAATCGGCGTCATGCCGACGAGCGAGCGATAGATTGCGTATTCATTGTTTGCTCCTGCCGCGTCACCGATATGTTCGAGCGCATTCGCGTAGTCGAGACGCGCCGCCGCATCATTGGGCTTTGCATTGATTACGCTGCGCCAATGAACCACTGCGGTTGCCCAGTCGCCCTCGCGCGCCGCAATGCGCCCCAGAACCGCCAACGCTTCGGGAGACGGCGCATCGCCGGCCGCGGCCTCGTGCGCGGCCTGTTTCGCGGCCGTGAGATCTCCCTGGGATTCGTACACCTCGGCCAAGCGAGCCTTGGCAGCCTTGTTTCCCGGCGCGCGACGCGCTTGTTCCTCGAGCAACCGCGCTGCTTCGTGCGAGCGTCCGGCCTTCATCATTTCCTTGATGGCGGAGTCGGATGGAGCCGGGCCGACTGCCGGGGCCGGAGATGCTTCGCGCGGAGGCCGCTTCGATGTACCCGATTGCTGCGCGTACGCGCCCGCCGCGAACAGCAGCGCTCCAACAATCACCATGTTTCGCACTCGAATACTCATTGTGGAGTTCCTCGCTCAACCGCGGGCACGGTGAGCTTGTGGGAGCCGAATCCAAAGGATCCTTCGTAGCCGCGCACGTTGACGGTGAGCAGATGCTCGCCCTGCGACAGCTTGGTGAGGTCGACATTCCAGGTCGCTGGCAGCGCGCCAATCTCGTTCTCACTGACAAACAGTCCGTCGACGAAGTAGACGATCTCGAAACGCTGCTGCGACAGCCGCAGGGCAACGGCATCCGGAACGCGGATTTCCATCGGCGCGCTCCTGGCGTCCCTGTCGCGCGGCACGAGAGTCACCGCGAAGTCGCCGCGCTGCTCGTAGGACTGCTGGGCGTGCGAATACATGCGTTTCGGCGCCGACGCCTTGCGAACCCTCGTGGTCTTGCCCCAGGACAGCGGATCGATGACCGAAGACGGGATGTTCGTATCACCGACAAACACGGTGTTGTCGGGCAGCTCGAACGACAAGCCCCACAATTCGAGGCCGGTACTGTTCGCGACATTCATCACGCCGCTGGCCTCGAGCCCATCCCACTTTGCGAAGTGCTCGCCGGGTGAACGAACCTGCCAGTTCTCGAGCGACTGAAGAAGCGGTCCTCCGTCTCGCATGCCGACGCGGATATTCACTCGCGACCAGTTGCGCACGACGTAGTGAACACCTGCCTTCTTCGAGTCGAGTTTTATCTCGGTCAGCGGCACATCCGCGCCGCCGGTGCTGTCGGTGAGATCGAACTCCTGGAGCTCGCCGCTGCGGGTTTTCGCGACGAGCGTGTAGTGATACGCCTCGCTGGGCACGACCCTGCCGGCTTCATCGCGTCCGTCCCAGGTGAGCGTCGCTTCTCCGGGTTGAACGTCGCCGGCGCTGAGGACCTTCCGGATCAACAGATCCCGGGCGTCATACCAATTCAATTCCACTCGTGCGGGCTGATTGACCGAAAACCGCACAGCAACCGTTTCGCCGCGTGCCGCGTCGAACTGTCGGGAAGCCAGCGATACGCTGCTGATCGTCAATGCTTCACGACCGGCCGAGGGCACCGATGCGCCGACAAGTGTTCCGGCGACGAGAACGTAACCCAGGAATTTGCGTGAAGCCTTCAACCTTTTTTCCTCTTCCCTTCTGCAGATTTCAACACTGCGACACCACGCGCACCCGCGGCATGCGTGGTGATCTGTCTGGCATTTTTCCCTGCGCGATCAGCTAACCAGATGTTCGCCACGGCGCCCTGCGTACGCGTGAAGTACAACGCGCGCGCGTCGGAGGACCATGCCGGCTGGCTCTCCATCTCGGCACTGGCAATGAGCACACGTTCTTTTCCAGCGCGGTCGCGAGTCCAGATGTCGTAGTTGCCTTCGCGGCGATTGCTGGAGAACGCCAACGTGCCATCGGCGGCGACCGAGATGTCGAAGTGATAGAGTTTTCCAACGGTTAGTTGCTCGAGCCGCTTTCCGTCGGAGTCGACACTGTAGATGTCATGCGCCTGGCCGCCGGGGCCCGACAGAAAATAGATTGCATCACTTGATGCCGACCACGCGGGCTCATGCTGCAGCGCTGGCATGGTGGCGATCTTGCGAGCATCGGACCCATCTACCCGCGCAAGCCAGATGTCGTTGGTGTCGGGGCTCGATGCATTCATCGCCGAAAACGCGATCGTCGTGCCATCCGGCGAGAGCACCGCGTCGCCACCATGGTCGATGGGCAGAGACATCTGTTGCTCGCTGCCATCGGCAATCGACAGGACCGCCAGCTCCCCGGCGGAACCGCACACGAGCAACTTGTCGCCTGCGGGATACCACGACAATTTCACCTTGTCGTATGAGCTTTTCGACACACGAGCCGCATTGGCGCCATCGGCTTCGGCCACCCAGACCTGCCAATAGCCTGATTCCGGCGACAGGTACGCAATCCGGTCTTGTGCCCCGGCGGTTGCGCACACGCATGACAGCGCCGCCGACATCGCGACGCCCGCAATGGTTGGCCGGGTTCGGCTCACTGGTACAACTGCAACACGCCACGATAAAGCGTGGTGCGCCCTGTCAGCGTGCTGGTCGCCTGAATCGCAACGGTATAACTACCCTCCGCACTCACGAGGATGTTGTTCGTATCAATGCTGTCGTAGCCCTTCCACTCGAACGAGTAGTCCACAGGGGTCCCGCCGCTCAGCGCGGGTTGGGTCGCCGCATTGGTCACGACAATAGCGGAGGGACTGTTGAAGTCCGTTACGCCGGGAGGCAGCAACTTCACGGTCACGATCGAATCGAGCGACAGGCGATAAGTGAATCGACCGATCTGGTCGTAGCTGTGGAAGGCGACGTACGGCTGTCCATCTACTTCAAGATTGGGGGATGCGCGCGTGCCGGTGATCGCCGGTGAACTACCTTTGACGATGACCGAGAATGGACGCAGTGGATCCGGTGGATCGAAGTACACACTGCAACTGCCCACGGCTGGATTTCCAGCGGCGTCGCGGCCATTCCAGATCAGGGGAGTGTTGCCTTGCGCGAAAGGTACCCAGTCATAGGGATAGATCGTACCGGTCACGCAGCCACTCACCTGCATGCGCACACGCGCCTTGGCATCGCTCAGCATGTAGTCCATTTTCCAGAAGTCGTTGGCGTGTATGTTGATCGCGGCATCCACGGTGCCAGAGCCTGAACCAACGTTGTTGGTGTCGGGCGGGTCGTAGAGCGTGGTGCGGGTCCCGTCCGTCAGAGTCAATACCCAGCGATAGGCCTCGTCGGCGACAACATTGTTGGTCAGATCTCGCCCATTCCAGGCAAGCGACTTCGCGCCGGCGGACGCGAATGTCTGACTGATGGATCGAACCAGCGGCCCGCCGAGGTCAGGATAGATATCGAGCGTGGCGGTCCCGGGAAGCGACATGGTGAAGTTGACCGAGAGCTGCTCGCCTTGAGCCGGGCGGATGATCGCCGCGCTCTGGGTAATTGCACCAGCCGTTATGTTGTCGATGGTTACCGGTATCGAAAAGTTCGCGGTGTTTCCAGCGCGGTCCGCGCCGCGAACGCGAAGCGTGTGCAATCCGCTGATGCCTGCTGATCCGTCGATTGAATTGACAGTCCAGTTTCCGAGCGAGTTGTTTTGAACCGCGGTAGTTTGAGTTGCCACTTGCGTCCATGTTGAAGGCGACGCACCCACGCCGTACTCGAGGACATAGTTGAGGAAGTTGGTATCGGTCGAGGTGCCGGTGACCGCAACGACAAAGGCGTTTACCAGCACTGCGCCGGAACCCGGAGCGCTGATCGCCGTGTTCGGCGGGGTCACGTCCAGGGAGACTGCCTGCTGACCGATGGTCCGCGGATCCACGGGGCCGGGAACCGTGACTTCGACGCCGTAGACCCCATCAGGCTGCAGCTGATTGGAGCCATTGCGACCATCCCACGTAGCACTGATCGATGTTCCCGAACCTGAATAGGTCCGCACTACTGATCCGCCTGCTCCAAGAATGTTCAATGTCCAGGAAGCGGATTGAGTGAGCGTTGACTGGAGCAGCGTCGATTCCTTGACGCCGTCATTGTTCGGCGAGAAGTGCGGCTCGGAGACAGTGACGACGCCGCTCACAGTCCCGTTGAGTGGCCCCGAGGCCGCACCGGAAAAGTTGACCGAAGTGGTGGGCGATCCGCCGACGAATTTGATCTGTTGCCCGGCTGCAGGTGTGGCGGTGCCCCACCAGTTACCGGTCGCATTGATGACGACCGGATTGCTGGCGCCATAATTCGCGACTTCCAGCTGAGAAGAGAGATTGCCAAACAGGTCGTTGGCCGTAATGGTTGGGTTGGGTACGGCGGCCGCGCTGTTGCTCGAGTTTCCATACAGATAAATACCGCGATTGTTGTCCTGGATGATGTTGCCGGTGACAGCCGGACTGGACGCGCCCTCCATGTATATGCCGATTTCGCAGCGATGGATCCTGTTGCCAGTGATCGACGGCGACGACGCGGTCAGATAGATGCATTCGCGGATACGCGTCAGGTTGTCGAAATAGTTGTTGGATATCTGGCTGGCGCTGGTGGCGTTGGTCATTCGAATGCCATCGTCCGCAAAGAGCCTGATCACCGAATTCCGGACGATGGCGTTTGCCGATACGGCGTCCACAGCCCGGTTGGCATGTTCGATGACGGCGTTGTCGATCACGACGCCGCTCGCCGTGCTGCGGATCAGAATGCCCGGCCAGTCGCCGGCCACCGGAGCAGACCGTCCCGAGCTGAGAATTACTTTGGCAGCCGCGGTTCCTTGAATTGACAGTGTTCCGTCGACGACCAATCGAGCCGCGGGATCGTGGAACCGAAGCTGTGCGCCGGCCGGGATGGTCAGCGTCTTCGTCGCCGGCACGAACAGCACGCCGATCACCTGGTAGGCCGCCCCCGCCGTCAACGTCGTGCTCGCGGCCGTGAGTGCTCCCAACAGATAGTTGCCCGCGATCGCCGTGCCGTTCGGCCCATTCAGCGGGCTCGCGAAGCTCACCGCCGGGTAGTTTGTCGGGTTGGTGTAGTTGTCGGTCAGGTCATAGATCTTGTTCGAGATCGATCTCAAATCCGTCGTCCCCCACCAATTGCCTGTGGCGTTCAACACCAGCGTCGTCGCGTTCTG
>Ga0190274_10002779_pt1 | contig 10371 bp, 9 predicted proteins | sample Popmic531T_FD_133002 | JGI IMG/M metagenome (GOLD analysis project Ga0190274, IMG submission 133002) | Populus adjacent soil microbial communities from riparian zone of Yellowstone River, Montana, USA - 531 T | ecosystem: Environmental > Terrestrial > Soil > Riparian zone | place: USA: Montana...
CCGCTCACTGTTCTCAAGGGATACCAGCAGCTCGTCGATGAGCAGCTGGTCGAGAAGAAGCGCGGTCGGGGCATGTTCGTCAATGAGGGGGCACGTGCCGCGCTCATGAAAGACGAGCGTGTGTACTTCCTCGAAACGGAATGGCCGAAGATTTACGCGACGATTACGCGGCTCGGCTTCACTACCGACGAACTCATGAAAAAAGGCGCGCGTTCGGCCCCGGCATCCCAGCCGTTCCCGACGCAGGCCAAAACAGGTCAGGACGATGACAGCAATAATTGAAGCTCGCGGTCTCACGAAGAGTTTCGGCCGCACGCCGGTGATTCGTGGTGTGGATCTGAACGTGGAAGCGGGCCGCATCGTGGGCCTGATCGGCCCGAACGGCGCCGGCAAGACCACGTTGATCAAGTCCATCCTGGGACTCACGTCTTTCGATGGTGAGCTCAAGGTGCTCGGGCGCGACCCGCGCACGCAGCGCGACGCCCTCATGGAAGAAGTGTGTTTCATCGCCGACGTGGCGGTGCTGCCGCGCTGGCTCAAGGTTTCCCAGGCCGTCGACTTCGTCGCCGGCGTGCATCCACGCTTCGATCGCCAGCGTGCGCTGGATTTCCTCGCGAAGACCGACATCAAGAGAGACAGCCGGGTTCGCCAGCTCTCCAAGGGCATGGTCACGCAGCTCCACCTGGCTCTGATCCTCGCCATCGACGCGAAGCTGCTGGTGCTCGATGAACCCACGCTCGGCCTCGACCTGCTATTCCGCCGGTCGTTCTACGACAACCTGCTGAACGACTACTTCAACAAGGAACGCACCATTCTCGTGACGACTCACCAGGTGGAGGAGATCGAGAACATTCTTACCGACGTCCTGTTCATCGAGCGCGGCAAGATTGTGCTGAACTCGCCGATGGAGAGCCTGGGCGAACGTTTTACCCAGCTGACCCCGGCCGCCGGCAATGTCGACCGCGCCAGGGCGCTCAAACCGTTCTGGGAACGCGAGATATTCGGCCGCGTCGCCATGTTGTTCGACGGTCGCGACCAGGCGGAGCTCGCCTCGCTCGGTGAGCTACGCGCGCCATCGGTCGCGGATCTGTTCGTTGCCATGATGCAGCCGGTGGGCACGGCACAGTCGCCGTCGAAGGAGGCCGCGTGAACAACATGATCTGGCTCGTTCGCCGCGAAGTCTGGGAAAACCGCTCGCTGTGGGTTGCACCGCTGGTCATCGCCAGCGTCATCCTCATCACGGCCGCTTTCGGCGGCATACACATAGCCGACGGCGGCAGGTTCTCGATGGGCTGGAAGTCCGATTCCGGAATCGAGATAGAGGAGTCGGCTCGCCAGAACATCCGCAACTCCATGGCGACGGCGCCGCTGGAAAAGAAGCAGATGGTCTACGCGATCACGCTGTCCAGTTTCACGGCGGTGCTGCTGTTCTCGATGATCATCGTGCTCTTCTTCTATCTACTCGACTGCCTGCTGGCCGAGCGCAAGGACCGGAGCATCCTCTTCTGGAAGTCACTGCCGGTGTCCGATGCCGAGGTGGTCCTGTCCAAGCTGCTCACCGCGGCAGTGGTCACGCCACTGTTCGTGCTGGTCGTGAGCTCGGTGCTCCAGATCCTGTTCGCCCTCGTCTGGTCCGTCCGCTTCAGCGATTCGTTCCTGGGCGAAGCGCTGATGGCATGGGACGGGCCGACCTGGCTCAAGCTGCAGGCGTCATTCCTGCTGGTCATCGTCACGGCGACTCTCTGGTACCTGCCGCTGATCGCTTACCTGTTGGTGGTCTCAGCGTGGGCTCGCCGGAACGCCTTCCTGTGGGCCGTGTTGCCCCCGGTGGCAATCCTTACAATCGAGCTGCTGATCCTCGGCTCGAACCGTTTCGGTGAGTACCTGGCGCACCGGTTCATCGGAGTGTTCGTGCTCCTGGAAAAGAAGATCGGAAGCGTCCATGGGAGTGGCATGTCGTCGATGCGTGATGTGCTCGAGGCCGTTTCGGCTGTGTTCACCAGCCCCGAGACCTGGCTCGGCGTGCTCGCGGCGGCCGCGATGATCTTTGGCGCCATCCGCATCCGCCGCTACCGCGACGACAGCTGATCCGCCGATGCGGGCGGCTCGCGGGTTACACTTCGCGCCGCCATGCATCTAACCCAGCAGCGGGACGGCGCCAATCTCGAAGTCGAACTCGCTGGAAGCTGGCGCGGCGCTGAGTTGCCCGCCATCGATGCCGAGCTTGCGGCGTTGCCTCTCGCCGGCATCCGCGCGCTGCGCATCACCGTTCCCGAATCGCTCGATCTCGACCTGGCAGGCGCATGGACTTTGCGCGAGTGGGTGAAGACCGCGGAAGCCGCGGGTACGAGCGTGGAATTCGTCGGACCCGCACCAGGGCAGTTCGAGCTCATCGACTCCACGCTGGGCGGCAAACTCCATCTCACGCCGCCTTCATCGTCAGAACCCAGTTTCGAACCGGTGAGCGCCCTTGGCCGCCACGTCACCAGGCGCTGGCTCAGCGTGAAGCAGGCGCTCGATTTCCTTGGACGGGCGACGCTCACCTTCCTTCGCGCCTGCACGAGCTGGCGCCGATTGCGCCCGACTTCGATCGCGCGCCACGTCTACGAGACTGGTCTCACGGCGATTCCGATTGCCTCGCTGATCGCCTTCCTGATCACCGTGATCATTGCCTACATCGCCGCGCAGTACATGCGCACCTACGGCGCCGAGATCTACGTGGTGGACCTCATCACCATCAGCGTGCTGCGCGAGCTGGCGGTGCTGCTGACGGCCATCATCGTCGCTGGTCGCTCGGGCAGCGCGTTCGCAGCCGAGATCGGCGCGATGAAACTCAACGAAGAAGTGGATGCGCTGCATGCCATCGGCGTCGATCCGCAGGAAGTCCTGGTACTCCCGCGCGTGATCGGCCTGGTCATTGCGCTGCCGTTGTTGACCGTGTGCGCGGACCTGGTCGGCCTGACCGGTGGCGCGCTGCTGTGCAAGTTGCTGCTCGACATGCCGCTGGTCGTCTTCATGGAGCGTGCCCAGGACTCGATTGCGTCCACCACGTTCTGGGTGGGCATCATCAAGGCACCGGTGTTCGCATTGCTGATCGCCCTCACCGGTACTTACCGCGGGCTGCAGGTGCGCGATTCCTCGCGCGAACTCGGTCGCCTGACTACCACGGCGGTCGTGCAATCGATCTTCCTCGTGCTGTTCGCGGACGCCTTGTTCGCGGTGGCCTTCTGGCTGCTGGACATCTGATGGAACCACTAATAGAAGTCCGCGGGCTCGTGAATCGTTTCGGCGCGCAGATCGTGCACAACGGTCTCGACATGACCGTCGAGCAGGGCGAGGTCTTTGGAATCGTCGGCGGTTCCGGTTCCGGCAAATCCGTGCTGCTGCGTTCCATCCTCGGCCTGCAGCGGCCGAGAGCCGGTGAAGTGCTCATGCTCGGCCGAGACCTCACCCGCCTGTCGATCGCCGAGCTCAAGGAAATCAAGGCGACCTACGGCGTGACCTTCCAGCAAGGCGCGTTGTTCTCCTCGCTCACCGTGTTGCAAAACGTTCAATTGCCGATGCTCGAGCACCTGCACTTGTCGCCGCGCGCGCTCGACGAACTCGCAATGCTCAAGCTGCGGCTGGTCGGCCTGAAGGACGAAGCGGCAGTCAAGTATCCCGCGCAGCTCTCGGGCGGCATGGTGAAGCGCGCGGCGCTGGCCCGCGCGCTGGCGCTCGATCCGCGGCTGCTCATGCTGGACGAGCCCACCGCCGGCCTGGACCCGATCAGCGCCGCCGCCTTCGACGAGCTGCTCATGGACCTGCGCAAACAGCTAGGGCTTACCGTGATCATGATCACGCACGACCTCGACACCATCTTCAGAACTTGCGATCGCGTCGGGGTTATCATCGACCGCAAGATGACGAGCGACACCCTCGAGGGCATCACCGGCAATCCACACCCGTGGATCCAGGCCTATTTCCATGGCGAGCGCGCGCTGCGCTTCGGCCAGGGAAAACGACAGTAATGGAACGTGAAGCTAACTACACCGCGGTTGGCGCATTCGTGCTGCTCATCGTCACCATGGCCGGCCTGTTCGTGTACTGGTACGCGGCCAGCAGCGACGCGCGCGACTACCGGCGCTACGAAATCTATTTCGAAGGCAGCGTCTCGGGCCTGAATCGTGGCAGCACGGTGCGCTACCTCGGCGTGGAAGTGGGCCAGGTGGTGGCTATCCGCATCGACAAGCGCGCGGCGGATCGCGTGCAGGTCATCGCCGACATCGACTCACAGACTCCCATTTCCGACGACACACTCGCGTCGCTGTCGCTGCAGGGTGTCACCGGCCTCCTGTACATCGACTTGCTGGCCAATGCGGATGAGAAGCGCAAGCAGGATTCCGTCCCGAGCGAGCAATACCCGGTCATCGATTCGGTGCAGTCGAACTTCGACCGGCTGCTCGCGAGTCTTCCGGATCTCGTGGGGCGCGCCACCGAAGTTGTCGACCGCGCGTCGCGCGTCCTGTCGGACGACAACATCATGGCTTTCTCGAAGACCATGCAGAACATCGAAAAATCTTCCGCCACGTTGCCGGGCGCGGTGCGCGACGCCGCGGTCGTGCTTGCGGATCTCAAGGCCACGATGATCGACGTGCGCGCGGCCGCCGTCAGCACAAGACAGCTCATGGACACCTCCGGGCCGGACCTGGCCGCGGCTTCCGAACGATTTCGCAAGATCTCTGAACACCTTGCCAGTACCACGGCGAACCTGGACCGACTCATGACCGATCATCGTGAAGACCTCGGCCACTTCCTGCGCGACAGCCTGCCGGAAATCGAGCGTTTGTTGCGCGATGGCCGCGCCGCCGCGCAGGAATTTGGCGAGTTGTCGCGCAGCCTGAAAGCCGATCCTTCGCAGTTGCTGTACGAGCCGAGTTACAAAGGCGTGGAGATTCCGCAATGAAGCTGCAGACGTTGCTGGTTCTGCCCGTTTCGTTGTCACTCACCGCGTGCGGCAGTGTCTTCGAAAGCGACCTGGCGGCGCCGCAGGCATACGTACTGCGCCTACCTCTTGCGCCCGCGCCGGAAGCCAACGGCGACGCTGGGAGGGTGGTGGTGCAGCGGCCCGAAGCGAGTCCCGGACTCGAATCCGAGCGCATCGCGCTGGTGCGCAGTGAACAGCGCTTCGATTTCTATGCCGCGAGTCGCTGGGCGGCGCCTGCGCCCGATGTCATCGCGAGCGTGATGATCGACGCGTTGCGCGCCACCGGCGCTTTCTCCGCCGTGCTCGATGACTCGGCCCCATTCGCGGCACGCTACAGTCTGCGCTGCATGCTGCGCCGCTTCGAAGCGGACTACACAAAAGAAAGGGGCGCTCCCACGGTCTTCGTCGCGCTCGACTGTTCGCTCGGGCGCCGTCGCGACCGCGAATTGCTGGCGAGCTTCGTCGCCCAGGGCTCCGCCAGGGCAACCGAAGATCGTCTCAATGCGGTGGTCGCCGCTTTTGAAACCGCCACCGCGGCGGCAATGTCCGAGCTCGGGCGCGCCGCGTCCGCAGCCGTTGCCAACGAAAAGCCGGACAGCGACAAGCCGGCGTCAGAAGGTAGATAGCCCGGTCGTTTCCATGAGGCGATAGCGCCAGTAGCTGACCTGCGAAGGATCGGCGTAGGCGCCGAACTCCGCGGTGTACTCGAGTTCGGGCGGACCCCGGTTCGTCCACAGCGAATCGAACCAGGCGGTGATCTGCGTGGCGATCTGCGCGTTCAAGGGAACGCTGGCTGCGACATTGGCCTCGAGATTGAAGTCTTCCAGGTTGCGTCGGGTGAGGTTGGCACTGCCCAGCGTGAACCAGAACTCCGTGGCTGAGCGCATGGTGACGAGCTTGCTGTGGAACTGCTCGCCGTGCGTGCGGAACCAGCGCACCTGGATCGCGCCGTCCGAGGCCGCAGCGAGTTCGGTAGCCACCGAGCGGTTGGGGATGCCGCTCTTCGTTCGGCCGAACGCATCCTTGTTGGGATCGAGCAGCACGCGCACCGACACGCCGCGCTTGGCCGCGGCCAACAATGCCTGGATCATGTTGCGATCCGACAGGTAGAACATCGCGACGTCGATGGTGTCGCCGACCCGCGCCCCGGCGAAATTGCGCACGATGGCCGCGCGGATCTCGCTTTCGGTGAGCACCTGCACGCGTGCCGTGTTATCCGGCGTCGAGGCGGCGGTGGCCGGCGCTTCGGGGATCTTCCAGCCACCATTCCAGCCCGCATCTGCGGCGATGGCCAGCTCACTTTCGATGAGCGGTGTCAGCGCGGCTCCGCTCAGCTTCACCGCCACGTTCGAATGGCGGCTGCTCGCATCGTGGGGATTGGCGGAGGTGATGATCCCCACCATGCCGCCTTTGCCGTCGTCGCCGATGATCACCTTGCGATGGTCCGCCTTGAAGTTGAGCAGACGGGCCCACGCGCCGAAAGTGACCTGGTCGGGCCCCGCGTCGAGCGGATTGGGAAGGCTGGCCTCTCCCGAGCCGTCGCCCGACCACCACTTCATCGTCAGGCGCCAGAAGGCGGAGTAGATAGGATTGGAATCCCGCAAACCGTCGAGATCGGGCGCCACCACCTCGATGCCGGCGCTGCGCAGCGCCGCCAGGTCGCGCGAGGGCAGGCTGCCGTATACGTCGTTGATGGGGTCGGCGATCACCAGGATGCGCATCTGCGGCATCTCGCGTTTGCGCTTCAACAGCGCGTCGCGCAGTTCGATGGAGAGTTCGCGATGCGGTGGGGTCCCGGCAGTGGCGCCGCGCTGGCCATTGAACAGGAAGAAATCGAGGATGAGATAGTCGCGCGCCTGCCCAACGAGGCTGATCACGGAGTCGAAGATCTGCTGACGCACCACCGGCGCGCCGAAGACATCGGCGCTGGTCACGTCACTGAGGAACTGGAGCTGGCCGAGCGGCGTCTCGACGATGGATCCGCGCACGCTGACACCATCGGGCAACGGCTTGTAGAGATTCCAGAGGGCGGTCAACGCCCATATCGTGAGAAAACCGTAGAAAAACAGGCGTCGCAGGCGCCGCTTTCGTCGTGGCACCGTCGGCGGGGGAGACGCATCGACCGATGTCTCATCAGGCTCATCAGCCATTCAGGGATTCTAGCCGCTCCGACAGCTCCAGCCAGCGTGTCTCGAGCTGCTCGACTTCGCGAATGAGAACCGCGTGGCGTTCCGTGACCTTTCGTGCGTGAGCGGGATCACGGGAATAGTCGACGTCGGCGAGCTCCTTCTCGAGCTTCGCGCGTTCCTGCCCGAGCTTTTCCAGGGAGCTCTCGATGGACTTGATTTCCTGCCGTTTGGGCGCGACGTCGTTGCGCGCGTCGGCTTTCTCGCGTTTCTGGCCGCGGCCCTTGTCACCACGCGTGTCGCCGCGCACTTTCGGCGCGGCGGGTGTGGACGCGGAACTGCCACGCTTTTCCAGCCAGTTGGAGTAGTCCTCGAGGTCTCCCTCGAAGTCGGTGACCGCGCCATCGGCCACCAGCCAGAACTGGTCGCAGACACTGCGCAACAGGCCGCGATCGTGCGAGACCACGATCACCGCACCGGCGAAATCCTGCAACGCGGTGATCAGCGAATGACGCATCTCGAAATCGAGGTGGTTAGTGGGCTCGTCGAGCAACAGCAGGTTGGGGCGCTCGGCCACCAGGATGGCCAGCGCCAGGCGGGCGCGTTCGCCACCGGAAAAATGCACCACCGGTTCGAAGACGCGGTCGCCGCGAAAGCCGAAACCGCCGAGATGATTGCGGCGCCGCTGTTCGTCCCATTGCGAGCGGGCGCCGATTTCGTCGATACGGTTGGTCAACGCGATCAATGCGGTGTCACGCGAGTCGAGCCGGTCGACTTCGAGCTGCGCGAAATTGCCGACGATGAGATCGGGGGACGCAACGCGATCGCCGCCCTGTTTGAGATTCAGGGGAGGCAGAGCGCCCGAGATGAGTTTCATGAGCGTGGACTTGCCCGCCCCGTTGCGGCCGAGAATGCCGATGCGCTCACCCGGATTCACCGAGCGTCCGACACCCGAGATCACCACGCGATCGCCGTAGCCCGCTGATGCGCGGTCGAGAGTGACCAGTGGCTGGGGCAGCTTGTTGGCCGCAGCGAATTCCCACTCGAACGTGTCGAGTTCCGTGTAGGTGGCGATGGTCTCGAGCTTGCCCAACGCCTTGATGCGGCTCTGCACCTGGCGCGCCTTGCTGGCCTGCGCGCGGAAACGATCGATGAACGAATGCAGCCGCGCGACTTCGCGCTCCTGGCGCGCGGCCATGGCCGCCGACTGCTGGATGCTGGCGGCATGCTGCCGCTGGAAGTCCGTGTAGTTTCCGGTCCAGTGCGTGAGCTGGCCATTCTCGAGATTGACGATGCGATTCACGATGTCATCCAGGAACTCGCGATCGTGCGAGACCAGCAACAGCGTTCCGGCGAACCGCTGCAGCCACCCCTCGAGCCACAACACGGCGTCGAGATCCAGGTGGTTGGTCGGCTCGTCGAGCATGAGCACGTCGGCGCGCGACATCAGCGCGCGAGCCATGTTGGCGCGCATCTGCAGGCCGCCCGACAACTCCTTCACCTTGCGCTCGATGTCCGAAGGCGCGAACCCGAGGCCGTCGGCCAGTTCCGCGGCGCGCGCGGCCGAGGTGTAACCGCCGGCGAGGTCGTAGTCGCCTAACAGGTGCGCTTCCTGCATGCCGTCGTCGGCGGCACGCGCCTTCTCGAGTTCGGCTTCGATGGCCATGAGCCGCATGTCACCGCTGCGCACGTACTCGAGCACCGTGGCTTCGGTGCGCGGCAGCTCCTGCGACACCGAGACGAAGTTGAGCTTCCCGGGCACCGAATAGTCGCCGGAATCGGCGCCAAGATCGCCGCGCAGCAAAGCGAGCAGGCTCGACTTGCCGCACCCGTTGCGGCCAACAATGCCGATCTTGTCGCCGCGGAAGATGGTGAGGTTCGCACGGTCAAAAAGGACGGCGGCGCCCCTGCGCAGGCGCAATTCCCGAAGTTCAAGCATGAATGGGTTCCAGCATGGGGGCGCGATTCTAGGGGACCGCGGCTATCCTGTCGTCGGTGTTTGGATGGTCATATTCACGAGTGAACTGCTGCTGGAATGCCTGCAGGTGTGCCCCTGACCCGAAAATCGAACGCGGGGCGTTGATGTCTCAGGGCGCGTCTCGGTAACCATTCAAGGGAGAAGATAGAAATGAAAGCTCATCATCCATGGGCGCTGGCAGTGGTGCTGGCGCTTCCGCTCCTGGCATCGGCGGCGGAGCCACCGACTTCGCCGTGCACCGCATCCGCGAGCGCATCCGGCTCCGACATCGAGATTGCGGACCTCATCGCCAATGTTGCGAAGCGCACCGGCAAGCAATTCATCATCGACCCGCGCGTGCGCGCCCAGGTTTCGAGTATCGGGCTCGATATGAACAAGGTGGACTATCCCAAGCTGCTCGCCATCCTCAATATCCACCAGTTCGCGGCCTACGAATCGAACGGCATCGTGAAAGTGCTGCCCGACGCGAGTGCCCGGCAATTGCCGATCCCCGTCACCAACGAGGTGCCGGCGAAGGCACTCGACGACGAATACGTGACCGTATTGTTCCAGGCGAAGAACATGTGCTCGGCTCAGGCGGTACCCATTCTGCGTCCGCTCATGCCGCAATCCGCTCACCTGGCTGCGTCACCGCATTCCAACATGCTGGTGATATCCGATCGCGCGGCCAATGCGCGCCGCATCGTCGACATGGCCGAGCGCCTCGACAAGGCGGCGCCTGGCGGCCAGAAGTGTCAGGCAGAGCCGTCTCTCGTGAAGAGCGACAAGTAGCTGGCGTCAGCGCCCCGGCGACAGTAGATAGACACGCAGGCGGGGGCAGGGCTCCGATTCGAGGTGATCGGCGCCGGTTTGCGGATCGAAGACCAGGCGCGGGCACTGGAGCAGCGGCTCGTCGTTCCTGAAGCCGGTGGCGAGGATCTGGCCGTGGCGATTGATCGAGTTCGCCGCCACCAGCGTGATGCGCAGGCCACGGGGAATGGTGTCATTCAGATCGATCGCCCGGCTGCCACGCCACAACGTGGCTCGTTCGTTCGAACTGTTATCGAGCGAACAGTAGTCACCCGGGCCGGAATCACCGACGGCGTCGTCGTCATAACCCGCGGCCGCGGCACGGCTCGAAACCGCTCCGGGCAGGTGCGGCAGCACTCGTTCGGATCCGGCGCGGTCCCAGCGCAAGGCGGTGCGGCGCGGGCAAATCGCATCGCTGGACGGATACATGAATGAGTAGCCCGCGCTTTCGCCGAGATCGTTGATGTCTTTCGCGACGGCGCCGTTCGGGGATCCGGTGCTCGCGTGCAGTA
>Ga0190274_10002780_pt1 | contig 10371 bp, 8 predicted proteins | sample Popmic531T_FD_133002 | JGI IMG/M metagenome (GOLD analysis project Ga0190274, IMG submission 133002) | Populus adjacent soil microbial communities from riparian zone of Yellowstone River, Montana, USA - 531 T | ecosystem: Environmental > Terrestrial > Soil > Riparian zone | place: USA: Montana...
GATCTTGCCCGCGACCATCACGTCGGTCGCGCGCTTGATGGCATCCACCAGCGACTCACGGCAACCGTAGAGGTTGTCGAACTTGCTCTTGGTGACCGAGTCGTTGACGTTGATGGCCGGGAATGCGAGTTCGCCACGCTTGTGCATGTCGTACAGGCGATGCACGCCGGTGGTGGTCTCTTCCGTCACGCCCTTGATCTGCTTGAGCCGCGTCGAATACCACTTCGGGTCGCGCTTCAGCGTGGCCTTGATGGAATTGAACAGCTCGATCTCTTCGTCGCTTCCGGGCTTGTCCAGCAGGCTCAGGTCTTTCTCGGCCTTGGTGCCGAGGTGCAGCAGCAACGTGGCGTCGCCGCCGTCGTCGAGGATCATGTTGGAGTATTCGCCGCTGGGCCACTCGAAGATGCGATGGGTGTAATCCCAATAGTCCTTGAGCGTCTCGCCCTTGACCGCGAACACCGGCGTGCCCTTGACGGCAATCGCCGCGGCCGCGTGATCCTGGGTCGAGAAGATGTTGCACGACGCCCAGCGCACCTTGGCGCCGAGAGCCTGCAGCGTCTCGATGAGCACCGCGGTCTGGATCGTCATGTGCAGGGAGCCGGTGATGCGGGCGCCGGCGAGCGGCTGGCTCTTGGCGTATTCCGCGCGGATAGCCATGAGGCCGGGCATCTCACCCTCGGCGATGTTGAGTTCCTTGCGGCCCCAATCGGCGAGCTTGATGTCCGCGATCACATAGTCATTGCCCGTTCCGGGCTTCACAACAGCATTCATATGAACCTCTCTAGTTAGTTCCAGTTAGAGAGCGCCGTTGGATCGATCGTCCCGGCCCCGAGCCTCGCGTCATCCGACGCTGCAGCGCTCCTCGGGGCTGGAACTTTGAAACGATTACGCCGTCTTGCGCACTCCGGCGTCGGCAGCCAGTGCCGCCGCCTTGTCAGTCTTCTCCCAGGTGAACTCCGGCTCGTTGCGGCCGAAGTGGCCGTACGCCGCCGTCTTCGAGTAGATGGGACGCAGCAGATCGAGCATCTGCACGATGCCCTTCGGGCGCAGGTCGAAGTGCTGGCGCACGATGGCTTCCAGGCGTTCGTCCGATACCTTGCCGGTGCCGAAGGTGGTGACCATCACGCTGGTGGGCTGGGCCACGCCGATGGCGTAGGAGATCTGCACCTGGCACTTGGTCGCAAGGCCAGCGGCCACGATGTTCTTGGCGACATAGCGCGCGGCATAGGCGGCCGAGCGATCCACCTTCGAAGGATCCTTGCCCGAGAACGCGCCGCCGCCGTGCGGAGCCGCACCGCCGTAGGTGTCGACGATGATCTTGCGGCCCGTGAGTCCGCAGTCTCCCTGCGGCCCACCGATGACGAACCGACCGGTCGGGTTCACCAGGTATTTGATGTTCTTGGCGAGCGTCTGGCCCGCGAGCACCGGCTTGATGATCTCCTCGATCACCGCCTGTTCGATCTGCTTGTGTTCGACATCGGGGTGATGCTGCGTGGAGAGCACGATGGTGTCGATCTCGGCCGGCTTGCCGTCGACGTACTTCACCGTGACCTGGCTCTTGGCGTCGGGGCGCAGCCACTTGAGCTTGCCGGTGTGGCGCAGCTGCGCCTGCTTCTCGACCAGGCGGTGCGACAGGTAGATAGGCAGCGGCATGAGACCTTCGGTCTCGGTGCACGCGTAGCCGAACATCATGCCCTGGTCGCCGGCGCCCTGTTCGAGGTTGAGTCCCTTGCCTTCGTCCACGCCCTGCGCGATGTCGGGCGACTGCTTGTCGTAGGCCACGAGCACGGCGCAACCTTTGTAGTCGATGCCGTAGTCGCTGTTGTCGTAGCCGATCTTCTTGATGGTGTCGCGCGTGATCTGGTGGAAGTCGACCACGGCGTTGCTGGTGATCTCGCCGGCGAGCACGACCAGACCGGTATTGCACAGCGTCTCAGCGCCTACGCGCGAGAACTTGTCCTGCGCCAGCAGCGCATCCAGCACGGCATCGGAGATCTGGTCCGCCACCTTGTCCGGATGGCCTTCAGAAACCGATTCGGACGTAAAGAGAAAGCTGTTCATTACCTACCTCGTGCCTCGTGTCTTTTTAAAGGGAAGTGCCAAAGGCGGCGCGGTACTGGTCCGCAAACTCCGCCTGGGTGAATGTGTGGTTCTGTGTGCCGCGCACCGCGATCTTGATGGCGCCCATGAGCGAAGCAATACGCCCCGTGGTTTCCCAGTCGAGCCCGCGAAGAATGCCGTGAATCAGGCCGGCGCGATAGGCGTCACCGCATCCCGTCGGGTCGTGCAACGCGTCAGCTTTCACGCAGGGAATCTCGTAAGCGCGGCCGTCGGCATGGATGGTGGAGCCTTCGCTACCGCGGGTCACGATCAGCGCCTTCACGTGCTTCATGACGTCCGCCACCTTCCAGCCGGTTCGTTCCTGCAGGAGGGCCCATTCGTAGTCATTCAGCGCCAGCCAGTCCGAGATAGAGATGAATCGCTTGAAATCGTCGCCCGCGAACAGCGGCATCGCCTGGCCTGGATCGAAAATGAACGGGATTCCCGCGGCCTTGAACTGTTCGGCGTGTTGCAGCATGCCTTCGCGGCTATCCGGAGCGATGACACCGATGGCTATACCGTCATTCACCGGCACCTTGATGCGGTGCGAGTGATTCATGGCGCCCGGATGGAATGCGGTGATCTGGTTGGAATCGAGGTCGGTGGTGATGAACGCCTGGGCGCAGTGCTCGTCCGGGATCGTCACGAGGTACTTCTCGGACATCCCAACTTTCTGCATCCACTCGCGGTATGGCTGGAAGTCGAGGCCAACCCCACCCATGGGGTAGCCGGTATCGCCGAGGAGTTTCAGGTTGTACGCGATGTTGCCAGCGCAGCCGCCGAACTCCCGGCGCATCTGCGGCACCAGGAACGCGACGTTGAGCATGTGCAGCTTGTCGGGAAGGATGTGGGTCCGGAAACGGTCCGGAAACACCATGATGGTGTCGTAGGCGACCGATCCACAGATGAGTGCGCTCTTGTCTTTGCCCGGCATGCCAATGGGTTACGCGTTAGAAACGGGGCGCAAAGATACGCGAATCGGGGGGTGGTTGCAGGGGTGCGTGCAAGGTGAAATCGAAAACCCCTGCCCCAGATCACACAACGGCACAACCCAATGATGTGTAACAGGGTTTTGCCCCTACCTTGGCGGTGGCGGCGCGGATTCCAGGGAGCCCGCTGGCTTGCCGGGCTCGGTATCCACTTCTTTTGAGGGTTGCGGTGCAGGAGCTTCGGGTTCGGGGGGTGGGCTATCCGGCGTCGCCACCTTCCTTGCCTGGGCGCGCAGGTAGTTTCGTATTCCGTCGAGCTCCCTTTCGGTGAGTTCTTCGAACTTCGGCATTCCGCGAGGCTCGACTCCGCCGCGCACCACCGATGCAAATGATGCAGGGACCAGCGGTGAGAGCGACGCACGCAAATCCGGCGCACCGCCACCGGCAATGGCGCCGGCGCCGTGACACCACTGACACTTCGTGGCGTACTGCTGCGCGCCTTCTTTCACCAGCGCCTCATCGACGACGATGCCCGTGCCAAAAACCGGCGTGGCGAATGTGGGCCGCGGCGTTGGCGGCAATGCCCCTGTGCCATCGAGTGCGAACGTGAGCAACCGCCGTGGATGCATGCGCGAATCCCAACCGAATTTCGCGGACATTGCACCGAGGTTGCCCGCCGCGCCTTGCGTCGGACCATTGAGTATCGAAATGTACTGGCGCTTGCCGATCGCGAAACTGATGGGCGCGCCGAGCGCCGCTGTCGCCGAATAAAACGCCCACACGCGACGCCCTTCGGCTGCCGAGTACGCCGTGATGTAGCCGTCCGACTGCCCCTGAAAAACCAGATCGCCCGCAGTCGAGAGCACTCCTCCACTGAACGCACCCGGGGTCGGCACTGCCCAGAGTGGCCGTTGCTTCACGGGATCCCACGCAACGAGCGCACTCTTGCCGGCATCGGCTGGCGCGTCAGCGAGGCTGGTCGTCAGCAGCTCCGTGGTCGGCACATACACAAGTCCGGTTTTCGGGCTGAACGATTGTGCGAAGTGGTTGTGTGCGCCTACGCCCAGCTTCTTCGTGGAGATCGCTTTGCCGCCGGCGCGGTCGAGGACGTAGAACGAGCCATCTTTGGGCGCGTAGAGAATGACGTTGCGCGCCTGGGCGTCGATGGTGATCGTGGCCAGCGTGATGTCGGTGGAGCCGTCGCACTGGGTGTGATCGCCAGGCGACGAATCGAACTGCCAATCCATCGCGCCGGTATCGGCATTCAATGCGACAACGCTGCAGGCAAAAACATTCTTCGCGGCATCGGGCCCGCGCGCATTGCCCGTACCCACGTACACGCGATTGGATTCCGGGTCATACGTGATGGCGTTCCAGACCGCGCCGCCACCGCCCTGCGTCGACCAGTTCCAGACCTGTTTGCCGGTGGCGGCATCGAACACGCTCACGCGGCCGGGAGTGGTCCCCGAATCGCCGAAGCCTATGGCGACCTTGCCTTTGAAGACACGCGGCGCACCGGAGATGAACGTGGCGTCGTTGGCATCGAGCGTGGGCGAGCTCCACAGCTCCGCGCCCTTCTTCGCATCGAGCGCGATCAGGCGGCCATCGTGAGTCCCGACGAACAAATGACCAGCGGCATAAGCGAGACCGCGCACGCCGGCGCCGGCGCGCAGCTTCTTTCCGGCCACCTTCGTGACGCCGGGGTCGTACTGCCACAGTGTCTTGCCGGTGAGCGCATCGACCGCGAACACCATGCTGTAACCGGCCGCGACGTAGATGACGCCATCGACTGCCAGGGGTGTGGATTGCGCGCTGCCGACGTCGAGATCGAGCGTCCACGCGAGCTTCAGGCGGCCAACCGTCTCGCGATTGATTTCGGTCAGCGGGCTGTAGTGGGTCTCGCCCGCGGTGCGACCGATGGACGCCCAATTACGGGCATCGAACTCCGGGCTCAGCGGAGACTGATTTGCCGCGTTCGCTGCCGCGGCACCAAGAGCTAAGGCAGCGGCAACGACGAGACGCAAGCGACGATGGATCAGCCGGCGACGGGTGCCGCTTCCGGGAACAACGGCGCCGCAGTGACGCGGCCCTTGAAATCGAGCCACTGATGATTGGCGTAGTCGTAGAGCTTGCAGGTGCGAACCGTGGCCCAGTAGCGCTTCCAGTTGAGCACGTACGAGCGCGCGAGCTGCGGCACCGCGGTCTTCAACGCAGCCTGGGCGGCGCGCAGGCGGTACAGCGGCACGCCGGTGTTCACGTGGTGAGCACCGTGTTCGAGGATGTCATGCAGGATGCGGCCCATGCTCTTCGGCACGACCACGTTGATGGTGGTGGTGATGAACCCCAGGCGCTTCTGCCACTCCTCGCGCTTGTCGAACCAGGCGACATCGGGGTGTGTGTGCTGCACGTAGATGACCCAGCCCATGATGCAGTTGAAGGCCAGGAACGGCACGACGAAGCCACAGAGCAGAGTCCAGGTGACCGAGTGGCCGTCGTAGACGGCCCAGAGCACCAGTGCGGAGACCCACGCGGCGCCGACGCTCAGCACCAGGATGTTGTCCCACAGGAAGATCGCGCGGCGCACGCCGACGTGTTTCTTGCTGGGCAGGATGAGTTTCTTCCACCACATTTCGATGAGGTAGTAGAGGCCCTGGCCGAAGCCGGAGCGATAGATGCGCTCGAGGCCACGGCGGACCTTCGAAGCGGCGGCCCACTCTTCAGCCGACATGGGCACCCACACCTGGTCACGACCCTTGAGATTCGTGAACCCGTGATGTGCAACGTTATGGCCCACGTCCCACAGCGAGAACGGGGTGAGCGAAGGCAGGAAGGCGATGCGGCCGATGACCTTGTTGAGCCAGTCGTACTTCGTGTAGCTGCCATGACAGGCGTCGTGGCCGATGACGAACAACCGCGCGATGGCCACCGAAGCCGGCACCACCATCAGCAGCTTCGCCCACCAGGCGTTGAAGTAGCACGCACCGACGATGCAGGCCCCAAGGAAGGCCAGATCGAAGAGCAGGCGCAGCACGGGAACCAGCGAATCGCGGCGCAGATATTCCTGCATGGCGATGCGCACGGTCTTGCGGGCGTCAGAGCGGGAGGGTTCGGTCTTATGGGGCTTGGCAGCTTCGGTCATAAGACGGCAAGACTATACGATTCAACTGCTTTCACCAATGCATTCGGCGCCATTTTCGACCTGCGTCGCAGATGAAAATGGCTGTCAGACGTCCGACATGGGGGGCGAGCCTACGTGTGTTGCTGCATCGTTGCGGCATCGACACGAATCGCGTTTGCACCACACGTCGACTGCGGGTTTCTCGCAGAAGGATTTGACAGCGTATCCACTTTACTGGATGTTTCCTCCACTATGCAGGATATCAATGCCCGGATCGCCGGCCGGGTACGCGCACTTCGCGCAGGATCGGCGTTGAGCCTCGATGCGCTCGCCGCCCGGTGCAACGTCAGCCGCTCCATGATCTCGCTGGTGGAGCGTGGCGAGACCAGCCCGACGGCGGTGATCCTTGAAAAAATTGCCACCGGCCTTGGCTGCACCCTCGCCTCGCTGTTCGACGACGGGAGCACGCCGGTCAATCCCGTGTCGCGCGCCCCGACCGCACCTCCTGGAAAGACCCGCAATCGGGATACGTCCGCCGGAACATCTCGCCGCCGAATTTCCCCTCGCCGATTCGCATCGTCGATGTGGCGTTTCCGGCGGGTGCTCGCGTGTCGTACGAAACCGGCGCGCGTGACTCGGCGGTGGCGCAACAAATATGGGTGTGGCAAGGCGCCATCGAAGTCACCGTCGGGAAAGTGACGCATCGCCTGGCCGAGGACGACTGCCTCGCCATGCAACTCGACGCGCCGGTCACCTTCCGCAATCGCACTCGCAAGACCGCGCACTACGTCGTGGTGCTGTCGGCATGAGGGCCTTCACGGTACGGCGGCTCGAGACACTGAGCTCGCGCGAATTCGGTGGCCTGTGCGACGTGCTCATCGATTGTGTCGAAGGTGGCGCGTCGGTGAGTTTCATGCAACCCATGACACTCGCGAAGGCGGCGGATTTCTGGCGTGGTGTGGCCGCCAGCATGGCGCGCGGCGAACGCGCGTTGCTGATCGCTGAAGACGACCAGGGCGTCATCGGCACCGCGCAAGTGGTCTGGGCGGAGGCGGAAAACCAGCCGCATCGCGCGGACATCGCCAAGATGCTGGTGCATCGGCGCGCGCGTCGCGCAGGCGTTGGCGCTGCCGTGCTCGAGGCCGCGGAACGAGCCGCGCGCGACACCGGCAAGACACTCCTGGTCCTCGACACCGCCAGCGCCGAAGCCGAACGGCTTTATGAACGCCGCGGCTGGCAGCGCGTCGGCACGATTCCGAACTTCGCGTTGTGGCCCGACGGCGGGCAATGCGCCACGGTGGTCTTTTACAAAACACTGGCCTGACACTGCACACCCGGCTGTACCTGTAAAAGCAGCAAATACTCGTTACGATCCCGGCTCATCTTTTGTCGGGAGCTCACATGTCCGTTCGTAAATTTGCCGCGATCGCCTCGAGCCTCGGGTTGTTTGTCAGTGCGCAGGCCGCCGACATCACGGCCAGCCGGCAGACTGCCGCTTCAAAGCAGGCGCGCGCCGGGGAAGCGGAGTTTCGCGCGCTGTACAAGGAACTCGTGGAGATCAACACCACGTTGTCGGTGGGCTCGTGCACGGACGCCGCCAATGCAATGAAGTCGAGATTGAGCGCCGCGGGTTTTGCGAACGATCAACTGCACATCCTCGTGCCGCCGGGACGCCCCAAAGACGGCAACCTCGTCGCGATCCTGGCGGGTTCCGACAAATCCTTGAAACCTCTCATGCTGCTCGCGCATATCGACGTGGTGGAAGCGAACCGCGCGGACTGGGAGCGTGATCCCTTCACGCTCGTCGAAGAGAATGGCTTCTTTTATGCCCGTGGCGCGTCCGACGACAAGGCCATGGCCGCTGTGTTCGCCGATTCGATGGTGCGTTTCAAAAAGGAAGGCTACCGGCCAAAGCGCACGCTCAAACTGGCGCTCACCTGCGGCGAGGAAACGCCTAACACGTTCAACGGCGTGAGTTATCTCATCGAGAATCACCGCGAACTCATCGACGCCGGCTTCGCGCTCAACGAGGGCGGCGGCGGACGCTACGACCAGAAGACGGGCGTCTATCGCTACGTCGCGGTGCTCGCCTCCGAGAAGGTCTACCAGGACTTCACCCTGGGAACCACCAACCAGGGCGGGCATTCGTCACGGCCGACGCCTGACAACGCGATCTATCAGCTCGCGCACGCGCTCGAAAAAGTCGAAGCACACCAGTTCAAAGTCGAGTTCAACGACACGTCACGCAGCTACTTCGAAAAATTTGGCGCCATCGAGGGCGGAGCAAAAGGCGCGGACATGATCGCGGCAGCCAGGACCGGCGACGCGGCAGCCATCGAAAGGCTCAAGAAGGATCCGTCGTCCAACGCCATCCTGCGCACCAACTGCGTGGCCACGCAGATCGCGGGCGGCCACGCGCCCAATGCCCTGCCCCAGCGTGCGACCGCGAACGTCAACTGCCGCATGTTCCCGGGCCGCAGCGCCGAAGAGATTCGACAGGAACTCATTGCGGCCATCGCCGATCCCGGAGTCAGCGTTGATTTTCAGGCGACACCGGAAAAGCCTGGCGTGCCGCCACCGCTGTCGCGTGAAGTCATCGGCCCCATCGAGACATTGGCGCGCGATATGTATCCGGGCGTCGCGGTGATCCCGACCATCAGCTCAGGCGCCACCGACGGCCGCTTTCTCACACCTGCCGGCATTCCGACGTATGGCGTCTCCGGCATGTTGGGCGACGGCGCCACCGGCAACGCCCATGGACTCAATGAGCGCATCCGCGTGCAGACGCTGATCGAAGGGCGCGAGTTTCTCTATCGGTTGACCAAGCTCTACGCGGGTGGCAAGTAGTCCCGGCAATGGACTAATAACCTTTCTTCATATCGACGACCGACAGCAGCTTGTCGCCGGCGATGAAGCGGCGGATCTGTTCGCGCAGGATGAGCTCACGCTTGCCCTGCCCCAGGTCCGACTGTGCGGACATGTGCGGCGTAACGATGATGTTCTTCGCCTTCCACAACGCGTGATCCTTTGGCAGCGGCTCGGGCTCGGTCACATCGAGCCCGGCGCCGGCGATGGCGCCGCTGTTGAGCGCGGTGACCAGGTCGTTGGTGACCACGCTGCCGCCTCGGCCCACGTTGATGAAATAGGCGGTCTTCTTCATGCGCGCGAACATTTTCGCGTCGAACAGGTTCGTGGTCGCGGGGATCAGCGGCAATGCGGCCACAACGACGTCCGCTTGCTGAATCAGCGTCGGCAGTTCATCCGATAGCCCGACGTAACTCACGTAGTCCGGGCCCTCGCGCGAGCTCGCGCGCGTGGCGATGACTTTCATGCCAAGCGCGTTGGCACGCCTGGCGACTTCGAGCCCGATGCCGCCGAGGCCCGCGACCAGCATCGTCTTGCCGGTCAGCGCCTGAGGTTGGGAGCCGGCGAAATTGCGGTTCCAGCCCTCGCCCGTCGCTTGTCGACCCACGGACACCTGCAGGCTGCGCGCCAATGCATATGCAAGCGCGATGCTGTGTTCGGCCATGACCGGCCCCGCCACCGCGCGCATGTTGGTGACGATCAGGCCCGGGCGTTCGAGACCGGCCTTGCCCAGGCAATCTTCGACCCCTGCCGACATGATGGCGACCCAGCGGATTTTTTTCGCGGCCGCGAGGACACGGTCGTCGCAGACCGCGTTGTCGCCGCCGACGATCGCATCGGCATTCGCCGCCTGCGCAACCATCTCTTCCGTGTTCTTCACAGCCACGATCTCGACGCCCGACGCTGACGTCTGAATGTCGCCATACGGCGTGCCTGACACCATGACGATGCGCTTCGGAACGCGCCAGCCTTTCTGATCGCGCAGCGCGGTGGGCGATTCGACGAGGCCCAGTTCGCGGATGACGTCGATGGCTTTGGGATCGGCGGCCGGCGGCGCCTCCTTGGCCACGGCACCGACGACGACCAGGCTCGAAGCGGCTAACAAAGCCGCGCGGCTCCAAAACGTTTCCATCCCCTACTCCTCATCTATGCAGCCGAAGCGGCGATGCATGATGCCACGCGATCCGGAATGGAGAACATTCCACTTGGTGATGGGCAAGGGCCCAGGAGTGTCCCCATTACTGCAGGAGGCCGGCCTTCACTTCTTCTTGTGAGAGCAACTGCACGGGCACGGGCTTCGCTTTCCAGATCTCGTCGCAGTACTCGCGGATGGTGCGATCCGAGGAGAACTTGCCGGAA
>Ga0190274_10002781_pt1 | contig 10369 bp, 7 predicted proteins | sample Popmic531T_FD_133002 | JGI IMG/M metagenome (GOLD analysis project Ga0190274, IMG submission 133002) | Populus adjacent soil microbial communities from riparian zone of Yellowstone River, Montana, USA - 531 T | ecosystem: Environmental > Terrestrial > Soil > Riparian zone | place: USA: Montana...
ATTTCTTCCTGCGAGCTGAAATGACCTTCGCGCAACCAGCGGTCGTAGCTAGTTCCGCGTTCGTAGGCACTGATGTCCCGGCGCAGACGATTCTCCGTCTCCATCGCGACGATGCCCTCGCGGTCGGATACTTCGCGCACGTCCACACGCAGTGGCTGATTCAGATAGCGCGCCGAGAACAGCCGGCGGGCACCATAGATCAGTTCAAATTCGTAGTCCCGGTTGTCGCGCAGGCGACGGCCGAGTACGGGAACGAGTTGACCGTGCCGCTTCAAGCTCCTGATCTGAAGACTGCACGTCTCTTCGTTGATGCTTTCGTCGATCCGCGGGTGCAGGTGCCAGACGCGGCAGCGCATTGGATTTACTTCTACGATCGGCATGGAACCTCCCTGCTTCAAAGCTGGCGAATCGGCGGTGCGTGGCCCGACTCGGTGTTGACGGAAGTTTTGGCATCCCGTTGCCGCTCGACGTATACGCAGCATCGTGAATCTGCGCACCTGTCAGAACCGACAGTGCGCAGGGATGCCCCTATACGGAAGATGCAATCGTGCAGTTGGTACCTGTCAGAAGTGACAGGGGACGCAGCACCGGATGTCATGCCGGGTGTGTCGCAAGAGCATCGAAATTGGCCCTATATATAAGGAGAGCCCGTTCGCGCGGAAGATAGTCCGGCCCGTCCCGCTGGATCGTACCTGTAACAGTTGCCAGTTACTGACGAACCCGTCTGGCAGTTGAATCGCTGCCGCTAGATCGTAAAAGACGCGGGGACAAGTCCATGACAACCGTCGCGATGGGAAGCAGCAATCAGCTAAGCATGAGCATCATGAATCTCATGCACGAATTTCGTCACGAGGTCTTCGTCGGCCGGCTCGGCTGGTCGTTGCCCCTCGTGAACGGTGTAGAGCGGGATCAGTACGACACTTCCGACGCAAAATACGTCGTGATCAGCGATTCGGCAGAGCGGGTAACAGCCTGCGCTCGACTGTTGCCTACGACCCGGTCTTACATGCTGCCCGATCTTTTTCCACAATTGCTCGGCGGCGGCCAGGCGCCACGAGCCGGTGACATCTGGGAACTGAGCCGCTTTGCTACCAGTGTTCGCAAAACCCGTGAGGGGCGTGTGCTGTCGCTGGCGAAGCCCACGCTCGAGCTGCTCGAGTTGGTGCTCGACTTCGCAAGACAGCATGACGTGAAGCGGCTGCTGCTCGTGACGTCGATCGGCATAGAGCGCTTGATGCTGCGGGCGGGTGTTGCCGCACACCGTCTCGCTGCCCCTGCGCTCGTGGACGGTAATCTTTGTGTCGCACTGGTCATCGAAGTGTCGGCGCCCGCCGAGACCACGGTTTCGCACTGTACGGCGGCGAATCACGAGCTGGAATGCTGCGCATGAAGAGGACAGTAAAATTGGGATCGGACATCTGGCGGCGTTCGCGATTGTCGTCGTTCGAATCGCATTGGCCTTCGGATCGGAGCGCGCTGCCGCGCGTCGCCTCGGCACGTCATGAGGATGTCGGCTCGTGGCATTGCGCCGTATGGAGAGCGCGTAGTTTGGCCTTGTGGCGGAAACTGCCATGGGCGACACCTCGGTGAAAATGCTGTGAAGACTTCCGTCCAGATGCGCCCGACAGGAAACGCCACCACCGGATCGATCGTGTCCGTCGATCCGTTCAAGTGCCGTGTGTGGGCTTTGCACGATCGCTTTGCCGGCGGGATCAATGAGGGGACTTGCCGCCTCGAGATCGACAGCTTTGGCAAAGACGGACAGATCGTGCCCGCGCTGGGTCGCCGCGTCGTTGATGATCCGGAGTGCGAAGTCGAACTCATCTGCGGTGCGCGTCGCCTGTTCGCTGCGCGTCACCTGAAAATGCCATTGCTGGTAGAGCTGCGTGAGCTGAGCGACCGCGAAGGACTGGTCGCGATGGACATCGAGAACCGGCAGCGCCAGGACATCAGTCCGTACGAGCGCGGCGTCGGTTACCGGTGCTGGCTGCAGGAAGGTGTCTTCGCGTCTCAGGAGGAGCTTGCCCGCATGCTCAATCTGTCAACTTCGCAGATCTCACGTTCGTTGCGACTGGCGCGATTGCCTGCCGTGATAGTCGATGCGTTTCGGGATCCGGGACAGATTCGCGAGTGCTGGGGGCTCGAGATTCTCGATGCCCTCGACGATCCGCAACGGCGAGCGGCAACCATTCGGGCCGCGCGCACGCTTGGTAATATCTCGCCGCGATTGCAGGGAAGCGACGTGATGCGCAGGTTGCTTTCGTGCCTTGCTCGCGGACGCACGCCCAGACCTGGCCGGCGCGATAGAGTGGTGCTTGGGTCTGACGGTTCAGCATTGTTCCGCATCAGGCATCACTCCCACGCCATTGCCCTGGTGTTTTCGGCGGCGAAGCTCTCACAACATCATCTGGTGGGTATCGAGAGCAGGTTGACGGATATCCTTCTGGCTGAAGTGGATTCTCCGAAGCGCAGGCAGCGCAGCGCTCCGGATTACCGCAGTCAGTCGCGTCGGGGCTCCATGCAACTCAACCCAGAGGCAACAGCTTGAGGAAGTAATGGCAAGCGCAACCGCGCATACCATTTCCACAAAGTTCAGAACGATGACCAATCACGAAGACAGTTTCGATGGATACGTGCGAGTACCCACAATGGCACTCGGCGCAATCCAGTTGCGCCACCTGGTGTCGGAGAGGGATCTCACCATTGCGGCCGTGGACGGAGACACTCAACCGGAAATTACCGGTTATACGGAGTGGGTGGGAGTCTGGAGCGACTCGTCCGTTTCCGTGGGATGGGACTGGGGAGTCGTGCAGGGTGTGATCGTGGTGATCGATCCGGCAGCGATCCGGACGAATATCCTGCTGGTCAACGAGGTCCAACGTGCCGAACCGCGCGATCTGGCAAGAATTCACCTGCTTCAGTGGATAGAGTCCATGCCCTGGCGCGAGGTGGCCATCGAGGAACTGCTCTAGCGCCGGCCTCGCGTTGTCATCCGCCAGGGCGCTTCCCAAGCTAGTGCGCTCGCACTATGCTTTCCGTGACTAACACGGCGTCGATAAAAGCCGGCAAGGGCGGAACTCTAGGTGAAGAAAACGGCATGGAGGCCGCTCGGACTTGTGCTGGCGGTTGCGGCTGCCACTTCCGTTCAGGCGCAATCGGACAGCGAACTCGACACCGTCGTCGTCCGCGCGCAAAAGCGCGAGGCGCAGGTTCAGGAAGTGCCCGTTGCCGTCTCTACGCTATCCGCCGATCAACTGCGAGATGCAGGCATCGACAATGCAGACGATCTCGCCACCGCGCTTCCGACGTTCGATTTGCGGCGAAATGCGGGTCTGACGACGACCAGTCTGCGAATCCGCCGGGTAGGGAACATCGGCAACATCCCCACTTTCGAGCCCGCGGTCGGTGTGTTCGTCGATGGCGCGTTTCGCTCGCGTTCGTTCCTGGGCGCGAGCAGCCTGCTTGCAGTGGATCACATCGAGGTGCTGCGCGGCCCGCAATCCGTGCTGTATGGGAAGAATGTCAGCGCCGGATTGCTGGCCGTCTATTCGCGCATGCCTGGCACGGAATTCGCCATCGACACAGAGTTCACGGGAGGCTGGGTCGATTCTCCCGAACGTGCGCTTGCTTACGACGCAATGCTCGATCTGAGCGGTCCGATAGGTCCCGCGCTTCGGGGCGGATTGGCCGGCCGCTTCGAGAGGCAGGATTCGACGCTGGTCAACGCTCTCGTCGACGGCGCCGATGGCAATGATGAACACCGCACTGCGCTGCGCGGTCAGATTTCATGGTCTCCGGACGAATCCTTTGAATTGCGGCTGTTGTCCGGATACCTGCGCGAGAATGACGATCAGGGTGAGTCGGACGTCTTTCTGGCACCCGGTGCTGCGTCGACCGCGGTAGCGGGACTGCTGCAGACCCTGGGGTTGATACCGGAATGCCCGGACAATGTGCCGCGAAACCGAACGGTCTGTTCGGTGGCAACCAACACGGTCGACCTTACGGCTGTCGATGCCACCTTGCTTGCCGACTATCGCTTTGCCAATGAATGGCTGCTCAAGTCGATGACGAGCTGGGATCGGTACGAGGTGATGCGTACCGAAGAAGATGCGATCCAGCTTTTCGCGCCGATGTTGTTCTATCGCGATCCCGAAGTCGGGCGCAGCATTCAGCAAGAACTGCAACTGCAATCCGCCGACAGGGACGACTTCAACTGGCTCGTGGGTGGTTTCTACTACCGTAACGAATATCAACGGGGCGACCGCGGCAGGCAGGCCATGTTCGGTGCGAACGGCGATCTGGCCTACGAGCCGATCTGGCCGGTGCTCCTCGGCGGATTGCCGCTCGCAATCCCGGGGCAGCTCGGAATCCACGATTCCGAACTCGATACCCGCTACATCAGTGTGTATGGACAGATCTCCTGGCACATCGCGTCGCAGTTCTGGCTGACGGCGGGTTTGCGCTGGCAGGAGGAAGAGAAGCAGGCGACCCTGATGAATTCGGTGACGGTACCGGGCGCATCGCTCGTCTCCTATATCCTGACACCTGCGGTGACCCTGCAGGGAGCACCCGTCAATGGCACGCTGGCCCGTACCAGTAGCGATGTTCCGTGGTCGATCACGCCGCAGTACCGGTTCAGCGACGACGCCATGGCCTACTTCACGATCGCACGCGGATCCAAATCGGGCGGCTTCAATACAGGCTTCGGCGATGCGGCGCTGGCCGATCGGGAGTTTGGCGACGAGGATATTCGCCATTTCGAACTCGGCGCAAAGCTCACTCTGGGCGACCGGTTCGTGATCAATACGGCGGTTTTCCATACTGAGTACGACGACTATCAGGATGCTGCATTCATCTCCACACAGTTTTCGGTAAGCAATGCGGAGCGTGTGACGCTGCGCGGCGCGGAGATCGAAGGGTCCGCCGTGTTGAGCGATCGGCTGACGATGGAGTTCGCGGTTTCGCAGGCGGACCTTCGCTACGCTGAGAATACCCATGCGTTGTGTTCTCCGGGCCGGGTGCCCGACGGAAGCCAGCCCGGCACCTGTGTGCTCTCCGGTGAACATCCGATCCAGGCTCCCGAATGGGAAACCCAACTCGGCCTGCGTTATCGCCTGCCCACGGAGTGGGGCGGCTTCTCTGCGCGGGTAGACTGGTCCTGGACTGACGACTACAACACCAGCTTTTCCGCAGATCCGCGCCTCACCCAGTCGGCCTACAGCAACATTTCTTTGCGTGCCGGCGCTCAGATCGGCCGAGCGTGCGAACTGACGGTGTGGGGCGACAATCTACTCGGCGAGACGGTCAGCGACTTCGATTCCCTGTTGAACCTGTTCAACGACGCCAGCTACCAGTCCTATCTAGCGCCTCCGCGCAGTTACGGCCTCACCGTGCGGTTCCACTATTGACCGCCTTCGGTCACCCGCTATGGACGTTCCGAACAAGAGCGTGTAATACTTTTCCTAAGGACTTCGGAGTGTATGGATGACAACGAAGTTGTTGTGCGACGCCTTTGATGCGATGGAACGGGCGCGCACCTCCATCGAGCTCAGGGCGGAAATGGAGCGGTTCTCGAGGGAAATGGGCTTCGAGCATTTCGCCTATGCACTCACTATCAACGCACCTTCGCTGAAGTCCCAGCAATATGTCATCAACGGCTTTCCGGCGCCGTGGGTCGAACGCTACGTTTCTGGAAAATATTTCAAAGTCGATCCGCTCGTGCGGCATGCCGAGAAGAGCACGTTTCCGGCCATCTGGAGCGACCAGATGTTCCATGACGGCAAGTCCGCCGAGTTCTGGGATGAGGCGCGTTCCTATGGATTGGACGCGGGCCTGAGTTTTTCGGTTCACGAGCAACCGGGCGTCACCGGCATTTTCAGTCTTGCGCGCGACCGGATCATCGATCTGCATGGCATGGATCTGGCTGCGCTGATCGGTCGCGCACAGATGTTCGCGAGCCTGCTGCATCATGCGGTGGTGCGCATCGAACTGCCGAACCTCCTGCCCGAACAGAATGCAACGCTGACCGTGCGCGAAAAGGAATGCATGAAGTGGGCCGCCGAGGGCAAGACGGCGTGGGAAATCGGTCAGATCCTGAGCATCTCCGAACGAACCGCCGTATTTCACGTCAACAACGTCGTGCAGAAACTGGGTGCCGCGAACAAGACCCAGGCGATCGTCCGGGCAGTCGCGCTCAGGCTCCTCTAGTCGACCGAGTTCTCGCGAATTACTTCGCGGTACCAACGGGCACTTTGCTTGAGAGTTCTTTTCTGCGTGGCGTAGTCGACGCGCACGATACCGAATCGCGGGCTGTACCCTCGTTCCCATTCAAAGTTGTCCATCAGGGACCAGAGGAAGTATCCGCGCAGAGGAACGCCGGCGGCTATGGCCTGCTGGGCGGCCAGCAGATGGTCCCGTACGTACCGAATGCGATCGACATCGGCAACCAGGCCCTGCGCGTCCGGCACGTCGTCGAAACTCGCACCGTTTTCAGTGACATAGACACATCGTGGTGCGTAATCCAGATGCACGCGATGAAGAATGTCGAACATGCCGTCGGAATGGATTTCCCATCCCATCGTGGTCTTCTGATCGTCGGAGGGCAGGTGCACAGTACGCGGCGCATTGAGTTCTTCGCTCAGCTTGTCGCTGCGAATGACTTCCCGGCGGTAGTAGTTGATTCCGACGAAGTCGGTGGGCTCAGCAATGAGCAGGAGATCACCGTCGCGGACCAGCGATTGCCAATTCGGCGGCAGCCGTCCGTCTGTCTCGTAGTCCCGCAGAATGTCCTGGGGATACCCGCGCCCATGAATGGGATCGAGAAACCAGCGATTGAAATGCCCGTCGAAATGCCGCGTGGCATCCCGGTCGGCTTCGCTCGGCGATGCCGGGACGGCCGGTACGAGATTGAGCGCGATGCCGATCTGAAACGCGCTGTCGATAGAGCGCAGTGCACGGACGGCTGCGCCGTGCGACAGCATCAGGTGGTGAGACGTCGCGAGCGCGGAATGCCAATGGCGCACTCCCGGCGCATGTCGACCCACCTGATTTCCCAGGATGGAGACGCACCAGGGCTCATTGTGCGTAATCCAATTCTTGACACGATCACCGAGCCGATGGCCGACCACGCCGACGTACTCCACGAACGCATCCACCGAGCTACGCGCCACCCATCCACCCTGTTGCTGCAGTGATTGCGGCAGGTCCCAGTGAAACAACGTGGCGAAAGGCTGGATACCCGCCTCGAGCAATGCATCGACGAGGCGATCATAAAACTCCAGCCCTTTCTGATTCACGGCCCCACGGCCTTGCGGCAGGACACGATTCCATGAAATGGAAAATCGATAGGCGTGCAGGCCCATGTCGCGCATCAACGCGACGTCTTCCCGAAACCTCCGATAGTGATCGCAGGCAGGCTCACCCGAGCTGCCGTCATGCACATTGCCGGGCGTGCTGCAAAAGTGATCCCAGACCGACTCCGTGCGGCCGTCGACCGTCGTTGCGCCTTCGATTTGATATGCGGAAGTCGCCGCGCCCCACAGGAAGCCATGAGGGAACTCGCATCTGGCTGGCATTACTTCCTCCATCGAACATGCGGCCACCTACCGTACCAATCTACACTGCCGAAGGAAAACATGGGGAACACTCATGAGAGCCGCCAGAGTCTTCGCTATCTGTCTTCTCCTCTGCGCTTCAGGGGCTTCGCACGCCGAGACACCGCCATCGCATTCCGATGCGCCGTACGACGCGAATCCGAAGCATCTCTGGAATCGTCTCAACGATGCGCTCTTCGTTCGCGCAGCTCCCGACGGCGAACGATACGGGAGCGCGGAACTCGACATACTCTTCTGGGAAACCACGCAGCATCTACTAACTTCTCCGTCGCACGAAAAGGCGATTGAAGTCCTGGATGAATTCATTCGCAGACATGGAGAGCGACTGATCCGCGATCCGTTGAAGCGCGCATTGCTGCAGCGGGATCTTTGGGCGTTGTTCGACTGGAGCGCGGACTACCGTACTCACCCCGCCACCAATGCGTCCGAATCGCAGGCCCGAGCCGTGCTGCAACGACGACTCGTCACCGTCATCAAGCGGCTGGCACTGACGCCCGATGAGATCGGACGATTGCCTGACAACCATGTGGAAGCGGAAAAACTGCTTCTGAATTCCGGGTTTCCGCTCGGGTTATTCGCATCCGATGGAGCCTGGCAACTCGTGGGGCGGACCGATGGCACCACGGCGCGGGAGCACAGTTCGGCCTTCGGCGGGCGCTCGGTGTTCCTGGTATTCGTGAAGTTTCCCGCCGGGCGAGAACAGGCGGTGCGGTACTTGAAAGAGCTGCGCGAGTTCGTGCCCGCTCTGATTTACAAGGATGGGGATTTTCCCACCACGCAAAAGCTGGAAGGTCAATTTCTGAGGGTGAATCCTGCGACTCCGCAATTCCCTGTCGATACGCAGTGGGCGCTCGTGCGTCGGCTATGCCTCATCGACGATCGAGGGGAAATTCGCGCGACAGGGTTGATCGAAAGCATTCAGATTCGCAGCTATCTATCCATTCCGGATGACGGCGATTTCAATGCGCTTCGGAATGCCCAGTCGGTGGCGGAATTTCAGATGGATCCGGCGAATTTCCCATCACTCCGGGCGGTGACAGAGGGAGAGAGGGACTTCCAGTTCGTCCATTTCCGGTCCATGGGCGTGGATCCTTTCGAACGGTTGAGCGCCGAGGATTGGGCGAGCGATCGCAATCCAGTTCGCGGCGAAACATTGCGCACCTGCAAGATCTGCCACCTTCCGCGGGGCGTGCTTTCCGTCAACACGTACGCTTATTTCGGGACGGCCGCACACAAGCTGCAGGACTCGACCTTGGAACGTGAAGCGAACGAGATGCTCACCTGGAAATCCAGTCAGTTCGATTGGGGGCTGCTGAAAGGTCTCTGGCGAGAATGAAGGCTTCGCGGGGCGAGGTGAGTGCGATCCTCGGCACGTTCAGAACGTGGACTCGCTCGTCGGCGTTTGGAGCAGTCGGCTTGTAGGCGGCGTCGACGTCTCGAAAGATCCGGTAGTTTGGTACCGGTAACGCCGCTGGAGATATCAGGTTCGACACGCCTGTCGCAGCGCGTCACCGCACGAAGCCACGCAAATTTACGCAAAATGTCCCCTTGCTATTGCGCTGAGTTTTTCAACGCGAGTAGTGTAAGACGGAGATTTCGCAGAATGTGCGTCCGCCTAACAGACGCAAATATACGCAAAAGTGTTCAAGGGGATTCATGGAGACTCGCAGCTCATTGTCGTTCAGCCGCACTTCCGAGCTGGCCGAACAGCGAATGAGCCCACAGACATGCAGGCCGGGTCTCACAAAGTCCTGATCATGTTCGTGGCCAAGAGTCCTTCTTCGTTGAGCTGAGGAATCCCGGGCACAGGTAATGAAGTCAGGCGGTCGACAAACCGTCGCGAGTAGCAGGGGGTAGATGATGAGCTCGCAGATAACCCGCAATTCAAATCAAGCAATCCACCCGAAATAAGGTGGGCGTCAGTCCAACGGACTGAGCGCCGCGTTCTAGTTGGTTCCCGTCCTGGATCGCTGTTCAGCGGTCTTGGCGTCATTGCGCCCGGCTGAAGCCGGGTATTGCAGAGGTTTTATGTCGACACTTCGAAACGGATTTCGGATTTCCGGTGGGCTGCAGCTGGTCTTCGCAGTTCTTGCGGTCACCTTGTTAGGGGCGCGGGGTGCGATCGCCGCCACGGGCGGCGCCGGCGCATCGCTGCCGTACATCGAGCTGCAGGCGGAAAGCGTCGCGACGAACGGCACGGTCCTGCCGGTGACCTACACGTACAACACCCTCGGCGGAGAGGCGTCGGGACGCCGGGCCGTCACACTGACGTCTCCTGGCCAGTTCGTCGAGTTCACGTTGCCATCGGCCGCGAACTCCATTGTCGTTCGATACAGCATTCCGGATTCGGGCAACGGCGCCGTGTACACCGCACCGCTGGCGGTATTCACCGGCAGCTCTCCGGGCGCACCCGCCAACAATGCGCAACCGAATCTCACGCTGACAAACGCGTACAGCCATTACTACGGCTCCTATCCATTCACGAATTCGCCCGGGACCAACCACCACCACTACTACGACGACGTTTCGGCGCGGCTGCCGAACCTGGCGGCAGGTACGTTGGTGAGGCTGCAGATGCTTTCGAGCGCGGCGTCCTCGGTCACGATCGACTTCGCCGATTTCGAACAGGTAGCCGCGGCGGCCACCGCTCCCGCGAACTCCATCACCGTGGTTGCCGATACGACCGGTGTGAACGACGCCACGGCTGCGATCAATTCGGCGATCTCCCAATCTGCGGGCCGGATCGTGTGGATTCC
>Ga0190274_10002783_pt1 | contig 10367 bp, 7 predicted proteins | sample Popmic531T_FD_133002 | JGI IMG/M metagenome (GOLD analysis project Ga0190274, IMG submission 133002) | Populus adjacent soil microbial communities from riparian zone of Yellowstone River, Montana, USA - 531 T | ecosystem: Environmental > Terrestrial > Soil > Riparian zone | place: USA: Montana...
CGTCGAAACCTTTCATGAACGACACCGGACCCGAGGCCGTCCCGCCTCCGGCGAGCACCTCGGCCGACGAGCGAATCGACGACAGGTTCGAGCCCGTGCCGGAACCGAACTTGAACAGCATGCCCTCGGTCTTCGCGAGCGTGAGAATCGACTCCATCGTGTCCTGCACGGAGTTAATGAAGCACGCCGAGCATTGTGGCGCCCGCTCGAAGCCGCAGTTGAACCACACCGGGCTGTTGAATGCGCCCTTCTGATAGACAAGCAGGTGCTTGAGGTCGTCGCTGAACGCCGAGAGGTCGTCCTCCGAGGCGAAGTACTCCTGCTCGCGTGCCCACTGTGTAATCGTGTCCACCACGCGCCCAATCAACTGCTTGACCGAGCGCTCGCGCTGCGGCGTGCCCACCTGCCCGCGGAAGTACTTGGAGACGACGATGTTGGTGGCCTGTTGCGACCAGAACTTCGGAAACTCAACGTCGCGCTGTTCGAACACCAGTTCGCCCCGCTCGTTCGCAATCAGGGCCGAACGCAAATCCCAATCGATCTCGTCGAACGGGTCGATCCCGTCCTTGGAGAAGTACCGAGGGAATTCGAGTCCGGAGACCGAACGGCCTGGCGGAAACGTCCGGCCAGAGGTCTGTGTGGTGGTCTCAGCCTGTTGAGCCTGCTGCATGGTCAGTGCCTCCAAAATAGCCGCCGTCACGGAGGCTGGATACCAGCTTCTCGCGCGTTCCTACCGCCGCCGAACTGGGGGAGAAGTGCGGACGACGAAATATGCGCTCGTGCGATCGGAAAGTCAAGACGAACCTACGACATATTGTGCTCCTAGCTGACCCTACACGCCAGATATTGACTTTTCAGGGGGATCGTCGGCAGGCCGTTTTGCGCGGTTTTTCACAAATTCTTGCGCCGGTCCGGCCGACCCAAGCAGCCAGGCTTGGCGCGCGCAAAAAAGTTCTATGATGAGCGGCGCGCCGAGCGCCCGATTCGCATGCCTGACAGCCGCGCACGGCCACAACCCTCCCGGCTGCTCGTCTCGATCCTCATCCTCGTCATCGTCGCCGCCGTCGCGCTCGCCGGCCTGAGGATGGCGCGTTCGTTCCCCCGCGATTCGCACCTCGGCTATACCGAAGGCACATGGGTGGCCCTGGCGATCGACACCGCTCACGGCGTCTTCTATCGCCCGCTCGAAGGTCCGCTGGGCTATGGCGGCATCCGCTACTTCGCCCTCTTCTTCACACTGCATGCCGTCCTGATTCGGCTCGGCGTTGGCGCCATCACTGCGGGTTACGCGATCGCGGTCGCCTCCGGAGCGCTGCTTCTGTTCGGGATTGCGCTCTATCTCACCCGAGCAGGCGCCGAACGACTTGTCGGCTGGGCAGCGGCCGCTGTGGCGCTCGCGTCGCAGCCCGTCCAGATGGCAGTTCTCACGATTCGAGGCGACGGTCTTCCGGCGGCACTGACCGTCCTCGGGCTGGCCGGCTGCCTGGGTGCGCGCGTGTCCATGGCTGCGCCGGTGCTTTTCGTCCTCGCGTTTGCCGCCAAGCCAACCAGTCTCTACGGCCCGGCGGCCGCCGTGCTGGCGTTGACGCTCGCAGGGCGGCGACAGGAGGCCGTCCGGTTGGGCCTGTCGGTCGCACTTGGCGCCGTGGCTACCCTCGGGGTGATGTGGTGGGCGAGCGATGATCGGCTGTTCGAGATCTTCGCCGCGAGCGCATCTGGAGGGGCTAGCTGGACGAGCCTGATTCTGGCCCCCCGCAGTCTCGCACGCATCCTCGGTCGCACCCCAGACGTCATCGTCATCGTCGTCACTGCGGCCACGCTCCTGGTCGCGACACGCCGCCAGACGATCGGCCTGGCGGTTCACGCGAGCGTTCTCTGTCTGTTGGCGACGCTCGCCATCTATGCGTCGCCCGCGACAGTGGAAAATCACCTGATCGATCTCACTGTAATGGCGGTGCTCATGATTGGGACAATCGCGACGACCGGGCCCACACGGCCGTGGGCGCTGGCAGCGCTCGCCGTTACGGGCGTTGTCGCGCTTGCAGCGGGCAGCGCTCGATTCATGACCGAGGATGGGCGCGATAGGCGTCAGTCGCGGCTTGCAACCCTCGCCACCATTGCCGATGCGCGTCGGCCCGTGTTTTTCGAGCAGCCCATGCTGGCGGCCGAGGCTGGCGAATCAAGCTACTGGCTCGACCCCTACATGGTCGTGGTGCGGGCGCAGAGGGAACCGTCGGTGCTGCAGCGGTTTCTTGACGACATCGATCGCCGCGCGTTCGGCGCCATTGTCTTAGAGCAGGAGTCGCCGGATTTGTGGTTCACGGAACTGCGTCCCGAGTCGGCGCACGCCTTGCGCGAGGCCATCACGCGCCGGTACATGCTGCAGGCGATTGTCGAGGGACGAGCGGTCTACCGGCCTCGGTGACGGCCGCCGGGATCGGGCTCGGCTGTTTGTGGCTCTCCGATGCGTGCCATATGATCCTCCGAATCCGGCATGCCTCCTCGCGCCGCCTGGCAGTCAGCGCTTCTTTGGCTCGCGGGGGCCGTCATCATCATTGGCCTCGTCGGGTTCACTGGCGTCATCACGCTGCCCGATCGGCAGACGGGCACGGTCGGTGATCTATCGGCGAGTGATCCGCAAGTCGTCTGGCACAAGTGGGACTCGCTCTGGTACGAACGCATAGCCGTGCACGGTTACGGCTATCAACTGGAAGACATCAAGGGACAAGCCGCAGCCGGCTACTTTCCCCTGTATCCGATGCTCGTCGGCCTCATTCTGCGCGTCGCGCCCGGCTTCTCGTTTTTCTGGACTGGCGCGATGCTCTCCACTCTCTCTACGCTCGCCGCCCTTGCACTCATCGCGGGTTGGCTCTCGGAGAACGCGACTGCCGCGCGCCGCGCGTTGTTCGTGACGCTCACATCTGCCGGCGCGTTCTATCTGGTCATCCCGTACACCGAAGGCCTCTTCCTCCTACTTGTCGCTTTGACAATGGTGCTGACAAGAAGGCGGCAATACGTTTGGGCGGGTGCCTGCTGCGGACTGGCGGCTGTCACGCGCGTCCACGGCCTCGCGCTTATCGCCGTCCCCATCGCGGCATGTCTGCTCGATCCTCGCCTCGAGCCTCGAGTCCGGCGACAACGAGCCGGGGCGGCTCTTGTCCTCTTTGCGATTCCATTTGGAATTTATCTGGCTTACATGGCTCACATCCAGGGCACCGCCAGCGCGTTCCTTGCCAGGCAGGCTTTTTGGGGAAATGCCAAGCCGTATCCGTTTCGAGCCATCGTCGGGCTCGTGGAACATCCGACATGGCCCTCCGGCTGGCTGCACGGCGGATTCTGGGTCCTCTCGGTCGGTGCGCTGTGGCGTTACCGGCGCGCGATGACGCCGGGTGAGCTGCTCTTCTGCGCAGGGGCCCTTCTCATCTCGACGCAGCAGGAGATCTTCCAGGGCATTTATCGCTATGTGACACCGCTGCTGCCCCTGGCCCTCGCGGTGGCTGCCGATACGTCCCCGATGCGACGTCGCATCGTCGTATTCAATCTTGTGTTCGCGACGTTGATGATCCTCGCTTTCGTTACGAGAAACCGGCTCGCCGTCTGACCCCAGCCGAACGCGCGATGTCTCGACTCCGTTCGGCAAGTCACGTGGGACGATGGATCATTCTGGGTGCCGTTGTCGCCGCAGCCTCGTTCGCGTCGACCTCGAAATTCAATCGGCCGATGCGCACGCTCGGAGGCTGGGGATCGGATCACATCTCGCACGTCTTCTCGGCCCTGCTTTTCGGCGAGCGTGGCTACCGGATCTACACCGAGCCGCCCAGCAGACTGCTCGAACCAGCTCCGAACAGCGCCGCTCTCGCCAGGGAGTTTCGGTGGGATCCGGAAGGCGTGTTTGTGCGGCCTGGCAACGGTGTTTCGCTGGCCCTCTTGATTAACTGGCCTCACGTCCCGCGCGCGTATCCGCCAGGGAGCGCTCTCGTGCACGGCCCAATCGCCTGGCTGTATGCAGCACGCGTCATCGGAATCGATGGCGCGGCACGGAGTGCCGTCGCCCTCTACGCGCTTGCGGCCGTCGCCGCATCGATTCAGTTCTGGCCGATCGTCATTCGCATGTTCCGAAACGCGCAGGTAGCAGGCATACCCGAGCGCGTTGGTGCGGCTGTCGCGATCGCAGCGGTCGCCATCTGCGTCAGCCAACTGTTTCTCTGGGCCTTCGAGGGCTTTTACGATCCGATCTTCGTACTGTGTTTGATCGTCGCGCTGTCGTGGTACGTCCGTGCGCGATGGAACACGGCGTTGCTCTGGTACGCAGTCGCCCTGGCGCTCCACTTCCGCGCGCTCTGGTTCGCGCCACTCGCGATCGCGTGCCTGTGGCAGCGCTACCAGGACACGCGTCTCGGCAAGGTTCGTCGTGTCATCGATGGAACGTTTGTCGTCGCGCTCTTCATCGGCGCCGCGGCCATGGCAGCGTTCCTCCTGTTCTACGGCCATCTCGTTCCGGGCGAGACCTGGCAGATTCGCAGCCGCCTCTACCTGTGGTCGTCCGACTTCTCACCAGCGCGTCTAACGATGGTCGCACTCGCTTCGACCGTCACGGCCGCCGTGTTGTGGTGGCATCACGACAGACTTGGCGCGGCCATCGTCATCACCATCGCCATGCTCCTGCCAGGCATCCCGCAGGTCGAGGCGTGGCACAGTCTTGCACTCGTGCCGCTCGTGTTTCATTGTGGCCAGCGGGGATCAGCCAGTCTTGCCGCTGTCGCCTGCGCGTTTTATGCGTTCCTCGGGTTGGTGGTCTTCGATGCGCACGTAGTGGACTGGCAGAAACTGCGTGCCCTCATTACGACCGTGCTGTCCTGACACTGAGCTCTTGGCGAAAGTGCACATGCGTGCACAAGTTCTCCGAATCATGTCCATGGAGCTTCGGCCTCGCCGTGACCTCCGCATGCCGGCTGACAAAACTGACAGTGCGCGGCAGTCGGCGTGCCTGATAAAGTCTCGGCATGGACGACTCGCAGGCGATTCTTCCGGCGGCCGCCTCTACGGTGCCGCCGGGAGTGCTGATCTCGCCGCGATTGCCCTTGCCCCGGTGGGCCGCGGGACTCCAAGCGATCCTCGTCTGTGGCATCCCGACGCAAGTAGCGATTGCAATCGTGCTGGTGTTCGCGGCCAACGTGCCCTTCATCGATCAGAACGGGCAGTTCTCGCTCGAGTTCTTTTCGACTCTGAGCCTCCTTGACACCGCGGTTGTCGCACTGCTGATCCGCGGTTTTCTCTGGCTGAGCGGTGAGGACCCCTCGTCAATCTTCATCGGGCGTCGGCCCGTCCGCGGCGAGTTTCTGCGCGGCCTGGCGCTTGTGCCGGTCGTCCTGGTGGCCGTCGTCGCCATCGTGTACGCGGTGCGCACCGTTGCGCCCTGGACACACACGGTCGATCGCAATCCGCTCATGGCGTTCCTAGGATCGCCACTCGACGCCGCTGTGTTCATGTTCGTGGCCATCCTCGCTGGCGGCGTACGCGAGGAGCTGCAGCGCGCGTTCATCCTGCATCGCTTCGAGCAACGACTCGGCGGCGTGCGCGTGGGACTGGCGCTATTTAGCGTGACCTTCGGTGTTCTCCACCTCGAACAGGGGGCGGACGTCGCCGTCGCCATCGGTCTGCTCGGCCTGCTCTGGGGTGTGCTCTACGTCAAGCGGCGATCGGTCGTGCTGCCTATGGTCAATCACGCCGGTTTCAACGCGTTGCAGGTCCTGCAGGCAGCCGTCGTCCGCGCCTTTGGCGGCTGAGGTCCATGCCTGCCGGCGGCACTTCACGCACGTTCCGCTCGCCCTACGTTCTTGTCGCCCTCTTCATCCTCCTGCTGCCCGCGATCACGTCTCGCCTGAATGCCTCGGACGAGATCGAGTACTTCGCATGGCTGCGCTCGTGGGCCTTCGATCGCGACGCGGATTTCACCAACGAGTATCAACACTTCTACGACGCCGGGCCCGTCCATAACGAGGGGTTTTACGACACCTTCCTGGCCCAGAAGAACGAGAACGGCCGCCCCAACAACTTCACCCCAATCGGCACGGCCATTTTGTGGGCGCCGTTTTATGCCGTCGGACACCTCTGGGCCACACTCGGTGGTGGGGGCGACGAGGGCTACGGTCCGCCGTACATTCAATTGGTCGCGCTGGCCAGTGCCTGCTACGGTCTGCTGGCACTACTACTTTCGTGTGCTGTGGCGGCGCGAGTACTCGGGACACACGCGCTGATACCTGCTCTCGTGGTGTGGTTCGGGACGCCCCTTATCTTTTACATGTACGTTGCGCCGGGCTTCGGGCACGCATGCTCCGCCTTTTCCGTTGCGCTGTTCCTCTGGACCTGGGTTCGCGTGCGCGATCGGTGGACGTGGGCCGGAGCGTTCCAGCTCGGCGCAGCAGGCGCACTCCTCCCAATGGTCCGAGAGCAGGACGCATTCTTCCTCGCGGGACCGGCGATTGACTTTGTCCGTTGGACGCTGCGGCAGCGCGGCAGCGGGATCACCTCAGCGAATCCAGTCGCTCGCCCGCCTGCTGAGAGATCCTGGCGCGCGCCGATTGCCGCCGCCATTGCCGGACTGGTGGCCTGCGTGCTTGTCTACGCACCGCAACTGGCCGCCTATCAAGCGCTGAACGGACATCCAGGCCCCGCCACGGTGGTCGCGCGGAAGATGTCGTGGTCCTCGCCGCACTTTTTTGGCGTCATCCTCTCGCCCGAACACGGTTTCTTCGTTTGGACGCCGCTCGCAGTGCTGGCCATCGCGGGCCTCGTCCGGCTCGTGGCACGCGGCGCGACCAGTGACCGCGAAGCGGGAGAAGGCCCGATCGTGTCCGACCCGCGATGGGTCGGCACCCTCGGCCTGCTGATGGTCCTCCTGCAGTTCTACATCTCCGGCAGCGTGGAGTCATGGACCGTCGCAGGTTCGTTCGGGCAGCGGCGCATGATTGCCCTCACTCCTCTCGTCGTGTTGGGTCTTGCCGCCCTCATGCAGGGCTGGCGTCACCGTGCCGGGCTGCGCGCCGGCCTTGCGATCAGCCTCGTGATTGCGACCTGGTGGAACCTCGGCCTCATGGCGCAGTTCGGACTGCACACGATGGATCGTCAACGCCTGACGCTTCGCGAGAACGCGCAACAGACCTTCATCGAGCTGCCTCGCTCGCTCCCGTCGGTCGTGTGGCGATATCTTTTCCATCGCGACTCGTTCTACGGACTCCCCGCCAGCCCACCCTCTGCGGCCGCCGGGCGCCCGGACTAGTCGCGATCCTGTGACGGTTCTCTCCTTCGCCGACACCCGGTTTCCGATCGAGCGGGCCAACGGCCTGCAGACCATGGCGACGTGTCGGGCGCTCGCCGCGCGCGGCCACGATGTGACGCTCGTTGTACGGCCCGATACGAGCGTGCCGACACGGGACCCGTTTGCGTTTTACGATCTGCAGCCGGAGCCCCGTTTGCGGCTGCGTACCATTCCGTCCCACGGCGGCCCCCGCGCGAAGCGTGTGCGTTTTCTTCTCGAAGCCGCCGCACTGGTCGCGCGCACGGAGGGCGTCATCTACACCCGCGACCTCGGGCTGGCGGCGTTCCTGTTGCAGTGGCCGCGCCAGCGGCGGGCGCGTCTCGTCTACGAGTCACACGGCATTGCCCCCATCGTGGCCGCCGAGATGCCGGCCCTTCTCGGCAAGGGTGACCTCGCGCCATCGGCCGGCAAGCTCGCCCGTCTCGATCGACGGGAAGCGCGGGTGTGGCGGCGCGCGCCGGCATATGTCGCCATTACGCGCGCGTTGGCCGTCGAACTCGGTGCGCGCTACGGCCAGCGCGAACACGTCTATGTCGTACCTGACGGCGCCTCGCCCGCATCCGATGCCGCGACATCGCTCCCGAGTGCCGAGCCCGGCCTTGTGGGCTACGCCGGCCATCTCTATCCGTGGAAGGGCGTGGACGTGCTGATCGAAGCGCTGGCGCTGTCGCCGGAGCTGCGAGGCTTGATCGTGGGTGGCCATCCAGCCGAGGGCGATCTCGCGCGCCTCGAGGCGTTGGCCACGGCACGTGGAGTGAGCGACCGCATTCGGTTCACGGGACTCGTCGCGCCGCGTGAGGTCGCCGGCCACATGCAGCGTGCGTCCGTGCTCGTCATCCCGAACACGGCCTCAGCCATTTCCGAACGGTATACTTCGCCCTTGAAGCTCTTCGAATACCTCTCGGCAGCTCGTCCAATCGTGGCCTCGAACCTTCCCGCTCTCGCCGAAGTGCTCACGCACAACGAGACGGCCCTACTCGTGCCGCCGGGGGATCCGGCCGCGCTCTCGGCCGCACTCGAGCGCGTCGTTGCCGACCCGGAATTGGCGCGCTCGATCGCCGTTCGCGCACATGCCCTCGCCGCAGAGTTCACGTGGGACCGAAGAGCCGAACGCCTCGAGGCGGCGCTCGAGGCGGCATCGCACGCATGATTTCGGACCGCCTGGTCGCCCTCGCTCGCTGCCCCGATTGCGCGGCGCCACTCACGCGCGAATGCGACCTCGTCCGATGCACTGGCTGTGGGCGTCTCGTCGAGACGGGCGGCGGATTCCTGGACCTCCGCCCGCGCGCGGCCTTCGCGGAGCAGACGAAATACCTCGAACATGAGTTGCACGCCGACGCACGGCACGAATCGATTGCACCACCCGTGCTCGGATCACGCGTCCGGCAGGACATGCTGCGGCGGTTCCTGCAGCCGGCCGCCGGTGACCTCATCGTCGACCTCGGCTGTGGCAACGGCCGTGCGATGGCCTGGAACGCCGCAAGCGGCGCCGCCCTCACCGGCATCGACATCAGTCCGTTTTTCGCCGGTGAAGCCCTCGCAGCCTTCGACCTCATCCTTGGCGACCTGCGGCGGTTGCCGCTCGCCGACGCCTCGTTCAACAAGGCGTGGTCGCTCGACGTCTTCGAGCACCTTTCGCCGCAGGCATTTCGGGATGTACTCGACGAGGCCCACCGGGTCCTGCAGCCTGGTGGCGTGCTCTTTATGTACACACACGTTCGCCGGAATGGTTGGCCGGCCGTCGGCGTGCGTTTGATGAATCGGCTCGCGCGGGCCTGCGAACGTGTGGGGCTCATCGATCTGCGACAGGAGAGGCTCCGCAAGTCGGACCATCTCAACCCGATTGCCGATCACGCCGAGCTCCGCGCCGTCGCAGCCGACTGCGGGTTCTCGATCGATCGCATCACGTACTAGTCGCCAGTGGCTGGCGCGTTTGTCGAGAACGTCCTGGCGCGCATCGCCGAGCGCTTCCTCGCGCGGCGGGCGAGAAATCGGCAATCGTCTGCCGCGGTCGACGAGGCGGACGCAATTCGACGGGTGCGCGCAACTGCCCAGGCTCGTATCCGCCGCCGTGGGTTGACCTACCAGACGCTCCGCTTCATCTCGTGGCTCATGAAGATAGACCTCATCCTCTTCGGCGGGGTGCCGTCAGGCCCCTTCTTCGCCCTTCTGAAGAAATCGACCACCGTGGCCGACGCGCCGCGTCAGGCGGCTGCGGCCCCAGCCGCGTCAGTCCCAGCGTCGCGACATTCCTGACCGTGCGGATCCTGTACGTCGCGCTCGACCAGACGGTGCCAGGGACGCTCGGCGGATCCGTCCACGTGCAGGCCGTCGCGGAGGGACTCGCCGCTCGCGGGCACGACGTGAACGTCGCCACCGGACAGAGCGGCGACTGGCCGAAGGGCGACGTCAAATGGCATGCAATGCGACCACCGTTTGGCCGGCACAAGCTTCGCTGGATGCGTGCTGGCGCGGTAACACGGCTCGCACGCGATGTCGGCGCGGAGGTCGTTATCGAGCGCTACTACAACTTCGGCGGCGAAGGTGTCGTGGCCGCCGCTCGGCTTGGCCTGCCCGCAGTGCTGGAGGTGAATGCACCGGTCATCGACCATCCAGACACCGGCAAGGCGCGGCTCGACCGAGCGCTGCTGTTCGAGCCGATGCGCCGCTGGCGCGAGCACATCGCTGGTAAGACTGCTCTCTTTGTGACGCCGTCCGCAGCGATTCTTCCGGCGGGAATCGACTCGAGCCGTATCTTCGAGACCGAATGGGGCGCCGATGTCGATTGCTTCCGCCCGGATGCGACAGGCCCCGTACCGTTTCGACGCGATCCGAGCCGCATCTGGTGCGTCTTCGCGGGTGCATTTCGATCGTGGCACGGCGCTACGCGCCTCGCGGAGGCAATGGCGCGACTGCAACGCGCTGGTGACCATCGCTTTGGCGCGATCTTTATCGGCGACGGACCTGAGCGCGCGACGGCCGAACAAGCCGCGCGGGGCATCTCTGGCATTGTCTTCACTGGCGCCCTCCCGCACTCGGCGCTGCCCGC